>ERZ791808.2524-NODE-2524-length-10808-cov-2.873710_pt1 | contig 10808 bp, 9 predicted proteins | sample MGYA00510305_ERZ791808 | MGnify/ENA primary metagenome ERZ791808 (study PRJEB30046, sample SAMN00792024) | human gut metagenome | study: EMG produced TPA metagenomics assembly of the A metagenome-wide association study of gut microbiota in type 2... | reverse complement strand
CCGACGGAATTGATGATCACCATCGGAACGATCACGATCTTTACGATCTCAACGGCCGCATCAAACGGTCGGGTGAGCAGCAGGATCAGAACAATATGGATCATCTCGGAAATGAACGTGACTCCAAGCAGAAATGTATTCGAGTACTGGCGGTTTTCCTTCTTCTTCCAGCCGATAAAGGAACCGATGATCCCATGGATGACCGCGGAGAGCACACAGGCCACCGTGGAGATCCGCTCAGGGAAGATCAGATACCGGTGAGCCGCCGCGATCGCTGTCGTGATAAAGCCGGAGACAGGACCGCCCAGAAATCCGGCGGACAGGACACCGATCACCCGGGCATTCGGCAGCGCCCCTGTCACCTGAATCCCAATGTAATCAGAGATGATGCAGAAGACGCCGAAGATTACACCGAGAAGCACCTTTTCCCAGAGCCTCTGCCAGACGCTCTCTCCTCTTCCTTCCTCACTTCCGCCCTCTTCATTTAATAGAAGTCTCTGGACAAAGTCCATCTTCGTCATCATGAAGGCGAGCACTACCAATAGGCAGATGTTAAAGCAGATACTGTAAATAACATCAAGCAGCATGTTGTTTCCTCCTGTCTCTGACGATCCCTGTTTTTCTATATCTGTCCGCAGTGGTTATTGCAATCTGCGCGCAGCATGGATCACAACTGTCCGACGCCTGACCCGGTGTGTTCTAACAGACACATATAGAAAAACAGGGACCGCCGCAGTAAATTTTCTGCAGCAGTCCCTGTGTGTTCACCGGTTATCTATGAAGGTCTACGCTGCCGCCGGTGCACTCTTCTTTGCAGCTGCTTTCTGGAATACGAATACAACTGCGCAGATCACGATACCTGCGATATCTGTCACAAGACCGCTGTCGATCAGGAGATAAGCGCCAATGAGGCTGGCAATTCTCAATACGATGTTGACCTTTGTGAACAGGAAGCCTTCGACTGCTGTACTGATTAAGAATACACCAACTGCAGCAGTTACTGCAACCTGAATCGCTTTTGCAAGCGGAGTATCAAGCAGCAGAAGGTCTGTATTGTATACAAACATGTACGGAAGAATGAATCCTGCAAGCGCAAGCTTTACGGATGCCCATCCTGTCTTCATCGGACTTCCGCCTGCGATACCTGCTGCCGCAAAAGCTGCAAGGGCAACCGGCGGTGTCAGGTTTGCGAACATTGCGAAGTAGAAACAGAACATGTGGGCAACCAGGGCCGGGATACCAAGCTGTACCAGAGCCGGAGCTGCGATCGTAGATGTAATGATATAGGACGGGATACTCGGAAGACCCATACCTAAGATCATGCAGGTGATCATTGTGAATACCAGTGTGAACATCAGGCTCTTTCCGCCGATGCTGATGATGGTATTTGCCATATTCAGGGCGAAACCTGTAATCGAGCAGGAACCAACGATGATACCAACGCAGGCGCAGGCGATCGCTACGGATACGGTAGACTTCGCGCTCGCTACCATCGCATCAAGAATATCCTGGAAGGTCATTCTCGTATTCTTTCTGCACTGCGCCACGATGATCGTGAATACGATCGTATAGAACGCAGCCATGATAACCGTCTTTCCGGAGAAGAACAGCATGTAAACGAGGAAGATGATCGGGAGTGCCAGATGACCGTACTCCTTCATGACCTGGGACATCTTCGGAAGCTGATCCTTCGGGGTTCCCTGCATTCCCATCTTCTCAGCCCTCATCTGGATCTGGAACAGGATACCCATGTAGTAGATGACTGCCGGGATGATCGCGGATAAAAGAAGTTCATTGTATTTCATGCCGAGCGTATCTGCCATGATGAATGCGGCAGCACCCATAACCGGCGGCATCAGCTGTCCACCGACAGAACCGGTCGCAACAACGGCGCCTGCGAACTCGTCGTCATAGCCGGATTTTTTCATAAGCGGGATCGTGAAGGAACCGGTCGTAACAACGACGGCTACGGCTGCACCGTTGATCATTCCGAGAAGACCTGAAGCAACGACCGCTACCTTTGCCGGACCGCCCTTTGTGCCGCCCGCGATGGCGTTCGCGAAGTCGTTGAAGAACTGACCCATACCACACTTGTTCATGACTTCACCGAAGGCGATGAAGAGGAAGATGTAGGTGGACGCAACATTGACTGACGATCCGTAAATACCTTCCGTGTTCGAGAAGAAGTGGCTCATTAACTTCTGCCATGTGTATCCTCTGTGGAGGAAAATGCCCGGGACATCGATCGGGATGAGTCCCTGCTTTGTCCCCATTAAGCTGTAGATCATAAAGATAATGGAGATGATCGGGAGAGCCATGCCGCAGACACGTCTCGTTGCCTCCAGAACGACCAGGGTTAAGAGTGTACCGATCACGACATCCATCATGTCCGGCTTTCCGGCACGGTTGATGATGTTTACATAATCTACGCACATATAGATCGGAACTGCGGCTGACAATGCAATAAATACATAATCATACCACGCGATCACTTTGCGGCTCGCTTTTTTCGTGGCCGGATAAAGCATGAAGGCAAGGATCAGGATCATGCCGACATGGATGGAACGATGCTTTAATGTTTCCGGCATGTAAAGGCCGGATGCGAAAACCAGATGATATAAGGTAACGATGATCGCGAATACCCGGTAAGCTTTCTTTAATACCGGGGATCCGAACTTTCTCGTCTTGCTCTCTTTATCAAACTGCTCGAGGAGTTTCTGTTTTTCTTCCTCGCTCATCTCTGCTTCCGCTGTACTGGGGATGATGTTTTTCTCTTTTTCGCTCATACAGATTTCCCTTCCCTTCGTTGTCAGAGCTGTTGTCGATGTTGCTTCAGCAGTTTTCTTTTCTTATTTTTCGAAACCATTCCGGATCCTCAGCACCATTTTTACGTGATGCGGCATGTCAGAGCCCTGAATCAGGAGCTCGCCATTCACCTTGATGTTCTTCAGGGCTGTCTGGGAATTGATCCAGTTGAACTGTGGAAAGACGCTTTCGATCTCATCCATGTAGACGAGTCCGTCTTCGTAGCGGTATTTGCAGTCCATCTCTGCTGGAATTCCGGCACCGAAGCCCGCGACCGCGATGGTGTGGAGAATGAAGCTTCCGTCTTTCTGTATCTCGTAATACTCGTACCATGGAATATGCTCAAAGGAATGTTCCCACTGGAAGGAAAGCTCGTCACCGGTCTTTACCGGGATCTCCCGGTAAATCTTTCCGGTCTCAAGCTCTTCGATCACCAGAATTTTTTTCTGCTGCCGCATAAATACGGCAGCAGAGATTGCTGTGATTACCAGAAGAACCGGAATCAGGATTTTTAATTTAGTTCTCAGGAGTCTCATAACCGTGATCCTGCCACCACTTCGCAGCACCGTCATGAAGCGGGATCTTTACATCGTCAACACCGAAGGAAACATCGATGTTCTTATCTGCTGTGTTGTGGGATGCCTTGATGGTAGCGATTCCATCGTCGGAGAAGATGCAGTCAAGCATATCGTAGACCATGTCATCGGATACGTCCTTATTTACAAGCATGATATTGTAAACGAATACGCTCTCCACGTCCTCTTTGTTGTTGTATGTATTGGCCGGGATCGTGCTTGCGGAGAAGAACGGATACTTCTCGATCAGGTTATCTCTGCCTTCGCCGTCGATCGGAACGATCACCATATCGTAGCTGAATGCCAGCTCGCTGACGGTTGCGTTCGGAAGACCGGAGGTAACGAATGCCGCGTCGCACTGGCCGTTCTTCATCTGGTCGATTGCTTCGCCGTAGGATAAGTAGTCAACATCACTGTCCTCATATGTCATGCCGTATGCTTCATAGATCATTCTCGCATTTAACTCAACACCGGAGTTCGGAGCACCGATACCGACTCTCTTGCCCTTTAAGTCCTCAACGCTCTTGATGCCTGTGCTTGCCACGGTTACAAGCTGTACGTAGTTCGGCCAGAGTCTCATCATGGCTCTCAGATCCGGCTCTGCCTTCTCAAACGCACCAAAGCCCTCATACGCCTGTACGACGGAGTCCTGCATTGCGATTGCAAGCTCTGCCTCACCGTTTAAGATCAGGTTGATGTTCTCAACGGAAGCGCCGGTTGCCTGTGCGGATGTCTTATATCCTGCATTTCCTAATGCGGTTGCAAATGCGCCGCCGATCGGGTAGTAGATACCACTCGTAGGACCGGTTGCGACTGTGACGAACTCTTTCGCTCTGTCGATGTTTACGGAAGAGCTTCCTGCCTCTGCGCTGGAACCATCCGCCGCTTTCTCAGTTACAGCTGCCGCTGTTGTGTCAGCTGCTGCTGTTGTAGATGTACTGCCGGAGCTGCTGCCGCATCCTGCAAGAGCTGCTGTCATTGTGAGTGCCATAGCTGCTGCTGTGATTCTCTTCACTAATCTCATACTGTTTACCTCTCCTTCTTTTTGTTTACCCGTAATTGTCCGGTCCCACCCGGATCATTACATACCCACTTTTCAAATGCTTCATATTCTTTATAAATATTTCACATTTCATGTCTAAATTTTAACGTAAACGTAACCCTGATACAATGGGGTTCGTGCAAACTGCACAAAATCGTGTATGAATGGTAAAAATTGATGTGTGAAATGCAGGAATAAGACAGTTTTCCTGTAAATCTATATGATATTATTTTAACAATTCTTTGCACACCTTTGCGACTGATCGATGAGTTCGCTTGATCGGCAGGAATTGATCGTTCCCGTTAATATATTGCTTTAAATTTTTAAACTTTAATGCGCGTAAGTGTTGACTTTTCTCTCTCCCGTCTTTATACTATGGACATAGCTGATCACGCTTCGCAGGCTTTGCCGATTTGGAATACAAAGCACCGGCATTCTTTCTGCGAGATGCGCGTTATATAACGCATGACCGGATATTACATCAATCATATAGAAACAGGGGAGTAACCGCTTATGGGAGCAATTGTAAAAGTAAGAAATGTAAAATTGGGAGACGGAATGCCGAAGATCTGCATTCCGGTTACGGATACAAATCTTGATGACCTGAAAAAATCTGTAAATCTGATCCGGAATACTCCGTTCGACCTGATCGAATGGCGCGCGGACTTCTACACCGGTATGGAAGATCCCGAAGTCCGTATCAAGGCAATTACCTTATTCCGAAATACTCTGGGAAATATTCCGGTGCTCTTCACGATCCGCACCAGCGTGGAAGGCGGAATGCTGGAAATCGATACCGAAACCTACACAAAGACGATCCTTGCCGTGATCGACAGCGGTCTCATCGACCTCGTTGACGTGGAACTCTCCCACGGGGAAGAGACGATGAAAACGATCGTTGCGGCAGCCCACAGGGTTGGCGTGAAAGTCGTCGCTTCCCGCCACGACTTTACCGCAACGCCGGATAAGAACATCATCATAAGCAATCTCTGCCTGATGCAGTCCCTGGGCGCTGATATCGTGAAATTCGCGGTGATGCCGCAGTGTGAGCGGGATGTCCTGACTCTGCTTGACGCAACGTTGACCATGAAGGAGGAGCACAGTGATACCCCGGTGATCACCATGTCCATGAGCCCCACCGGCGTCATCAGCCGTATCTGCGGTCAGCTCGTCGGCTCCTGCGTGACCTTCGGAACCGCAGGAAAGGCATCTGCGCCAGGGCAGATCCCGGCGAACCTGTTAAGCACGTTCCTGCAAACGCTGGAATAAATGACTGTTCACACGGATATGAGCTCCTTCACAACGATACCCCCCTTTGTCTAGCTCCCCTCTGCTCACTTTCTGTTAAATCCCTATAAGCTCTAAATACCTTTACCATAAATTGTACCCGCTCAATGCGAGATCATATTCTCCGCAAAGATCCCATACCCCCTCGTCGGATCGTTGATAAACACATGGGTCACAGCCCCGATAAGTTTTCCGTCCTGGATAATTGGTGAACCGCTCATACCTTGAACAATGCCGCTTGTCAAATTTAAAAGTTCCTCATCCACAACACGGAGAACCAGGCCTTTATTTTTCTGAATGCTGCCGTAATCCACCTTCTGAATTTCGATCTCATAATCTTTTACTTCCCCGGACACATTGCTTCGGATGTACGCAGTTCCCTTGTGAGTATCCTGTCGGAAGCCGACGGGAATCGCATCGGTTTTTATTGAATCCAGAAAATGCTGGTTTACGGTTCCGTAGATTCCCTCTGCCGTATTCTCCTTCACTTCCCCCAGTTTTGTTCCTTTTCCGTAATAGATCACTCCTGACATGACTCCCGGCTTTCCGGTCTGGCCTTTTTCGATCCCGAGGATCTGGGTCTCGTAGAGTTCCCCACCTTCAATATCCACCAGTTCCCCGGTATCACTGTCACTGATTCCATGCCCAAGAGCACCAAAATTTCCGTTCATATCCACATAAGTCATGGTTCCGATTCCCTGAGTATCATCCCTGACCCAGGCACCAAGCTTATAGCTTCCGTCTTCCGCAAGAACCGGTGTCATATCGACCTCGATCCTGCGACCATCACGCCGGATTCCGAGCGCCAGCGTCTTTCCGTCTGACGCGCTCACCGCGTCCACCAGATCATTTTTATCTTCCAGATCTTCTCCGTCCACCGTCTGGATATAGTCTCCGGACTTTAAAAGCCCATAAGCAGGTTCCACAACGTTTCCCGTATCATTTGTGACCTGCCCCGTCCCAATCACCATAACGCCCTTTGATTTTAAATAGATTCCCACCGGCATTCCACAGGGGATCGCATAAGATCCATCCACTACCTCCACCTGAATGTCTTTCATCCGGATAAGTCCCAGGAACTTCATTCCAACCCGGTAGCTTCCCTCATTTTTCCCATACATAGAGACTGAATCCGGGCGTTCGATCCGGATCATTCCTTGCGGGATTTCTGAAGCATTCTTCAAGACAACCTCCTCGCTGTCACTCTCAAAGGTCACTCCGGGAGGAAGAGCGAAATGAAAGACTTCTTCCTCATTGACCACCAGATTCAGCCGATCCGGCACTGCATACCGGATATAGACCCAGGAAAATCCGATTGTAAAGACGAGAGAAATCCAGAATATCCGGATCAGGATCCGTCGAAACGATTCTTTTTTCATCATGGCAGCTCCTCCTTTATTCGTTCTTTATCTGCAACGCCGCTGTCGCGCCTGCACTGCAGTTTTCCGAAGCTGCCGCTTCCCTTTTATCGTTTCCACTTTATCAGACAGTCATTCCCATCCGTCACAGAAACCGTTATAAAAAAAGGAGAGGCAGCTTTTTTGCTCCTCTCCTATTATGTGATGCTTTTTTATTTTCACCCTGTCAGTTTTTTCTCATTCTGCCGATTCATCCCGCTGTTTGAAGTACAGCTCTGTGATTCTTCGTCTCCTCTGCCAGACGTTTCATCTCCTCGGCATTTTCCCGTACTTTTTCCGTAATCTCAGCTCCGCCTAAGAGTCTTGCGAGTTCATCCACCTCATCCTTCTCTGTTAGTTTTCTGATTTTCGTCGCAGTCACACCATTCTCCACAGATTTTTTTATTTCAAAGTGCGTATCCGCCATTGCCGCGATCTGCGGAAGGTGGGTAATACAGAGTACCTGATGCTTTTTTCCGATATAGGACAGGCGCTCCGATACCTTCTGGGCAGTCCGTCCACTGATACCGGTATCGATCTCATCGAAGATCAGAGTTGGAATATCGTCCGTGTCCGCAAGGACCGTCTTGATCGCCAGCATAATTCTTGAAAGTTCACCGCCGGAAGCAGCGGCCTTGGCGGAATACTTCCCGGATTTGTGGAGATCAAAAATTCCACCTCATCGGAGCCGGCTGCCGTAAAGTGATCGGTCCGGTGTACATCTACCCGAAATTCCACATGAAGAAAGTTCAGATCCTCAAGCTCCTCCGTGATCCGGTTCTCCAGAATCTTTGCTGCTTTTTCTCTCTCCTTCGAGAGCCGTCCGCAGAGAAGTCCCAGAACCCGCTTCTGCTCCTCAAACTCGGCTTTTGCGGCAAACGCCAGTTCCTCATAGTTTTCCAGTTCCTCAAGTCGTTTTTTCTTTTCTTCCAGACTCTTTAAGACAGCTTCCTCGCTGTTTCCGTATTTTGCCATAATTCCACGGACAAGATCCAGACGTTCTTCCGTCTTTTTAAAATCTTCCCCTGAAAACTCCATCTCATCCATATAGTCTGAGATCGACCTGCAGATATCCGATAAAATACTTTCCGCGTCAGAAAGCCCCGCAGCGATCCCGGACAGTCTTTCATCGTAGGATGCCACACTTTCCATCTCACGGTACGCACGCCCGATCGCGTCCCCATCTACCGCCTGATAAGCTCCCTGTAAGCTTTCCATAATTTTTTGACTATGGGAAAATTTACGGAATTTCGCCGCAAGTTCTTCCTCTTCGCCCGGTTTTAATGCAGAATCCTCAATCTCATCGATCTCGAATCTCACGAAATCAAGTTCCCGCTTCCGGCTTTCCTCATCCAAAGAGAATCCGTCAAGCTTTCCCTTTAATTCCAGATATCTCCGGTAACTCTCTGCCACATTTCTTTTTAAGCTTCCCGTCTCTCTCCAGGAATATTCATCAAGGATCTCCAGATGCTTCTGTTTATGAAGCAATGACTGGTGTTCATGCTGTCCATGGATATCGAGAAGCTTTCCGGTCACGGCTTTTAAGCGCGCCGTCGTCACTGTCTCGTCATTGATCCGGCTGATACTTCTCGTCTGGGTGATCTTTTTTGAGATGATTAAAAGACCATCTTCATCCGGATACACATCCATTTTCTTTAATTCTTCCCGTTTTTTCTCGTCATCAATCGAAAAAATAAGCTCAATATACGCATACTCTTCCCCACATCTGATCATATCCCTTGACGCTTTCGCGCCCAGCGCCAGGGCAACAGAGCCAATGATAATCGACTTTCCGGCTCCGGTCTCACCGGTCAGGATATTTAAACCGTTTCCAAACTCCACGTCAGCCTGCTCAATCAGAGCAAGATTTTTAACATGTAAACCAACAAGCATCCTGTTCCCTCGCTTTCCCTCTATGAAAATAAAACATTTGTTCGATTTGGTAAAACGAGTATAGCACACATATGTTCGATTGTCCAGTGTTTTTCGAACAGTTGTTCTCTTTTTTCCGTTCTGTTTCCTAAAAAATCCCTGCAAAGCAAAACCAGGTAATTATCCCGTTTCTGCTCCGCAGGGCTCAATATTTCTGCAATATTCTGCCTTAAACAAAAAAGTCCAAAGCCTATTTTCCTCCGTAACTGTTCAGTAAACAGTTACGCGCAAAAATCCATTCCAAATCGGCTGTGCCGATAGGATTTTTGCCTTCTATTCTAAGTTTTCTTACGGTCAGCGCAGTAAATGCGCAGACCTACTGAACAGTTACTTTCCTTCAATGATCTTCTTCAGCTTATCCATCAGAATGATCGTGTCATCCACGGTCCGCACCGCGCACATGATCGTATTGTCTCCAGCCACACATCCGACGATCTCATGAAAACCGATCACATCCAGTGCCTCAGCGACTGCCATCGCCATACCGGAAACCGTCTTGATCACAAGAATATTCTGTGCCATGTCCATGGACACATAGCAATCTCTGAAAATACGGATATATTTCTCGCCAAAATCTTTCTGATGCTGCATGACCGCATAGCACTGGCGGCCATTTTTTCCAGGAGCTTTCGTGAGCTTCAGTTCACGGATATCCCTCGATACTGTCGCCTGTGTCACATGATATCCGGCCTTTTTCAGATACTCCGCAAGCTCCTCCTGCGTCTCGATCTGATATTTTCCAATCAGCTCCACGATCTTACTGTGTCTGTCAACCTTCATGTCTGCTGCCCCTTTCTGATCTCGTCCTGTATCAGTGTCCAGTTCACTTCTTTTGAAGTGATCCGCACACCGCCCTGCGTGTCCTGCAGCGCTATTCCGCTGTAAATTCACGCGTCGTACATCTTCATCTTTAAAATATCAAGGAATGACCGGTGATCAAGCTTCACAACTCTTGTCACCGTCTCTGCCTTTGTGATCTCAATATAATCCCCATTTTCCAGCCGCACTAACGTGTCGCCGTCAAAAGCCGCCACCTGACTGCCCCGGTTTGTTGCCGGGATCTCGATCCTGATCCGGCTATCCGCTCCGAAAACGATCGTTCTCGACGTCAGCGTATGCGGGCAGATCGGTGTAAGGATCATCAGCTGTCCGTCCGGCTGGGCAATCGGTCCCCCCGCCGACAGATTGTACGCTGTGGATCCCGTAGGAGTCGCAACGATCATACCGTCAGCGCTGAATTCATTTAGGAACTGTCCGTCCACGTAAAGCTTTAGCTTTAATACCCGTGGATCTCCGTCCCTTGTCAGGACGATATCATTGAGCGCAATGCTCTCTTTCACCGGCCTTGCGTTCCGGTAAACACAGCCCTTCAACATCATGCGTTCCTGAAGTTCATAGCAGTCCTCCAAAAGCGCATCCAGAAGCTCCTTTACATCGCCTTCCCGGCCGGTCTGGGTAAGATAGCCGAGACCGCCGAGATTGATACCGATCATCGGAAGTTTTCTCCCTGCAAGATCCCTTGCCGCCTGGATCAGGGTTCCGTCCCCGCCCAGCGTGATGACACATTCGGTATCCGCAGGTACCTCCTCCGGATCCGTGTACGGATTTCCATGTCCGGACACGCTTTTCCCCACGGAAACTCCCGCGTCGTGAGCTTTCAGGTACTTTTCAATAGCCGCCTGCATATTCTTCGTATTCTCTTTGTCAGGATTTGCAACGATGTAAAATTTCTTCATAAAATTATGCCTGTTATGCCTTATTTATCCAGTG
>ERZ791808.2518-NODE-2518-length-10821-cov-2.912317_pt1 | contig 10821 bp, 8 predicted proteins | sample MGYA00510305_ERZ791808 | MGnify/ENA primary metagenome ERZ791808 (study PRJEB30046, sample SAMN00792024) | human gut metagenome | study: EMG produced TPA metagenomics assembly of the A metagenome-wide association study of gut microbiota in type 2... | reverse complement strand
TGAAATTCCTAATTGCATTACGAAGCCATTATACTTCCGATAAGTAAAATTATCGTGGGTTCGCAGTCTCCTTGAATTTATCGATTATAGTCGATAAAATTGAATATTTTATTTGAAAATCGTATATATATTTGATATACTGAACCTAGAATTTGAGAATAATTGTTGTAGAAATGGAGGCTGATTTTTTGATAAAACGTGAATTATATATGAGCAGGATCCGTCCATTTATTGGAACTGAGCTTGTTAAGGTCATGACTGGTATTCGACGCTGCGGAAAATCTGTTATGTTAGACCTGATAAAGGAAGAGTTAAAAGAGTCTGGCGTTCCAGAGACACAATTTATTGCATTTAATTTTGAGGATATGCGGAATGCAAATCTCTGTACGGCACAGGCTCTTCATTGTGAGGTAGTGAATCGTGCGTCAGAGATATCTGGAAAAGTCTATCTGTTTTTTGATGAGATTCAGGAAGTGACGGACTGGGAGAAATGTATTAACTCCTTACGAGTTGAAATGGATTGCGATATCTATATCACAGGCTCAAATGCGCGCCTGCTCTCCGGTGAGCTTGCGACCGTCTTGGGTGGTCGATATGTGGAATTTACGATTTATCCGTTCTCATATGCCGAATTTATGGAACTCTATAAAGACATTTTTCCAGATGTTACGGATTCAGTGGTGTTTCAAAAGTATCTAACGTTGGGAGGAATGCCGTATCTGTCTAATCTTCATTTTGTTGAAGAGCCAAGCAGGCAGTATCTCACGGACGTCTATAACTCTGTTGTTTTAAATGATGTGGTGAAGCGAAATAAAATACGCGATATTGATCTGCTCACCAGAATTGTCACTTATGTGATCGGAAATATAGGAACAACTTTTGCCGCGACATCTATTACTAAGTTCTTGAAAAATGAGCGGCGCACAGTAGCCACTGATACGGTATTAAATTATATTCAGTATTGTGTCAGCGCATATTTATTCTACCAGGTAAAGCGGCAGGATATTCAAGGAAAGCAGATATTGTCAACCAACGAAAAATATTACATGGCTGACCACGGATTACGTGAAGCGGTTTTCGGCGGCAACATGCGGGATATCAATCTGGTACTCGAAAATATTGTGTATATGGAATTACTTCGCCGTGGGTATGCAATAACTGTGGGAAAAATCGGCGCAAAAGAAATTGATTTTATCTGTCAGAAGCAGGAACAGAAAATCTATGTACAGGTTACCTATCTTCTTGCGTCCGAAGAAACGATTCAACGTGAGTTTGGTATATATGAATCCGTTCGGGATAACTTTCCTAAGTACGTTGTCTCAATGGACGAGTTCGATTTTAGCAGGAATGGGATTAAGCACAAAAATATTAGAGAATTCCTGTTAATGAAGGAGTGGAATTAACCTGGGTATACCATTTATAAGGGGCATATATGTCAAAAATAAATGTTCCAGTTAGTATTTCGGATTTCATTGGCAATTCTCATTACCAGACCGCGGCGCTTTGGGAAAAACTTGGGAATGAGTATGCTTGAGAATTAATGAGCGGATAATCGCGTTATCGCTGGTGTTTTTCCAATAGCTGGACGGTCTTGAGCTTGGATCAATTTTAAGATCCCGGATATAATTCATAACATCCCATGGGCAATATACGTCGAAGTCACCGAAATGATATCCGTCATACCAGGATTTTATTAGTGTCTTGTTGTGCTCAAAATGAAAATCTAACAGGATTTGGTCCACATCCGCCTGCGTAAATCCGAAGTATTCATTCAAAAGCGTGGATTGAATTGTATCCGAAACCAGGTTGTTGGTACCGGTGAAAATACTTTCTTTTGCTATTTTCAGGCAGCCGGTAATTACCGCCAGACGCAAAGATGGATTGTCCTTCAGCACGGTGCTGAGCATAGGTCTCATAATTTCAAGCATAGCGTCATAATAGCCATTTGAACTTGCCTTTGCGACCGGAACATCATATTCGTCTAACAGGATAATTACAGGTTTTTTATAATAGCTATGCAGCATTTTTGTCAAAATAAGCAAAGCGCCTTGAATATCTGTGAGCGAGGCTGTCTGCCGCTGTAAACGCTGGAAGATTTCCTTTTGGGTAGATGGAATGTCTGGATCATCCAACAGGAACTTATAATTATCATAGAGCTGCGCGATGACAAATCTTAAAAGATTAAACGCATTCTCGAATGACGTACCACCTATGTCCTTAAAAGATAAAAAAACAGTCGGATACTGGTTCATCCAGTCTGCGCACAGTGCCTGATTCCCGGAAATTTCCAATCCTTTAAATAACTGTCTGCTGTCCTGTGAAATATCAAAAAAGTTTGCCAGCATACTCATTCCCAAAGTCTTTCCAAAGCGCCGTGGCCGTGTAATCAGGGTAACCTGTGCAGGTGTATTTTCTAAAAGAGTAGATATAAGTCCGCTTTTGTCAATGTAGTAATAATCCTCTTCTCTGATCCTCCTAAAATCTGAAATCCCGACGGAAATATTCATATTGGACATTTACATCCCTCTCTCAGCAATAACAGATATTTAAGAATATTATATAGTCTGCCCCAAAAAGATGCAAGAAATAATGGTCGAACTTGCAGGTAGTGATCTTTTGATTTATTTAGGAAAAATTGATCTTGATTCAATCAAAAATACCGGGCGAGAACTAACTCGCCCGGCACGTGTGCAATTAGAAATTCTAATTTTTTAACAGATATACTTTTGATTATGGAAGTACTACAAAATTGCTAACCTCAACATCCGGAAGGCTTGTTGTTGTAGAAACATGAACAAGATTCTCTTCGTTGATAGCGTACTTGTAATCACCAGCGGACTCAAACTCGCAATTCTTATCTGTCTTGATCAGCCAATCGCCATCCTCTTTGTACTCTGTGTTCTTGGAGTGCTGGATAGAACCGTTAGCATTGATAATGAATGTATGAGTCTTGCCTGCTGCGTCTTCGATAGATGCTAACTGATACTTGTAATCATCTGCCTGAATAAGCATACCGTAGTAGTAAAGCTTATTGCCCTGATTACCTGTGATACCCTGTCCCTTATTACCTGTCTTTGTACCGAAATAGAACTTGTAAGTATCGCCGTTGTCATCCTTGATAGCCTGAGAACCAGTCTTCATAGCACCGTCATCGCCGCCACCAAAGTAGTACATCTTACCATCGACCATGTAGAACTTAGAAAGCATAGCGCCATCTTTTCTGAACCAGTAGTCTTTGGAGTTTACTTTCTTCTTGGATACAGCAAATTCCTTATTGGTACCGTCATCGTTTTTCTTCGGAGTAACAACGCCATCTTTGAAATCGTACTGGATAGCGTTAGAAGCTGTAGCCTCTGTTCTGTAAAGCTTACCGTTCTTATCGAACCAGAACCACTTCATGTCGTCAGACTCTTCCTTTTTGTCCTCTGGAAGCCATGTCTTAGCCCATTTGTTCTTCTTAGCGTGTCCGTCATCCTCGTCACCGCAGTAGTAAACTTCGATGTCGTTAGCGTTCATAGCACGCTCGTTATCCTCTTCGTTAAGCTGCTCCCAAGTAGCATTGCTGCCGCTTGCTATTTTAGCAACCCAACCGTAGAGCATCTCAGCCTGATCATTGAAGATGTAAATCTGACCATTTACGTTAGCCTGCTTACCTGTTGCCGGCTTACCTGTGGTCTTCTTTAAGTAGTACCAGTGCTCATCCTCATCAGCATCATCATCAGATGTACCCGGTTTAGTATCTTTAACCCATGCACCCTCTACACGAGCACCTGTCTCGTCGCAGTAGAATGTATGACCATCCTCGAATGTAGAAGCTTCGTTAACGGACTCTTTGCCCTCACCAGTTGTTACCCAACCTGTGAGCATCTTTCCGTCTGTATCGAAGTAGTAAGTTTTTCCTTTGTAAGTGATCTTCTTGTTAGCAGCCATCTTGCCGTTGGACTGGAAGTAGTACCACTCTTCATCAGCGCTGTCATCATCGCACGGAGTTGTTAATCTCCAGTCGTTTGTGATCTTTGCACCGCTGCTGTTTACGAAGTACTTATCTCCGTCGTCGCCGTCAACCCAGGCAGAACGAACGAGCTGTCCGTCGTCACCTACGTAATATTCTTTACCATTGCTGGAGCAGAATTTGTTCTCGTATGCTTCACCGTTCTTGTCGTAGCAATACCACTCGCCATCAACCATCATCCAGGTTCCCTTTGCTGCTGCGAAGGAAGTGATGGAAGCGCCTAATGCTAACAGAGCTGCTGCGGATACTACTGCAGCAATTTTAGTCTGCTTTCTCATAATTAATGCACTCTCCTTTTGTTTTTTTGAAACGCTTTTTGAAATTCCTAATTGCATTACGAAGCCATTATACTTCCGATAAGTAAAATTATCGCAAGTTGGGAAACGGGGTGGGAGAGGGGATTAAATTGGAAAGACAGGATGGGAAATTTAAGAAACGGGGATCGGAAAACGCAGAATTAAGAATAAATTCATGAAAAAGGCAGGAAAAACAGGGCGGGGTAAGTTGCAGGAAAATGGGAAGGATGGTATAATAAACTCGATTTTTTATGACATGTGAAAGGAAGAATACATTCATGGCAAATAGGATAAAGAAAAAAGAGGAGACGAAGAGTAGCTATCAGGATAATGTGGCACTGATCATGGGAGTGTTCACGTTGGCGGTTTTATGTGTGCTGCCGTTGGTGTTCCGGGACTATTATTTTAATATTCTGGAGACAAAATACCAGTTTTACTGTATCGTCTCGATTGCGGCGCTCGTTGTTATGGGCGGCTATGGACTTGCAAGCGGCAAAATGATCGAATGGTTCTCAAAATTCGATTTTAAGACATGGCGTAAAGGGATGAGCTTTGGCGATTGGGCAATGATCGCATTCTGGCTTGCGAATGTGATTTCCTGGGCGTTGAGCAAAGACTGGAAATGGGAAGCATTCTGGGGAACGTCGGGCCGTTATAATGGTGTTTTCCTTATGACGATCTATATGGCGGTGTATTTTCTGGTGACGCGCTTTTTTAAACTGAAGAGATGGTATCTGGATGCGTTTCTTGCAGTTGGAATCTTCGTATGCGTTTTCGGAATTACGGATTATTTCCAGATGGATGTTCTTGGATTTAAGGTAAATATGATGGATACCCAGAAGGCAATTTATACCTCAACATTCGGAAATATCAATACGTATACAATTTATGTTGCAGCTCTGATGGCAGTTTCTCTGATTCTTTTCACACAGGAAAAGAATCAGAAGAGAATGCTGTGGTATTACGGAAATATGATTTTGTCGGCATTTGCGCTGATTATGGGAACCAGTGATAATGCGTATCTGTCCTTGGCGGCGATTTTTGGTCTGTCGCCGCTATGGATTTTCAAAACAAAAACAGGTGTCCGCAGATATACGATTTCCCTGGCCTCTTTCTTTACCGTTATCTGCTGCATTGAATGGATTAATAAGGCTTATGCATCAAGTGTTCTTGGAATTAACAGTGCATTTGACCTGATTGCGGGTCACAAATTTCTCCCGGTGCTTATTGTTGCACTTTGGATTATCAGTGGGATTCTGGTATTCTTTGCATCAAAGAGTAAGACGAACAAAACATATACGGAGGAAACCAAGAATGGTTTGGTCTATATCTGGATAGCTGTGATTGTGATTGTATGTACAGTGGTTGTCTTTGTGTTGTATGATGCAAATGTGGTCGGACATGTGGAAAGATACGAAACAATCAGAAACTACGTATTATTCAATGACTCATGGGGTACCGGACGAGGATATGTTTGGAAACGTTCTATGGAAATTTTCCAAGACAAGTTGACTCCGCTTCAGAAAATTTTTGGATATGGTGCAGATACGTTTGCACTGATTATGCAGTACTATTTCCCGCCGACTCAGGGCGGAGGATCTATAACGATTTATGATAGTGCCCACAATGAATATCTTCATTATCTAATTACAATTGGAATCACTGGAGTATGCACTTATATTGCGTTTATGTTAGCCTCAGTTGTTGCGATGGCAAAGAAAATTAAGGAACAGCCAGAAGTCATGGCAATCATGATTGTCGTTCTTGCATATATGATTCAGGCAGTTGTTAATATCAACCTCCCGATCGCCATGCCGATTATTATACAGCTCTTAGCGATGGGGGTAGGAAGAAAGAAGATTCCAGCAGAAGATACGAAAACTGAACAATAAATTTGATCGCGTGAGCGCAGAGGCGCTTGCGTCAGGGAGGAAATATTATGATGCAGGCAGTCATCATGGCCGGTGGAAAGGGAACAAGATTGGCAGCTCTCACAAAGGATGAGATTCCGAAGCCGATGGTCCCGGTTGCCGGAAAACCGCTGCTTTTATGGCAGGTGGAGCGGCTGAAGGAAAACGGAATTACAGATATTATCATGGTGATCGGACATCTTGGTAATAAGATCAGGGAATACTTTGGTGATGGAGAAAAATTTGGTATTGCGATTCGGTATTTCGAGGAGACAGAGCCGCTTGGAACAGCGGGATCCTTCTATTATTTAAAGGATATGATCCACGGGGATCGGTTTGTCATGATGTCCGGAGATTTGTTCTTTGATATTGATTTTCAGCGAATGATCCACTTCCATGAAGAAAAGGGTGCGGTCGCGACACTGTTTGTACATCCGAATGGACATCCGTTTGATTCGGATCTTCTTGTGCTCGATAAGGATGATAAGATCACGGCGTTTGATTCCAAGCACAATGTGCGGGATTACTGGTATGAGAACTGTGTAAACGCAGGAATTTTTGTATTTGAAAAGAAGATCTGTGATTATGTGCCGGAGCCGGTGAAACGGAACCTTGAGAATGATGTGATTAAGGGCATGTTGGAGACGGGGGAGCCGATCTATGGATATTGCTCTCCGGAGTACGTAAAGGATGTCGGCACTGTGGACCGCGTAAATCAGACACTGGCAGATATTGAGCGCGGTGTGATTGCGGGAAAATGTCTCAAAAACAAACAGCGTTGTATCTTTATGGACCGGGACGGCACGATCAACCAGTATAAAGGCCTTGTATACAAGGAAGAGGACTTTACATTGGAAAATTGTGCAGTTGACGCGATCCGGAAGATCAACCAGTCGGGAAGACTCGGAATCGTTATCACGAACCAGCCGGTGGTTGCACGGGGACTCTGCGAGATCGAAAATGTGGAAAACATTCACAAAAAGATGGAAACACTTCTCGGAAAAGAGGGAGTGTTCCTGGATGATGTATTCTACTGCCCGCATCACCCGGATAAGGGATATCTGGAGGAGAATCCGGCCTACAAGATCCCGTGTGAATGCAGAAAACCGAAGACCGGTATGATCCGGGAGGCGGCAGAGCGGTATAATATCGAACTTGCGGGATCCTGGATGATCGGCGATACGACGATGGATATCCAGACCGGGATCAACGCGGGAATGCGCACGGCGTTAGTACTGACTGGTGAAGCCGGAAACGATAAGAAATATGATGTGAAGCCGGATCTTGTCTGCAGGGACCTTTTGGATGCTGTAGAAAAGATTCTACAGCTGGATTAGCGATGAAGTATCTGAGAAAGCAGTTACTTAATTAGGAAAATATTTTTTGAGCAGAGAGTTGATCAAGTCAATTTAGAATATTTGATTCAAGAAAGAAATTAAAACAAAAGTTTGATAAGGAGAAATATTATGATCATCACACAGACCCCCTTTAGAATGTCCTTCTTCGGAGGCGGAACAGACTTCCCGGACTTTTATAAGGAACATGGCGGAGCCGTAATCTCAACAACGTTTGATAAATACTGCTATGTAAATGTGCGCCATTTACCGCGCTTTTTCGATTATTCCACAGAGCTTTCCTACTCAAAGATCGAGCGTGTGACAGATGTCAACGATATCAATCACCCGGCGATCCGTGAGGCGATGAAGTATCTCGATATGCAGGAAATCCGCCTTACCTACGAGGCCGACCTTCCGGCAAGATCTGGACTCGGAACGAGCAGCTCCTTTGCAGTTGGAATGTTAAATGCGTTCTATGCGTTAAAGGGAAAATATGCGGATAAGAGAAAGCTTGCGGATGACGCGATCTATCTGGAGCGAGTTCTCTGCAACGAGAGCGGCGGCGTCCAGGATCAGATTGCGGCGGCGTTCGGTGGATTGAACCGTATCAACTTCAATGCCGACGGTTATGAGGTAAATCCGGTTATTATCTCACCGGAGAGAAAGACACAGTTAAACCAGAATCTGATGCTGTTCTTTACCGGATTTTCAAGATTTTCTTCTGATATCCAGCAGACAACGGAAAAAGCATTGGTAGATAAGCAGAAGCAGCTTCTTGAGATGCTGTCCCTGGTGGATGATGCGGAGAAGGTTCTCACATCCAAGACAGACCTCAATGAATTCGGAAGACTTCTCGATTATACATGGAAGCTGAAACGTGGAATCTCCAACCGGATCTCCACAGATTCCATTGATGGACTTTACGCAAAAGGAATGGCAGCAGGTGCCCTCGGCGGTAAGCTTCTCGGTGCCGGTGGCGGTGGATTCCTTCTCTTCTACGTAGAGCCGGATAAGCAGGAAGCGGTTCATAAGGCGATGGAGGAACTCTTATACGTTCCATTTGAGTTTGAGAACAGCGGTACGAGAGTGATCCATTATACGCCGGAGACGTATGAGAAGAGATAAGTAAGAACCAGACATCTTAAAAGGGAAATCCAAGCTGGAAATACTGGCAATATTAGGTCAATTGGAGTTAAGGATTGTAAAAAGAGAAGAGAGATGTTATAATAAATCAAGCTGAATTTGTCATGCGCAGCCGAAGATTGCGCATGGCATTCTTATGGGAGTGAACTTCCGATAAGGATCATTATCCGAAGATAACCGGACATTCCCCTCGCTCCCAAATATATCGTAAAAGGAACTTTGAAACATGCTTAAGAAGAAATTCCACCCGGAACATTGGCAAGTCATGGCAGCATATTTGATGATTTATGATCTTATCGTCATTGCGGCTGCTTATTTTTTTGCTCTCTGGATCCGGTTTGACTGCCGCTTTCAGGCAATCCCGAAAGAATACCTGGATATCTATTTTAAAACGATCATTCCGTACACCCTGTACTGTGTTTTCGTATTTTGGGGATTACGGCTTTATAAGAGTATCTGGAGGTTCGCAAGCTACAATGAGCTGATTCGTATGACGTTAGCCACTGTGATCACGTCGCTTTCCCAGATCCTGGCAGTTACTGCGTTAGTGGGAAGAATGCCGATCTCCTATTACTTCTTTGGAGTGATCATCCAGTTTGTTATGACATTGGGAATCCGGTTTGCGTACCGTTTTGTCCTTCTGCTGGTCGGAAAAGTCAGGGAACCCGAAGCCCCATTAAAGCATGTTCTCCTTGTTGGAGCCGGGGCTGCCGGACAGATGATCCTGCGGGATATCAAGCATGCGGGAACAGTGAAAGAAAAAGTTTGCTGCTTTATTGATGATAACCCGAATAAATGGGGACGTTACATCGACGGAATCCCGGTTGAGGGTGGACGTGACGAGATCATGCGGGTATGTGCCAAGTACCATATCCAGAAGATTTATGTAGTAATTCCAAGCGCATCTTCGGAAGCAAAGAAAGATATTTTAAACATCTGTAACCAGACGGGATGTGAGCTCTTAAATCTCCCTGGCATGTATCAGTTATATACCGGAGATGTGACTGTCAGCAATATGAAAGAAGTTGCTGTGGAGGATCTGCTTGGACGTGATCCCATTAAAGTCAACATGGATGAAATTTTCCAGCACTTGAAGGGAAAAGCCATTATGGTCACCGGTGGAGGCGGATCTATTGGATCAGAGCTTTGTCGCCAAATTGCAGCCCATGAACCGAAACAATTAATTATTTTTGATATATATGAAAACAATGCATATGACATCCAACTAGAATTAAAGAAAAAATATCCAGAACTTGATCTTGTTGTTCGGATCGGTTCTGTCCGGGACAGCCGACTGATGTTTAAAATCTTCGAAACCTATCGCCCGGAGATTGTATACCATGCGGCAGCCCACAAGCATGTGCCGTTAATGGAAGACAGCCCGTGTGAGGCAATTAAAAACAATGCTATCGGTACATATAAAACAGCTTATGCAGCGCTGGCTTATGGCTGTAAACGTTTTGTCTTAATCAGTACAGACAAAGCCGTTAACCCAACGAACGTCATGGGAGCGTCCAAGAGACTTTGTGAGATGGTTATTCAGTCTTTTGACCATATGGTAAAGGCGGGACGCGCCTATGAACTTCCACAGCTGTTTACCCACAGTATGACCGATATGACAACTAAACCGGAAGTTGTCGAGGCGTTGAAACATGCAAAGACTGAGTTTGTTGCTGTACGTTTTGGTAATGTCCTTGGAAGCAACGGTTCAGTTATTCCACTTTTTAAAAAACAGATTGCTGCAGGTGGTCCGGTAACTGTCACACATCCAGACATTATCCGTTACTTTATGACAATTCCGGAAGCTGTTAGCTTAGTATTACAAGCAGGAACTTATGCCCATGGTGGAGAAATCTTCGTTCTTGACATGGGAAAGCCAGTGAAAATTGATACGTTGGCTCGCAACTTGATCCGACTCTCTGGCCATAAGCCTGATGTAGATATTAAAATCGTATACAGCGGTCTCCGTCCTGGAGAAAAGTTATACGAAGAAAAGTTGATGGCGGAAGAAGGTCTGAGAAAAACTCAGAATGATCTGATCCATATCGGATGCCCGATTCCATTTGATATCGAAGTGTTTCTTGGGCAACTTGAGACACTGATGGAAACAGCATATAAGAACA
>ERZ791808.2513-NODE-2513-length-10843-cov-3.128940_pt1 | contig 10843 bp, 6 predicted proteins | sample MGYA00510305_ERZ791808 | MGnify/ENA primary metagenome ERZ791808 (study PRJEB30046, sample SAMN00792024) | human gut metagenome | study: EMG produced TPA metagenomics assembly of the A metagenome-wide association study of gut microbiota in type 2... | reverse complement strand
CCCCTTTCCATTATACAGATTGTTTTTCTGTCCGGCAAATCGGGTATGGGGGCATCCCCGATCTGGCAAAGCTCAAAGACGATTATAAACGCCTTACCGCTGAAAAGGACGCGCTGTATACCGAGTATGGCAAGCTCAAAAAGCAGCTCCGTGAGTACGATGCAGTCAAGCAGAACATTGACAGCATTTTGCACCCGGCACAGGGACGGGATAAGGAAAAGACGCTGTAAATTGCGTTTTATTGGTAGCTTTGTTCATAAAAAAGTGGTATGATTATAATAAGGTCATATCCGAGGCAAAGAGAGTGACAGAGCACAGACGAAAATGCCAGTCACCGACTGGCAAATTACAAAACGGATATAATAGAGAGGAAAATACCTATGAATGAGATTGCGAAATATAACGATATGATAAGTGAAATCAAAGAAATCTTGCAGTCTGCGCGGTTGAATGTAGCACGTCAGGTGAATACCGAGCTTTTGACTGCCTACTGGAATATCGGGCGCATCATCGTGGAGCATGAGCAGAACAGTCAAGAGCGTGCCGAATATGGACAGCAGACACTAAAAGAACTGTCCAAAGTTTTGACAAAAGAATTTGGCAAGGGCTTTTCGCGTTCAAATCTGCAAAATATGAGGGCGTTTTATCTCGCCTACCCAAAATGCCAGTCGGTGACTGGCAAATTGACATGGACGCATTACTGTGAGCTTCTGTCCATCTCCGACGCGGACAAGCGCAGCTTCTACGAAAAAGAGGCGGTCAATTCCGGCTGGTCGGTACGCGAAATGAAACGGCAGATCACAACCTCTCTGTATGAAAGGCTGCTGTTGTCGGACGGGAAAACGAATAAGGAAACGGTGCTTGCCCTTGCACAGCACGGAATTGAAATGACTACGCCCAGCGATATTATCAAGGATCCGTATGTCTTTGAGTTTTTGGGGATTCCCGAAGCAAAGCCGGTTATGGAAAACGAGCTGGAAAAGGCGCTTGTGGGGCAGATCGAAAAATTCCTTTTGGAGCTTGGGCGCGGCTTCATGTTTGTTGGGACACAGCAGCGCGTCACACTCAACAACAACCACTACTATGTGGATATGGTGTTTTACAACAAACCGCTCCGCGCTTATGTGCTGATCGAATTGAAAACGGTCAAACTCCTGCCGGAAGCGGTCGGGCAGCTTAATATGTACCTGAATTACTACGCAGCGGAAGTCAACGATCCCGACGATAACCCGCCAATCGGGATTATTCTCTGTACGGACAAGGACAGCGTAGGCGCTGAATATGCGCTGGGCGGGCTTTCAAACAATATTTTCGCCTCGCGCTATACTTATGTGATCCCCAAGAAAGAGGAACTGATTGCACAGGTGGAAGCGGTTTTGAGAGAATGGCACGAGCCGCATAAAGAGGATTGAAGTCACCGTTTAGAGGTCAAAACAGCCGCGTACAGCAAGGCTTCCCGGCAAGGGAAACACCTTGCCCGTATGTTTTCCTTTCCACCCTCAAAAAACGGTTTTGAAACCGTGACAAAAATCCAAAAAAGAATTGCGGGACGCAGCAGCCGAAAATGGCCGCCGCGTCCCGCGTTGTTATTACTCCTGATCCGATTCGGAGAGCGTCATATAAAACCGCGCTTCCTCAAATTCCGTGTCCGTCATGTTATGCAGCTTTTCAAGCGTATGCCGTGTGACAGGCTGCATATCTTCGTCCATGAATGGCAGGGCTTCGGTAATCCCTGCCATTGTCATGCGCCTGTCTGCGTTGTGGTAGGCGCAGATCAGGTTTTCTTCCTCAACCGAAAATACGATACTGCTCATGTTCATACCTCCAATTCGTGATTTTTAGATTTTGCCGCCGTCTTTTTGGGGGCGGCTTTCTGCTTCCCGTCTTTGAGTTGATCCCGGACAGAGGGACGCAGCTTCCGCAGCGGCAGGCTGCGGTTTTCGTCCTTGCTTATCAGCGCATAGACTTTGTGCCGTTCTTTCATGCTGGACAGACACAGGGATTTATATGGCAGCATGGAGAGAAGCCGATCCTGCTCCTTGCTGGACGCCAGCGCCATAAAATGCGGGGACAGCTCCACCATAAAATGCGTTTTGTTGGGGCTGTTCGGCGCACCCAGCTTTTGAAAAGCGTCCGCAATTCTTTGGGCTTCATCCGTAACCTTGCCGTCCCGCACCGTTTGAATATGGCTATGCAAATCTCCTTTGGGAAGCTCATTATGTTCGCGTTTTTCCTGCTGCAAGAGGTCACGCAGCGCGTCAGGGTCGTTTGGCTGTACCTCGTACCCGGTGAATTTCCCGAAAACACGGTCATCCTCGCCGCTGATAAACTGCTTGGCGGGCTGCTGTCGATCCCCGTACTCATAGTGCAGCGTCACCGTGTCGGCTTGCAGGGCTTCCTGCTGAACGTGCCGGACGTGTTCGCGGTAATCAAGCTCATAGAGATTCCCGATCAGCTTGCTGCCCTCTGTTCCCGTCAGTGTCACGGCGTAAGCAAGCACCTTGTCGGTTGTCTGCTCCGCATAGAAACAGAACGTGTTATGCTGGTAGGTGTCTTTGAGAAGCACATCCCTTTCCCGTAAGCAATGCGTCCCGGACGGGCGGGACATCCATAGATAGGTTTTGTCCTCTTTGCTGTCGGAGAGCGCCGCCCTGCGGAGAATGGATTTATCAATGTCAAAATCGCTCTGATAAAACGCCGTGTGCTGCTTCATAATCTTTTGCAGCGCGTCAAGTACGTCTACCTGTTCAAACTTATTCACGGTTTACCCCCTTTCCAAATCCTGCTTGATGCTGCGCTTTTGCTCCTTGTCCTTTTTCGGGGCGCTTGCGGCCTGCGTCTGACCGGCTTTCAGTTGAGCGCGGATAGAGGGCTTTTTGTCCTCGCCGCCGCGCTGCGGCGTTTTCCCGTCCTCGGCTTTGACCGCAGCGGCAAGAGCGGATAGAGAAACGACCTCGCCGCGCTTCGCTTTTTCCTCTAACTCGTCCACAGACGGCGTATTGTTGATTCGCTCGTCAATCATGTTGTAATTCTGCTCGGTGGACATTTCCGCATTTTTCAGATAGTTTTCGGGCGGCTCCACAGCGATGGCATACGCCTGTGTGCCGTTGCCCATAATGCAATACTTTCCGTCCTCCGACGTGTGATGTACCCCGTACCCGGCTTCCCGCATCTGCTCAACCGTCATAGCAGTCAGATGGAAGCTGCCTCGGGGCGTTGTGATTTTCTCCCCGGTCAAGAGATCGTCGGGTGTCGGCGCTGCTTCCTGCTGTCGCTGGGCTGCCCGCTGTACTTCAATAGGCTTTTCTCCTGTAACCGGCTGAATTGCGGAAATGTAGCCTGCGGCGCGGCAGGCGTTGTCGTTTAGCTGCCGCTGCCACGCGCCTGCGCTGGGGGCCCATCGGAATCCGTTTGCTTTCAATCCTTCCCGGGTTGCCTCGTCCGGCTTTTCGTCAAAGAAGATTTGCAGACGGTTTTCCTCTCTGTTGGCTTCCACGCGCCCGCCGTCAAACTCCCATCCGGCGTATTGCGTTCCCTCATGCTGCTTCAATTCCTCAATCCGCGCCCGTGTGCGGCGGATCTCCGCATTGTTGTTGGTAAGCTCAAAAGTCTGGAACGGTTTATTCTTTTCCAAATGCCAACTTTGCGCCATACCGTCCTGCAATTCCTTGATCTGTTCCGGCTTTAAGAGCGTACAGCCCTCCAGCGTTCCGTGCTTTCGGTAGTAGGCGTTTACGCCTTTCATGGTTTCCTGCGCGGCTTCCAGCTTCGCCAGTTTCGCCTCCAGCTTGGCGACAGCCTGCGGGTCGTCGGCGCTGATGCCGCCCATACCCGTGCTGCGGATTTTATCAAGAATCCCCTGAACGTCCTGCCAGTCCTGCATATTGCGGTCGCGGGCTGCGTTCTGCTTTTCCTTTTTGCGCACGGGGAAATTGCTGCCGCCTGCAACAAGAATTGACGGCACACGGGATTCAATCGCATAGTGGTTATTCAGATTTTCCGCAAGTTTGCGGGAATAGGTATCAAGAAGCTGGTCGATCTTGTCATGGTACATGGGGTCAACGCGGTCTTTCTGCCGCTTTGCGATTTCGGCTGCCTCGTCCACCTGACGGCGGTACTCGGCGGTCGCGCTGCCGGGGGTATAGTCCCGGTAGCTGTTCATATCGTTGGCACGGCGAGCGGCTGCCTCGTTGATCGGGTAATACCTGACGGCAACCGTTTCTGGCTGTGCTGCCTCCGGCGCGGGGGCGGGCTGCTCCGGCGCTTCATACCCATTTGCCGCGTATTCCTCTACGGTCATACCGGCTGCCGCTGCTTCCTTTGCAATCTCGTCCTCCACATGGGCTTTGTAAGCCTCCGCTTCGGCGGCATCCCTGCTGAAATCGGAAAGCTGCGGCGGCTCCGGCAAAGCATATTCACCGTTATTGAGCTTTTCCCGGCAAGCGTCCACATGGGCAAGCACAGCGCCAAAATATGCCGTCTGCTCCGGCGTCAGCTCTATGCCGGATTCAAACGCCTGCGCCGCTGTCTGTTCCATTTCATACAGATTGCGGTGAAGCTCAAAGTACGGGATTAGCTCATTCAGGATCATTTCACGCTGGGCGACATCCTGCTCCCATGCCTCTGCACCGTCGTTATGAAGCACATAGTTTTTCCAGCTCTCATTGTCCCTGTAATACTCGTGATAGGCTTTGATATGCTCGATCAGCGAGCCGTCCCCGTCTCCAAAGTCCTGCCGTCCCTCGTAGTTGTCACGCTCTCCGTTAATCGTAAAGTCAATGCGGAATTTGGTCTTGTCATACCAGCCGCCCGTATGGTCGGGGCGTATCCGCTCCGCCTGTTTTTCGTCGTCAAGAGCTTTGAAAAGAGCATCCGCACGGGCAAGGGGCATTTGTTCTCCGTCCTGAATCTTGTCGCTTTCACTCCACAGTATCGTTACGACAGGCTGTACAGCCGGGTCAAGGGATGGCGGCAAATCCTGTTTTTCCTCTGCCGGGGCGGTGATCTCCGCCGCCTGCGCCTTTTCGCGCTCCGCGAGCGTCTTTTCGGCGCGTTCCCGCACGGCGTCGCTGATATGCAGCGAATACAGATCGGAAGTTGAAGAAAAGCCCACGTTATTGAAAACATAGTCAACATCGGATTCTTTCAGTGCGCCTGCCGTAAAGTAGTTTTCCCTTGTCGGCTCCGCGCTCACTTTGCCGTCTGCAATATCATGGTTCAGCCCGGTTTCCATGTGCGAGCAGATTTTTCCGTCAACCGCCAGCGTCACATAGTACCAGCCCATATATCCGCTTGCTTTCTCGTCGGTGCCGTCGTTGAACTCCACATTCAGCAGCGTATAGGGTTTTAGTCCTTTTTGTTCCGCTATGGCGTTGTCCTTTGCTTCTCGCTCCATGAGGGCGGCAATGGCGGCTTCCTTTGCGGCGCTTATGATCTCCGGGTTATACTGCACCAAAGCCGCGTTGACAAGCTCCTGCTGCACCCGTTTTGTTTTGGCTGTCGGGGTGCGCTGATTTCCGATAAACAGGGACGTGCCGGTGTCAAACCGAATAGATATGTCGCTCGTTCCGCGCCATTTCCCAGAACAGGGGGACGTTGTGATTTCGCCGGACGAAGCGCCAAACGCCTGCGCGATGATACCGATTTTATCCTGCATGGAAAGGTCGTCATATTTCTGCGCGATCTCAACCGCTTTTTTCTGCAAATCCGTCAGCTCCGGCGTGGGCGGTGCTTCCGTCTGCGGCTGTTCGGTGACAGGCGGTGCTTCTTCCCACGCTGCTTCCTGCTCTACGGCTTTCTCCTGCAAAAACTCCGGCACATCCCGAAAACCGATACTGTCACAGTAATGGGCGGTTTCCGTGTCGCCGTGACGCAGCACGACAATATCCGATACGGACAGAGAATGTCCCGTAAAATCCTCCGGGCGCTCCATGTTGAAACGGCGGTAAATATCTTCCAGCGTTTCCCCGTCAGACAGCGGCGCGGAATAAACAAGGTCGTAATGTTCTTTCTCTACATTCAGCCCTGCCGCCTGTAAACGGTCAAGCGGTTCAAAGCGGTAATCCCGCGTTTCTTCGCCGTCTTTAAGCTGATAGATAGAAAAGGTGTTGACGGCTTCCATAGAAGCGTCGGGGCGTTCTGCCTGCGCTTCGCGCCGCTGCTGCATCTGCGCAAAATTTCCCTCAATTTCGGTAATCAGGTCGTTTGCCGTGGCACGGATTGTTTCAAGGGACGTTTTCAGCTCTTTAATATCCTTGTCCGAACTCCACCCGGCGATATATCCGAAAGAATAGTCAGAGGTGTCAAGCCCGAAATGCTGGCAGACCGTATAGGCGACGCTTTCCGCCTCCACCTCGCGGGTGCGGCGGTTAGGGATATTCTGTTCGTCCAGCGCGGCGGTCAGGTCAATGTCGTGCAGCTTGGCGTGGGCAATCTCATGGATCAGCGTCTTTACCGTTTGCAGCTCGCTTTCACCCTCGTTGATTGCAATGCGTTTTTCCGCGTTGTCATAATAACCGTGTGCGCCGCTTGTAATGTTTTCAAACTCTACGGGGACGGGAGAGGTCAGCTCCAATGCTCTGAAAAAATCCTCGTACTGCTCAATGTTCCCGGTCAGCGCGTCAGCGGACAGATTCGGAATTTCCTTGCCCTCGGTCTGGCTTACGTCGAAAACGCTCACAACCTTAAAGCTGGGAATTGTGACTTCTTTTTCTTCCATAACCGGCTTTCCGTCGCTGCCGATAATCGGCTGCCCGGTGTCGGGGTCGGTTTTCTCTACTTCGCGTTTCACCTTGTACGGGGCAGGAGCAAGGATTTTGATCCCCTTTTCTCCGCGTTTTACATGACGTTCAAATTCGTCTCGCCATTTTCCGTAGCCTGCCACAAGGGAAGCGTCCGGCTTCTGCATCACAATCAGCATGGTATTATTCAGGCTGTAATCGTGAAACTTGGACATGGCTTTCAAATATTCCTGGTACCGCTCGCTATCAAAAAGGTCTTTTACGCCCTGTTCAAGCTGGGCGGTGATTTCCCGTACTCTGCCCGCCGTATCGGTGGCGGACAGTTCAATCGGACGGACAGGAACGGACGGCGCGGGCATATCCGCAAGCGGTCTGTCCTCCATGATCTGCGGGTCAGGGGTCAGGCGGTATTCCTGCGGCACGTCGCCGTGCTCATACCATACGGCAAACTCGTTTTTGTTGTTGTAGATATAGCCGTAATCGGTGAATGTTCCTTTGTCCTCCGCAACAGCATCCCGCCCGTATGCCTTATAATCAAAATACTTCTTGGCAGCCTCCGGCAATTCCAGCTCGTCCAAATCGTCGATCAGATAATAGCCGTAATCCTCGGAATTATGGACGGTGGGATAAAGCCAATAGCAATCAAGGTTGTGGGTCAGGTTGATTGCATCGGATATGTCTGCCGCATGGTCGCCGTGGAGCATAGCGGCGGCGAATTTCTCCCGTTCCTCGTCGCTGCGCTGTGCGAGCAGCGCGGCAAGATAATTCAGCTCGTCAAGGCTCGCACCGCGTTCAAATCGTTCTGTCAGCCCGTCGATGGACGACGCATAGGCGGCAACCTCGTATTGCTCCGGGTCGCTTGCGTCCACGCCGATCCGCTCAAAGACGGCTTTCATTTTCTCCGCGTCAGTGGGCATCTGCACCCATTCCGCGACGGGGTTTTGCTCCGAATGACGCGCTTTATTTGTCAGATACACTTCAAAAATGTGTTCGTCCATGTATGCACTCCTTTCAAATCAGGGGTTTGGGTTCTCCCAAAAGGCAAAATTCCCGCCGAACTCGTGAGAGAACGGCGGGAATGTGCGGAAGTGTAGCCACACTTCCTATGCTTGCTCCGTAACCTTTCGTACTTTCTCGCGCTGTCGGCGCTTGCGCTCGGCTGCGCAGCGTCTCGCGGCAATCGGGGCGCAGGAATCGCAGAATTTGGCGCGGTTGCTGCGGGCAAAAAACGGTTTGCCGCACATTTCGCATTTCTTCCGTGTGTCCCGCACCTCGGTAATTTCTGCGAAAAGCTCCCGGTCGGCGGGCAGAACCGCTTCCCGAAAATAGCGGCAAAGCAGCGAATAGCTGATAGACTGCGGGCAGATCACGCCCTCGCCGTCGTCCAGCAGCAGACAGCACCCGCAGTCGTTGTTCGCACAGAGGGAACGGGTCAGGCGTTTCACTTTTCTAAACTGTGATTCGGTCAGCCGGATCATTTTTGCAGCTCGACGCGGTAATTCACATACTTTTCTCCCGTGTCACACAAAAGTACCGTACCGTCATAGGTCTTGCCCGTCCGCTGGGAATACAGCCCCTTAACCGGTGCCTTGCCGTCTTTGAGAAGCAGCGCGGCAATTTTCTTTGTAAAGGGCGTTTTCCGGCTCTCGAAAAATCGGTCGTTCTTCCACATGACAAAGCGGCAGGAGCGGTCGGAACAGTAAAAGTTTTTCTTGCCCTCATAGACGGGGCTTCCACAACGGGGACAGGTTCCGATTGCTTCCCGTTCCGGCTCGAACAGCTTTTTGCCGTCCTCGGTGATGTGGGAATAAGATTCGATCAGCTCCCGCGTCATATCCGTAATGCCCTGCATGAAGTCGTCCGGGTCTGCGTTTCCTTTGGCAATCTCGGTCAGCCTGTTTTCCCATTCTGCGGTCAGCAGCGGGGATTTCAGCATATCCGGCAGGATCACACAAAGATTCACGCCGTCTTTGGTGGGAATCAGGCTTTTGCCCTTGCGCTGCACAAATCCTGCGGACAGCAGCTTTTCAATCATGGCAGCCCGTGTTGCGGGTGTACCCAGCCCCTTGCGCTCCGCGTCGTCAGGCATATCTTCTTTGCCCGCGTTCTCCATAGCCGACAGCAGCGTATCTTCGGTGTACTCTTTCGGCGGCGTTGTGTAATACTCGGAAACAGACGCAGAGGAAATATCAAAGGTCTGTCCTTCGGTAAGCTCCGGCAGCGCCGTTTCATCCTTGCCGCCGTCTGCGGCTTTTTCTTTCAGCGTGGAGCGGAAACGGCGATCAAAATCTTTCCAGCCGTCAACAAGGACGGTTTTGCCTTTCGCGGTGAAGTGTTCGCCGCCACACGCAAAGACAGCCGTGACGCTCTCATATACATGGACGGGAGCGACGGCGCACAGCAGCTTGCAGCAGATCAGCGTCATCAGCTTCTTTTCGCTCTCGGAAAGACTGGCAAAGCCTGTTTTCGCAAATTCCGCTGTGGGCAGGATCGCGTGATGGTCGGAAACCTTGCTGTCGTCAAGGACGCGCCCGATCTCCGGCGTCAGCTCCGCGTCCTGCATAAAGGGCAGCAGCGGCAGAACCATACCCACGAGGTCAGCCGCCGTCTGCTCCATGTCGGAAGTCAGATAATTGCTGTCTGTGCGGGGATAGGTCAAAAGCCGTTTTTCGTAAAGCGTCTGCGCGTAGTCAAGGGTCTGCTTGGCAGTAAAGCCATAGACGCGGTTTGCCTCCCGCTGCAAAGAGGTCAGGTCAAAGAGCTTCGGGGGCGCCTGCGTCTTTTTCTCTTTTGTCAGAGAAACGCATACAGCCTGCGCCGAGCAGCAGGACGTTTTCAGCTTGTCCGCTTCGGCGGCGTCGGAGATATGTTCACTCTGCGCGTCAGCTCCGCCACAGTCGATATGCACGATATGGTATTTTTCCTTTTTGAACGTCGTAATTTTCCCGTCGCGTTCCACCAGCAGATTGAGGGTAGGCGACAGGACGCGCCCCACGTTCAGGGTCTTATGATACAGGACAGAGAAAAGGCGGGTCGCATTGATCCCCACGATCCAGTCAGCCCGCGCACGGCAAAGCGCGGAATGATACAGCGCATCGTATTCCCGCCCGTCACGCAGATTTGCAAAGCCGTCCCGGATCGCGCTGTCCTCCATAGAGGAAATCCACAGCCTCTTGAACGGTTTATTGCAGGATGCCTGTTCATAGACAAAGCGGAAGATCAGTTCGCCCTCGCGTCCGGCGTCGCAGGCGTTTACAATCTCGCTCACGTCGTCCCGGTGCATCAGCTCCTTTAAGACGGCAAACTGCGCTTCCTTGCCGGGGGTCAGTGTATATTTCCATTCCTCCGGGAGTATCGGAAGATCCTCGTAGCGCCATTTCTTGTAACGCTCGTCGTAGCCGCCCGCATCACTCATGCTTACAAGGTGTCCCACGCACCATGAAACAAGGATCCCGTCCCCGGCAATATAGCCGTCCTTGCGCTCCCTCGCGCCCAAAGCTGCGGTGACGGTCTTTGCCACAGAGGGCTTTTCACAGATAATCAGGGTATTCATTCCTCGGCGTCCTCCTGTTCTTCGGGTTCATCCGGCGTATCGCCGTCAAATTCGTATGTTTCTTCCTCGTCGTCCTCGTCAAAATCAAACTCGTCAAGCTCACTGTCGCCCTTGACCTGTGCTTTCGGTTTACGGAACTTGAAATACCACACAGCCGCGCCGCCAGCCAGCGCCACGATTCCCACGACGGCAAGGATGCCCGCCATGTTGCTGCCGCCGGTTTCCTTACTCGGTTCCTCTGCGGGCGGCTCGGTGGGTTCCGGTTCGTCAGGCGTTTTTTCCACGCCCGCACAGTTTGTCATATCGGTTTTGCAGAGCGCACAGCTTGTATTGACGTTTCCTGCCGTGCATTTTTCCGTACAGGAGCAGACAATCGGACTATTTCCGTTTTCGTCCTCCAAAAGCGCCAGCAGATCGGCTTCGTCCACGGGGTTGAGGAAATATGTTTGATAGCGTTCTTCTTCCTCGTCCAGCAGCTTGTCATAGTCAATGACAATATAAAAGGTGTTCCCGTTCCTCGTTTCCACGACGATAAACTGTTTGTTGGTAT
>ERZ791808.2501-NODE-2501-length-10904-cov-2.025440_pt1 | contig 10904 bp, 10 predicted proteins | sample MGYA00510305_ERZ791808 | MGnify/ENA primary metagenome ERZ791808 (study PRJEB30046, sample SAMN00792024) | human gut metagenome | study: EMG produced TPA metagenomics assembly of the A metagenome-wide association study of gut microbiota in type 2... | reverse complement strand
AAAAGTGAAGAAAGAAAATGAACAGGAAGCTTCGGAGAACTAAGTCGGTTCTGAAGGCGTTAGTAGCCGGAATTAAGAACAAGGTGAGATAAGAGGAGCCTGTGCAGCATATCAAAGAAAATGCAGTACAGGCTCCTTTTTAGCCGATACCACCCAGTGCGATACCGAGAATCAAAACCAGAAAACAAATCGGAATGTAAATGTATTTGCAAATTGGGAAGAACAGCCCGGTAAAAGGCTTTTCACGGCCGGGGTTGACCTGCTTATCCACATATCTTTTGCCGAGGACCCAGAAGAACATAATGCCTGCCAGACCTGCACCAAGAGGGCAGATGTAAATGGACAGTACATCCATCCAGTCGGAGACAATGCCCTGGATCAGCAGGGAAATGACGATGCCGATGGCTGCGATAACGAGACAGGATGCTTTTCTTCCGAGGCCGGTTTTCTCCTGAACGGTGGCGATAGGAGCCTCATAAAGGTTCATCAGAGAGGACATACCGGCCAAAAAGACAGCCGCAAAGAAGATAATAGCAATTATTCTTCCGCCGGGCATGGCTTTGATCAGATGAGGCAGGTAGATGAATAATAATCCGGGACCGCCCTGATCGAGCTGTGCACCTGTGGTGGCCATGGCAGGGATAATGACCAGGGCAGCCAGCATAGCGGCGACGGTATCAAAAAAAGCAACTCTGGCTGCGGAAGCTGGGACGTCTTCCGTATCCGGAAGATAGGAACCGTAGATCAGAGTACCATTTCCTGCTACAGACAGAGAGAAGAATGCCTGACCAAGAGCAAAAATCCATGTGACTGGATCGGACAGTGCCTTTGGATCGACTCTGAAAATATAATGATATCCATCGACGGCACCGGGTTGGAAAGCAACATAAATGCCGAGAATGATGAACAGGACAAAGAAAACAGGCATCATGATCTTGTTGGCTTTCTCAATGCCGCTGCCGACACCGAACATCAGAATGATCATGCAGATCACTAAAGCGGCAGTCTGCCAGAAATTATTGCCGAAGGAAGAGGCCATTGAGCCGAAAGTACCGGCAAAGCCATCAATATCGGCAGGGGCCAGAGCAGCACCGGTAAAAGTCCCGATGGTATACTTCAAAATCCAGCCCATGACAACGGTGTAGCCAATAGCCATGGCCAGTGCGCCAAGAACCGGAATCCATCCTAAGGCTTCTCCTGCCTTGCGATGTCCTCTGGATTCACAGGCAATGCCGAAGGCGTCGATAGGGCCGGAACGGGTGGCACGGCCAAAACTCATTTCACTGATAACACCCGTAAAGCCGATCAGGATGACAAAGATAAAATAAGGGATCAGGAAAGACCCGCCTCCGTAGAGAGAGACGCGGGTTGGAAACATCCAGATATTGCCCATGCCGACTGCAGAACCGATGCAGGCCAGTATAAAGCCCCATCGGCTGTTAAAAGATTCTCTTTTTCTCATATCATTTCCTTTCAAGAGTTTCGTTTATTTATTTAAAAAAATATTACTATGTTTTGATGGAAAACTCAAGTTTTGAATATGCATATCTATCATAAATATACAGCCGGAGATATCAAAGGGGCTCTTGAGCCTCAGTATAAACTGAATCCGGTCCGTCTGGCCATGGACGTAGCAAGTTTCCCCGTAGCAGCCAAAGATATGGCACAGATGAGAGGCAGAAAAGTCGGGGCACCTTATTTGACTAATAAGCTCACAGGACCGGGAAAAGCTTTTGATAAGATGCATTTTGATCTATAGAAATATAGGAACAACTTTTTTATCTGTGCAATGCTGTTTTGATATTTAACAGATGGTGATTGGATATGAAAACGAGATGAAAAAAATGTATACAAAAATGTTGTGAAAGCGACAAAATCAAAAAATTGTCATGACATCTGATTTTTATTTTATGTTAGAATATATCGCAGAACAAACAGGTTGAATAGGAAAAACAATAAGTGATATAGAATAAATAATGGAGATTGATGACAATGAGTAAGATTGGCTTGGTATTGGAAGGCGGCGGCATGAAATGTGCCTATACCGCCGGAATTCTGGATGCCATGATGGATAATGGCGTCACTTTTGATTATTGTATCGGTGTTTCAGCCGGTTCGGCCAATGGGGTTTCTTTTGTAGCCGGACAGCGGGGCAGAAATATCCGCTTTTACACAGAGCATATTAATGAGAAGGGCTATTTTGGTCTTTCTTCTTTTTTGAAGACGGGTAATCTTTTCGGGCTCCAGTATATATATGGAACACTGACAAATTCCGGTGGCGCAGATCCTCTGGATTTTGATGCCTTTATGAAAAGTCCGATGGAATACTGGCTGGTGGCAACGGATGCTCAGACAGGCAAGCCGACTTATTTCAGCAAGAAAGATATGCATAAGGATGATTATCGTCATGTGATGGCATCCTGTGCGATTCCTGCAGGCCTGTTGAGATCAATGGAAGATTTTACTACGATGGCGGTGTGTCGGATTCTATTCCTGTTCAGAAAGCCATGGATGACGGCTGTGACAAGTTGGTTGTCATTTTGACCAAGCCCTATGACTTTGTGAAGGAGCCGGAGAAAGACCGGTTTATTTACAAGAGATTATGCAGAAAATATCCGAAGATCATCGAAGCACTGGATCACAGACATATCATGTACAAAGCCTGCCAGGATAAAATGTTTGCGTTGGAAAAGTCAGGTAAAGCATTTGTTTTTGCACCGGAACATGTACTTGGCGGCGGCACTTACAGCATGGATGCCAAGGAGGAAGAGGCTATTTATGAGATGGGCATCAAGGATTTTTATGCACAGAAGGAAAAACTGAAGGCTTTTATGAAGTAAGTGTTGTAGAGTAAAGCTTTACCCATGAGAGCGCCATATTCAAATTCACTGCCAGAGTGCAGTCAAATCAAATATTAAGGGAAGGATTCAAAATGAGTCTATTCTTCGCTGGCAGCGAGAGCGGCCTGTGAAGAATAGACTCATTTTGAATCCTTTTATTAAACTATGGGATCGTACTCGTCTTACTTTTTGAAAGCACTCAAATCGATCATTCGATAGACAAGGGAGCTGTATTTATCGTAAAATGCCTGCAGGCTTTCTGCTTCGTAGTGGCTGCAGTAATCGGCATTTCTCAGACCGTCCAGGTAACTGCTGATCCTCTGGATCAGCTGGTCAGAGAGGACAGAATAAAAGTAAGGACCGATGTCTGTGTGATAGCGATCCGGATTCTTCAGGAACAGCTTTTTGCGATTGTTGAAAATGGAGAAATGTAGCCTCTGATGGTTGTTGACTAATTGTTCGTCATCGATAACATAGAATTGGATATTCCGATTCTTTTTGGAAAGAGCCAGTACGTTCTCAATGTGCAGTTTGCGCTCTTCCGGTGTCATATGATAAACTACATCTGCGAAAATAAGCTCACCATCATCAATATATTTCATCAAAGAGGATTTCAGTACATAGAAATCCGATGTATTCTTCTCAAAAATCTCTTCCCATGTAATCTGAAGCTGAGCCACAATAAGGGACATAAATTCATCATGATAATCTTCTCTGGCAACGTTGATGATCTTGTCCCAGCATTCTTGAGGCAGCAGATATTCAAAGCCAAGCGTCAGCAGGAACTGGAAGTTGTCCTTGGTATAAAAGTCTGTACGATAACCGTGCTGGTAGAATTCAAACTGTTCTGTGGCATGAGCCAGAAGATCCGGTGTACGGAAAGCAGGCAGCGTGCGGACATAGATCTGATTCACTTTCTCAGGATCGAAGATCACACTGGCTACATTGACACGATTGTATTGGTCAAGGGCACAGATAATGGCTACGCGGTCCTTCACTACAATGGTATTCATTGTGCGCATGAGGGTATTGTCATAAAAATCAAAGGAAATGGCGCGGTTTGCACTGACAAAATAGTAAAGGGCCTTGAGTCCGTCATTGTTGTCGGCATAGAGAAGATCTGTGTCAACACCGATTTTCACATTGACCGGGTGCTTGGCTGTCAGATGGGAGTAGGCATTGGAAGGTTCGTCCATGGCAAAACGACAGACATCCAGTGTGCATAAGACATCTAGTGCATCATCATAATCCAGCAGCATCTGAGGCAGTTCATGATTAAAGAAATTGTAAATATCATTGGCCAGCGTCAGAATGCGCGGTTTATAGGTGGTCTGCTGCTTCAATTCCGTGGAAGCTTCACTGCAGGAGCTGCTGTAGTTCTCCTTTAATAAAGTATAGATGGTGTTCTCAAGATCGTCCGGACAGACATCTGTTAAAAAAGCCTTTTCAAAATCTCCCAGAATTTCCTGGCTCAAAATCTCCTGAGCAAAAAGTGAAGCCATGCTTCTGTTGATCTCCGGGACCATCTTGGCAGCGGGCAACATGGATTTGTTGCACCATTTGCTTATGTAAGATACGTCATAACCAATCACATCTGAAATTGTGGACAGTTTCGAACCAGTCAGCTGGATCAGCTGCTTTAATACAGTCCCATATGCATTCATATAATAATACCCCTTTGTTATCAAATCCAATAGTACATTGCTTATATACAGTCGTTGTATATACTTAGTATGCCAACATGTTATGAAATTGTCAAGTAGAAATTGAATCAACTAGAATTCAATTTGCAAAATTTGAGTAAAGCACACACAAATTGATTTTATTGCTTCAAGGCTGATAAAAATTTACAATAGACCCATCGAAAGAAAGAAAAAAATGTATAAAATCGACAACGATTAACAACAAACTAGATGGAGGGATTCGAGATGGGTAAAGTTAAAGTCTTAACAGCGAGACAGGCCGCTGATCTGATCAAAGATGGCGACACAGTGACTTTAAGCGGATTCGTTGCAAATGGTATTGCAGAAGCATTGAATGCAGCAGCTGAGGAGAGATTCCTTGAGACGGGACATCCAAAAGATCTTACATTATTCTGGGTAGCTGGTACTGGTAATAAAGACGGTAGCCATGCTGATCATTATGCACACGAAGGTATGGTCAAGAAAGTTATCGGCGGACATTTCAATTTTGTTCCTAAGATTTGTGAAATGCTTTCTGAAAATAAAATTGAAGGCTACAACGTGCCACAGGGTGCTATTGCTCAGATGCTCAGAGATAATGCAGCACGCAAGGTGGGAACTATCAGCCACGTTGGTATCGGTACATTTGCAGATCCAAGAAACGGCGGTGGACGTTTAAGTGAGAAGACAAAAGAAGATATTGTGAAGATCATCGAACTGGAAGGTCAGGAACAGTTATTCTATCCTAGAATCCCTCTGGATGTGGCTTTTATCCGCGGTACATATGCTGATGAATTAGGTAACATCACATTAGAAAAAGAAATGGCTCCTCTGGATGCAACATCTCAGGCAATGGCTGTTCACAACAATGGCGGTCTGGTCGTTGTTCAGGTAGAAAGAGTTGTCAAAGCGGGTCATCTTGATCCAAAACTTGTAAAGATTCCTGGTATTTATGTAGATGCTGTTGTTGAATGTCCGGCAGATGATCCGAAACAGTCACAGAGTATCAATTGTACATATGATCCGGCTTATGCAGGTAACACACAGGTACCTGTATCCAGCCTTGAACCAAAGAAACTGGATGCCAAGAAGATCATCGGCCGCCGTGCAGCAATGGAATTAAAGAAAAACGTTGTTGTTAACCTTGGTGTTGGTGTTCCTGAATGGGTATCTTCTGTAGCAGCTGAAGAAGGCGTGGCAGATGAAATGACACTGACTGTTGAGTGCGGTCCTGTCGGCGGTGTGCCTGGCGGCGGCCTCAGATTCGGTGGTTCTGTCAATGCACAGGCTTACATGGATGAAGGTTATCAGTTCGACTTCTACGATGGTGGTGGTTTGGATCTTTGCTTCCTCGGTCTTGCAGAAGTTGATAACAACGGTGATGTCAATGTCAGCCGTCTTGGAACAAGAATCACAGGTAGCGGCGGTTTCACAAATATTTCTTCTAACTCCAAGAAAGCTGTTTTCTGTGGTACATTCACAAATGGTGTCAAGATTCAGACAGGCGACGGCAAGCTGACAATCCTTGAAGAAGGTAAGAAACATAAATTTGTCAATAAAGTAACTGAAATCACATTCTCAGGTGTAGTTGCCGGCAAAGCAGGCAAGGATGTCCTCTATGTGACAGAGCGTGCAGTCTTTGCACTGAAGGCAGACGGTATTCATCTGATCGAGGTTGCACCTGGTATCGATGTTCAGACACAGGTTCTCGATGAAATGGATTTTGCACCGATCGTTGACCGCGATGCAGATGGCAATGTGAAATTAATGGATGCCAGAATCTTCAAAGATGAAGTCATGGGCATGACAATTGATTAAAAAATAGTTTTTTATAAATAATATTAAACAGGGAGGATTTATTATCATGGAAAACTTATTTGCAAACACAGGAATTGGCAAACACATTATCAGAACACATCACTGGGGTATTGTTTTACCTACACTGGAAAAAGCAGAAGCTTTTATGAAAACATTTGGTCTTCAGGAAGATTACAGAGGCCATGTAAAGGCTTATGATGCGGATCTGATCTTCACAAAACACGGCAACGGTGTAGATGCAGTGGAATTCATCATTCCATTATCAGGCGTTCTGACAGAGTTCAACAAAGGTAAAGGCGGTATCGCTCATGTTGCTTACCTTGTAGATGATATCAATGCTGTTTCAGAAGAAATCAAAGCCATGGGTTATGAACTTCTTGAAAAAGAACCTCAGGAAGGTACAGAAGACATCATTGTTAATTTTATCCGTCCAAAATATACACAGGGTATTCTTGTAGAACTGATCCAGCAGGTTGGTGACATCAATTACGATGCAACATTCACAAGCCGTTGGGGTGAAAAATAATTGTAAATCATAATGACAGGAGGAAATGTGCGTGTACACATTAGGTATTGATATTGGTTCCGCTTCCAGTAAAGCGGTGATCTTAAAGGATGGAACGGATGTTGTTGCATCAGCAGTCGTTCAGGTGGGTACAGGAACTTCGGGACCTGGAAGAGTTCTGGAAGAAGTTTTCAGTAATGTCGATTTAACTCAGGAAGACATGGATTATACAGTGGCAACAGGTTACGGTCGTTTTTCTGTAGAAAATGCAGACAAACAGCTCAGCGAGATTACCTGCCATGCAAAAGGGATTTTTCACCTTGTGCCATCTGCAAGAACCATCATTGATATCGGTGGTCAGGATGCAAAAGCCATTCAGTTGGACAACAAAGGCAATATTTTGAAGTTTGTCATGAATGATAAGTGTGCTGCAGGTACAGGCCGTTTCCTGGATGTTATGTCAAGAGTTCTGGAAGTTCCGTTAGATCAGATGGGAAAAGTCCATTTCCAGGCAAAGGAGTGGGCACAGGTTAGCAGTACGTGTACTGTATTTGCGGAATCTGAAGTTATTTCCCAGTTGTCAAAGGGACTGCCGAGAGAAAGTATTGTCGCAGGTGTTCATCAGTCAGTGGCCAGCAAGGCCTGTTCATTGGCCTACCGTATAGGGGTTAAAAATGACGTCGTTATGTGTGGTGGTGTTGCACAGAATGCAGGCGTTGTAGACGCGATTGAAAAGGAATTGCAGCAGAGTATTACAGTTGCGCCTCACCCACAGATCACAGGTGCGCTCGGTGCAGCACTGATGGCATATGAAGAGTTAAAGAAACAGAATAAATAAATGAATTTTACGGAAGGAAGGTAAAAATTTATGGAATTTAATGCAATGGAAGCCAGCGCAAAAGAATGTTTGGCATATTATCAGGCAAAACTCGATGAAGAAGCATGGGAGGCTAAAAAGAACGGTAAGCTTGTCTGTTGGTCAGCTTCTGTAGCTCCTCCAGAATTCTGTGTAGCTATGGATATCGCTATGGTTTATCCTGAAACACATGCAGCAGGTGCAGGCGCAAGAAAAGCATCTATGGATCTTCTTGAAGTAGCAGATGAAAAAGGCTACAACATTGATATCTGCTCATATGCACGTACAAACCTCGGTTATATGGAACTGCTGAAACAGGAAGCTTTAACAGGTCAGAAACCTGAAAAACTTGCTAATTCCAAAGCAGCTTATGTTCCACTTCCAGACCTGGTTATCACATGTAACAACATCTGTAATACACTGCTGAAATGGTATGAAAACCTTGCAAAGGAACTGAACATTCCATGTATCATCATCGATGTTCCTTTCAACCATACAATGCCTGTATCCCGTCATAACAAAGAGTACATTGCAGATCAGTACAGAGCAGCCATTAAACAGCTGGAAGACATCACAGGCAGAGCATTTGATTATGATAAATTCTTTAAAGTTCAGGAACAGGTACAGCGTTCTGTATACTGGTGGAACAAAGTGGCTACATACGCACAGCGTAAACCATCACCACTGAATGGTTTCGACCTGTTCAACTACATGGCACTGATCGTTTGCGCAAGAGCAAGAGATTATGCTGAAATTACATTCCACAAATTTGCTGATGAACTGGAAGCAAAGGATGCTGCTGGTCAGTACGCATTCGGTGCACCGGAAAATGAAAAGCATCGTGTTACATGGGAAGGTATCGCTGTATGGACTTACCTTGGTGCAACATTCAAGGGCTTAAAGAATCAGGGGGCTGTTATGACAGGTTCTGCTTACCCAGGCCTTTGGAGCCTCGTTTACACACCAGGTGATCTTGAATCCATGGCTGAAGCTTATACAAATGTTTATATCAATACATGCGGTCCTAACAGATACGAAGAATTCTACAAAGTTGTTAAGAACTCCAAGAGTGACGGTATCGTTCTCCATCTGAACAGAAGCTGTAAACTGATGGGTCTGTTAAATAATGAAGGCGCAGAATATGTCAATGCAAAAATGGGTGTACCATATGTCAGCTTCGACGGTGACCAGACAGATCCTCGTGTCTTCACACCAGCTCAGTATGAGACACGTGTTCAGGCATTAACAGAGATGATGGACGAAAATCAGTAATCAGAGGAGGAATATATAAGATGAGAACAGCGAAAGAGATCATTAATGAGTTTAAAGCAATTGCTGACAATCCTAGAAAAGCAATGGATGACTATAAAAAAGAAACTGGTAAAGGTGCAGTAGGTATCATGCCTGTATACTGTCCGGAAGAAATCGTACATGCAGCAGGCTATCTGCCAATCGGTATGTGGGGTGCACAGAAGAAACAGATTTCAAAAGCACGTACTTATCTGCCTCCATTTGCATGTTCCATTATGCAGTCTGTCATGGAATTACAGTTAGAAGGCGTTTATGATGACCTGGAAGCAGTCATCTTCTCTGTACCATGTGATACATTAAAATGTATGAGCCAGAAATGGAACCGTCCGGTACCTGCTATCGTATTTACACATCCTCAGAACCGTAAGATTGCAAAGGATGCAGCGAATGTATTTGCTCGTGAAGAGTTCAATATCGTTAAAGAGAAACTGGAAGACATCCTTGATGTTCATATTTCTAATAAAGCAATCAAAAACAGTATTGCAGTTTACAATGAAAACAGAGCAGCTTGCCGTGAATTCTCTGACGTAGCAGCAGAATATGCAGCAGTTGTTACACCATCCGACAGACATGCAGTTATCAAAGCACGTTGGTTCATGGAGAAATCCCGTCATACAGCACTTGTTAAAGAGCTGATTGCAGCTCTGAAAGCTGAACCGGCTCCTGAATTCAAGGGCAAGAAGATTATCGTTACAGGTATTCAGGTTGAGCCATATGATGTACTTGATATCTTCCAGGAAAATGGTTTTGCTATCGTAGCAGATGACCTTGCTCAGGAAACACGTAACTTCCGTCAGGATGTTCCTGATGATGACGATGCCCTGATGGCACTGGCAAGAGCATGGAATGAATTTGATGGATGTTCACTGGCAACAGATGCCAACAAACCAAAGGGTCAGATGATCATTGATGCAGTGAAGAAATACGGCGCAGACGCTGTTGTTGTATGCATGATGAAATTCTGTGATCCGGAAGAATTTGACTACCCAATCCTTCTTCAGGAATTCGAGGCAGCAGGAGTGAAAAACCTGTATATCGAGGTAGATCAGGAGTCTACAGCATTTGAACAGGTTAAAACACGTATTCAGACTTTCGCAGAAATTCTGTAATATCAAGAACAGAGAGGGGTTTACAGTATGTTTGCGATCATAGCCTTTATTCCAATTATTGTTACGATTATTGTCATGGCCGGTTTTAACTGGCCTGCCAAAATCGCTCTGCCTCTGGCGTGGCTCATTACAGCCGTTGTATGCTTCTTCGGATGGCAGATGGATTTTATTACAATTGCAGCACACACCGTATCCGGATTCCTTACATCCATTGATACAATCGTCATTATTTTGGGTGCAATTTTAATCATGAACACGTTGAAACATTCCGGTGGTATGGATGTTATCAATCATATGTTCACCAACATCAGCGATGACCCACGCATTCAGTTGATTATTATCGGCTTTATGTTTGGCGCATTCATAGAAGGTGCCGCAGGTTTTGGTACACCTGCAGCACTGGCTGCCCCTCTGCTGATCAGCGTCGGTTTTCCTCCTTTATGTGCCGCCATGGTGGCACTTGTACTGAACAGCACACCTGTCCCTTTTGGTGCTGTCGGTACGCCGGCCGCTACTGCATTTAATATGGTCAGCGGAGAAGTGGCAGAATCAGGTATCGCCAATAGCGAAGCCTGGAAACTTGGATTGACAAAATGGGTTGCTATTCCAAGTGCAATCATTTGTCCAATTATCATTTTTGTAGCAATGTGCATGATGTGTAAAATGTTTGGCAAGACGAAATCCATCAAACCGGCACTGGAATGTATTCCATATATTCTGATGTCAGCAGTGGCTTTCTGTGTGCCATATATCATCTGTGCGATGTTCCTTGGACCGGAATTC
>ERZ791808.2497-NODE-2497-length-10931-cov-6.675156_pt1 | contig 10931 bp, 8 predicted proteins | sample MGYA00510305_ERZ791808 | MGnify/ENA primary metagenome ERZ791808 (study PRJEB30046, sample SAMN00792024) | human gut metagenome | study: EMG produced TPA metagenomics assembly of the A metagenome-wide association study of gut microbiota in type 2... | reverse complement strand
GTGGCCTCCGCGGCGGGCATCCACGTCCAGAAGAGCATGGTCGTCTCCGGCGTCGTGGTGCTGGCTCTGACCGTCGGCTCCTTCTTCCTCTACCGGGGGCGTCAGAAGCTGCCGTGGGTGCAGCGTCTGGCGGGCTTTGCGGCCAGCACAGCGGCCACCTGCGCCCTCATCTTCGGGGTGTTTTTGCAGCCTGCCGTCACCCAGTCGCTGGGCATCCTGCCCGACGCATGGATGCAGGACCGCTACTACCGCTATTACGGCGTCATCACCAGCTTCCTCACCAACCTGACCAATCTGGAGATCGACAAGCCCGAGGATTACTCCGAGGAGGCCATCAACGCCATCCTCGACAACGTGGAGGCAGGGGAGAAGTACACCACCAGCCCGGCCTGGCCCGGCTCCTACGCCGCCCAGACCCCGGCAGACGAACAGGTGAAGCAGCCCACCATCCTCTACGTGATGGATGAGTCCTACTGGGACGTCTCGGAGCTGGAACAGTACGGCTTCCAGTTCGACACCGACGTCTCGGCCAACCTCCACGCTCTGCAGCAGACCAGCGCCTATGGCCGGGTCTACAGCCCCAGCTTCGGCGGCGGCACCTGTGACGTGGAGTTCGAGGCCCTGACGGGCTACTCGGTGTCCTATCTGCCAAACGGCAGCAAGCCCTACCAGCAGCACGTGACGAGACCCATGTTCGCCCTGCCCAGCTACCTCAAGACCCAAGGGTATCAGACGGCGGCGGTCCACTGCTTCTGGGCCAGATACTGGAGCCGCGACACGGCCTACCCCAACCTCGGTCTCGACGACTTCATCAGCCTCGAGAAGATGCACGGCGTCCAGAAGGTGCGCCGCCACTACTGGACCACCGGCCTCGTCACCGACGACTCCATGGCAGACCAGATCATCGGCCAGTACGAGACCATGAAGGCCCAGTCCGACGCCCCCGTCTTCCTCCACGCCGTCACCATGCAGAACCATACCAATTATAATAAGGATAACTACCCCGACGACCAGCGGGTGAAAGTCACCGAAGCCCCGGCGGGCCTCAAGGCCAGCACCGTGGGTGCGCTGGAAGACTTTGCCACCGGCATCCGGGACGCCGACGCCATGCTGGGCAGGCTGACGGACTACTTCTCGCAGGTGGACGAGCCGGTCATCCTCGTGTTCTGGGGCGACCACTACAACCCCATCGACTCGAACTACGACATCTACACCCGCAGCGGCTATGCCAGCGGGTCCAGCGCCGACCCCCGCCTCCATCAGACCACCCTGCTCATGTGGTCGAACTACTCCGACCGCGCGGTAGACCTCGGCACCATCGCCGCCTACGACATCTCGCCGGTGATGATGGAGCTGTTCGGCCTGCGTCAGCCCGCCTACTTCCAGTTCCTTGGCCGTCAGCTCCGGGCCGCCTACCGGGCCAACACCCGCGGCACCATCCTAGAGAAAGACGGCACCGCCTCGGACGAGCTGACCCCCTTGCAGCAGAAGTGGAGCGATGAGCACTGGCTGCTCCAGTACGACCTCATGTTCGGCAAAGGCTATGCCCTGAGCCGGATGGGCCTCAAGGAGCTGGCCGAGGCCGCAGATTGACGAAAAACTACGATTCTTTTTAGAAAAAAGCACGAAAACCCCTTGCAACGGCCAGAGGTTTGTGCTATTATTACTTAGCATTACACACGCATCACTATGCCCTTTTGTGCTCTGACGAGTGGAGGGCAGTCTGCAACCGTCCGATACGGCGGCAGATCACGGTGTGCGGAGGCAAAACAAATTTTGGAGGTAATTTTACTATGGCAGTCGTTTCTATGAAGCAGCTTCTCGAGGCAGGCGTTCACTTTGGTCACCAGACCCGCCGCTGGAACCCCAAGATGGCGAAGTATATCTTCACCGAGCGCAACGGCATCTATATCATCGACCTGCAGAAGACCGTCAAGAAGCTGGACGAGGCTTACAACTACGTGAAGGAAGTTGCAGCTGAGGGCGGCGACATCCTGTTCGTTGGCACCAAGAAGCAGGCTCAGGAGTCCATCCGTGACGAGGCTCTGCGCTGCGGCATGCACTATGTCAATGCTCGCTGGCTGGGCGGTATGCTGACCAACTTCCGCACCATCCGCAAGCGCATCGACCGTATGGCTCAGCTGCAGAACATGAAGGACAACGGCACCTTCGAGCTGCTGCCCAAGAAGGAAGTGGCCAAGCTCGAGCTGGAGATGGAGAAGCTGGACAAGTACCTCGGCGGCGTCAAGAACATGAAGACCCTGCCCAAGGCCATGTTCATCGTTGACCCCCACAAGGAGCGCATCGCTGTTGCTGAGGCCCGCAAGCTGAACATCCCCATCGTTGCTATTGTTGATACCAACTGCAACCCCGATGAGATCGACTACGTGATCCCCGGCAACGACGACGCTATCCGCGCTGTCAAGCTGATCGCCGGCGCTATGGCTGACGCTGTGCTGGAAGGCAAGCAGGGCAACCAGGAGGCCGCTCCCGCCGAGGACGCAGCAAACGCCTGATTTCCCATTCCGCAACCAATCAAATAACGTGTAAGGGAGAAAACAAAAATGGCTATTTCTGCAAAGGACGTTATGGAACTGCGCAAGCAGACCGACTGCGGCATGATGGAGTGCAAGAAGGCTCTGACCGAGGCTGACGGCAACTTCGAGAAGGCGATCGAGATCCTGCGTGAGCGTGGTCTGGCTACCGCCGCCAAGAAGGCAAGCCGCGTGGCTGCCGAGGGCATGGTCTACGCTGATTACTGCCCCGAGTGCAAGGTGGGCGTCGTCATCGAGGTCAACGCCGAGACCGACTTCGTCGCCAAGAACGACAAGTTCGTCGCCTTCGTCAAGGAGGCCACCAAGGTCATCATGAAGCAGAACCCCGCTGATGTCGAGGCTCTGATGGCATGCAAGACCGAGAGCGGCGAGACCGTCGATGAGGCTCTGAAGAACCTCATCCTGGTCATCAAGGAGAACATCAAGGTCCGCCGTTTCGTCCGTTACGAGGGCGTCTGCTCTGCATACGTCCACGGCGGCGGCACCCACGGCATCCTGGTCAACTTCGAGACCTCCAACGGCATCGAGGCTAAGGACGAGTTCGCTGCATACGGCAAGGATGTTGCCATGCAGGTCGCAGCTGCCAACCCCAGCTACGTCGATGAGGTTGCTGTCCCCGCTGAGGTCGTCGCCAAGGAGAAGGAGATCCTCCTCGCTCAGATGGCTAACGACCCGAAGAACGCCAACAAGCCCGATGCTGTCAAGCAGAAGATGATCGAGGGCAAGATCAAGAAGTACTTCAAGGAGAACTGCCTGGTCGATCAGGAGTTCGTCAAGGACGGCGACATGACCGTTGGTCAGTACACTGCCAAGGTCGCAAAGGACCTGGGCGGCGACATCAAGGTCATCAAGTTCACCCACTTCGTCAAGGGCGAGGGCCTGGAGAAGCGTTCTGACGACTTCGCTGCTGAAGTCGCAAGCATGGTGAAGTAAGCCAGCTTCTACTGCTGAAGTAAACGAGAGCCGCAGTGCCTGTAACAGGGCGCTGCGGCTCTTTTTGTTTGCGTTTGCTCGGAAGTTGTGCTATCATCATAGGAGCAATCGAATGAAGAGGAGAGAAGAATATGCAGATCGAGCCCAGAACATTTACTCTGCCCAACGGGGAAGTGCTGACGGTGCGCAGCTTGTGCGCGGACGATGCTGAGGCGCTGAATGCATTCCGCTATGCGACCTACAGCGAGACCTATTTTATGGCCCGCTACCCGGAAGAAGGCGCGAATCTGGAAGCGATGCAGAATCGGCTTGCAGACTGCGGGGAAAGCCCTGTGAACTTTGAGGTGGGCGCTTTTGCCGGAGAAACGCTGGTGGGGGAGTTTGGCGTTGCACAGCTGCGGCCGCATATCAAATACCGCCATCGTGCCGTAATGGGCATCTCTGTCCGGAAAGAGTATTGGGGCTGCGGTCTGGGCAGCTACCTGATGCAGCTGGCCATCGACCAGACCCGGGCCAACGGCTTCGAGCAGGTGGAGCTGGGGGGGTACAGCGATAACAGCCGCGCCATCCATCTCTACGAAAAGTTTGGCTTTGAGCGCTATGGCATCCAGCCCCGGGCCTTTAAGCTGAAGGACGGCACCTACCGGGATGAGATCATCATGGTGAAGATGCTGTGACCGGAACAGAACAAAAACGCCGCTGACGGTTCAGAAGCCGTCAGCGGCGTTTTGCTTATTCAGCAGTCAACAGATCAGGCCTTGGCCTCGCTGTTGTGCTCTGCCTTCTTGTAGGCGGAGAAGGAGTGGAACACGATGTTCAGGCCCAGAACGATCAGCAGGACAGCCAGGATGAGCTGCAGGCCGTTGGCGATGAACACAGCGCCCCAAGTGGTCTCACCGGCAGGGATGGTGACAGCAGCGGCATTGCTGATGGCCTTGACCATAGCGATGAGGCGCTGCACCAGAGCGGTGAAGGTGACGCAGAGCATAATGACCAGCGGGGGGAAGAGCATCTTGTTGCTGCGGCCGGTGACCTTCAGGAAGACGCACAGGGTAGACAGGACCAGAGCGCTCAGCAGCTGGTTTGCAGAACCGAACAGGGGCCAGATGTTGGCGTAGCCGATCTTGGTCAGGATGAAGCCGAACACCAGAGTGATGAAGGTAGAGAAGTAGACGTTGCAGAGCAGCTTGCGCCAGCCCTCAGCGTGCTCCATGTCATCCACGCTGAACAGCTCCTGGAAGCTCATGCGGCCGATGCGGGCCACGGCATCCAGACTGGTCAGAGCCAGTGCGGAAACGCACATGGTCATAAAGACGGTAGCGGCATAAGCGGGGACGCCGAACATCTCAAAGAAACCGGCGACGCCGCGGCTGAAGATCTGGAAGGGAGTGCCGGCGGCGGGGGTGCCGTCAGCAGCGGCAGCAGCACCGGCGACGCACAGAGCCAGAACAGCCAGCAGGCTCTCGAGGATCATGGCGCCATAGCCGACCTTCAGCATATCCTTCTCGTTCTCGACGGTCTTGGAGGAAGTGCCGGAAGAGACGAGGCTGTGGAAGCCGGAGACAGCACCGCAGGCCACGGTGACGAACAGGATGGGGAACATGGTACCCAGCTTCTCGTTGGTGAAACCGGTGAAGACGGGCAGGTTCATGGTGGGATGAGCGACCAGCAGGCCGACCACAGCGCCGGCGATCATGGCCACGAACATAAAGGTGGTCATGTGGTCACGGGGCTGCTTCAGCAGCCACATAGGCAGAACTGCGGCAAAGAAGATGTAGACGAAGGTGATGTAGCTCCATGCAGCCTTGCCCAGAATGATGGGCAGGTTCGCACCGATGACGAAGGACAGCACGATGAAAACGATGCTGATGACGCTCTCTTTCCAGCCGGAGAAGTTGAACTTCTTCTGGATGAGGCCGAAGACGACAGCGAAGACCATGAACATGATGGAGACCATACCGGCAGCGCCGTTGGTCTGCGCAGCCTCCACCAGAGCGCCGTCGGCGCCGAAGGCGTTGAAGGTGCCGGCCACCATGTCAGCAAACGCTGCAATGACGATGCCGCAGAACAGCCAGCAGAACAGCAGGAACAGCTTGCGGCCGGTCTTGCCGATGTACTTTTCAATCAGCATACCCATGCTCTTGCCGTCGTTCTTAACGGAAGCATACAGAGCACCAAAGTCGGTGACAGCACCGAAGAAGATGCCGCCCAGCAGCACCCACAGCAGCACCGGCAGCCAGCCGAAAGCTGCGGCCTGAATGGCACCGGTAACAGGGCCTGCACCGGCAATGGAGCTGAACTGGTGGGCGAACACCGTCCAGCCGTTGGTGGGCACATAGTCCCGGCCATCCTCGTGGACGACAGCCGGAGTCTTGGCTGCGGGGTCGATGCCCCATTTGTTAGCCAGCCAGCGGCCGTAAAGCACATAAGCGCCAAACAGACACACCGCTGCGATCAATACGATGACCAGCGTATTCATAGTTTTCTACCTCTTTCCTTTTTTCACTCCGCAACAGGTTCGGAACGATAGACTGCCGTCCGGCAAAGTACTTTCCCGGAGCGTAAAAAACCTTCGTCCTCAGCACATGACCGGGTTCCGGCCACGCTCCGAAGACGAAGGCTTCTGCTCCCGCCTGCCAGGGCAGGAGCAATACTCCGCGGTACCACTTCGCTTGCTGTGTTAAAACAGCCACTCTCCCACGCATGGTACACTGACCATGCTGCCCGATAACGTGGGCTGGACGGCACCGTGCTACTAAGGGGCACAAAACCCGGTTCACACAGGCTGCTCGCAGGCGAGGGTCCTCTGCTCCTGACTGCCGCTTTTTCACCCGAGAAGCGGCTCGCTGAAAGAGGGTGATGCAGAAGATCATGTCCTGTTCCTTGCATTTGCTGAATGATTGTGTCCTACTTTATTCCCGTTTTCATCAATTGTCAATATTTTCGTCACAAGTTCAGAGGATGCGCCAATTCAAGCCATTTTCTGGGAATAATTTTTAGGTGATTTTCTTTCATGTATGAAGAGAATAAAACTAAACACAATTACAATTGAAAACCATTCACCCACAGGTCTTGACTTTCACACTTTGAAGTGCTAAAGTAATAGCGTGCAGAATATCCCGCGCGGCAGCACAGTCTGGCTTGCCAGCTGCCGCCGCTGTTATAATAAGGAGAAAAACAATGGCTGAAAAAAATTCCAGAAGAAACGAGACGACGGATGCGCTCTTTGATGCCATCCTCAGTCTGGAGAGCCGGGAAGAGTGCTACGCTTTTTTTGAGGATCTGTGCACTGTAAAGGAGATCTCGGATATGGCACAGCGCTTACAGGCTGCAAAGCTCCTGCTGGATGGTGCCACCTACGAGCAGATCGTCAAGGCGGTGGAGATCAGCACTGCCACCATCAGCCGCATCAACCGCTGCATCCAGTACGGCTCCGGCGGCTACCGCGACACCATCGAGAAGGTACAGAAGAGCGCAAAGCCGGAGTGACATCCGGGCGGCAAGGCACATAGGATGGACTGCGCCCTATTCCTATTATAGAAAGGAAGGTCCTTCTTATGGCTGATACCACCAACTGCACCCCCTGCGTTTCCTGCGGCTGCCCCGCGCTGCCGAGAGTTTCCCTCGACCAGGCCGTCGTCGACCTGATGGAGAGCATCGCTCTGCAGGAGTCGGCCCTGAGCCACATCCTCTGCGCCGAGACCCAGAAGATGAAAGCCGCCCTCAGCATGGAGGAGCTGGACCTGTGCAAGCTGCTGGAAGTCAACGACTCCGCCACCAACATGGTCCACGCCGTGGCGAACCTTGAGCTGATTCTGAAAGAGAAGCTGGAATTCATCGCCAACAACCTCTACTACCCCTCGACGGGGAACTGCACCACCACCGAGAGCTGATGTCAAAATGCGACTGCCCGCCCGCAATGGGTGGGCGGTTTTTGCTTTCCGGGGCGGGGCTGCCTAAAAATATGTATAAAAGTCGGAAAAGTGTTTTGTTGGAATTGCTGAATATCGAAATCTGTGCTATACTATATAATGTTTATCCAAAGAGAAAGGGGAACCTGACCTTGCTGCACTACGATGCGATCCTGTTTGACGTGGACGGTACGCTCATCGATTCCGCCCCCGGCATTCTCAATACACTGGAAGAAGTTTTCAGCTCCATGGGCGTTGACGTCGCCCGGAGCGACCTTGGCCGCTACATCGGCCCGCCCCTCCGCAAGAGCTTCGGCGAGCATTTCTCCGACCCTGCAAAAATCGAGGAGGCCACGAAGCGCTACCGCGTGAGCTACGCCGCCAAGGGCTGCCACGAGGGCGATGTCTACCCCGGCGTGGTGGAGATGCTGGGCCGTCTCAAGGCTGCGGGCCTGACCCTCTGCACGGCCACCTGCAAGCCCACCGACGTTGTGAGGCCCATCCTCGAAGAGCAGGGCCTTGCGCCTTACTTCTCCTTCGTGGGCGGTGCGTCCATGGATGAGAGCCGCGACAATAAGACCGACGTCATCCGCCACGTCCTCGCCCAGCCCGTCATGCAGGGTAAGCGGGTGCTGATGGTGGGCGACCGCCGGGACGATATGCAGGGCGCTGTGAACTGCGGCCTGGACGCCGCCGCTGTGCTCTACGGCTACGGCGGCAGGGAAGAGGTCGCCCCCTTTGCGCCGGTCCTCATGGCCGCTGACTGCAAAGAGCTGACGGACTGGGCTCTCCGCCCGGTGGACGAGCCTTCCCATTCCTGAAACGAGAGGGACTGAATCTATGAGTCAAAAAAGACAACAACAAAACGAAACCATGACTCCCATGCAGCATCGGGCTGTTCTGGTCTGCATCCTCTGCGTGCTGGCGGTGCTGCTGACCTTCGGCATCACCACCACCCTCCTCAAAAAGGGCGGCGAGGAGCCTGCCCCCTCCGTCTCGGAGTCCGTGGCAGACCCCACCTCCGGCGAAGACCTGTCGGGCCACTACCAGATCGACAACGCCTCCACCGCTCTGCTGACGGAGACCGCCGACGCCGGCACGGACTACCTGAACGAGACCCTCTTTCTGGGCGATTCCAACACCGTCCGCCTCTACAACAACGGCCTCATCTCCCTGCAGCAGTTCTGTGCCAAAGAGGGCATCGGCACTCAGGTCGCGCTCAGCGAGGGCATCGTTACCTTTAAGAAGGACTCCAACCACTACACCATCCCTCAGGCGGTGGCCATGATGAAGCCTCGCCGTGTGGTCATGACCTTCGGCACCAACGACACCGGGATGGAAGTCTCGGACTTCATCGCCCACTACACGGCCCTCATCCAGGCCATCCAGCAGAGCTACCCCTACACCGACATCATCGTCAACACGGTGCCGCCGGTCCCGGTCGACCACTCCAACTACCCCCACATGGATCAGGCCAAGATCGACGACTTCAACATGGCCCTTCTGGATCTGTGCGAGCAGCTGGGCGTCCGCTTCCTCAACTCCGCCGAGGCCCTCAAGGGCAGCGACGGCTACGGCATCGCGGACTACTACACCAGCGGCGACATCCACCTCAAGAGCGCCGGCCTCAAGGCAGTGCTGAGCTATCTCCGCACCCACGCCCTGCAGACCGAGGACCGCCGCCCCGACACCAACAACATCCCCACCCGCACCATGGAGTATGTCTCCAACCCCAGCTCCGCCGTGGCCGCTCCCAGCTCGGAGGCTGTCAGCTCCAGCGAGAGTCAGGCCGAGAGCGCCAGCAGCTCGGAGAGTTCTTCGAGCGAGAGCACCAGCGAGGAGAAAAAGTTCGAGGCCCGCTACCGTGTGGACAAGAACGGCGGCGGCACTCTGAGCGTCGGCAATGACACCGGCAACAGCTCTGTGACCTACACCGTCACCGACCCCGACAAATCCATCACCGTGACCGCTGTCCCGGCGGAGGGCCACGTCTTCGTCAAGTGGAGCGACGGCCTCACCAGCAAGACCCGCACCGACACCGACTTCAAGCAGAATCTGGACGTCACGGCAGTCTTCGGCACGGCCTCCGTCCACATCACCAGTGAGGGCAAGGGCGCTGTGGGCAGCTCCTACACCTTCAAGGCTGCCTTGAGCGGCAAGTACGCCAAGACCGAGAACCTGCGCTGGTACGCCAACGGTCAGGAGGTCACGCAGGCCGCCGGCAAGTCCAGCATCACTGTGGTGGTGGACAACTCCATGGTCAACGCTTCTTATAAGATCCACGCCGTCGTCACCTACAACGACTGCAAGGTGAGCAGCAACACCCTGACCATCACCATCGGCAGCGGTGTGACCAGCGAGTCCGGCTCCACCAGCAGTTCGTCCTCGTCCCATGCCGGTCCTTCCGGCAGTACATCCTCTTCGTCTTCCTCTGCAAGCTCGGGCAGCTCTTCCCACAGCACCAGCAGTTCGTCGTCGGCATCGTCCAGCACGTCGTCTGGCAGCTCCAAGGCAGAGTCGGAGTCCGAAAGCAAGGCCGAGTCCAAGTCGGAAGCTGCTTCGGAGCCCAAAGCCGAGCCCAAGGCCGAAAGCAAGTCGGAAGCCTCCGCCAGCAAGGAAGCCGAAAGCAAGGCAGAATGACGCCCCGCACCTTCCTCTGCAAAGCCGCATAGGCTGAGCCGAGAGGAGGCGAGCGGATGTTCCGTGAAGAAATGCAAGTCCTCGGCCTGCCCGGCGCAGAAGATGTGACCGACGGCAGCGTGGACTACTACGACATGGATTGGGAAAACGTCGAGAACGGCGTGACGGAGGAGCAGATGGCAAAGTGCATCGCAAAAGAGTGCGCCTGCACGCCACACTGCAAGTGCAGCGGGAACCTGCCGGACCAGTCTGACGAAGAAACCTATGAAATGACGTTGGAATGATAAAAAATACGAGAAGCCAGCTCTGCCGGGCGGGGCTGGCTTCTCGCTGTTCTTAAACCGCAGACCGCAGCCGCGCCCGCTCAAGGCGGCAGGCGGCTCGAAAAATGATAGAGAAGGGAAAGAAACATGGCAAAATATTATTGCATCCTCTTCGATGCAGACAATACGCTCCTGGACTTTGACGCCGCCGAGAACAAGGCGCTGGCTGAGACGCTGGTGGAATACGGCATCGAGCCGGACGCCGGGACGGTGCAGACCTACCGGGACATCAACTCGGAGCTCTGGCGTCAGCTGGAAAAGGGCCAGATACGCCGCGACAAGCTGATGGGGGAGCGCTTCACCCGCTTCCTCAAGGCCATCAACGCAGCCGGTGACGGCGTGGAGATGAACCGCTGCTACCTCGACCACCTGTCCTCCCACCCCGACCTGATGACCCCCAATGTGCTGGACGTCCTCGGGGAGCTTTCCGAGGTGGCGACGCTGGCCATCGTGACCAACGGCTTCGAGAAGGTGCAGAGCCGCCGGGTGGCAGAATCCGGCATCGGGGCCTACCTTGAGGACGTCTTCATCTCCGAGAAGCTGGACAGCGAGAAGCCCAGCCGCCGCAT
>ERZ791808.2495-NODE-2495-length-10938-cov-2.907838_pt1 | contig 10938 bp, 8 predicted proteins | sample MGYA00510305_ERZ791808 | MGnify/ENA primary metagenome ERZ791808 (study PRJEB30046, sample SAMN00792024) | human gut metagenome | study: EMG produced TPA metagenomics assembly of the A metagenome-wide association study of gut microbiota in type 2... | reverse complement strand
GGGCTTTTTCAGCGTTGCCATCAGAAGGGTCAGTGCCTGTCTCTGCCCGCCGGAAAGCAGACCTACCTTTGCGCGCAGACGGGTTTCCAGCCCCAGATCCAGTGGCTTCAGCAGCTCAACATATTCTTCTCTCTCTTTTTTTGTAATCCCCCATCTGAGGGTACGGGTCTGTCCGCGGCGTTTTGCTACAGCCAGATTTTCTTCGATTTCCATATCGGCAGCTGTCCCGTTCATGGGATCCTGGAATACGCGCCCCAGATATTTTGCTCTTTTGTGTTCGGGCAGCTTTGTGATATCCTCGCCGTCAATGATAACAGAGCCGCTGTCTACAGGCCAAACGCCCGCAATGGCATTCAGCATGGTGGATTTCCCTGCACCGTTGCCGCCGATGATGGTAACAAAGTCGCCATCCTCCAGCGTCAGATTGATGCCGTTTAAGGCTCTTTTTTCATTGATAGAACCTGGATTGAAGGTTTTATAAATATTTTTCAGCTCAAGCATTCTTGCCGCCTCCCCTCTTTACATGGCTGGCAGCATATTTGCCCTTCAGGTGGGGCAAAGCAAGGAATGCCGCTACAATCAAGGCACTGATCAGTTTCAGGTCGGTGGTTTCCAGACCAAGCCACAGCACCACTGCGATAACGATATAATACAGGATTGCACCGCCAACAACGCCAAGCATACGCAGTGCATAGTTATAATCAAATCTCTTGAATACAACGCCCGCAATGATAACGGATGCCAGACCGATAACGATGGCACCACGCCCCATGTTTACGTCTGCATTGCCCTGATACTGCGCATACAGACCGCCTGCAAGCGCAACCAGACCATTGGATACCATAAGCCCCAGAACCTTCATTGTATTGGTATTGATGCCCTGTGCGCGCGCCATTTTTTCATTATTGCCCGTTGCACGGAAGGCACGACCCATTTCTGTACCGAAGAAGCCATACATCAGCGCGATGACTACAATACAGAAAATCGCGGAAACAATGATTGCACCATGGATATCTCTCAGGCTGAGAATCAGATTATATTTATCTACGCTGATTGCCTGATTGGATTTACCCAAAATACGCATATTGACAGAATACAGACCCAGCTGGGACAGGATACCTGCCAGAATACCGGGGATACCCAAAGCCACATGGAAGATACCTGTTACCATGCCTGCCAGCATACCGACAATCGTAGCCGCTACCAGAGCAACCGCTACATTATGCCCGGAAAGCATCATCATAACTGCAACGGAGCCGCCTGTCGCAATGCTGCCGTCTACGGTCATATCCGCAAAATCCAATACCTTAAAGGTGATGTAAACGCCGATGGCAAAAACACCCCAAATCAGCCCTTGGGCGATGGAGCCCGGAAGGGCATTGAGCAATGCCATAATATTCATAAATATACCTCTTTCTATGCTTTCTTTTTTTACAGGAATAAGCGAAGCACATGCTTCGCTTATTCCTGTATTTAATTCAAATCAAACCGCAGGTCTTTCGCTTAAGCAACCGGCTCCATCCCTTCGGGGATTGTAACACCCAATGCCTCTGCGATATCTGCATTATATTTGGGAACCAGACCATCTGTCAGATATTCAATGGGCATTTCCGCAGGCTTCTTCCCGTTCACCAAAATATCATAAGCCATTTCGGCAGCCTTTGCGCCCAGATCATAGTAGCTGATAGACAGTGTTGCCAATGCGCCAACCTCGCACATTGCTTCCGCACCTGTAACGGTGGGCACGCGTGCAGGAACTGCGATATTCTTTACGATTTCCATATTGTTTGCAAATGTGTTATCGGTAGGGATATACATTGCGTTGCAGTCTGCAACTGCCTTTGTCACAACCGCCTGAATTTCGTTAGAATCTGCTGCGGTGTAGATTGCATAAGGAATCTTCTGTTCCTCCAGATATTTCTTTGCCAGATCTGCCTGATAGGTAGAGTTTGGCTCTGCGGAGCAGTAAACCACTGCAACCTTTGTGTTTTCCTTATCGCAGAACTGCATCAGCACATCAATCTGCTTTTCGACGGAAGCCAGATCGGAAACACCTGTAACATTTTTGCCGGGTGCTTCATTGGATTCTACCACGCCTGCTGTCACATAATCTGTAACGGAGGTGCCGACGATGGGGATATCGGAGGTTGCTGCCGCTGCTGTCTGCAATGCTGTGGTTGCGTTTGCCATAATCAGGTCACAGCCGTCGGAAACAAATTTCGTGGAAATGGTGGTGCAGTTTGCCTGCTCCCCCTGTGCATTCTGGTAGTCAAATTCCACATTATCCTCACCCAGAAGCTCTGTCAGCTTATCCTCAAAGCCCTTTGTTGCCTGATCCAGAGAACCGTGCTCCATCTGCTGAATAATGCCGATGTGATATACCTTATTCCCTGTGCTTTCATCTGCCGCATCATTGCCGCCGCAGCCTGTCATTGCCATCACTGCCGCTACGGTCATAGCCAGAAGGCCTGTTACTTTTTTCATTTTCATAATCTACCCTCTCCCTCTTTGATTTTTTTCATGTCTGATTTCGACATATAATTTCATCGCAAAATGAATTATAGCATCCCTGTTTTGATTGTCAACAGCAAATCGAATTTTTCGATTAAGTGTATCGAGAAAACTGTTTCTTCGATACAGGCGCTTTCATCCTCTGCGAAGGGGAAGGTTATTCCATCGTTTCCTCCAGCGCTTCCATATCGGCAGGAGGAGTGATGCCCAAAGCCCTTGCGATTTCCGCATTATACTTCGGTGTCACGCCGTCGGAAACAAACGCGATTGGCAGTTCGGCAGGCTTTGTGCCGTTTACCAGAATATTATACGCCATTTCCGCCGCCTTCACCCCCAGGTCATAATAACGAACGGAAAGCGTGGCCAACGCACCGATGCGGCTCATATATTCCGCCCCTGCAAAGGTAGGCACACCTGCCGGAATCGTGATATTTTTTACGATTTCCATGCTGTTCGCCATGGTGTTGTCGGTCGGGATGAAGATAGCGCCACATTCCTGCACCACCTTTGTCAGCACCGCCTGCACATCATTGGAATCCGCAACGGTGTAGATGGCACAGTCCCGTTTGAGCCGCTTCAGATATCTTTCCGCGCGCTCCGCCTGATAGATGGAGTTAGGCTCTGCGGAGCAGTAAACCACCGCAATCTTCGTATCTGGCTGGCAGAATGTAAGCAGCACATCCACCTGCGCCTTGATTTCGCCCAAATCGGAAACACCTGTGACATTTGTGCCGGGCTTTTCATTGGAATTTACTGCACCTGCCGCGATATAATCCGTTACGGATGTACCCACAATAGGGATATCCGCCGTTGCCGCTGCCGCAGACTGCAAAGCCGTTGTGCCGTTTGCCAGAATCAAATCGCAGCCATCGGAAACAAATTTCGTGGCAATGGTGGTGCAGTTTGCCTGTTCGCCCTGCGCGTTCTGATAATCGAAGGTGACATTTTCTTCTCCCAGCAACTCCATCAGCTTGTCCTCAAAGCCCTGCGTTGCCGCATCCAGAGAGGAATGTTCATCCTGCTGGACAATGCCGATGCGGTATGCCGTTTCGTCTGTGCTGCCGCAGCCGGATAAAGCCAGTGCCGCGCACAAAAAAGCCGCCGTTACGCCCATCATTTTTCTGAATTTCATAGCCTTTCCCCCTTCAACGTAAAAGGGTCACAGGCAATCGCCTGTGACCCTATGGTTTCGATTATTACTTGCCTTGGAGCATTTTTTTCACAAGACCGCCGACAATTTTCATATCTGCGCGACCTTTCGCCTTGGCTGTCACGATACCCATGACTTTGCCCATATCCTTAATGGTAGAGGCTCCGGTCTGTGCGATGGCATCTTCAACAATCTTCTGAATTTCATCCTCGCTTAACTGCTCTGGAAGGTAACTTAACAAAACTTCGATCTCTTTATTGAGTTTTTCGATCAGATCCTGTCTGCCGCTTTTTTCATAGTCAGGCAGGGAATCCCTTCTGCTTTTCAGCTGCTTGGAGATAACCTCGATGACACCTTCATCATCCAGCTCAACCTTGTTATCCTTTTCGATCTGCAGAACACCGGAACGAATCAGCTGAATCGTATCCTTCTTGATGGTATCCTTTTCTTTCATAGCAGTTTTCAAATCTGCAAAAAGCTGCTCTTTTAATGACATATAATCATCCCTTTTCGCTTCGTAAAACTTCGTAAAATTTATCAAACCATGAAAGCAATTCGTAAAACTTCGTTTTACTCATCAACTCAGGTTTTCTCGTGTCTGCTCAAAAATGCCTGCAAGCAGTCATTTTGTTGACAGCCACGGAAAACGCTTTCATACGATTATCTGAATTTACGTTTTCTAGCGGCTTCGGATTTCTTTTTGCGTTTTACGCTGGGTTTGTCATAATGCTCTCTTTTGCGTACTTCGCCCATGATACCATCTCTGGCACATGTTCTTTTAAAACGACGCAGTGCGCTGTCCAAGGATTCATTTTCTTTAACTTTTACCTCTGACATGAATTTCCCTCCCTCCCAGTGCGAGATTCGTTGATGGCAAGAAAGGTGCTTTTACGCCTTTTTTTACCATACATTTAAGAATTATACACAAAAACTCGCGCAACGTCAATAAGAACTAAGAGAAATTCTCAAGAAAAATCATGGCAAATCTGCCTGTTTTGCGGTTTTTTCCGTATTTTTTTCGGGATGCTTCCGTTTTGCATCTGTTTTTGTACCATTTGCCGCTGTCCTCGTCTTAGGCTTTTTTGTCCGCGGCTGCTTCTTCGGCTGCTCCCGCTCCAGAATGACCATCCCCAGAGGCGGCACATCCAGCTCTACCCGAAACGGACAGCGGCCTGCCGGCTCCGCCTTGCTCTGCAGCGGTACGGCGTTGATGACATCACTGCCGCCGAAGCGTGCGGCATCGCTGTTCAGCCGTTCATGATAAACTCCCTCCTGCGGCACGCCGAGCGAAAACCCACGATGCACCACCGGTGTAAAATTGCAGAGGAAAACCAGTTCCTTTTCCTCACTGCGGCGCACAAAGGAAACAATCGAGCTTTCCGCATCGTCACATTCAATCCATTGGAAGCCGTTCGGGTCGAAATCCTCCGCCCAGAAGGCAGGCTCCTCTGTGTAAAGGTGATTCAGCTCCTTCACATACGCCTGCATTTCCTGATGGTCGGCATATTGCAGCAGATGCCAATCCAGAGAGCGTGCCTCGCTCCATTCGCTGTACTGCGCAAATTCACCGCCCATAAACAGCAGCTTTTTCCCCGGATGCCCCATCATGAAGCCATAGGAAAGGCGCAAATTCGCAAAGCTCTGCCAAACATCCCCCGGCATTTTCCCAATCATCGAGGATTTTGTATGTACCACCTCATCATGCGAAAGCACCAGCACAAAATTCTCCGCATAATGATATGCCATGCCGAAGGTCAGCTTATTCTGATGATATTTCCGATAAATAGGGTCAAGCTTGATATAGGAGAGAAAATCATTCATCCAACCCATGTTCCATTTCAGGCTGAACCCAAGACCGCCCTCATCAACCTTCTTCGTCACACCGGGCCATGCGGTGCTGTCCTCCGCAATCATGAGTGCGCCCGGCTCCCTCTCGGCAATGACGGAATTCATGTGCTTGAGAAATTCGATTGCCTCAAGGTTTTCACTGCCGCCGTATACATTCGGCAGCCACTGCCCCTCCTCCTTGCAGAAATCCAGCCGCAAAAGAGATGCCACCGCGTCCACGCGCAGCCCGTCTATATGGAAAATATCCATCCAGTAGAGCGCATTTGCAAGCAGGAAATTCGCAACCTCTTTTCTGCCGTAATTGAAAATATACGTCCCCCACTGGATATGCTCCCCCAGACGGGGGTCTTGGTGCTCATAAAGCGCCGTGCCGTCAAAGCGTGCCAGTGCAAAATCATCCTTCGGGAAATGCGCCGGCACCCAGTCCAGAATGACGGAAATGCCGTTCTGATGGCAGGCATCCACAAACTGCTTAAATTCGTCCGGACTGCCGTAGCGGCTCGTCGGAGCATAATAGCCCGTCACCTGATAGCCCCAACTGCCGTCAAAGGGATGCTCCTCCACAGGCAGCATCTCGATATGCGTATAGCCCATTTCCTTCACATAGGGAATCAGCTGCTCCGCCAATTCGGTATAGGTTAGAAAACGATCGCCCTCCGCCCGCTTCCAGCTGCCCAAATGCACCTCATAGATATTCATGGGGGCAGTCTTAAAATTATATTTTTTGCGCGCCGTCATCCAACGGCGATCCTTCCATTTATAGCGTTTCAGAGGATACAGCACAGATGCATTGTTCGGGCGCACCTCTGCATACACACCGTAGGGGTCTGTTTTATCAACCACCCTGCCATCACACTGCGTCACATGGAATTTATACTTATCCCCCTTCGCCGCCGCAGGCAGAAACAGCTCCCAGATGCCAGATTCACCCAGCCTTCGCATGGGACTTCTGCGCGCATCCCAGTTGTTGAAATCCCCGATTACGCTGACCGCCTTCGCATTGGGTGCCCAGACGGAAAATGCCGCCCCCCTTGCGCCCTCGTGCGTCATAAGCCTGCCGCCCATTTTTTCGTAAATCTCATAATGCGTCCCTGCGCCGAAAAGATGTCTGTCAAATTCAGAAAGGGTCGGCGAGAAGGAATAGGGGTCATAGCTGCGCCATGTGTTGCCGTCCGCATCGGTGTACTCCAGCTGATAGCGGAACCATTCCTCCCTGTCCGCAATCGTCACCTCAAAAAAGCCGTCTGCATGCAGCCGCTCCATCGGGTATTTTTTCCGTTTATTTGCATAGTCAATCACGGTAATGCCTGCCGCATCCGGCAAAAAGGCACGCACCACAACGGCTTTTCTGCCGTCCTCCTCCATTTCGTGCATCCCCAGCACCGTATGGGGATCACTGTGTTCCCCGTTGACGATATGAAAAATATCATAAAGCTTTGTGGTTGTGAGCATAGTCTCCCTCCCTTTTGCTTGTGTTTGTTTCCTTGATATATTTTATTTATTATACCATATTTCCAACGTATTGCCAGATGAAAACAGAGCCATATTTTGGCAAAACCGTTCCTGTTTTTTACGAAAATTGATGTTTTTCAGACGGTACTTGTCAGCAGAACGCAAAAGGTCTATACTAACAGTAGGAATTACAAAAAGACATTTGTCCATTTTTCATAAAAATACTGCAATCAAGGAGGAGTGATCTCTATGAAACTGATGTTTTTAGGTGCTGACCACGAGGTAACCGGCAGCTGCCATTATATCGAAGCCTGCGGCAAGAGCATCCTTTTGGACTGCGGCATGGAGCAGGGACGGGATACCTATGAAAATCAGGAAATCCCCGTAGCGGCAGGAAGGATTGATTATGTATTCCTTTCTCACGCGCATATTGACCATTCGGGGCTGCTCCCTCTGCTTCACAAAAACGGCTTTCAGGGGCAGATTTACGCCACAGAGGCCACCACAGACCTCTGCCGCATCATGCTTCTGGACAGTGCGCATATTCAGGAATTTGAAGCGCAGTGGCGCAACCGCAAAAATAAGCGTGCCGGCAAAGCTCCCTTTGAGCCGCTTTATACCACAGAGGATGCGATGGCAGTCATGGAGCATTTTGTTCCCTGCGATTATATGAAGGAAATCGAGGTCTGCGAAGGGGTGAAAATCCGCTTTACGGATGTCGGGCATCTGCTCGGCTCCTCCAGTATTGAAATCTGGCTGACGGAAAACGGCGTATCGAAAAAAATCGTATTCTCCGGTGATATCGGCAATATCAATCAGCCCATCATCCATGACCCCCGTTATACCACCGAAGCAGATTTTGTCATTATGGAAAGTACATACGGCGACCGTTACCATACCGCGCCGCCCGATTATGTGGCAGAGCTTGCCGGACAGATTCAGCAGACCTTTGACCGCGGCGGCAATCTGGTCATCCCCTCCTTTGCCGTCGGGCGAACGCAGGAAATGCTGTATTTCATCCGCGAAATCAAGGAAAGAGGACTGGTGCGGGGGCATGAGGGCTTCAAGGTTTATGTTGACAGCCCCCTTGCAATCGAAGCAACGCGTGTGTTTGTGGAAAACCACCTAAGCTGCTATGACACTGCCGCAATGGCACTGGTTAAGCAGGGCATCAACCCCCTGCAATTTGACGGCCTGGAGCTTGCCGTTACGCCGGATGATTCCATGGCAATCAACTTTGACAAAAGCCCCAAGGTTATCATCTCCGCATCGGGGATGTGCGAGGCAGGACGTATCCGCCACCATTTGAAGCACAACCTTTGGCGACCCGAGTGTACGATTCTTTTCGTTGGATATCAGGCAATCGGCACGCTTGGCAGAAATATCATCGAGGGTGAAAAAGAGGTACGCCTGTTTGGCGAGACAATTACCGTCAACGCGCATATCGAGGAGCTGGCAGGCGTAAGCGGTCATGCGGATAAGAAGGGACTTCTGAATTGGGTGAACCATTTCGAGAAGAAGCCGGAGCGCGTTTTTGTAGTACATGGCGAGGATTTGGTCTGCGAGGACTTCACAAAATGCTTAAAGGAAGAATACGGCTACAATGCCTTTGCCCCCTACAGCGGTGCCTGCTTCGATTTAGCGGCAAATCAGATGATTTCCGAGGGCGTAAAAATCCCCGTTGCACCGAAGGAGCTGCCAAGGGGACATGCAGCCTCCGAGGGCGGCAAGCGCGCGATGTATCTGGCAAATCAGCTTGATCTGGCAAATAAACGCCTGCAGCAGATTATCAATCTGAATAAGGGCGGCACCAATCGGGATATGGAAAAGCTGCTCAAGCAAATCAACGACCTTTGCGACAAATTAGACGGATAAGCTTACAAAGACTACATAAAAAAAGACCTAAGAGCGTCTCTCTTAGGTCTTTTTTTATTAGCTTCCCGCAATAGCAAGTCCTCTCACCAGAACAGACGGCGAGCCGACACCGCCGGAGCCGAAATATAAGTCATCGGCAATTTCCTCCACCTCTGCCAGAAGCTGATAAAAATTGCCTGCAACGGTAATCTGCTCCACAGGCGTGTCAATTCTGCCGCCTTTGATACGGAACCCCTCCGCCGAAAGGGAAAAATCGCCCGAAACGGCATTTGTGCCTGCAGTCCCATCAGACTGGTAAGCAGCAGACCATCCCCCATTTGGGCAAGCAAAGCCTCCTGCGAAAGCATTCCCTTTGCCAGATAGAAATTGGTGGGCGCAGTTTTGACAGAGCCTGTCAGCCCCATCTTAAAGCCATTGCCTGTGGATGCCACGCCATCCTTTTTCGCCGTCCTGCGGTTATAAAGCAGGGTTTTCAGCACGCCGTTTTCGATAACGGCTTTATTTTTGCCCGAAACGCCCTCACTGTCGAAGGGCTGTGTGCCATAGCCGCCCAAAAGCAGGGCATCATCCCGCAGTGTAACCCTTTCGGATGCGATTTTTTCGCCCGTTTTGCCCTGCAAAAGAGAGAAGCCCTTCTGCGCATTTTCCGCAAAGAATACCCCTGCAAACGCGCCCAAAAGAGAAACCATCGCCCTGCCGTCGAAAATCACATCGTATTTTCCACTTGGCACAGACGCTGCCCCCAGATGGGATGCGGCACGCTTTGCCGCCATTCTGCCCGTTTCCTCAGGGTTGAAATCATTCCAATCCTGTGCCTTCCAGAAATAGGAGCCTGTTTTGGTTTCTCCGCCTTTTTTTGCAATCGCAGAAACATAAGCCGTCGCAAAATTTTTCGCAAAGGAAACATCCAGACCTCTGGTGTTGCGGATGACAACCTCCGCCAGAGATGTCCCCAGCGCGCAGTAATCCAGAGAAGCAACCTCCTCCGCTCCTGCCAGTGCCGCTGTTTCCATACGCATGGCGGCGTTGATTTTTTCCTCTACCCTTAATTCCTCCAGAGCGGCATTCACGCCCTCCAGCTCAGGGTAGTTTTCCTCTCCCGCATAAAGCTCCTCGCAGTCCTCCGGAGAAAGAAGCGCCGCATTTTCCTTCGCCGTTTCTACCAGATATGCAATGGCATCCTCTGTCAGCTGCTCGGTATAGGCATAGCCTGTCCGCCCGTTGATGTTTCCGCGAAACGCCAGACCCTCCTCCCTGCTGTTTTCATAATCGCTGACCTCACCCTCCAGAATCAGCACCTCAAACGCCTTGCCGCCGCGGTAATAAACCTCGCAGTCCGCAAAGCCTGCCTGTCTGCCGTAGGCAAGCACCTTTTCCAAAAATTCCTTCCGTTCCATTCTGCTTACCCCCTTCCGCCGACAGTCATACTGCTGACGCGAATCATAGGCTGCCCTACATCGGTCGGGATAGAGCCGCTCTTGCTGCCGCACATCCCCTGCGCCCGTTTCAGATTATTGCCGACCATATCAATATCACGCAGCACCTCCGCGCCCTTGCCGATAAGGGTTGCCCCTCTGACCGGCTCAGCAATCCTTCCGTTGCGAATCATATAGCCCTCCAGAACGGCAAAGTTAAACGAACCCGTTGCAGGGTCAACGCTGCCGCCGCCCATCTGCTTGGCATACAGCCCAAATTCCGTATTCGCGATGATTTCCTCCGGCGTGCTTTTGCCGTTGGCAATGAAGGTATTCGTCATACGGCTGGTGGGAGCAAAGCGGTAATCCTGTCTGCGTGAGGAGCCGGTAATTGCCGTGTGCATGCGTCTGCTGTTCAGGCGGTCAACCAGATAGGACCGCAGAATCCCGTTTTCAATCAGAATATTTTTTGCCGTAGGCGTGCCCTCGTCATCCATTTCGGCAGAGCCCCAGCCATTGGGGATTGTCCCATCATCCAGCGCCGTCACCAAAGGGGATGCAATCTGCTGTCCCAGTCTTCCTGCGAAAACGGACGCATTTCTTGCCACCGCCGTTGCCTCCAGACCATGTCCGCAGGCCTCATGGAAAATGACACCGCCGAAGCCATTATCAATCACAACAGGGATT
>ERZ791808.2474-NODE-2474-length-11012-cov-4.525783_pt1 | contig 11012 bp, 4 predicted proteins | sample MGYA00510305_ERZ791808 | MGnify/ENA primary metagenome ERZ791808 (study PRJEB30046, sample SAMN00792024) | human gut metagenome | study: EMG produced TPA metagenomics assembly of the A metagenome-wide association study of gut microbiota in type 2... | reverse complement strand
CCTGGGCAAGATCGACGATATAGCGATACATCAGCTCATGGATAAACACCCCGGCTACCTCTTTTTGCATAGCCAGCAGGTCGGCCTGGTTGGCCACGGGGTGCACCTGTTCCAGCAGGGTGCGCTGGCCGCGGCCCGCCAGCATCTGCATCTCGGCCTCGGTGTCCGGGTAGCCCATGACAACGCACACGGTAAAACGGTCCAACTGGGACTGCGGCAGCATCTGGGTACCGGCGGCACCCACGGGGTTTTCGGTGGCGATAACGGTAAAGGGCGCGGGCACGGGGTGGGTCACGCCGTCCACCGTCACGTTGCCTTCCTCCATGACCTCCAACAGCGCCGATTGGGTACGGCTCGAGGTACGGTTGATCTCATCACCCAAAAACAGGTTGCACATTACGCTGCCGGGGTGGTATACCAGCCGCCCGGTCTCCTTCTGGAACACGGTAAAGCCCACAATGTCCGAGGGCAGCACGTCCGGGGTAAACTGCACGCGGCTCTCGTTCAGCTCCAGCGCGCGGGCAAAGGCCAGCGCCAGCGTCGTTTTGCCCACACCGGGGATGTCCTCGATCAGCACATGGCCGCCCGCCAGCATGGCCATCCAGATGGTGCGGATGGTCTGCGGCTTGCCAAACACGGCTTTGGAAACTTCCGCCGCTACGTCAACGGCCTTTTGGTTGTATTGCATGGTCATTCCTCCCGGTGTTTTTGCCAGATTGCCAGCACGCCGACACAGGCGGCAATAAAGACGAACCCGGCCCAAAGGGCGTTGTTTTCCAGCCAGATCATCAGGTTGGAGACCGCGCTGCCTTCGGATTCTGTGCTGCCCTCCTGCGGCAGCGGGGTGATGCTTTGGGGTTCCACCTCAGCGATAGACGTTGTACCGTCTGTTTCCATCGTCACCTGCCGGGGCGAGGCATCCCAGGTGGCCTCGCTTTCCTGCAGGTCGGTGTCCTTATCGGTCACGGCGGCATCGGGGTCGCGTTCGGCTATCACAAGGTAGCGCTGGTAATTCTGGGTGTAGGGGTGGCAAGTGGAAAGCGTCAGCAGATCCCGCCCCGGCTGGATCAGTACCGAGGAAATATCCGCAGGGTCGATAATTTTCAGCTCTGCCACGCGGTAAATTAAAGTGTCCCACGGGGTGGTCAGCTGGATCTTGTCCCCCACTTGGATCTGCTGCACGTTGCGCAGCATTTCCGCGCCATAATAGCCGCGGTGGGCGGCCAGCACGGTGTTGGTGTTTTCGCCGCCCAGCGGCATCGAGGTCTGCCCCAGCAGCGCCGCGCCCTTGGCCATATTCTCCCGGCTGGCGCCCAGGTAAACGGGCAGTTCCAGATCCAGCCGCGGGATCCACAGCATGGCGAGGACCTCCTCGTCATAGCCGTAATCGGTCAGATCCAGCGGCGGATTTTCATAGGCGAACGCATCGGTCAGGCCGCTTTGGCCGTCGGCAAAAATCGCCTCGTTATAGGCCTGCATGGCGGCGTACAACTCAGGGTAAGCGCGTTCAGGTTCCGCGGCAGCATCGGTCTGCAGGGGGGCTTCGGCGGAAGTGCGGGCGGCAAACTGCTGTGCCGTTTTGCTGTTGCGCTGGCGGGTCAGCCAATCAGCGGCGGTGGGCTGCAGCATCATGGCAAGGCCCAGCAGAATGGCCAGCCACGCGCCGATTTTTACAAGCAGACGCCGCATTTAGTCGTCCTCCTCCCGTTTTTTGCAGCGATGCAGCAGCAAAAGCAGCAGCAGTGCTTCGCCGCCAATAATCACGCTGCCGGTCACCGAGATCCACGGCCAAGCATCCACGATGCGCTTGACCACCGTGCCGGTGTGCAGGGCCTGATATTGCACGACCTGCGGGGTATCGCCGGTTTCTTCCTCTCCATTATACGGCACGCGGATGCCGCGCACAAGCATGCGGTGGGTATTTATGGCGTAGGGCGTGCAGGTCACCAGGGTGCAGTAGTCCTGCCCCTGCACGATCGTAAGGTCATCGGTCTCCTCGGGCAGAACGACCTTGACCTGGTCGACCTGGTAGGCCAGCACCTCGTCCATGATGTGCAGGTAAAATTTGTCGCCCTCTTGTAATTTGTCCAGGTCGGTAAACAGCACAGCCTCGGCCAGGCCGCGGTGGCCTGTCAGCACGCTGTGGGTGCTTTCGCCGCCCAGCGGGTAGCTGGAGCCTTCCAGATGGCCGACGCCTTTCAGCAGCACATCGTCGCTGGTGCCCTCGTAAATGGGCAGGTTGACGTCGATTTTCGGGATGGTAATGTAGCCAAGGCTTTCCCCCACGTCGATCAGGTCCACGTAGCTGGTACCGGTGTCCTCGGCTTCTCCGGCGGCATCGCGGTCCAGCGCGCTGCCCAGCTGCTGGTTGTAACGGCGGGCGGCCTCTTTGGCGGCGTCCAGCTTTTCGGTGTCCATGCTATGCACGGTCTCGTCGTAATTTTGGATAGCCGTACTGGCGTGGCGCTGGGCCACCATGTTGCTGATGACCGGGTAGGACGCCACGCCGATGCCCGACAGGATCATCAGCGCAGCAAAGCCCAATTTCAGTCTGGTGGAGGTATCCATGGCAGTGTCCTTTCAAAAAAGTGTAAGGTGCCGTATAACCCACCATAGGGGAAGAGCCAAAACGGCCCTTCCCCTTTAGGTAGTTTGTAAGTTGTTTAAGTTGTTTGGTTCAGGGGATGCAAATCAGACATTGCCCTTCTTCTTTTTGATGCTCATCAGCACGCCGACACCACCAACAACCAGCAGTGCACCAATGCCGCTGAACAGGAGAGTGCCGAAGCCACCGGTAACAGGAAGGTCGAAGCCCTTGCGGTTGATGACGGCGATTTCCCACACACCCGTGGTTGCACCGCTGGCATTTTCGCCCTTCTGGGTGCCGATCACCTTAGCATTGTTGTCTTTTTCATCTTCTGCCTTGTCAAACTTTTCTTCTTTGGCACTGGCTGCATGTTTGGTGAGATTGTCATCTGGGTCATATGTTTTGGATTCTGCCCAAGTATACTTATAAGCGATATCCAGCTTAACTTCTACCGGCTTCGCCAGCAAGTTATAATCCCGAGGTGCCTGGGTCTCAACGAGATAGTAAGTACCGTTGGCAAGGCCATTGTTGGTAGTAACTAAGCCGTTGTTATCACTTTCAAGGTTTCCCTCTACCTTCACCCATTCCTTACTCGGATCAAGTCCAGCCGCCTTTTTCTGGTCTGCAGAAATTTTGTCTTCTGTATCAGTTGTGGCCTCTTTATACAGGTCGAATTTTGCGCCGGGCAGCTTCGCGTTTTTGTCATCAGTTTTCTTGATGCGGATGGCGAAGGTGTAGACAACAGCCTCATCTGTGATGGTATTTACGGAGTTCTCGTAAGAGGTACCCTCTTCATTAATTTTGTTAGTATAGGTCAGCTTTGCGCTGTTCTTGTTGCCGTCGGTGGTTTTCACTGCAGAATCCAACAGCTTTGCTTTGTAGGTGATAACAAGAGTCTTGCCTGCATAATTCTGCATTTTGCTGGTATCAAAAGTGATAGAAAAACCGCCTGCAGGCGTCGTATTTCCCACTGTATACTCAATGTTTTTGGTAAGAGTCTTGTCTGTTTCATCCTTAACTGCAATTGCAATTGTATTGTTCTGGTCTTCCAGTCCAGCCGGGGTATCCGTTACAGTAAAGGTCTTCAGATCGGTAATATTCTGCGGGACCTTAACAGTGATCTGGTAGGGAACCATATCGCCAACGCTGTAGTCAGAGCCTTCTACATAGTCACCATTGTTGCCAACAGCGTCATTGTAGACTTTTTTATCCAAGTCAGGGCGGTAGTTCTTAACTACGATGTTATTTGCTGCATCCGTCGTCATATTGGTCGTTACCTGACCATCTTCACCAATGGTAAAGGTAATCGGTTTTTCACTAATAATATAGCCCTTATTGCCGTCGGAAGCCTGCTCGATCAATTTATAGTTGCCTTTTGACAAGCCATTAATGGTAATTGTACCTTCTGTCGTCGTAGTCAAGCTAAGCGGCGTTTCATTGTCATCTCTCTTGGTTACCTCTGCCCAGACACCTTTCACGTCTTTATACAATTTAAACTCAACGCCACTCAAAGTGACTTCTGCATCACTGCCCGTGATGCCTACCTTTTTAACAGTTACACCGCCATACTGAGTAGCATTTTTAGGATAGACATTAATATTATAGAGCCAATTCACTTGATCTTTCGGGTTCTTCATAGGTACAGAAACCAGAAACGGAATCTGCTTAGTCTTGACCTTATCGGGCGCATCAGTTTCAACCACCAAATACAAGCCAAGGTCGTTGCCATCAATGGAAAATGTGGCTTTTCCATCTGCGCCGGTTTTCTGCTCAGCGCTTCCAGTAACAACCTTACCATTACCATCTTTCACAGTAAAAGTGTCATTACTTGCTTCATAATATTTGTCTACATCGGTAAACTTTTCGAACTTATTGCCCGTCAAGTTCTTACCGCTATAATATTCGGCCAAGGTATTTCTATCCTGAACCTTATAAATTTTAAATGTAACTCCCGCAAGTGCTTTTGCACCGTCCGGAATCTCATTCTCATTAAGCTCCGTACCAGGTGCGGGCGTACCAGTTTCACCTTCTGGACGATTGTACTCATACTTATGGATGGTAATGCTGGCGCTGGTATCACCCCAGACATCCGTATTGGCAACTGCATCGTCTGCCGCGGCGGGCAGGGCGCACAGGCTGAGGGCCATGACGGCGCTTAACAAGCCTGTTAAGAATCTGCTTTTCTTTTTCATGACTTTACCTCTCTTCATTTGTTTATGGTTTGTATTGGGGAACAATTAACGCGTCCGTCCCCCTTTCTTGTTGTAACGGAATACCAGTATCAACAACCCCGCCACTGCCAGCGGCAGCCCGATCAGCAGCCACAAGCTAGGCGCATCCGCACCCGTATGCGGCAGCGCAGGTGTCTTTCTGTTCAAGACGGTCAGCGCCAGCGTATAGCTGCCGTCCTCGTTTTTGGTAAACTCGGTTCGTTTTTCCGTGGTCGAAACCTCAATCTTGCTGCCGTTCAGCGTACAGGTTCCGTCCTTGCCAAACGTCACCAGAATCGGCGCCGACAGCAGGTTGTAGTTTTCCGCCGCCTTGGTTTCGGTCAGCCGATACGTTCCAGCCTTTAACTCCGTAAAGCCTTCAACCTCGCTGTTGTCATCCTTTTTCCACATCAACTTGCCTTGGCCGTTGGTCTTGCCTTTAAGCGTGCCAAAACTGGCGTCAGCGACCGTATTCCCGTTGTCGTCGTTCTTCATCTTCTCCAGCGTAAACTCAACGTCCTTCAAAAGCGTTTTACCGTCTTCCGCATCCGCTTTGGTGATGTCCAGCGTAAACTTCGGGTCTTTCTGCGTGTTGGTCAAGTTCAGTGCCAAGGGGGATGTACTGTCCTTTTTAACTTGTACTGTGTTCTTGAGAATCGTGTATTTCTTGCCGTCAATCTCAATCACATCGTCATCCTTGCCGCCGCGCCAGTCTCCCTTTCCCGTCGCGCTTTCCAGTACGCGGTAGGTGTAAAGGATACGTTCATTCTCCGCCTTGTTTGCATCGTACTTGTCTAACCCGGTAAACAGTTTGGTCCAGCCTTTGTAGTCTTGGGGTTTCAGCTCTACACATTCATACCCCGGAACATTCTGCCAGTTGTCTGGATCAGTCGGCGTTTCTGTGCGCTGCAATTTCAGGTAAATGGCCTTAGGCAGTTCATTGCTCGGAATATCCGTTGTGCCGTTCTGCTTTTTCCACTGCTTTGTAACCTCTATGTCGATCAGCTGGCGACTTGTATTGACAAACGTTGCCGTTACAGCTTTGTCATCGCCCTCCGCAATGGCGCCGCGCACCCTTTTGCCGTCCTCGGTAACGGCGCAGTCTTCGCCGCCCGTGATGGACACCGATTGCAGGCTTGTGCCTGCCGTTTCATCTTCCGACACAACAAACCGTGTACCGACCGGAATCCTGTCAATTACGGCTTCGCCGTACTCTTCACCATCTGCTTGCCTTATCACTGTACAGTAGCACTTTTGTTCCGCTATATCCCCGCCGAGGCCTTGGCCGCCGACATCGCTGAACTTGACGGTAAATGTAAATGTCTTACCAGCCAGCGATTCACCCGGGGCGGGTTCCTTGCGTATAATCAGCTTGCCGGTCTTGACCTTGTTGGTGAAAACCACCTTCAGCTTGGTCAGCTCGTCTTTGTCAGCCGTACCGCTGTAGGAGCGGAATACGAGCGTACTATCAGCCGGTTTCTTGGCTGTGCTGTCATATGCGTTCTTGATTGGGTTTCCGTTTTTATCGTTTTCATTAATCACCAGCTCTGTCCGGCCATCGTTCGGGGCGGTGCTATGAACATCTTTCAGTGTGGTAACACTGCCCGTCTCAACAACGCCATCTTTGCCGTTTACACTTGTAACAGGCTCGCCGTTTTCGTATACCGTCCAGCTTGTGTCGTACAGTTCGGTGTCGGTCAGCTCTTTCAGAGCTATGTAGCTGCCGCGGCGGAACTGATCCTTAAAGGTGACCGTCTCACCTGCCTGCAGCAGGAACTGGCCATCTTCATCCACAATATCCCCATTGCCACGGTCGGAGGAAAACACGGCATATGCCGCGTTTTGCAACTTGCCGCTTGTGGCAGAGCCATAGTCTGGGATGTCGTACTGCTCGGTCGTAAAGCCTGTTGTTGTCTGCTCCTTCGGCGCGCTGCGGAATGTAAAGTTGCGCAGGTAAATTTCGCGCGCAAAGTTATCGCCGACTGTTATTTTTTTGACCCGATTGTTGAAATCCGTATCTTTTTGCAGGGAGTTCAGCATCAGCCGTATGGTGTACCACTTCCCCGGGTGCAGCGCGGTCGCCGCGCCGTAGACATCACTGCTTTGCAGGCCCTTGGTGCCAAGGCAGCCCTTTTGGTTGCCTTCTGTATCCCAAAGCTCCACATACAGGTTGCCCAGCGCGCAGGTATCGCTCTCATTGCCCTTCTTGCTCTTCACATAGACATCAAAGGTCAGGTAGCTGTACTGCCTTATATCAATTGGTTCATTCAATGACAGGGTGCCCCGGCGCTGCTTTCGGTACTTACTGGTTGGGTCATCCATTGTGGCTGACCACAGCACAGCGAGGTCTCCGTTCTTTTTGTCTGGTAGGCTCTCTGCATACTCCAAATTGGCGGAGGCGTCGGATGGTTTTTCAGCTTTTTCATAGGCATCTTCCGGGAGTGCTTTGGTTTCACCCTCTATGTAAGAAGTCTTTTTTTCGCCGTAGTGGGTGGCCAGATTTTGGATGTTGAAGGTGAAAATCTTCTGGTTTTTGAAGCTGTCTTTGAACAGTTTGTTTACACCCGTAACATCGACCTGCTTTTCCACCTGCAGCTCGTTATGGTCCGGGAAGTTGAAGGCCAGCGCCATGTTGGACTCCCACATGCCGCGCTCCATGTAGTACATGGTCAGGGTGTGGGTGGGTTTGTCTTTCAGGGTTTTCGGTTTTTCGGTCCTATACTGGAAGGTGTAATCATTGGAGTTGCCGTTTCTGTTTGTGAATGTTACCATTTTCTTGTCCGAAGTTGTATAAACACGGCCGCTTTCCTTGGTGTCGCTGACCCAGGATGTGACTGTGTTTATGCCATCCTCGTTTGCGCCAAATTCCAGCAGACCGGCCGCCCGGCCGTGCTCACCGCCGACATCCAGCACCAACTCGCCGTCAATGTAGACCCACACGTCATCGTCGCCGGAGAAGAAGAACTGGATGGGGACTGTCTTCCCATTCTGCCCCACAGTCACCTTGCCGTCTTTTGTAAGCGTAAAGTCAAATTGCAGCTTGGCGCCAAAGCCGTAGTTGTATTTGGTGGCACCGTCGTTGTCGCCAACAGTTTGGTTAAACGGGAAGAAACCATACCCCTTACCTTCTGTTTTGTTGTCGTAACTACGGTTACGTGAGGCTTTGTCTGTGCCACTCTCCGCCAGATAGTAGCTTTGGAGGGCGCTGTCCTGTTTGAGGTACAGCGAGGTTTCGTTGCTGTCAAAGTACCAATATTCAGCATCGTTTATCGCGTTATTGCCCGAATTATTCGGAGTATTTGCAAAAACTTTTTCTTTCTTAAGCGGGAAAGAAACATCCTCGTACACCTTGCCCAGCACGGTGTTAAAGGCGTTTTCGCCTTGCAGGAAGTCTTTGTTAAAGTACGGGTCAACCAACGCATCTTTGTCGGGATTACTGCGTTTTAACAGCGGCAGTCCGTCTTTCGTGCCGTCAGATGTCTTGTCTTCCACAAGACCTTGGAAGGTTCTGGCGTAGTTTTCATCGGTTTTATCAGCATTGGTATCCAGTGCCGAGTTGTTCACGGCCATAAAAGTTAAGTATTTTGGTTTATCCTCATTTGGGTTACTCCAGCCATACAACTTCATACCCCCGGCAACGTCTGAAAAGGGGTTCGGCCATATTGACGGTTGGAAATGCCCGGTATAAAGCGGGTATTGGACATTGCCGTTTGCCTCGTAAGCACTGCTTAGTGCGCGGTTGAACTGCTCAAAAGTGACGTACCCGCGCTGGGAAACCGTGTTACCGTCCGGGTACGTGTCGCGGTTCAGGCCGTTCAGCTCGTAGTCGGTGTAGTAATCGTACAGGGTACTTGTGATATACTTTGTGCCCGACTCTTGCGTGAACGTACCGTCTTTAATATCCACAACGGGGTTGTTTTTGCCGGTTTTGTTTTTGCCGCTTTCGGCATCGCGGACAGCGGATTTCTCGCCCCAGTAGCCTTCACGGTAGATAGGATTGCCATCCTTGTAGGCCGACGGGTCGCCGTTATCCGCAAAAAAGCAGGGTTCTTTCAAGTTTGCGGGGATATCATCCTCCGACAACACGTCGGTCATGTCGTCCTTCGCGGCTTGATCCTTGTTATCCCAAGCCGAGAACTGAACCGCCGTATAGGATTTGTCCTTCGAGATGGTGTAAGACCAAAGCTGACGGCCGGGGGCTTTGGGGTCGGTGGCAGGCTTCATCTCCACTCTTTCAAACGTATTTTTCGCTGTTTGCAGGAAACAATACATCTTACCGCTGCCGCCGTTGCGGCTTTCCGGCATGGCATTTTGATGAATTGCCGACTCCTCACCCTCATAGGTATAGGAAGAAAATGTGGAATCGAAATAAATCGTTTTGCCTGCCGCTAAAACATTGTTGCTGACCTTATCCCATGCCACGTTACCATCTGCGCCATAGATAAAGCGATTTTGGGTGGTGATGTTTAACGGCGTTGATTCATTTCCGGCGGTATTTTCGTCGGTATATTGGATATTGCTGTACTTATACAGCTTGCTCTTCCCGCCATCCCATGTGAACCGTACAAAGCCACTTGCCGTTTGCGGAATCTGTACCTCGGACTGTGTGCCCGCCGCAACCGTTCCGACATCTTGTACCGCAACCTGTTGATACGTATTGTTTTGCCAGTCCCATGTATAGAAAACCGCTTTTACGGATGTCAGCTCTGCTGCGGAATTGTTCTGAAGATACAGTGTCTTTCCGGCGTAGTCTTTTTGGTAGTCAGACCAGGCTTCTGTTGTACCGTCAAAAACACGGCCCACCAAAGAGGTAAGCTCAGTCGTTGTATTGAAGATTGGTTGAAATTGCGCCTTATGATCCTTACTCACATAACATTGGAACTGGCACGTACAAATCGTTGCATAGTCGATTCTTGGCACAAAGTTTATCGCATAAAGGCGGCAATCCGCGGCGGTATTGCCGATATGGGTCATATCCACTTGTTGCCATTCACTATCATGAAAATTGACGTTAAGGTAAAGATGCGCGTCTTCTTTGCTTAAATATTCTTCCCAAGCCGTAGGCGCAACAAAATACAGCGTATACCCGCTTGTGGCAGGTGCGGTTACATCGGTGTTGCCCCCGTCAGCGAAAAGGACATCTTGCTCTGCGGTGGTTGTTTCCGCCGTAGTTTCCTCGGCGTCGGCGGCAAGGTTTGGCGCAACAGCCGTGTCGGGGGCGGCGGGGTCCTGCGCGTCGGGGGCGTCCGCAGTGGCATTGTCTGCCGGGGCGGTGGAGTTTGCGCCGGGGTTTGGCGAGGCGTTATCGTTCGTATCTTCGGATTCGGTGCCTGTGCCCGTGTCCGCCTTTGTTTCGGACTTATCGTCCGTCTCGACGTCACTGCCCGCCTCAACCTTATTATCTGTCTCACCGTTGTTGTCCGTCTCAACGGTCTCCTGCATCTGCGTGGCGTCATCAAGGGCCTCGGCATAAACGGGCAGGGCCATGGCGGCGAGCAGGGCCAAGGCAGCCAGGAGGGCCGCCAGGCGGCGGCTCAGGGTACGGTGGGTGGTGCTGTGCTTAGACATCTGCTCCCTTCCTTTCTGTTCCTTTCGGTGGCTCTATGTATGTCTGTAATGTTGGCTGGATTTTGCGTGCAGCGGCGGCCGGATACATCGCCTGCTGACAGTACGCATTATTTCACAGGTCTACCTGTGAAATAATATCCCCTGGGGATATCGTGCGCAACCGTTGCGTTTTTGAGCAACTTTTTTGGGGTTTCCTGCGCCGCTCACTTTTTATTCGTTACACTTATATGGTTTTCTGTTAGTGTTATAACACTTTTTGCTTCAAATTTCAATATCTATGGGTGATTTATGGGCGTTGCACCTTATTTTTCGTCATTGTGTAAAAGTCTACAATGTGGAATTTGGTAAATTTGCTCAACACATTTTTGCGTCATTCTTTGCGTATTTTTTCTTTTTCAAGGCGTTTCCCCACATTTTTTGTCGTTTTTTGGCGTTTTGTGCAATCCATTTGCGCAAACAAATTGCGCAAGTCCGGCCTGTTACATAGCCAAACATAGCGCAAAACTTGGACAAAAAAATAGAGGAGTGCCTAATACACTCCTCTCAGCCGGGTCTATACACTTTTATTCTTCTGCCTTGCAACGTGCCAGCAGCACGGCACCGGCAGCGGCGTCGCCCTGCGGCTCGGCCAGGGTGAGCTGCGGCAG
>ERZ791808.2453-NODE-2453-length-11078-cov-8.704164_pt1 | contig 11078 bp, 9 predicted proteins | sample MGYA00510305_ERZ791808 | MGnify/ENA primary metagenome ERZ791808 (study PRJEB30046, sample SAMN00792024) | human gut metagenome | study: EMG produced TPA metagenomics assembly of the A metagenome-wide association study of gut microbiota in type 2... | reverse complement strand
GGCCATCGGCTTCACAGGACAGCAGCACGGTGGCATTGTAGGTCTTGCCCTTGGCGCTCTTGCAGTCCTTCAGCCGGACACGACCATCCCGCAGCAGCTTGTCTGCCACATGGGCGTCCAGACGCTTGCCCAGACGCTTAAAGAACGCATTGTCCTTCCACAGCACGAAACGGCACTCCCGGTTCTCGCAGAACCAGCCCTTTTCACGCTCCACAACATTTGTACCACAATTCGGGCAGACACCAATGATTTTGTTTTTCATAAGCGCATTCGCTCCTTTCGCAGCCTCGGTGGTTTTTACCAGCGAGGAGATCATCGTATTGATTTCGGTCATAAATTCACTCGGCTCCATTTCGCCACGCTCGATTCGCAGCAGTTTTGTTTCCCAATCGGCGGTCATTTCCGGGGATTGGATCTCTTCGGGCATCACCGTAATAAGGGCTTTGCCCTTATCCGTGGGCAGCAGCACCTTGGTTTTCTTGGTGCCCTTGCGCTCCAGAAAGCCCTTCTGCACCAGCTTTTCAATGGTGGCGGCACGGGTTGCCGGGGTGCCGATGCCCTGACGCTCTACACCCTCCGGCATACTGCCTGCACTGGCGGTTTCCATAGCGTGCAGCAAGGTGTCCTCGGTAAAATGCTTCGGCGGGGACGTTTGACCTTCCTTCAGTACGGCGTTGAGGATACCGCACTCGTTTTCCGCTGCATTGGGCAGGGCGGTGAGTTCCTGTTTTCGGTTCAGAATGTCGGCAAGCACCTTGCGCTCCACCGCTTTCCAGCCTTCTTCCAGAACCTCCTTGCCCTTGGCGGTAAATTCCTCCCCGGCACATTCGGTGGTCAGCAGGGTTTCCAGATACCGGAAGGGCTTGCTGACTGCCATCAGCGTCCGGGCGATGATGAGCTTCAGAACGTTCTGCTCGCCTTTAGGAAGCGCTTCCAGATCGGCTTGCAGCATACTGCGGGTGGGCAGGATGGCGTGGTGGTCGGTGACTTTTTCCCGGTTGACGGTGCGCCGTGTCCGGGGCACAGCCTCGTCCATGTCCTCCGGGGTAATGCCGAGAAAACCTTCCAGTTCCTCGGTCAGCTCCTCCAGCATTTCCTCGTCATCGTCGGTGATATAGCAGCTATCAGTTCTGGGATAAGTGGTAAGTTTCTTCTCATACAGGCTCTGCACATAGTCCAACGTCTGCTGTGCGCTGTACCCCAGCAGACGGTTGGCATCCCGCTGAAGGGTGGTCAGGTCGTACAGCGGCGGCGGATTCTCGGACTTTTCCTTGCGGGTGATGCGCTGGATCGTTGCTACCATCTCCTTTCGGCAGGCTTCCAGCAGGTTTTTGGCAACGGATTTTTCGGGAATGCGGCGGCTGGATGCCGTGCATCCGCTGGTCAGTTCCAGATCTACCGTGTAGAATTTTTCCGGCACAAAAGCGGCGATGGCGGCTTCCCGCACCACCGTCATGGCAAGCACCGGGGTCATAACTCGTCCCACCGCCAAGGGCTGGTTGTACAGGCACGAAAAAAGCCGGGACGCATTGATGCCAACCATCCAGTCGGCACGTTCCCGGCAGAGTGCTGCATTGTACAGCGCATCGTATTCAGTTGACGGTTTGAGATGGGCGAAGCCCTCCCGGATGGCGTTTTCCTCCATGCTGGACAGCCACAGGCGGGAGAAGGGCTTTTTGCACCCAGCTTGCTGATGATGTTGTCGGCAAACTTGGGGGCCATGAACGGCTCAATATCCTTCGGAGTGCCCCACCGGGCAGAGCCGTATTCCATGCCGTGGCGGTACTTCTTGGCATTTTTGCCACGCAGATAAACCGCCAGCCGTAGCCCTGCGCCGCAGCACAAGCCCACCAGCAAATCAAGCGGATGCAGGCTGGGCAGAGGGTTCGCAAATGCCACCGGGATAGTGCCCATCATGGACATGATCTTATCGCCCAGTTCCTTGCCCTCGGTAAGCCGCCATGCTTCGCCAAAGTTGGTTGCCACCAGCCCCAGCAAAAGATAGGGCAGATACAGCGCCAGCAGCTTTGTCAGCTTTTTCGTGGTCACAGTCCACGCTCCTGTTCCTTATGCCGGACTTTGCCGGGGAGTTCTGCCGCCGCCTGCACCAGTTCATGCAGTTTTGCCAGCACCGAGGGGCGTTTGTCTCTGTTCAGCAGAGATGCCGAATACTCTTTGAACGCCGAGTTGAAGGCTTCTGCATCCGGGGCTTTGAAAAAGACCAGATACCGGGGCGGCACTTCGGAGGTGTCCTTGCGGATGGCATAGTCGATGCCGTACTTTTTGGCGTAGCGTTCTAGCCCACGGATGCCGGTCTTGCCGATTTCCACGCTGGATACGCCACGGTTTTGCCGCAGAAGGGTGCGGACACTTTGTTTGCCTTGGGATGCCTTGGACTGGTACAGCCGAAGCGCTGCTTTTATCGCCCGCAGGACAGTCCGGGCAGACAATTTCGTGGTGGAGATCATCAGGTTGAATGATTTCTGTTCGATTTCTTCCTGCACTGCCATCACCTCCCATGCAGCAGGATGCTTTTAGCGGTCATGCTCTGCCGTGGGCTTGGTGCGGGGTTTTTCTGCCGGAGGTTCATCGGGCACCGGCAGCACCAGCAGGCGGTTGCCCAGTTTCAGAAAGGCTTCCGGCTGATGGAAAAGCTGCTCGTATTTCTGCGCCAGTTCCGGGGTCAGGGATGCAAAATCCTCCTCGCCCAGACCCACCACCAGAAAAGTCCCGGCAACGGCATCGTACATCTGCCCGTCCTCGTCCCGCAGGGCACGGTTCAACGGCAGATCCATGAGTTTGCCCTCGTCATGGCAGATGATAGCCACCGGGTCTGCAAAGGGGTAAACAGCATCAATCGAGCCGCCCACTGCCTGCTGCAAGGCTTTCAGATCGTTATCAATCTCGACCTGCTGCGGATACTGTCCCGGCGCAATTTTCAGCACCGACAGGGTATTTTCTTCCATGCGAATCCTCCTTTCCGTTCAGATTGATTTCGCCGCTCCGTGCCGCCTGCATCAAAGCCGCCACGAAGAAGCCGAAAAAGGCACCTGCTTCAAAAAATGCGAAACCGATAAAAAAGTTCAGCATGGCACACCTCAGTCAATACAGATGCAGGTCAGTTTGTCTCGGTCGATCATCAGGGTGACACTCTTGGTCTCCAGATATTTCTGGATGGTGTACATATCGCCCATCGTCAGAGATGCGAAGTTGCCATCCTCATCGAAGCGGTGAAAAATGACCGGACCGACCAGATACCGCTGCCCCATCAGCTTGACAACCTGTTTGGGATTGTAACGGAAGCCCAGCGGCTCGTTCTCAGAGATGCCGATACCCTCATCTGCTTCGTCGAAGCAAGCCAAAATGTGCGGCGCATCGTCAGGACGGATAACCGTCAGATTCAGAACCGGCGAGGTTGCGGCGAAATAAGGCTCTGCACTGCCAAGCTCGTTCTTCATTGCCATGTGCATGATTGAGAAGAAGCCGGTCACGGCATCGTCGATGTGGTCGAGCTTCTTGCTCATGCTGTCGATGGTCTTTGCGGTCTTGAAATCAATCGTGTTGTTCATAGGCGTTTCCTCCGTTATTTTTGCAAAATAAAAAGACCCGAATCGGGTCTCTTAGTTCAGTCTGCGCTCAACGCGCTTCTTCCTGCTTCTTCTGTTTTGCCTGCTGTTTTTTCAGCTGCCACTGGTCGAGCAGCTTGATGATGATGCTTTCCATCTGCCGGGGCGTGTAACTGCGCGGAAAGTATTTCCGCAGGGTTTCGTTTTTGATGGTCACAGTGTCCAGTTCGCTTTTCTTTTCCTCGTTCATAATGTCGTAGACAGCATCATAACTGAACTCGCTTTGCTGCGCCAGCTTCTTTATCCGTATGGCTTGCGAAAGAGAGGGCGCATTCTGGGAAGCATCCATTGCTTCTAAAAAATCTTGCTGCTGTTTTGCATCAAGATAAGACAATTCGACCGCAGGGTTAAAAGAGATTTTCTTTTCGTCCACCATGTCCAGTAGTTCAGGGACAAGATTGGTGAGCCGAATGAAACGCTGGACTTGTCTGCCGCTTTCATCAGTGGCTTTTCCGACTTCATCAGCGGCTTCCAACTTCCCGACAACTTGTCGGGAAGTTAAATCTGACCTAGCACCTTGATTTTTTATCGCATCCAGCTTCATCTTGTACGCAAATGCCCGCTCACTCGGTAGGATGTGTTCTCTCTGCAAATTGGAATCGACCATCAATATCGTGGCGGCATCATCCTTCATATTGCGCACAATGACTGGCACGGTGTCCAGATGGGCAAGCTCTGCGGCGTGTTTCCGGCGATGCCCGGAGATGATCTCGTAGCCACCCTCTGGTCTGGGGCGGGCGATCAGCGGAGACAGCACACCGTACTGTGCGATGCTCTCTACCGTCCGGGTCATGGCTTCATCGTCCAACACCTTGAATGGGTGGTTGGTGAAGGGGTGCAGTTCGTCGATGGGAATTTGCTGTACCTGTTCCCGTTGCTCCTCCTGTCGGTTTTCCTCGGTGGAAAACAGGTCATCTAGCCCTTTCAGAGCTAAGTTTCCGCTGTCGATTGGCATCCGCCAGCACCTCCTTTGCAAGAGATTTGTAGGCTTCTGCCACCTTGCCTTTGGGGTCATAGGCAAAGATGCTTTTGCCTGCCGCACTGGTTTCTGCCGCACGGACGGAACGGGGAATGGTCTGCTCGAACACCCTCAAGTGCTTTCCGTATGCCTGCCGAATCAAGTTGCTGATCTGCTTTCCGTAGTTGGTGCGGCTGTCGGTCATGGTCAGTAGGATACCCTCGATTTTCAGCTTCGGGTTGATCTGCCGTCGGACCTTCTGCACGGTCTGCAAAAGCTGTTCCAAGCCTTTTGCAGACAGGTACTGCGCCTGCACAGGAATCAGGGCAGCGTCTGCCGCCGCCAGTGCGTTGATGGTGAGCATCCCCAGCGAGGGCATACAGTCCAGCAGGATATAATCATACTCCCGCTTTGCCCCCTCCAACACCTGCTTCAGCATCTTTTCCCGGTTCATGCTGTTCACAAGGGCAACTTCCAGCCCTGCCAGTTCAATGTTTGCCGGAATCAGGTCAACGCCCTCTGCATGGTGCAGAATGCCCTCGCTGGGTTGGATGGGCTGGTCGTTCATGGCTTTTGCCATCAGGGTGGAGAGGGTGGTGGGCAGTTCATCGGGCTGCTGCCAGCCCATGCTGATGGTCAGGCTGCCCTGTGGGTCAGTGTCCACCAGCAGAACTTTCTTGCCCTCCATCGCCAGCCCGATGCCCAGATTTTCACAGGTGGTGCTTTTCCCCACACCGCCTTTTTGATTGGTGACTGCAATAATCGTAGCTTTCTTTGCGATAACATCACCCCGCCTTCGGTGAACCGCGCGCAAAGTCGTGGTTCGTCTTGTTCTGATAGTAGAGGTTCATGGTGGTGGGCGCATTGTAGAGCATCGCCAGCAGATACTGCTTCATGTTCCGCACCGGGGCGGTGTTTTCTGCCAGACAGCCCAGCACGAAGCGGATGTGGTCGGCGTTCAGCTTTTTCAGCCGACTGCGTACCACCTCGGCGGGCTTGTCATCTCCGGCAATCCGCAACATCTTGCGTTTGGTAGAACAGGTGTCCACAAGCAAGTCCACGATCTGGTAGATGGTGTCCTCCTCGTCCGGGCAGAGCCGGAGCAGAAGGTCTATCTCCAATGCCTGACAAAAATAATCCTCAAGCTGCTCCCGGATGCCCCCGGAATAGATAGGGTCAGGATTGTTCCACTCTGTTTTATTCTTATCAGTCTTATTTGCTTGCGGTTTTGGCTGCACCAGAATTGCGCTTTCGGCAGCACCTGAATTGCTGTTTGGGCAATTCTGTACTTGCGCTTTTGGCAAGCCGGAGGAAAAGTCCTTGACGTAGATCAGGCTGGGTCTGCCCAGACCACGGCGTTTGCGCTCGATGAGGTCGCTGCCCTCCAGTTCCCGGAACAGCTTGACCGCTTTATGCTCGGCGCAGCAGAGGGATTCCTGCACTTCCCGAACGGTGTAGATGATATACACCCGCCCCTGCTCGTCCAGCCAGCCGTTCTTGACCGACAGGCTCATGCGGTCCAGCAGGATGCCGTACAGTGTCCGGGCATCGGTGGAGATCTGCCGGAAACGGTGGTCTTGGAACAGTGCCTTGGGGATGCGGAAATAGGAGAACAACTCGCCCGACTGACCATAGAAGTAGTCCAGCATCATTTGGTGTGTCCTCGGATTTTCAACTGTATGGGTGTGTTCATGTGGAAAACCTCCTCTCGATTTCTGCAAAAGAAAAAGCTCACCTTCTTTTGAAAGCGAGCCATGTAAAAATAGATATTGCTTTTACGGCAGAAATGATGTACCCTTATGAAGAACGACACACACAGGATGTTCAGGTTTTTTATATGGGCATGGTAAAATGGTAACAGTAAGTGTCGAGTTTCGTACCCAAAAATTCTTGGGTACGGTTCTGGGTACAAAGAGCCATTTTAGACACGAAAAGACACCAAAAGTTACGTCAAAGTACACAAAGGCGTTTTTTCAGAATTATGAGATAGTCACAAGATTCCACAAGAAAAATGGGATTTCAAAATTAGCGACGTTCTCATAACCGCTTGGTCGCGGGTTCAAGTCCTGCCTGGCCCATAACAAAAAGAACCCCGGCTTAGGCTGGGGTTCTTTTTGTTATTGATGAAATGATATGCTTATCTTATCACTTTCCGCAGCGTCCCAAACAGCCGCTCCACATCAACAGGCTTTGCCAGATGGGCGTCCATGCCGACGGAGAGGGCTTTCTGGCGGTCTTCGTCGAAGGCGTTGGCCGTCATGGCGATGATGGGGATAGTGCGGCGGCCATCCGACAAATTGCGGATGAGCTTCGTCGCCTGATAGCCGTCCATGTTGGGCATCTGGATGTCCATGAGGATGGCATCATAATAGCCCGCCGGGTGGGCTTTGAGTGCCTCGATGCAGAGTTCACCGTCGGCAGTGCGCTCCACGGTAAGGCCGCTCTCTTCCAGAATGGTCACGACGATCTCTGCGTTGAGGTCGTTGTCCTCGGCCAGCAGGATGCGGCAGCCCCTGAGCTGGGCCGCGTCGCCCTCTGCATCCTGCTCTTCTACGCTCTTCTGGACCTCATCCGCCAGTGGGAACCCGAGGGTGATGGTCACAGTGGTTCCTGCGCCCAGCTTGCTCTGCACGTCGATGCTGCCGTGCATCCACTCCACGAGAGCCTTCACGATGGGCAGGCCCAGGCCGGTGCCGATGACTTTGCTCTCGGTGCTGGTATGCTCACGGGTGAACTCCTCGAAGATATGGGGCAGATACTCCTCGCTCATGCCGATGCCGTCGTCCTGAACAGTAAAGGTATAGCGGCCCGTCTTCGGCTTCTCAGCCGGCAGTTCTTTCACCGACACCGCAATATGTCCGCCCTCGGGCGTATACTTGATGGCGTTGCTGATGACATTCAGCAATATCTCCCGCACTTTGGTGCGGTCGCTCACAATATAGGGATGTTCGACATCAGTATGGTAGGTGCAGGTCAGCTTTTTCTGCTGGACAGAGGGCTCAAATACGTCTGAGAGCGTCTGCATCAGCGCGCACAGGTCGCCGGGTTCTTCTTTCAGCACAGCCTTGCCGCTCTCGATGCGGGCCATTTCTAGCACATAGTTGATGAGCGAGAGCAGAAATGCGCTGGACGAGCGTATCTTCTCGGTGTAATCCAGCACCTTGTCCTTCTCGTCGATGTGCTTTTCCAGAAGCTCCGAAAAGCCGATGATGGCGTTCATCGGGGTGCGGATGTCATGGCTCATATTGAACAGGAAGCGGGTCTTTGCCTCGTTGGCTGCCCGGGCCTCCTGTACAGACTTTTCAAGGGCCGCTTCGTGCTGCAGGTCCTTCTGGTGCCGGTTCATGAGCTCCCAGCAGGCATAGGCTGCCATCATGCCAATGATGGTGGCGATGACGATGCCCAGCAAGAGCTGCTGGTCCGAGAACCACCCGGCCTTCGGGATGATCTCAAAATACCAGGTATCGTTGGGGACGCTGCACGCAACTTCCAGCGCATTGCCGGAGAAATCCTCTTCGCTCTCCGCGATGACGATCTTTTCGCCGGTATAGGGGTCTTTTTTCCAGATTTGATACCGGTAGCCCGCATCCTCCATCTTGTCCAGCTCGACCTCCTCAATGAAGTTGTCCCACTGTAAAACAAGGATGGAGAAGCCCCAGAACGAGCGCTCCCCCTTTTCACTATAGGTATAGATGGGGTCAAACAGCAGCGCGCCCGTTCCGCCCTGCACCAGCTCGAAGGGACCTGCGATGGTGTACATCCCGCTGTTCTTGGCAAGGTTTGCTTCCTTTTTGCGGGCGGGGTTATACAGCACATCGAGCCCGATGGCCGCCTCATTGCCCGCTACCGGGTACACCTGGGAGACGACGCCGTCTTTCGCCAGCTCGTGGGTCTTGATGACGCTGCTGCCATCCTGCATATTGCTGGATATAACTGCAAACTCCTCTTCACGGAGCACATGGCCCGACTCGATATATTTTTTGAAGAAGTCCGATTCTGCCAGATAGCGGTTCAGCTGGGAAGACACACGGCTGATGGTGGACTCGGCCGCATAGACAGCCCGCAGCCGCTCGTCTTTTTCCTGATCGAGTGAGAGCAGCCGGAGCGAAAACAGCGCCACCACAAATGTGAGCAGGAAGACCACTGCGGGCAGGATGACGTCCCTGCGGGCAAATTTTTTGAGTGCCATTGCTCGTTTCCTCCTGTTCCGGCATTTCCGTTTTATACCATTATAAGAAATCCGGGTGCAAAAGTAAATCATCCGCCCCGAAAATCCACAAAAGTGTGCAGCAATGGAAAAAGCCCGGTGGTTTCAACGAACCATCGAGCTTTTTCTTGGCGGAGTAGGAGGGATTTGAACCCTCGCGCCGTTGTTTAGACGACCTACGCCCTTAGCAGGGGCGCCTCTTCGGCCTCTTGAGTACTACTCCAGAGCAAAGTGTGTTACACTTATTCAATAAAAAATGGCGGAGAGAGTGGGATTCGAACCCACGGTACGTTGCCGTACGGCAGTTTTCAAGACTGCTTCCTTAAACCACTCGGACATCTCTCCTCGTGGGCACTCGCACACGCCGTACCGAATGCCTATTTAATTTACCAGATTTCCGGCCTTCTGTCAAGCCCAAATTGAAAGTTTTTCGTCCAGCCCTGCAGATCCCTCTCATGCGACAACCTTTTTTTGGCTGGCCGCTCACTTTTCTCTTTACAAAAACATCTTTTTGTTGTACAATAAAAGCATAAAATATTGACCTCGGAGTAAAGGAGTGTACGACCATGTCGTTTTCAGAGCTTTTGAAGCAGTGCCGCAAGCAGAAGGGGATCAGTCAGGCTGAGCTGGCATCCAAACTGGGGGTGACCCAGCAGGCCGTCGGCAAGTGGGAAAGCGGCAAATCCTCCCCCGACCCCGCCACGGTGGCCCGCATCGCGGAGATCCTGAGCACCACAGCCGATTTCCTGCTGGGGCTCTACCGCCCGGTGTCCAACGTGACCACCCCTGAGGAGCGTTTCTTCGGCAACTACGCCGAGAGTCTCATCCCGGTCATCGGCACCGTGAAGGCCGGGTACGGCGCACTGGCCTTTGAGGAGGATTATGGGCAGGAGTATGCCCGCGTCAAGGACCCCTCCAACTACTTCTACCTCGTCGTGCGCGGCGACAGTATGGAGCCCCGCATCCAGGACGGCGACCTCGCCCTTGTCCACAAGCAGGACACGCTGGAAAACGGCGACCTGGGTGTGCTGGTCTACGGCGACGAGGGCGAAGGCACCCTCAAGCGGTATATCCAGCGGGGCAACTGCGTTGTTCTGCAGCCCTTCAACCCCGCTTACAACGAGCTGGTCATCAAGGGTGAGGACCTGAACCGCCTGCACATCGCGGGCCGCGTGGTCGAGACGAAGGCCAAGTGGTGAGTCTCTCCCCTGCCCCACGGCGCTTCCGATCAGCAGCTGTGGGGGTAAGGGGGAAATATACCCTTCTGGGAGGTATCTTTCTATGGAACAGTCCCTGATGGACAAGCTCACCATCTTGGCCGACAGCGCAAAATATGACGTGGCCTGTACGTCCAGCGGCGCGTCCCATCCGGCGAAGCGCGGCACCATCGGCAGCTGCTATGCGCCGGGCTGCTGCCACGCCTTTACCGCTGATGGCCGCTGCGTCAGCCTGCTGAAAGTCCTGATGAGCAACTGCTGCGCCTTCGACTGCAGCTACTGTGTCAATCGGAAGTCCAACGACGTTCCCCGGGCCACTTTTTCGCCCCGGGAGCTGGCAGAACTGACCATCGAGTTCTACCGCCGCAACTACATCGAGGGACTTTTCCTGTCCAGCGCCGTGCTGGGGACCCCCGACTACACCACCGAGCGGATGCTCACCGTTCTGCGGCTGCTGCGGAACGAATATCACTTCGGCGGCTACATCCATGCCAAGACCATCCCCGGCACCAGCCCCGAGCTCATCCAGCAGATGGGCTATCTCGCCGACCGCCTCAGCGTCAACGTCGAGCTGCCCAGCGAGCAGAGCCTCCATCTTCTCGCCCCCGACAAGGGCCGCCACTCCATCTTCCGGCCCATGAAGCAGATCTCGGTGGCAGGTGAAGAGAGCAGGCAGGAGCTGACCCTCTACCGCCACGCGCTCAAGTTCGCTCCCGCCGGCCAGAGCACCCAGATGATCGTCGGTGCATCGCCCGAGACGGACTATCACATTTTGCAGCTGTCCGAGGGGATGTACCAGAAATACGGCCTCAAGCGGGTGTTCTACTCGGCCTATATCCCGGTATCGGATGACACCCGCCTGCCCGCGCTGGACACGAAGCCGCCGCTCCTGCGGGAACACCGGCTCTATCAGGCCGACTGGCTGCTGCGGTTCTACCAGTTCAAGGCCGACGAGATACTGGATCAGGACAACCAGAGCTTCAACCCCTATCTCGACCCGAAATGCAACTGGGCCGTGCAGCACTACGGGCTGTTCCCGGTGGACGTGAACCGTGCCCCCTTCGAGATGC
>ERZ791808.2449-NODE-2449-length-11125-cov-26.572087_pt1 | contig 11125 bp, 10 predicted proteins | sample MGYA00510305_ERZ791808 | MGnify/ENA primary metagenome ERZ791808 (study PRJEB30046, sample SAMN00792024) | human gut metagenome | study: EMG produced TPA metagenomics assembly of the A metagenome-wide association study of gut microbiota in type 2... | reverse complement strand
AGAAAAAACTCTGATTTACGCCACTTGAAGTCGCAAAAAGCCAAATGTTTGTGTAATAGTGATTTAATCTATATTTCTCATAGTTTTGCAGAATAGGTAAAATGCAAAATTACGCAGGTTGCAGAAACAGTTAGGTTTCCAAATCGTAACCCTGTAAAACCAGCGTTTTTAACAGCCTAATGCGGATTTTGCGCCGTTCTGCGGAGGTTTGCTTTCAGCCATTTAGCGCATGTGAAACTAATTTTGCAACCAAAAAGCAGACGAGTATGAGAGCGACATTCAAGGTGCTGTTCTTCGTGAACAGGAGCAAGGAGAAAAACGGTATTGTCCCCATCATGGGACGAGTGACAATCAACGGGACACAGGCACAGTTCAGTTGCAGGTATTCCGTTGCGGTGGAACAATGGGACACCAAAGCCAACAGAGTAAAAGGGAAAAGCAAGGAGGCGCGTGACATCAATTTTGCGCTCGACAACATCAAGGCGCAAATAATCAAACATTACCAGCGAATTTCCGACAGGGAGGCATACGTGACGGCAGAAATGGTGCGTAATGCCTATCAAGGAATTGGCACAGAGTATGAAACATTGCTACGTGCTTTCGACAAGCATAATGCTGACTTTGCCAAACGTGTAGGCAAGGACAGGACAAAGGAAACCTTATACAAGCATACTATTTCCCGTACCCATGTGGCAAACTTTATCAAGTATTATTACAAGCGGAACGACATCGGCATGAACGAGCTTACCGGGGACTTTCTCGACCAGTTCTGCATTTATCTTCGCAATGAGGTTGGTGTGCAGCAGTCCACAATCAGGCTGTATTGTACTCCGTTGAGATCGATCGTGACCCATGCACACAAGAACGGGCTGATACCGAGAGACCCTTTTGCAAACAGCTATGTCAGCGGCGGTACAAAGGAACGTGAGTTCCTCACGGAGGAAGAAGTGCAGACACTCATGACGCACCGCTTCGACGACCCGGCAATGACAGTAGTCCGTGACTTGTTCGTCTTTGGGTGTCTGACGGGAATATCGTTCATTGACATCAAGAATCTCACCACAGATAACCTTGTCACTATAAACGGTAGTCTGTGGATTTCATCGGTGCGACAGAAAACTAATATTCCATTCCGTGTAAAGCTGATGGAGAGTGCCTGCAAAATCATTGACCGTTACGAACCGTTCCGCAGAGGGAACCGCCTGTTTAATTTTTATCGAAACGGCTGGACGAATGTCTTGTTGAAACAGATTGCGGCTGAATGCGGAATAAACAAGAACTTGACATTCCACATGAGTAGGCACTCGTACGCAGTGATGGCTATCTCAAACGGTATGCCGATAGAAAGCGTAAGTAAGGTGTTGGGACATACAAAGATTACCACCACGCAACATTACGCCAAGATAACTACGGAGAAGTTGGATAAGGATTTTTCAATGCTGGAAAGTAAAATCAGTGACAGAATGAAACTCGTATAACTTGAATACATGAATATGAAAAGAGGTATCATAACAATAAGCGAACATGATAATATCATCATGCCGGAAAATGTCGCCTGTATTTGGATGAGCGAGCCGGAATTGGTGGAACTGTTCGGAGTAATCGTCTCGACACTCCATGCCGCCATCAAAGCCGTGTATAAAAGTGGCGTATTGAAAGAATACGAAGGACAGAGATATGTCCGGCTGGAGAACGGGTATTATGCCGATGTGTTCAGTTTTCCGATGGTAGTCGCGCTTGCTTTCCGCATCAACAGCTTCGGTGCGGAGCAGGTGCGCAATGCCATATTTGAAAGGCTGTACTTGCGAAAAGAGAAAACAATGTTCTTCTTTTCGCCGGGTATTCACAATATGAATATGTCTAATTATCAAGCATAAAGCCCAATGATATGGCGACATGAAATAGTGAAACCGACAAATCTTTATATGTCAATCTATTGCCGATAAAACGCATTATCAATAAAACGTACTGCTGATAAAACGTATTTGTGGTCAGTTGAACAGACGTATTGCCGTTTTACCAGCAATACGTATTACCAACAAAAGTCCGAAGAAGCACCTTTTTCGGGCTTTTGTCGTATGCTTTTAAGCCAAATCCAAGAAAATCTTACGTGAGTCACGTGTGAGTTGTCAATCCGTCTTGTTTGTATTGCCGAATTTTGCGCCAGACAAACATTCGACAATCATAAAGCAATATGTGCCTATGGACAAGAAAAATACAGAAAAGGAGGAGTTTATCCGTGTGGGTACGACCCTCTACAAGTTAGTGAACCAGCCCCGTCTGAACGGTGGCTATGTGAAGAAACGCATCGTGTGGAACAACGAGACGCTGCGGCAGGACTACGGCAAGGACTATCTCGCCACCGTGCCGAAGTATGACGGCTTCTGCACCGTCCCCGGCCATGTGGACTACCGTCCCGTGGTGGACAAGTTCCTGAATCTCTACGAGCCGATAGGACACCGCCCGCAACAAGGCGAGTTTCTATGTATCCAGTCGTTGGTGCGCCACATCTTCGGTGAACAGTACGAATTGGGCATGGATTACCTGCAATTGCTCTACCTGCAACCTGTTCAAAAACTGCCTATCCTGCTGTTGGTATCAGAAGAACGCAACACAGGCAAAAGCACGTTCCTGAACTTCCTGAAAGCCATGTTTCAGAACAACGTCACGTTCAACACCAACGAGGATTTCCGTAGCCAGTTCAATTCCGACTGGACGGGCAAACTGCTCATTGTGGTGGACGAGGTGCTGTTGAACCGCAGGGAAGACAGCGAGCGGTTGAAGAACCTCAGCACCACACTCTCCTATAAAGTGGAAGCCAAAGGCAAAGACCGTGACGAGATAGCCTTTTTCGCCAAATTCGTGCTGTGTTCCAACAACGAATATCTGCCTGTCATCATCGATGCGGGCGAAACACGTTATTGGGTGCGCAAGATAAACCGCCTGCAATCCGACGACACCAATTTCCTGCAAAAGCTGAAAACGGAAATCCCGGCTTTTCTGCATCATTTACAGCACAGGACGATGGCAACGAAAAAAGAAAGCCGGATGTGGTTTGCCCCGTCATTACTGCATACCGAAGCCTTGCAGAAGATTATCCGCAGCAACCGCAACCGTTTGGAAATCGAGATGTGCGAGCTTATACTCGACATCATGGACAGTACAGGCACGGCCACGTTCTCGTTCTGCTATAACGATATTCTTCTTTTGTTGATACACTCGCAGGTAAAGGTGGAGAAACACCAAGTCCGTAAAGTGATACAGGAATGTTGGAAACTCACTCCTGCATCCAATACGCTTACCTACACCTCCTACCAAGTGGACTGTACCCGTGAATGTCACTATTTGCCCATACGGAAAACCGGAAGGTTCTATACCGTGACAAAAGAATATCTGACAACTCTCTGATTATTTTGATGAAATGATGAACAAGCATATAACCATACTGAAACATACAGGTTTATATTCTCATCAGATATTCATCAAAAGTATTCCGATGATGAAAAGGATAAATGGGACTGACACACCATGCCCGTCACTATCAATGATGAATTTCTCTTTTGGCGAATACTTTGATGAAAGAATGATGAATATGTATTATACTGTCATTCAGTAAAATGATGTACGGATTCATCAAATCATCGTTTTTACATTCATCACTAAATCCATTGTAAGATTATGACTACACAAGAAGCGAAACAAATCAGAATCGCAGACTATCTGCAAAGTCTGGGCTACACGCCCGTAAAGCAACAAGGAAACAGCCTGTGGTACAAATCCCCGTTCCGGCAGGAAACGGAAGCCTCGTTCAAGGTGAATACCGACCGTAACCTGTGGTTCGATTATGGACTGGGCAGGGGCGGCAACATCATCGCACTGGCGCAAGAGCTATACGCATCCGACTATGTACCGTACCTGCTTGGCAGGATAGCGGAACAGGCTCCACACATCCGTCCCGTGTCTTTCTCTTTTCGCCAGCAGGCATCCGAACCGAGTTTCCAACATCTGGAAGTGGGAGAACTCACCCATCCGGCATTGCTCCGCTACTTGCAGGAACGGGGTATAAACACATCATTGGCAAGATTGGAATGTAGGGAACTGCACTTCATCCATAACGGAAAGCCCTATTTCGCCATCGGTTTCCCGAATGTGGCGGGAGGATTTGAAGTGCGCAACCGTTTCTTCAAGGGTTGTATCGCGCCGAAAGACATCAGCCATATCCGGCAACAGGGAGAGCCGAGAGAGAAATGCCTCGTGTTCGAGGGCATGACGGACTATCTTTCCTTCCTCACGTTGCGGATGAAGAACTGCCCGGCCATGCCCAACCTTGACAGGCAGGATTACGTCATCCTCAATTCGGTTGCCAATGTTTCCAAAGCCATAGATGTATTGCACGGGTATGGGCGCATCCACTGCCTGCTTGACAATGACGAGGCGGGAAGAAAAGCGTATTGGGAACTTAAAAGGGAGTTCGCCGGACGCATCCGCGACTTCTCCGACAACTACAAAGGACACAAAGACCTGAACGATTACCTGTGTGGGAAACGGCAAAATTTGACCGTCAATCCACCGCCACGAACCATCGTAAAACCGAAAAAGAAAGGATTGGGATTGTGACATTCCGAATGAGAAAAACGGGAGCTGCCTGAAACTCATTCTTCAAGGATTGGGAGGTAGCAAGTTTGTGTTTCGGGTGTACCGAAACCGCTTGCTACTCACTTCCCAAGTTTCGGAAGGGGGAATCCCGTCGGTCTATACAGTATAATCAGTAATAGCATTAAAAGTAGAAAATGGAGCATAAGGAATATAAGAAACGTAACAAGGGCGGTCGCCCGAAAAAGGAAACGGCAGAAAAGCTAAACTATCGCATTGGCGTGAAAATGGCGGCAGCCGACTACTTCCGCCTGCTGACACAGGCGTATGAGGCGGGCGTATCGCCGAGCGAGTACATGAGGGAATGTTTCCGGAACGGTCATGTGAAAGAACGGTTGTCTAAGGAACATGCCGGATACATCCGCCAGCTCTGCGGCATGGCGAACAATCTCAACCAGCTTTCACACAAGGCTAACGCCGGAGGCTTTCACGATGAACAGTGGAACTGCAAGGTGGCGGTGGCACGGATTCACGAACTCCTGACCAAGATAGGGATATGATGGCGAAAATCACAAAAGGAAGCGACTTCAAGGGTGTGGTGGACTACATAATCGACAAGAATAAAAATACGCAGATAGTAGCACATGACGGCTTGTTCATGGAAAATAAAGATACCATCGCCATGAGTTTCAATACACAGTCGCAAATGAACAACAAGGTATCGAAACCTGTCGGACACATCGCGTTGAGTTTCTCCAAAGAGGATGAGCCACGTCTGACGAACCGTGTCATGGCAGGCATCGCGCTTGAATACATGGAGCGGATGGGCATCCGTGACACGCAGTTCTTCATTGCCCGGCACTTCGACAAGGAGCATCCGCACGTGCATATCGCGTATAACCGAATCGACAACAACGGCAACACCATTTCGGACAGGAACGAGCGATTGCGCAGTAGCCGTATTTGCAAGGAGTTAACCATGAAATATGGTTTACACATGGCAGACGGCAAGGATAACGTTAAGCGTGAGCGGCTGAAAGAGCCGGACAGGACGAAGTACGAGCTTTACGACATCCTCAAAATGGAGGTCAGCAGGTGCGGCAACTGGAACGTGCTTGTCGCCAACTTGAAACGGCAGGGAGTGGAAGTGCATTTCAAGCACAAGGGGCAGACGGACGAAATACAGGGTGTAGTCTTCACCAAAAACGGCTACCGTTTCAACGGCTCCAAGGTGGACAGACAGTTCAGTTATTCCAAGATTGACGCAGCCTTGCGGCGCAATAGATATAATGAGCGTATGGGAATGGCAACCAAAGCACATGAAGCGACTACACAGAGTGCACCATCTGGCACGGTACAAAGAGAGTTATTCAACAGCTCTTTGGGATTGCTTAACGGCAGCGGCTCATCTTACAACGCCGCTGAAGCGGAAGTCAATCAGGAAATGGCAGAGATGCTTCGCAAGAAAAAGAAACGCAAACGGGGAATGAGATTGTAATTTACAGTTCAAGCACTAACGGTTTTATTGCTCGTTACTGCTTGAACTTTTTGGGCAAAGTTAAGTATTTTCATACAGATATTGCTTTCTATATTTAGACGGAGATGTTCCTATTGATTTAGTGAAAATTCTTATAAAATGCGGCAGGTCGTTGAATCCGACAAGATAACATATCTCCGAGACTCCTTTTTGCGAGTGCTTCAACAACTCACAAGCGGTATTCAGACGGTATTGCGTGACGAACTGCGAAAAGGTCATCCCCTTGCACCGCTTGAAATAGGAGCAGAACGCCGAACGATTCATGCCCACTTCCGCTGCAATATCATCCAGCGCAATGGAATGAACGTAGTGCTTCATCACATATGCGCAAATCTGCTGCATACGCCGAACGTCCTTTTCGATACGCATCGGTTTTCCTGCAAATATATGGTCGGACGAGGTGAAAATCACAGGAAGCAGACGGAACATCGCACTTAAACGTCCCAGTTCGTCCATACCGTTTATTTCGGATAATGCCTTGCGGATTGTCCGTGAGCTCTTCGGTCCGAACTTCAACGCATCAGTCGGGAACATTACGCCTGCCAGTCTGTTCCGCAATTCGGGAAATACTTCCACGCACCGCTCCACCAACGAATGGCTGAAAGCCACCATCAGGTAACGGACACAACCGTCCTTGTTCGCACTGTCGGCTGCGTATTCCCAGCGATGAAGCATTGATGGAGGAATCAACGCCACATCGCCCGCTTCAAAGTGTTGTAACGTATCTCCTGCCATTCGGTTTCCCTGTCCGTGAACCACATAATATAATTCCCACGCATCATGCCGATGTAGCTTGGCTTCGAGACTCGGCTCCACCCGCTGGTCGATGAAGAAAAACGAATGATTCTCCACTTCGGGCAGTTCGTATGGTATGGCTGTATCTTCCATAAATAATTGCTTTTATTTATATGGTTGCAAATTTACGACAAAAATACAAAACAATAAAACAAATGCAGGACAATAAAACGGCGTAACTTTGCAACCGTAAACAAGAAACATAACTTAAAAACGTATTGATATGGAATTTTACGAAGTATTGGAGAAACGCCGCACCTACCGCGACTACTCCGACCGTGAAGTAAGTGACGAAATCCTCAAAAGAGTAATCGCTGCGGCATTCAAAGCCCCGACCAACGACCATCTGCGCCAACTTGAATTCATCGTGGTGCGTGGGCGTGAGAATATTGCTAAAGTGATCGAGCCGCTTGCCAAAAACATGGAAGCGTTCAAAAATTTGGTGCATGAAGTGGATGAATCGGGCGACAAAGACAAGATGGATATGTTCACCGATGCCCTGCCCAAGCAACAGCGTATGCTGATGCAAAGCGGTTTGCTGATTCTTCCGTTCTTCCGCCAACAGACATGGCCTTTGCTCAAACCTACGGAACAGAGCTCGCTCAACTATTTCGCTTCGGCATGGTGCGCGGTGGAAAATATGCTGCTCGCCGCCACTGCCGAAGGCTTGGGAACAGTATTTCACATTCCCGTTGCCGACGAAGTAGAAAAAATCAAGGAGATTGTCGGTGCTCCAGAAGACTACGAGTTCACTTGTCTGCTTACGATGGGGTATCCCGCAGAAAATGCCTTTCTGCCCAAACAAAAAGAAATCAACATCGAGAAGCGGATACATACGAACCTCTGGTAACCCGTAATATGAAAGGACATATTCTGATATTGTCGGCAAATATCCTGTTCGGTGTCAGTATGCCGGTATTCAAATACCTGCTGACTTCGGACGTACCACCGGAAGCAATTACCATCATGCGGGCAATTTTCGCCTGCATGATGTTTTGGTTCGTGTCCCTCTTCATGCCAAAAGAAAAAGTCCTGCCGAAAGATTTGAGAACACTTTTCATCTGCGCCTTGTGCGGCGTGGGCATCAACCAATGGCTGTTTGTCGTAGGGTTAAAAAGTTCTTCGCCTGTCGATGCCTCCATTATCGCTACCGCAGTGCCTATTTTCGTGTTGCTGTTGGCAGCCGCCGTCCTCAAAGAACCTATTACGGCAAAAAAGTCATTCGGCGTATTTCTTGGCGTAAGTGGAGGAGTGTTGCTCGTGTTCAGCTCCGCACATACTTCCGACGGAACCGCCAGCCTTTGGGGAGATACACTGATGCTGCTGAATCAGTTGATGTATTCCGTTTATCTGGTCTTGTCCAAACCTTTGTCCCGACACTATTCGTCCGTGACGATGATGAAATGGATGTTTCTGTTCTCCACAATGGTACTCGCACCGTTTTGTCTCCCGCACGTGCAGCACGTCCCCATATTCCATCGGGAAACTTTCGACATGACGCAACTGTGCGCACTCTTTTATCTGCTGTTTGGAGCCACGTTCATCGCATTCATGCTTATCCCGATGGCATTGAAACACATTCGTCCCACTACGGTCAGCATGTACAATTATGTACAGCCCATTGTTGCTTCCGTAATAGCCATTGCTGTCGGGCAGGACACCCTCTCGATACAAAAACTGTTGTCGGCGGCTTTGGTATTTGCCGGTGTTTACTTGGTGACGAAGAGTAAGAAAAAGGAAGAAATGAAAAATTTAATATTGCATAAGACATGATTATAAATACAGGAGGACGGACAGATACCGTCAATTATTACAGCGATTGGCTGTTAAACCGATTCGAGGAAGGCTTTGTCTATTCACGTAACCCACTGTTCCCGAATCATATTACAAAATATACGCTCGACCCGTCGGTAGTGGATTGTGTGGTGTTCTGCTCTAAAAACTATCGCTCAATTATGTCGAAACTTTATCGAATTACCGACCGTTTCAACGTATTCTGCCACTATACCATCACGGCATACGGCAAAGATGTGGAACCGAACGTACCGGACATCGACCAAAGTATCGGCACACTTGTCGAACTCTCGGCAAAAGTCGGGAGCAGACGCATTGCATGGCGTTATGATCCTGTATTGCTGACCGAAAAATACACGGTGGATTACCATCTGAAAATGTTCGATTACATGGCTTCACGCCTTGCACCGTATGTGAACTTCTGCGTATTCAGTTTCGTGGAAATGTACAAAAGGCTCGAATACAACATGCCCGAACTGATTCCGCTGACCGATAGGGATAAGGAAAAGCTGGCAGAGGGAATAGGCGCAATCGCCCGGAAATACGGGCTGCACCTGCAAACCTGCGGGACATCGGAGAATTACAGCCGATACGGAATATCCGTTTCTGGTTGTATGACTACCGCCAATCTGGGAAACGCGTTGGGTTGTCGATTCAAGAATATGGCACACAAGGGAACCCGCATCGGATGCAGTTGTATGCCTACACGCGACATCGGAGCATACAACACGTGCCTGAACGGTTGCAGATATTGTTATGCAAACAAGAAACCGGAGCTGGCAGTGGAGAACTACCAACTTCATGATCCGGCATCTCCACTCTTGATAGGACACGTGAAACCTACCGATATTATCAAAGAAGGAAACCAAAAGAGCTTCATCATCTGAAACTATGTAATGGAAAAAATAATTGTAGCGGAAAAAACGGTCGAAAGCTATCTGACCAAATCTAAAATCGGTCAGTTTGCTATCAACCCATACGTAGGCTGTCCCCATGCCTGCAAATATTGCTATGCGTCATTTATGAAACGCTTCACGGGACATTCAGAATCGTGGGGTTATTTCATTGACATTAAACGGGCAAGACATAAAATAAACGGCTCTCAAATAACTGGGAAAAATGTCTTTATGGGAACCGTGACGGATTGTTACAACCCGTATGAGGTAAAATACGGTATCACTCGCTCCATCTTGGAACAATTGGTCGGTGTAGATTGCTATCTGCAAATCGCTACCAAAAACAAATTGATACTCCGTGATTTGGATTTACTCAAAAAGATGAAGCATTTGAGTGTGGCATTGTCCGTCAATACGCTGGATGAGAATTTCCGCCGGGACATGGATTGGGCGAGTACGGTGCGGGAGCGATTGGAAACACTTCGGACACTTCACGAGAACGGAATCTATACCATACTGTTCATGTCACCGATTTTTATAGGGGTCACGGACTGGAAAGCGATTATAGAAACCAGCCGTAGTTTTGTCAGTGAATATTGGTTTGAAGATCTGAACCTGCGCGGAGGCTATAAAAACGTTATCATGCAATACGTTCAGGGACATTATCCCGATTCCTATTCACTCTTCAAGCGAATATATGTACAAGGCGACAAAACACCGCTGATGGAAATGGAAAATGAAATCATCGCCTACTGTCATGACAACGACATTTTATTCAGTGATTATTTTCATCACGAAGAGGTAATCCGAAATCCTAAGAATAAAATTTTGGGTAAAAATCATGTGCTAACTCAAAGTTAGAAGCATTATGATGAGATATATTCAAAAAATAGTTGCTTCTGGCTATTTGCTGATTTCATTGTTAATCGGCTGCATTACTTATGTCTGGCATTCAGAATGGCAGGATATAGAAAAATTGGAATCAGATAACCGACAGATTGACGAACTACGAAAGGACATAAACAATATCCAGATTCAACTGATAGGGTTTTCTCTATTTGGAGAAACTGTGTTGGAATGGAATAATGACGATTTGATCCATTACCATACTCGGCGTATGGCAATGGATAGTATGATGTGTCGTTTCAAAGCTACCTATCCGGCAGAGCGTATCGACAGTGTACGCCATCTTCTCGAAGACAAGGAACGGCAGATGTGCCAAATCGTGCAGGTACTTGAACAGCAACAAGCCATCAACGATAAGATAACCAGTCAAGTACCTGTAATCGTGCAGAAGAGTGTGCAGGAACAGTCCAAGAAGTCCAAGCGCAAGGGTTTCTTGGGCATCTTCGGCAAAAAGGAAGAAACGAAACCAACTGCGACTACTACGATGCTCCGTTCCCTTAATCGGAATATGATAGCTGAACAACAGGCACAAAGCCGCCGTCTTTCAGTACACGCTGACAGCCTTGCTGCACGGAATGCAGAACTTAACAGACAATTACAAGGC
>ERZ791808.2441-NODE-2441-length-11150-cov-8.318882_pt1 | contig 11150 bp, 10 predicted proteins | sample MGYA00510305_ERZ791808 | MGnify/ENA primary metagenome ERZ791808 (study PRJEB30046, sample SAMN00792024) | human gut metagenome | study: EMG produced TPA metagenomics assembly of the A metagenome-wide association study of gut microbiota in type 2... | reverse complement strand
ACCCATCCACCCCGCCTCCGCCCAGCAGGGACTCCTTGGCTGCGTTGACAATGGCGTCCACAGGCATTTTCGTGATGTCGTTGCGAACGATGATAAGGGGCATAGTGTCACCAACTTCCCATGATTAAAATTAAGTCAATGTGTGTTGCCCTCAACCTTTTCTGCTTCGGACATTTCTTCCCAATCCCCAAAATTTCCACACCTGCGAAGGTAATCGTGGCCGCCATCCACAGCGCACGAGCCACAGCTGCAAAACTTGAAATCATGGACGGTTTTGCTTTCGATGACATCTCCACATTTTTTGCATCTGATTGCGTTTCTAGTAATTCGCGGCATAATCAATCCCTCTTTAGCGCGTTTCTGATTTTCTCTTTTTCCCCACTGCCGTCTGTACGGAGGCGCAGGAGAGGAATAGCGCACTTGTCCAGAATGAGGTTCTTTTTCGCGTCCCGCACTGCCTGCTTGCTCCCAGATTTATGAGATCCGCCATCCGCTTTAATCGTCAGCACGCACTTTGCTGATTAGGTTGCAAGTTAGTTCAAAGTTGGTCCCAAGTCAGTTCCAAGTTGGTTCCAAGATTCGCTAGTATTTTGGATTATTTGGACGCAAACCACCTTGCGGCACTTGTTGTTCCTTCGCAGAAAACCTTCCCGCTTTCACGCAATTCTCTCATCAAAACGCGGATTTGGTTTCGATCAAGCCCCGGTAAAACTTGCTGCAATTCTTTGAACGGAGTACCAACTTCGTTATTCTGCCGGATGTGCTTACAGAATTTCACAACCAGAAAGTTGCGCTTTTATCCAGGGTCTCTTTCCTCTGTTTCCAGTCCGGCATCAGCATCGTTAGGAACGCGTAGAACTGCTTTGAATGATTGGGGTGAACGAAGTGGCAAAACTCGTGCATCACAACATATTCGATACAGTTGCGTGGGGTTTCCAATAGCCTCTTATTCAGCGTAACAATTCCCTTTTTGGCCAGACAAGATCCCCACCTGGTCTCCATATTCCGAATTCGCAGCTCTGGCATCGGCACCCCATATTTTTGGAATACGGGGTAGGTCTCCAAAATAATTTCACCGAAAATGGATCGACACTGCTCATCCAGGTAACGGGTCACCATCTTTTGCTTTTTTGCAAAGTCTTCCGTGTCTTTCACACAAAGACGAAGATATATCCCATCAGAGGAAATTGCGTCCCGCATATTGTTCTCCACTTTCAGGCGGATTCCTCTGCCCAGCAGATAGAAAGTCTCTCCACTGACATACTGCTTGGGTTGAGGGGCATACTGCGCCATCTCACGAAACTTTCTTTGTGCTGAGCGAATATAGGCCCCTTTGCTCACCACAAAATCGTCAACCTTTTCAGCAGGGACATCTGGATTAGCCGAAACATAAACCTTACAATCCTTATGAACCCGCAGATTGAGATTTTTTACCTGCTTCTGCTCCAGCAGGTAGTGGATCTCGTTGTTTTCATATACGACGATTCTTTTCTGTGCCATTGCTGTCAGAACCTCCGAAGTGCTACTGTTTTGACATTTTCGATGATCTTATCAATGGTGTCAAAAGACAGTTTTAATCCCCGTTCTTTCTCGTAGTCATAAAAAAGGTCATCAATATCCTGCGAGATTCGGTCGTGGATTGTTTTGTTGTTGGTCCAGTCCACTTGACTGTGATTGGCCACAATTTTTGTAATCTCTTCCGCAATCTCCGCAACAAAATCAGGAGAAACTTCCGCTTCCTTCGCTTCGTCGAATACTGCTGACAGAACACCGTAAAACGCCTGGGCGTGTACATTATTCTTAATGGATTCCGGATAGGTCACGGTGCTTTTTCCGGCGTGATAGTCTTCCATGATGGTACGCATCTTTGCCAGATATTCGGACTCAGAGATCACCTTTTCCTTGTACTGCTCCAATGCGTCCTTGATACGCTTGGAGAAACTGTCGTAATAGGCAGGATTTTCCTGATACTTTTCGCTGATGCTGCGGGTCAATTTGCTGGTAATAGCATCTGCCTTTGCACGGAGCGAACCTAATTCCCCTAATTCTCGTTCAAAGTCATCTTTGTTCAGAATATCGATGGGGCTGGTAATCTGTTTCAGACCAGCTACCGAGAGGTGTGTATCCAGAAGATTTTGCATCAGCGGCTCATATTCCCGGTTATCAATGGCATCGCAGTACCGGATTTTCACGCTGCGGCGCACCTTGGAAAAAAAGATAAAAGTGTTTTGATACTGCTTCAATTCATCTTTCGGAATGGCTGCATACGCCTGTTCCGCATTCAGCACCATATTCAACGCTTTGCCAAAAGCACAGAGGAAATTATAAAAGTTCTCTCGCTTCTTATCGTCAGCAAGAAAAACTTCCACTTCTTCGGTGTCGCGTGGATTTTTTAAGTCTGCAAACAGTTCCGTCAACCGGGTATAGGCTTCCCGCAGGCCAGCCACAGACGACATGACATCCACCACAACACCCTTCAGATCTCCACTGTCAAAGTTCTCCAGCCCGGCACCGCTGTACAGATCCATAGCGGCATCCAACTTTTCAATCAGTCCACGGTAGTCCACAATGAGGCCGTAGTCCTTGCCTTCATACAGACGATTGGTGCGGGCTATAGCTTGGAGCAGGCCGTGTTCTTTCAACTCTTTGTCGATGTAGAGCACCTGGCAGATGGGGGCATCAAAACCGGTAAGCAACTTACTGCACACAATAAGAATATCGATGTCTCCTGCGCAGAACTGGTTCTTCATTGCCTCTTCGTAGGCATCTGCGTCACCGTAGCGGTTCATCATTTTATTCCAGTAGGCAATGACCTTATCGTCGGCACCCTCGTCTATATCGTCTACACTTTCCCGCAGATCAGGCGGTGAGATCACCACGGCACAGTTCAAATCCCCAAATTGCTCAAAACACTCCAGATACCGAATCGCATCCCGCTTGTAGTTAGTGGCCAGCATAGCCTTAAAGCCGGTATCTTTGTACCCTTCAATGAAGTGCTCATTGATGTCCAGAGCAATCCGCTTGATACGAGCATCGGTGGAGGTTAGGCGGCGGATACTGCTCCATTTCCGTGAAAGGTCATCCCGCTGCGCTTCCGTGAGCCGTTTGGTAGTCTGTTTGAACCAGAGATCTATATTAGCCTCATCCACATTCTGTTCCACAAAACGGCCTTCGTAAATGAGCGGCACAATGGCTCCGTCATCCACACCGTCCTTGATAGTATATTTGTGGATCAACTTACCGAATTTCGCCATGGTGTTCTTCTCTTTTTTCATCAAAGGAGTACCGGTAAAGCCGATGTAGCAGGCATTGGGGAACACCGTCCTCATTTTGGCGGCCAGCAGACCATAGTTGGAGCGGTGGCTTTCATCCACCAGCAGAAACACATCCCGCGAAAAATTCTTGTGCTCCATTTTTTCAGCGGTGTTGAACTTATTGATGATGGTAGTGACCACATCCGCCTTGCCGCTATTCAGCAGCTCCACCAGATTCCGTCCACTGGTGGCTCTGGCCGGATTGAGCCGGGTGTGTGCAAATGTAGCTGCGATCTGCCGATCCAGTTCCTTGCGATCAGTGACAACGACCACTTTCGGGTTGCAGTCGGACAGTTCCATTAAGATATACTTTGCCAGCATAACCATGGTCAGGCTCTTGCCGCTGCCCTGGGTGTGCCAGATCACACCGCTTTGACGGTTACCCTTTTCGTCCGACTGCTGAATGGTCTTGATAATCTCTTTGATGGCGAAATACTGCTGATACCGGCAAATCTTCTTTACATTGGCGTCAAAGAGCACAAAGTATCGGATCAGTTCTATAACCCGTTCTTTGCTGAACAGAGAAATCAAATTCCGATCCTGCTCAGTGGGAGTGCGGTCAGTCACATACTGGGCCAGTGCCCCTTCCAGAAAAGCGGTGTTCTGTTCCTTCCATACATTCCAGAATTTTTTAGGCGTACCGGTGGTGGCATACTTCACAGCATTTTTATTGGTCGCCATCACGATCTGAGCAAATTTGTAGAGCTGTGGGATATACTCCTTTTGCTGGTTGCGGATATTCTGCTCCACGGCCTGTTCTACGCTGATCTGGGGCGTTTTACACTCAATAACAGCAAAAGGGATACCGTTGATAAACAGCACAATATCCGGCCGGGCGTTGTGGAGCTTGTCCCGGCTGTCTACTGCAAACTCCTCGGTAACATGGAACAGGTTGTTCTCCGGATGTTCCCAGTCAATGTATTTCAGGTTGAAACTGAGGGTTTTGCCCTCTCCCACAGTCTCTGGATAGCTTTTGCCCAGCAACAGGGCATCATAGATTTTTTCACTGGAGCGAACAAGGCCGTCAGTTAAAGGCTCGTCCAGATCTTCCATAGCCCGCTCGATGTTGCCAGCGGAGAACTCGTTTTCCGCACCGGCGAAGGCATAGCGGTTGAGCCGCCGCAGCTGGCCCCGGAGGATGTCTTTCAGCAGCACATGGTATCGGCTGCCTCTCTGCGCCTCGCAGTCCTCCGAGGATATGTAGGTATAGCCCATGGACCGCAGCAGATCAATGGCCGGCTGCTGGCTGATATTCTTTTCTAAATATAGGGATTTGTCCATGGTTGCCTCCTTTCGGAAATATCAGTAAACGCAGGATTAGCGGGGCGGGAAATCCCGCCTCGCTCTCCTGCCTCTGGATTTACTTTTCTTTGCGGACTCCCTTAAAAGGAGTGCCATCCTTTTTGACATCCATAAAACGACCGGTGTCACTGTCTCGCTTTACCCATTGTTTTGTAACAGGGTTGAAAGCCTGAGAACGGTCTTTTACCGCACCGTTTCTATGTCCGTCGCCGCTGGGAGGATTGGTTGCCATGCGTTTTCACCTCCTTTCACTGCCATCTGCACATAGCAAAATAGGCAAGAGTTGCTTCACAAATCTCCTCAGGAGATTTGCCGAGGTCAATGATTTCTTTCAGATCAGACTTCATTTTTTCCGTGTAGTTCTGCCCATTGTCTACAATCTTCTTTAGCAGTTCTTTGCGGAGATGTTCCTGTATTTCTTTTTCCGTCATGTTTTCACCCTCACAATGCCCGTCAGTAACAGCTGCATCAGGGCTTTTTTCTTTTGTTTTTCCTGTTCGATGTCTTGCTGAAGTAGTTCGATTTCACGGTCAGCGGCAATAAAAGTATCCGCTATTGCTTTTTGTTCTTCTACATCAAGAGGCAAATACAATTTGCTCGAAATAAATGTATCATTTGTAATGTTAATTGTGTTTTTTGCCCCTTTCTGTACAATTGGCAACAGATAATTTCGCGCACAAATAGCTGATTGAAAATATGTGTGCAAAAAGTATCCAAGGCCAAATGTCAAGGGTGTAAATACTCCATATAGCGGCGAAACTGCAACAGTTTCCTGCAATAAGTTCTGCTTAACAATTCCATACAGAAAATCTCCGGTAGGACTTTTGGTATATATGATATCTCCATAATGAGCCACAGAATAGTTTGAAGTATCATTTGCTGCATAGCTTCTTCCCAAATGTTCAACCTGATCTACTACACCTTTTTGAACTGCTACCGAACAAATTCTCAAATTTTGCTCTACATTCTTTTCTTTTCGCTCAGAAAGAACCTCACACAGTTTTATATTTTTCCACTCCCCACTAAACCCCGGAAGACGCTTTTTGCCGGTCAAAAGCTGCTGCATGAGATACTTTTTTTGCCGCTGCTTTTCGGCAAGACGCTTTTCTTTCAGTTCAATTACTTTGTCCTGGGTGGTGAGGATGGTAGAAATTCTTTCTTGCTCCTCATCAGGTGCCCATGGCACTTGATAAGTCTTAATGATATCTGCATTTAGGTTTTCCTGATTTCCAGTATTGCTTAACTTACGAATATCCTGATATGAATTTTTTAGCTGATAAAAGAGGAATTTGCCTTTCCCATCCTTTACCGTAATGGCCGCACAGGCTTGATTTACTGCTGCGTCAATCTCAAGTATAGCAACGGTACCTCTCGTCTTTCCCTGCCCATACATGGCCATCAAAAGAGTCCCTTGTGGATATATCCGCATCTTTGTTTCTTTGACAGCTTTGACTGTTATCAGTTCAGAAGTATGATTAACATGCCCGCTACTAAGCTCGCCTGTGGTAACCCACGCTATATTTCCATTCCAATACTCCGAATTATTTCGATTCGGAGTACTTCCTGAAGAAATTGATGCTATATCCTTAATCTGCGGTAATCCCCATTGTTGGGGAATTACCACTTTCCTTTTCTTTACATACCCTTCAGGAACCTCTCCCCGGCGGATTTGCTCTATTCGTTGTTTGATTTCTGGTGTCATACAGCAACCTCTTCCCTAGTTGCTTGTGGAGCAGGAAGAGTTGCAATATCGTTTGTTGCTTTCTTCTGCGTCTCTATTCTCGCCCATTCAAGTTCCACAACCTCTTTGATACGACCAACGGGATGAACAATGGTGAGGCCGCTATTCTCTTCTTGAATCATACGGTCTCGTCCGGTTTGTCTGCTATAAAGCGTTTCTCTGTAGGGAATGTACTCGCTCAGAATACCGATAAGGTTTGCGCTGGTATTGCTCGGCGTTCCATCAATAGATATATGTTCCGGCCTGCTCACGATAGGACCACCAGAATTTCCTGGGAAGGTTTGTGCATCGACCAGAAATATTGGAGTCCCCTTTTTCAACAAGAATGCGTCTGTAACTCTTGAAATGCATCCAAGCCTACAAATGGGAACCTTGATTGGATCGACTAAATCCATAGGGAACCCCAAGGCATACACGAGACTTCCTTCGTTAACACCCGTATTTTGCATCTGCTCAAGTGTCAGGGCATGGTCAGCAAGATCAAATGCTCCCCAAATAGATTTGTCATTAATAAGTGTTTGCGGGAGAATTTGCAGTGCTATTATATCTGTTTTATCATGCGGATGCGCGGAGAACATAGGCACGCTCATGCTGTCATATAGGTTAATTCGATAATCCTTAACAAGTTCCCCTCCAAGCGAATTGAAACGAACGTAGACGTATTTTTCTTGCTCAATAACATGCTTATTGGTGATGATGTAATATGTAGAAAGGTTTGGATTGTCAATTTCTTTTCGTCCAACGATAAAGCCCGTTCCAATCCAGTGCTTTTTTCCATCACCTCCATCTATGCCAAGAGCAACTACTGCATTTAAGAAAAAGTCTGGAATAATAGCCATGACATAGTTCCCTCCTTCGATTATTTATAGATGGCAATTACTTCAACCTTGAGGACAGGGCCCTCAATGGAAATCTTATCAAGTCCAACAGACTTTCCATTCGCTGTCATCTGACGGCGCATAGTGCGCGGCAAGCGGATAAAGTCTTTCAACGGATCAAAGATTTCAACCATATCTTTTCTCACCATACCCACAACTTTACAGAGTATGTACACATCTTGATCGGCATAGTCTTCAAGGCTGGCGTATTCCTCACGGAGATACTTTGCGTTCAACTTGCCAGAGATCGTAACATCATCGCATTCAATAATAAAGGGAATGTCTGCGGAAGCCTTACCTAATATTCCCTCTAATGCTTCCTGTTCTCCTGCAGACTTAGTTTCAATCTGCCCCATTAACATAGGCATAAACTGATCAATTAAGTTAACTGCATCAAAGGCTTCCGGAATTTCAAAACCACTACATATACGCAAGAGCTTCATCGCTGGTATTGTAGTCAAATCATATTCTGCATTTAACACGCAATCGAAGTAGTCCTCACCCTCAAGCCTGCTAAGGTCAAGCTCAAAGCGATCGTAGTCGAAACTCACATCTTTCTCAAACTCTCCATCTATACTGGTTTCTGTTGCGCCGTTCAAACCGAAGCCGCTCACAGCAGCTGAAAAATCTGTAGTTTTTTTCTGGGATACTGCTTTGGGTTGTACATCGTTTTTGCCATCAATTTGCCGTTTATAGGTATAAAGTTTGTGTTCGTCAAGATAGATAAAGCTTCTAAACACAGGCGTATCCCTCCTTTACAGTCCCAGTTCTCTCAGGTGCTCCGCCATTTTCACCTGCACCTAGGCCAATTCGGTCTCAATATTGGCGATATTTTGCTGCACCTCATCAATATCCACAAGTTCTTTTTCCTCGAAAGTATCCACATACCAAGGGATATTCGGAGTGAATTCGTTCAATTTCTCACGGTTTCAGCCGCTTCACATCCGCGGTCAGCTCGTCCACATCGTCCGACGCTTCCAACACCCGGCGGTTGGCATCGTACTGCTCATATTGCTCCAGCGCCAGTTTTTCCGCAACCTCTCACTTCACAGTTCCGAAATTATCCAAAACTTCCCGACCATTGAAACGCAGAAAATCGCCCAACTTGCTTTCCCAGTCCGCCATGTGCATAGGGTTGTGTCCTTTGGCCTGCAGCTCCGCATAGTCCAGATACATATTCACAATGAGATTCAGCGTGCTGATCTCCTCATGGGTCATGTAGTTTTTTGCTACCGTCACATCGCCTCGGCGAACCTTGACCCCCTTGAACGAGGTAAGACCCATGTTGTCCTTAGACGCATCAGCTCTTTCGACAATGAGTTCCGGCGCAGTGTGGCCCGTGGCAGCATATTCCAACTTGTTCTGAACCGATTTGAAGAAGTTTTGAGCGACCTGGCTTTTGCTGTCGTAGTCGACCGAGAGGGCGAATATCTCCTTAACCTTCTGATACACCCGCTTCTCACTGGCACGAATATCCCGAATACGCTCCAGTAATTCATCAAAGTAGTCAGCGCCAAACTCACGGGGATTGCGCAACCGCTCGTCATTGAGGGCAAAGCCCTTCTTCATATACTCGGTCAGAACGCTACTGGCCCACCGGCGGAAGTGTATACCCACATTGCTACGCACCCGGTAACCAACGGCCAAAATCATGTCTAGATTGTAGTAGTCTCGTTCTCTGGTTACTTGCCGGGTGCCTTCAATCTGAACTGTTCGGAATTTCCGAACAGTTGCTTCCGGCTCCAATTCGCCGTCTTTAAAAATATTACTTATGTGCTCACTGACAGAAGACTTAGCTACCTGGTAAAGCTCACACATCGCTTTTTGAGTCATCCAAATGGTGTCTGACTCAAAATAGACATCAATTCTTGTGTCTCCCTTTTCGTTCTGATAAATCAGGATTTTTCCAGTGTTCTCTACCTCATTACTCATAATCCCAGCTCCTTCAAATAGCCTTTCATCTGCGCCTGCACCTCGGCCAATTCCGCCTCGATGGTGGCAATATTCCGCTGCACCTCATCAATATCCACCAGTTCTTCTTCCTCAAAGGTATCCACATACCGTGGGATATTCAGGTTGAAGTCGTTCTCCTTAATCTCGTCGAAGGAGGCCACATAACTGTATTTATCCTCGTTCTGCCGTGCTTGATAGGAATTGACAATACGGGTAATGTCACTGTCCCGCAGAATGTTCTGGTTCTTACCCTTTTCAAAGTTTCCGTCCCCGGATGCGTCGATAAACAGCACATCCCGGCATGTCCGGTTCTTCTTAAATACCAGGATACAGGCAGGGATTCCGGTTCCATAAAATAGGTTGGCAGGAAGGCCGATGACCGCATCCAGCAGATTCATTTCCACCAGCTGACGCCGAATTTTCCCCTCGCTGGCCCCCCGGAACAGAACACCATGGGGCAGTACCACTGCCATACGGCCGTTTTCCGCATCCAGGCTGGAGAGCATGTGCAACACAAAGGCATAATCGCCTTTGGAAGTAGGAGGCACACCCCAATCGAAACGATGGTACTGATCCAGTCCGGCGGACATTTTCTTCTTGCCTTTGCGGTCTGCCTCGGCCTCTGAGAGGAATCCACTGTCCCACTTGTCCAGACTGAAGGGAGGATTTGCCACCACAACCTGGAACTTCATTAAATAATCATCCTCAACATTCTGTGGATTGGAAAGGGTATCGCCCTGCCAGATCCTAGCGTCATCCACACCGTGCAGGAACATATTCATAGTGCAGAGAGCCCAGGTCTGAGCATTGAGCTCCTGCCCATAGATAGCCACCTTGCCACTGGGTACTTTTTTATAGGCTTTCAGCAACAAACCGCCGCTGCCACATGTGGGGTCGTAGATTCGGTCGTTCTCCTTGGGCTGCACCAGAGAGGCCACCAGTTCAGAGACCTGGCTTGGGGTAAAGAACTCTCCACCCTTTTTTCCGGCATCAGAGGCGAACATAGCAATCATGTACTCGTAGGCATCTCCGATGATATCGGCAGAACCCAGCTGACTGGGACGCAGATCCAGACCGTTGAAATCCTCCAGCAAGTTGCGCAGGGTAGCGTTCTTCTCTTTTGGTTCACCAAAATCCACTTGGGAGTTGAAATCGATAGCCCGGAATACATTGCGCAGCTTTCCGCTGTTGTGTTCTTCGATGTGGTTCAGTGCCACATTGATTTTCTGGCCGATTTCAGCGTCGTTCCGGTTAGCATAGAGATAGTCGAAAGTGGACTGCTCGTCCATTGCAAAGCGTTCCCGGCTCATAGCCCGTTCCACTCGGCGCATATCCCCGTCATACTGTTTGATGTACTCCTCGCGCCTCTCTTTAGAAACATCGCTGAGGTACTTCACGAACAGCATGGAGAGGATGTAGTCTTTATAGCGGGAACTGTCGATCTTGCCGCGAAAACTATCACAGGCGTTCCACAGGACCTGTTCAATATCTTTTCTGTTTGTCATCTTCATTTCCCTTTCTTTGCTCTTTTGTACGCCTGATTCAGTACGCCAGCATAGTACTTTTCTTTTTCCTCCGCCAACATCCTAAGTAATTGGCGTTCCCTTTTGGCCAGCAGATTGAACTGGGAGATTTTACGCTGATCCTCCACGGAAAGAAGGACCAATTCAAAGTCAGCTAAAAATCTTGCGTTAACTGCGCCGAGCATATTACTGGTTGCATTCTCATAAATTTTTCGTTTTATCTTTTCTGTATTCAGCAACCAAAAAAGATACTCTGGCAACAGGCTCTTATCTTCAACTCGAATCACTACAAAGTTTGAGGAAACCACCATTCCAGATGTAGTTTCATCAATCAGAACGGCTGTATAGGGAGATGTAAGGCGGACAATGATATCTCCGCTTTGTGAGAGGTATTCTTCTTTCAGCGGTTCTTTTGCTTCATAGATATCGGCCTCTTTCA
>ERZ791808.2433-NODE-2433-length-11175-cov-2.341097_pt1 | contig 11175 bp, 12 predicted proteins | sample MGYA00510305_ERZ791808 | MGnify/ENA primary metagenome ERZ791808 (study PRJEB30046, sample SAMN00792024) | human gut metagenome | study: EMG produced TPA metagenomics assembly of the A metagenome-wide association study of gut microbiota in type 2... | reverse complement strand
ACCTGTGTGTTCGGATCCTTGGAGCGCATGCCGGTAAGCATTGCCACACCCATAAAATATTCATCCCAGCTGATGTAATCTCTGCGTTTCTCACTCATATCTATTCCTCTCAGAAAAACGGGTATTTCTCTGGATTATTTTGTTCCGAAAATTCTGTCTCCGGCATCGCCAAGACCCGGAACAATATATCCATGCTCATTCAGATGATCATCCAGCGCACCGATATAAATATCTACGTCCGGATGTGCTTCCTGCATTTTCTTCACTCCTTCCGGAGCTGCGATGATAACCATAAGGTGGATATTTTTTACACCTTTGTCTTTCAACATCTGGATTGCTGCTGCGGAAGATCCACCTGTTGCAAGCATTGGGTCAACAACAAATACTTCACGGTTTGCGCAGTCATCCGGTAATTTGCAGTAGTACTCTACTGGCTCTAATGTTTCAGGGTCACGGTACAATCCGATATGTCCTACCTTTGCGGCTGGGATCATTGCAAGCATTCCGTCTACCATTCCAAGACCTGCACGTAAAATAGGTACGACTGCAAGTTTTTTACCCTTTAATTCTTTTACAGTTGCATGGCAGATTGGTGTATCGATCTCAACATCTGTCAGCTTCAGATCTCTGGTTGCCTCATAGCACTCTAACATTGCAACCTCACTTACAAGTGTACGGAAATCCTTGGAACCTGTATCCGTTCTTCTCATAATTCCAATTTTGTGCTGGATTAATGGGTGATCCATTACTACTACTTTTGACATGTTTTTTATTCTCCTTCGTTTAAAAGTTTTACTAATTTTATGATTGATTTCCTCATGGTCTCATAACACAGCCCATAAGACTGCAGTGATCCGCCATAAGGATCTAAAATCTCTAATTCATCACCGACAAGTTCTGTCAGTACATATACATTTTCTTCTCTGGCACTTGGGTATTTTTCAAAAATCTTCTCTAACTGGCTGTGCTCCATCGTGAGTACGAGCGTATCATCTGTAAAATCTTCATCCTCAAGCTGCGTGGATGTGAAATTCTCCCAGTTAATTCCATTGCTGATCATCACTGCCTCTGCCTTCTGATTCAACGGCTCCGGGAAAAGTACAACTAAGCCTCTGCACTCTATTGTCACCGGGTGCTTTAATGTGTATTCACTTAAAATCCCTGCTGCCATGGGCGCACGGGATGTGCCGCTCTCTGCCACAAACAGGATTCGGTTATATTGTTTCATATAAATCATGCCTTTCTGATCTCTGCATCGGTCATCAAAACTACACTTGTAATACTTGATGTCCCGCCGCCTTCAAAAGACGGTTCATGATTGCCTGTCCAATCCTTGGTGTTGCAAAACTCTCTGAATAGATTGCATCTACATTCCAGTCATCAAATTCCCTTAAAATCTTATAGAGATGCTGCGCGATCGCGTCTTCATCCGCCCGCGCTCCAATGCTCACAACAATATCTGCCTGATACTGATCTTTTGTCTCATCCGTTGCGATCACTCCGACTTTCAGACCATTTTTCTGCTTTTCGGCTACGAGTTCGTTAATCTTTTTCACAACGTTCTCTGCCTCGCCATCTACAAGCACAAGATCTGCTTTCGGTGCATAATGTTTGTATTTCATTCCAGGTGCTTTCGGCTTTGTGAGCGAATCCGAGGCTATAATTCCCGGATCGATCTTCACTTCCTCACCAAGAACCTCTTCTAACATTTCTTTCGTGATATAACCAGGGCGTAAGATCATCGGAGTATCTTCGGTCAGATCAATGATTGTTGACTCAATGCCGATTCCTACCGGTCCTCCGTCTAAGATCATCGGTATCTTGCCATCCAGATCAAGCTTCACATGGGAAGCCTCTGTCGGGCTTGGCTTGCCGGATGTATTTGCACTTGGTGCTGCAATCAGGCATCCGCTTTCCTCAATTAATTTTAATGCTACCGGGTGTTTTGGCATACGGATTGCTACGGTCTCCATACCGCCGGTCGTCTCATATGGTACTTTTTCATTCTTCCAGACGATCATCGTGAGCGGTCCTGGCCAGAATGCGTCTGCCAGCTTTTCTGCCTGAGCAGGAACTTCTTTTGCAATGGAAACAAGTTCCTCAAATTTGCAGATATGCACGATCAGGGGATTGTCTGATGGCCGTCCCTTTGCCGCATATATCTTTTTTGATGCTTCCGGATGCAGCGCATCTGCACCCAGACCATATACGGTCTCTGTTGGAAATGCTACCAGTTCTCCTTTTCGGATGAGTTCTGCCGCTTCTTTCATTTCATTTTCGTCTATCTGAAATGGATCTATTTTTACAACTTTAGTCTGCATGTTATTCCTCCGAACATTCATGTATTATTATCTCACAATTCCAAAAATTAGGCAACATACTTGCTATGTTTTTCTAAATGTGGCATAATAATTTTAATTAGGTAAAGAATATTGATGCAGCAGTTATTTTCAAATAGTAACTGCTTCTTTTCCAGTATTATATGCTTTGGCAGAAATATCAGCAATCTTTCTTACAGGAGGGAGATCGTTATGAAAATTACAAAATCAGAATTTGGAACTACAAAAAACGGTTCTATTACCAATTTATTTCATTTGGAAAACACAAGCGGCGCTTATGTTGAGATCATTGACTTTGGCTGCCGTCTGACAAAAATTGTCGTGCCGGACCGCAATGGTGATCCGGTAGATGTATGTCTTGGATTCTCAACAGCCGATCACTATGCAGACGATGATGCAAGTCTCGGTGCTGTAGTAGGCCGGGTTGCCAACCGCATCAAAGATGGCCACTTTTCTCTGAATGGAAAAGAATACCAGCTTGCCATCAACAACGGAACAAATCATCTGCACGGCGGTATCGTCGGTTACGCTTCTAAGATCTGGGAATCGAAGATCAAAGATGACAAATTAATTTTTACCATGAATTCAGCAGATGGGGAAGAGGGATATCCCGGTAATCTGACACTGACAGTCACTTATGGATGGTCCGAGGACAATGAGCTTTCGATTCTTTACGAGGCATCCACAGATGCGGATACACTGTTCAATGTGACAAATCACGGTTATTTTAACTTAAACGGTGAAGGTCATGGCGATATTATGTCGCATGAATTATTTATTGATGCAGATGAGATCACGGAACTCGATGACTCCCAGGCTCCAACCGGAAAGTTTATCCCGGTAGATGGCACTCCATTTGACTTCCGCACCATGCACACAATCGGAAAAATGTACAACTCCGATTATGAGCAGTTTAAAAAATTCGGCACTTACGATCACAACTTTGTCATCAACGGAACCGGTCTCAGGGAGGCTGCCGTTCTCCAGTCCAAAGAGACGGGAATCCGCATGACCTGCTTTACGGACCAGCCGGGTCTGCAGCTTTATGTCGCAAACCAGCCAATGAAGCTTCCGGGAAAAGAGGGCGTTCCGTACGCAGAGCACTCCAGTGTCTGCCTGGAAACACAGCATTTCCCTGATGCGATCAATCACGGAAATTTCCCAAGCATCGTGCTTCATCCCGGCGAGGATTTCCGTTCCAAGACGCTGTATCACTTCTCAACTTTTTAATTTTTGTTATTGAGCAATATTTATCATTTACGCTTTCATTATCGTGTATTTTAATGGCTTGTGCTAATTAAAATACACGATTTTTCATGTTATGGACTTGTAAACCGTGTCTGTTTGTATTAAAATGTGTGTTAAAGTTATTGGCGACGATAACCTTACATCATTTATTATGATGTGATGCGTATTCTTAATACGCAGAATAATGATTTTTATTTAATTATAAGGAGGGAATATCAATGGCATACGTAATTTCTGATTCATGCGTTAGCTGTGGAACTTGCGAACCAGAATGTCCAGTAGGCGCTATCAGCCAGGGAGACAGCCAGTTCGTTATCGATGCAGGTTCTTGCGTTAGCTGCGGAACTTGTGCAGGAGTTTGTCCTACAGGAGCTATCAGCGAAGAATAATCCGCAACAGGCTTTGCAAAAGTACATAAGAAAAACCGTCAGGCTTCTGACGGTTTTTTCTTTGTCCATTTTTTTAATAATGGTGTTTTTTTCTTTTTTAAATTGCCGCGGATTGCCTCATCCAGCTGCCGGAAACGTTCCTCTTCCAGTTCCTCACGCTCCCGCATCAGATAATTCATCTCCTTGAGTACCTGTTCCCCCACATCTTCGCTGATCGTCCTGCTTAAATTTTCATTGTTTGCTGCGATCGCCTTGCCCACAATATCTGTCATGAGTTCTGTGAATTGCGCCATGCGGTCCGTATTGTCCAATATGCTCTGCTTTGCCTCTGCCAAAGCTAAGGTCTCCGGGTTTTTAAAATAAACCTGATGATTTTTTACGCCACCAGGCTTATCTGCCTCATTTCCGGTAAGTTCCGGAAGTCTCTGCTCCATATCACCATTATGTACGATCATTTTTATGGCTTTGAGCTGATAGCCCTTCTCTTTTAATTCTTTGATATATTGAAATTCTTTGATATTTTCCTGTGTATAGTAACGGTGTCCCATTTCGTTTCGCGGAATGTTTAACTCCAATTCATCTTCCCAGTAACGCAATACATGCGATTCCACATTTACCATGCTGGATGCATCTGAAATCATATACCGTACTTTTTCCATATTTTCCTCCCTTTAAGCTTACCATTATTATAAGCGTCGCAGGACAAGCCCTCAAGGAAAATCGGTCGCCTTTTTCAGACAAAAATCGGGGTGTTATACAAATTCCGACAGAAAAACAAAATCGTTTTTCTGCCGGAAACTGCACAACACCCCGACGGTACTGATTAATTTTTCTCCATATTGGCGAACTTGGTATACTGAGGTAACCATACCAGATTGACGGTTCCGATCGGACCATTTCTCTGTTTTGCAATGATGATCTCGGAAATACCTTTCATCTCCGAATCATGATTGTAATAATCGTCCCTGTAAATAAACATAACCACGTCGGCATCCTGCTCGATCGCGCCGGACTCACGAAGATCTGACAACATCGGTCTGTGATCCGGTCTCTGTTCAACGGCTCGTGACAACTGTGACAATGCGATCACCGGAACAGACAGTTCACGCGCCAATGCTTTTAAAGAACGGGAGATATCTGAAATCTCCTGCTGACGTGAATCGCTTCCCTTGCCGGAACCGGACATTAACTGCAAGTAGTCGATGATGATAAGTTTTGCTCTAATTTATATTTGCGGCACTTGCTTCTCATCTCTGCAATGGAGATACCCGGCGTATCATCAATGATCAGCTTGGAATTACCGATCGTTCCTGCTCCCTCAATCAGCTTTTCCCAGTCGCTGTCCGAGAGGTTACCGGTACGCAGAGCCTGTGCATCCACTCTTGATTCCAGAGAGAACAGACGGTTTACCAGCTGTTCTTTCGACATCTCCAAAGAAAAAATTGCGGTACACATATCTTCATGGAATGCCACATACTGCGCAATATTCAATACAAACGCTGTTTTTCCCATAGACGGACGCGCCGCGATCAGAATCAGGTCGGAAGGCTGTAAACCGGCAGTCCGATAGTCAAGATCGATAAATCCGGTTGGAATACCTGTTACCGTTCCGGAAGTCTTTGCTGCATTTTCAATTTTCTCCAACGCATTCATAACAACCTGACGGATTGGAACATAGTCCCCGCCGCCACCTCTTGTGGAGAGCAGATCAAATACTTTCTTCTCCGTCATATCCATGACCGTATCAATACTTTCCTTACCGGCATAACACTCATTCTCAATCTCTTCATTCAATCGGATGAGTCTGCGCCGCATGGAATTGTCTTTTACAATTTTTGCATAATACTTAATATTTGCAGAAGTCGGAACCGCATCCAAAAGTTCTTTCACATAGGAAAGACTTGAAATTTCCTCCGGCACCTCTTTTTCTTTTAATTTGTTCTGTAAGGTAATGAGGTCGACTGGAAGCCCTTTGCTGTAGAGTTCTATCATGGCATCAAATAAGATTCCATACTGTTTATGATAAAAATCATCACTCGTCAGCATCTCCATCGCCGTCAATATCGCATCTTTGTCCATAATCATGGAACCAATGACAGACTGTTCTGCATCCAGACTGTTTGGCATGCTTCTCTTGATCAGAGTCTCCTCCATGAGATCCTCCCTATAATTCTACTACATGAACGGCAAGTTTTCCGGTTACTTTTGTGTGAAGTTTTACCGGAACTTCCACAACGCCAAAGCTTCTGATCGGCTCCGCAAGCTGCATTTTCTTCTTGTCAAGTTCTAATCCAAGCTGCTCCTTTGCCGCTGCTGAGATCTCTTTTGTGGAAACAGAACCAAAGGTTCTTCCGCCTTCACCGGCTTTCATCTTAACAGTTACTTTCTTATCTTTTAAATTTTCCGCCATTGCAAGCGCTGCCTCGTAATTCTCCTGTGCAACTTTATCTGCATGCTGATTCTGTAATTTCAGATCATTTAAGTTTTTGGCATTTGCTTCCACGCCTAATTTTTTCGGAAAAATAGCGTTGCGTGCGTAACCATCACTGACATTGACAACGTCTCCCTTTTTTCCTAATGCTTTTACATCCTGTAATAATATTACTTTCATTCCTGAATATCTCCTTCTTTTATCATTTCGTCAATGGTGTCCTGGATCATCCGCTTTGCCTCCTGGATCGTACAGTTCGTCAGCTGTGCTCCTGCAACGTTTAAGTGACCGCCTCCACCCACACGTTCCATAATGAGCTGGACATTGATCTCGTCAATGGATCTTGAACTGATATAGATTTTTCCCTGATACTCCGTCAAAACGAAAGATGCCTTAATTCCCACAATATTTAATAATTCATTTGCAGCCTGTGCTCCTACAATTGTAGGGCTCTCGATATTATCCGCCGGGCACACAGAGATTGCAAATGCTCCCCGGTAGACTTCTGCATGACGGACCGCCTCGGCCCTCGCCTTATAAGCAGCCATATCATTTCGCAGCATTTTTCTGACACGCGTGACTTCTGCTCCGGCTCTTCTGAGATATGCCGCTGCCTCGAAAGTGCGCACGCCTGTTTTTGTCATGAAATTATTGGTATCAATGAGGATGCCTGCGTAAATACAGTCTGCCTCACTCGGTTCCAGCTTAATATTTTCCGAAAAGTACTGCAATACTTCCGCGATCATCTCGCATGCGCTCGACGCATATGGCTCGATATAAGAAAGTACCGGATTTTCAATGACTTCACTGTTCTGTCTGTGGTGATCGAATACACAGATCGTGTCGGTACGGTTTAACAGCTCCGGGCATTCTGTGTAGCTCGGACGGTTCGTGTCCACAACCATGACCAGTGTATTCTTATTTGTGATCAGAAGCGCCTCTTCATTCTTAATGAATAAATCTGCCGGGTAACCTTTTTCTTCCGTAAAACATTCTACCAGCGGGCGAAGGGATGTCGTGACTTCATTCAAAACGATCTGCGCCTTCTTGCCAAGCACACGGGCTGCGCAGTACACACCGATCGCTGCGCCTAAAGAATCTACATCACTGATCGTATGTCCCATAATGACCACATGTTCACGGCTCTCGATGATCTCGCGGAGCGCATGAGCCTTTACTCTGGCTTTTACTCTGGTGTTACGCTCTACCTGTTTTGCCTTGCCGCCGTAATAAGTGACTTCCTCGCCTTCTTTTACAACGACCTGATCGCCGCCACGTCCTAATGCAAGGTCAATTCCCATGCGGGCGTACTCGTAATTCTGTGTATAGCTGACACCTCCGGCACCGACTCCGATACTTAAGGTGATCGCCATCTCATTTCCGACTTTGATGCTCTTGACATCCTCGATCAGCTTAAACTTATCTGCTGAGAGCTGCTCTAAATACTTGTATTTGAATACAACAAAATATTTATCTTTCTCGATCTTACGCACCAGGGCATCGATCTCTGTAAAATATTTATTGACCTTGCGGTCTACAAGTGCGATCAAAAGAGAACGTTTTACATCTTCGATACTGTCTAACGCTTCCTCATAGTTGTCAATATAGATCAGTCCTGCAACAAGCTTCTGCTCCTCGTTCTCTCTGATATAACGATTCAGTTCTGTCTCGTCAAACAGATATATGGCAGTCAGATACTCATCCGTGTCGTTGATCGCCACGATAGCACTGTCCCTTGTCACGGAATCAAAATAAATGCGCTTCATGGAAATACGGTAATTGCGGTCATCCAGCATTACATTTATGGATCCTACCGCTTCGGACTTCTGCAGGATATCCTTGGTCAGGCTCGGAAATACTGTGGTCACTGACTTATGGTAATTTTTGTCCTTGCCTGTGATCTCTGTAAATTTTTCATTCATCCACAGAAATCTCGAATTATAATCCAGCAATGCATACGGAATCTCAAAATCATTCAAAAGCTGTTTCTGTACAGTTCCGTACTGTGTGGCAAAATTCACCAGCTCATTGATCAGAAGTGGTCTGTTCCGCCTGTTTGATATCAGTACAATGATAACGTATAAAACGATAAATCCTGAAAACTCTGCTCCCATCTGTATGTCCTGTGCATACATTGCAACATCCATCAAAATCAATACAATGGTGAGATACAAAGGCCAGTTCAAATATCTGCGAAGCTTTCCTTTTAATTTTATATTCGTTTTCTTCATATTCACACCCTTTAAAAATCCTGCAAAATAGTAACGATTTGTATTCCATTATATCATTGAAAGGGTATAATATAAAGCTTATTTTTCTGATTTAATTTCCCGATAAAGGTGTTTCACGTAAGGGCAGATAATTTCCCTTATCCATATCATCAATAAAATTGTCTGCGATCATCTTTTTTCCGCAAAAATTTTCGTCCATGTCTTCCATAAATTCCATGTTCTCATTCTGATAACCTATGCCATCCTGATAATGGAAAACCCGAAATCCAGTTCCCTCTTCCCCGCCGTATGCCGGAAAAATAAGATCATGCCATCCGTCAGTCATCGTATCGCTCACATACACCGGAGTACGGACATACGCAAAACTCTCCAGCACCTGATATCCCTGTTCATTCTGCTCAAGGATCACTGCCGGATCACCGCCGTCACATTCCGTATATTCGCCAACCACCACCGCAAGGATTTCCTCGGTTCCGTCTTCGTTCAGATCGACCCTGTCATAATAGTAGCGTGTCTCCGTACAAAATTCTTCCGGTATCTGATAATAAGCAATCAGGAAATCCGCAAGTTCCTGGTTCTTCTCCCTGTCGGCATAAATCGTCTCTGTATCTGCCTCAGAAACAGGGTACTGTGTACGTTCCTGTTCTTTCTCTTCCGTCTCTTCTGGCTGACTTTCCGTTTCCGCTGCCGTATCAGGGACCGCTTCTGCTTTATCTGTCTCCTCTTTTTTACCGCATCCACATAACCATAAAACTGCCAGCAATGGAAGTATGATATATTTTCTCAATTTCTTTTTCATATTGTGTAATCCTTTTGTCAGTCTCTTCCGTTTTCCTTAAACTTATGAAAAAAGCCTATCACATTATAACAAAAAAAGTCTTTAAAAAAACATTAATTTTTCTAAAGACTTTTGTATTATTTAAATCACATGTTTTTCCATCCATTTGCCTGATATGAAACGAATGGAGAAGATAATGCTTCGGATTCCCCAGTCTGCAAACATACCGATCCACACTGCGATCGGTCCAAATCCCTGAAAACGGATCAGATAAACCGCCAGTGCCACCCTGCAGAACCACATCGTGCACGTAGCTGTGATCATAGAAAATTTTACATCCCCCGCTGCTCTGAGTCCATATGGCGGAATGAAAGACAGTGCCCAGAGAATCGGTTTTGCGATCGTGATCGCGATCAGCATCTGATAGCAGAGTTCCATGCTCTCAGCCTCCATGCCGGCAAGATGCATGATTGGACGACTGATAAGGAATGTGACCGCACACGAAATAATCAGCACGATCTCTGCATATCCTGTTAATTTTATAATATAATATTTTGCTTCCTCTTTTCTTCCTGCGCCAAACGCCTGACCTGCCACGGTCATAAGTCCAATTCCCACAGCGATTGCTGCAATTCCATTGACATTTTCAAAAATTACCGTCATCGCCTGCGCCGCAATTGCCTGTGTTCCCAGGGTGGAAACCGTGGACTGGATTGCAAGTTTTCCAAACTGAAACATGCCATTTTCCACTCCGGCAGGAATACCGATCGCAAGTACTTTCCCGATCAGCGGAAAATCCGGCCGAATTGTGTGATATTGGTTCAGCACGATTTTCTGTTTTGGTTTTCGAAGGAAATACAAAACAACAATGGCACAAAACGCCCTTGAGACGAGCGTTGATATCGCCGCTCCTGCCACTCCCATATTACATCCGAAGATAAGGACTGCATTTCCAATGATATTCAACACATTCGAAATGATCGATATTTTCATCGGGAATTTGGAGTTTCCGCCTGCACGGTAAAAGGCTCCTCCTGCATTAAACAGGGCAATAAACGGATAGGAAGATGCCGTGATCAGGAAATAGATAATGGAATCCTCCATAACCGCAGGCTCCACAGCCCCAAAAATCAGACGTAACAACGGTCGGCAGAAGATCAGTCCGCCTGCCGTGATCGTTAAAGAAATCACGATCACGGTGAGGAAAATCTGCCTCGCCGCTTTGTTTGCGCCTCTCTCATCCCCTTTTCCCAGATAGTGGGAGCATATGATCGCCGCTCCGGTGGCAAGTGCTGCAAACACCTGGATCACAAGCGTATTGATAGAATCCACAAGTGAAACCGCTGACATTGCAACACTTCCCACATTGCTCACCATCATGGTGTCTGCCATTCCCATCAGGGAATTTAACATCTGTTCGACCATGATCGGGATAAGCAGCATCCATAATTCCTTTGTGGAAAACATGAGATTGTCCCAGTCGATTTTTGTGGCATCGTATAGTCTGTTCTTCATCTTTCTTTCCTTTTTATCCAAAATGATCCTGTACCGACACACAAAAAGACCAACTACCCGAGGATAATTGGTCTTTCCTGTTTTTTTCGTGTCAAATGTTGTGTCAAACTTGTGTCAAATCACTTTTCCCGAACCCGGGAAGTCTTGATTTTCCTAAGCTTATTCGCAAACGTATGGCATAAGAGCTACGTGACGTGCTCTCTTGATTGCTACTGTAAGAGCTCTCTGGTGCTTTGCACAGTTA
>ERZ791808.2428-NODE-2428-length-11205-cov-3.129507_pt1 | contig 11205 bp, 7 predicted proteins | sample MGYA00510305_ERZ791808 | MGnify/ENA primary metagenome ERZ791808 (study PRJEB30046, sample SAMN00792024) | human gut metagenome | study: EMG produced TPA metagenomics assembly of the A metagenome-wide association study of gut microbiota in type 2... | reverse complement strand
GTAACCCGATATTCTCCTGTAACATCAACCGATGCACGATCGTCAGCACACTATCCACCCCGTAAACCGCCAAAAATATAATATAACTCCAATCCCCCGTCTCCAGAATCAACCGCCCCAGTAAAAACAAAATCACGAAAGCAATACTCACCGCCCCCACATCCCCGGCAAAACACTTCGCCTTCCGCCTGAAATTAAATCCATCAAACACCAACACCGCCACCATCATCGTATAAATCATCCTCTCGTCAACAAAAGGAACAACCCATTCATTCACGTACGCCAATCCTCCCAACACCACCAGACTATACCCTCCCGTGATCCCGTTAATACCATCCATGAAATTGTAGGCATTAATAATCCCCGTGCAGACAACCAAAGCCACCACCACGTACCACCAAGGTAACGACACCATTCCCCACTGGTAAAACATCAATAACATCGCCACAAAATGTACCACCAACCTTACCCGCTGCGTCACGGACCGCACATCATCCAGAAAACTCACCCCTGCAATCAACGTCACCCCCAGCATAAACCACGGAAAACTAAACCCACTAGCAACAAAATAAACCAAGGCCCCCACGTAAAACACAACCCCTCCTCCCCGCAACGTGATTCTTGTGTGAGAACTCCTCTCGTTCGGCTTATCAATAATATTAAAATGATCTGCCACCCGGAAATAGAGCAACTCCACCCCCAGTAGCACCACAAACACTACTAAATAATACAACATGAAAACTAAAAGTTAAGAACTAAAAGATAAAAGTATCCCGAAATTGAATGATCCTACTATTCAACAATCAGCTAATCGAAAATCGCTCAATTTAAAATCTAAAATTTACAATTAGTAAACGATCTTATCGTCTTCCTCAACCCTTCTATCGCCGTCACCGGCATCCGTTCAATACCCAAAGCTCGCTTGATCTTCTCGTTCGACACCACGTAATTTTCTGTCAATTTTCTCAACCGTTCCAAATTCAACGGCAAATGCAACAGCGTCCCCAACCCCGCACACTCCTTCATCAACCCCTTATTCATCCGCCAAATATGCGCCTTCTTCCCCATTACCTCACACATCTCCCGTATCAACTCGTTCGTTGACAATGCCTCATCATCCGCCATGTGATAAATCCCCGACGGAACCTCTTTTTCAATCAACCCATTCACCACGTAACAAAGATTATCCACCGAAGTAAACGACCTCCTGTTCTCGAAATCCCCCAACGGCCACGGTAACCCCTTCTTCACCACACTATACAGCAAATTCAAGTTCCCCTTATTCCCCGGCCCATGAATCATGCAAGGCCGCAAAATATACACCTGCTTTCCGTGCATTTTCAATTCTCCATTTTCAATTTTCAATTGTTCAAGGATGTAATTCTCAGCTGCGATCTTACTCTCCCCGTAAGGCCCATTGGGAGTCGGGATCACCTCCTCCGTCAACTTATCCCCCACCACGAAATCCGCTGCCGCCTTTACCGAACTGAAAAAGATAAATTTCTTTGCCGAAGATTTCAGGAAGTAATCAAAAACTTTCCGGGTCAATCCCGTGTTTATATCAAAATAAGTTTGCGCCACAGCCTCGTTTTTCGTATCATGCGCCTTCCCCGCCAAATGCACGATCGCATCTATCCCTTCCACTCCCTCCAACTCATCCCACGAATAAGTCTTTGTCACCCCCTCTTTTTCAGGAGAAACAATATCCAACCCATAAAGAACATGCCTCTCTTTTAAGGATAACACAAGATTAGAACCCACGAAACCATGGATACCTGTAACAAGAATATTCATAAAATACACCAATAAAACTATCGACACTCAAGAATTGAGCGTGCCATTTTTTCCATTATATTTTTCCGGGCAAACTTTCTAACAAAATTTCCCTGATCTTTATCACACCCTTCAAATTTTAATAATTGCGTCACCATACTCTCAACATCAGTTGGAGCAAATAAAATATAATTATCCAGATTTTTTCGAACAAACTGGCTGGCATACCCGCCTACACCTGCAATAATAGGTTTACCAAATGCTGCATATTCAAATAATTTTGACGGAAGAACTTTTTTAAATGCTTCCAAATCATTCAAATGCAAAAACAAAAAATCAGAATCATTATAATATTCTATTAACTTATCTCTTGATACCGGATCTAATAATTCGACATTATGAACCCCCAACTCTTCCACCTTATCTTTCAACAATTTTTTTATTCCCCCATCCCCAATAATCCTAAAGAAATACCGATTCCCAAGCTTTTGAGCTGCCATGGGAACCACTTTTTCCAACCCTTGTCCACTTCCAATATTTCCGGCATAAGTAATCACTTTCACCTTAGAATCTCGTTTGGTAGGCTTCGGAATGTTAAGAAAAATATCGTCGATTCCATTCGTAAAATATGAATAAACAGGCTTGTCGTATTTTTCAAAATACGCCTTAAATCCTTCCGATACTAAATTAATATGCTTTGCTTTAGAAAAAGTATATCGTTCAATCCATTTAAAACAAATCCCTGCCGGAATCTGAATCATTTTCCTTCCCCGGAACACATCTTTTATTGTATCCACAAAAATATCGCGTATATCCAAATACAAAGGTATTCCTTGCCTCCCCGCAATCCTCCTACCTAAAAAGGCCGTGAATAATCTTGAAGACGAAGCATACACCAAATCATAACGCTCCTTCCTTGTCAATCTCAAAGCTTCTTTATAATACACCCGAAAAGACTTGGCCTGATCAATAAAACCACTTTTATGTTCCGGTATGCGAATCCGATTTATCCTGTAATTTCCCTTTATGACCTCTGCTTGTCCCTCAACATGGAAAGAATTATAACGATTAGGTTGCGTTGTAATCACATGAATCCAACCATTCACTCCTGCTTGTTGCAATAATTCTCTGAACAATGGCGTGTTACGAAATGATCCGGCACATAAATCCGGTTCGAAATAAAAAGTCAAGAATAAAATCCTCATTTTATAATAGTCTCTAACCTCCTGTCAAAAAAAATTCGAAAACTTTGTCGTTCCACTCTTTTATTAAATTCAGAAGCATACCAAGACGAAAACGATTCGATTGTACGCGTACCATTCAACTCTATGCAAAAATCCGATCCGGTAAGTATATTTCCGTTTAAAATAATCTTTTCTTCAGGCATGAAATGCAGATAAGCACACCCCTCTCCGTCAATCTCGTCAACAATCCGGATGTTCTCTTCTATTTTCTCTACCCCACGAGTATGCAAAGTACCCAAACGCTTGTATCCATCATGTTGAGCTACCACCCGTTCCTCCTCATCACAAATAACTCGCACCCTTGCCCGACGGGCAACACGATGTCCGGCCCAAACCTGACTGGAATTTTGTCCGGACACGACAATCGTATTGTGAGCTGCCGTACTCCTTTCATAAAAACGAGTATCATTCACTTCGTATGTAGAGGTTCCCGTATCGACAATAACGGGTCGTCCATTGATGTACAACTCAAAACTAAAAGTATCCGCATGCGCATGTCCAGGTTGATAATCCGGTCCAACTTCTCCCACATCCATCAACAACTCAAACTTCCCAAATTGTAATTTCCGATATCCGGACTCCTTCAATTTTACTTTTTTACAACATGTGATACCTAACCGTTGCCCATATTCCATCAAATCTTTTGCCACGGGAGCAATTCCAAAAGCAGCATCATTTAATAACGGAATCTTTCCATCACGATAGATAATCTCCCTCAACCATCCCAACATGGCTTCTGCCTTCTCCCTCAAAAAAACTTCTAACTCTCGCCCGAACAAAGTATTGTTATGCACCAAATTGTAACAATCCAACACCCGATACAACATAATACAATGATACATCGGACTTCTTTCAAAATGCCCTCCATCCCCTAACACCTGTTCACGTAATTCCGGTACCAATATTGATTTTGCCTTTTTATAAAAAGCACTATCATTAAAATAATATGCTCCGAATAACAATGCAAAACCATTTTCCAGCAAATGATTTCCCAGCAAATGATATTCAAGCTTACCGAGCAACAAATTCAATTGTGTATACAGAGTCGAGTCTATATCAACCTCCTCTATATTATGACTCGACAAAAAACGAATCCAATTTACAGATCTTAACGACAAGGGATAAGGTTCCACTCCCATATTGGCTTTCGGAAAATGCTGAATAAAATCACGAATCAGTCGCATTCCTTCCTCCACGCTTATCACTTCCTGATTTAAAAATTCAAAATAATTCAAATTATACCCCCATAACCTCCCCAATTCAACACATTCCCAATCAACCTTCTCACCAAAAGACTTCTGCAAATTCAAGAAATTAAACGTATTATTTCCCAAATACGTTTTTTCATTAGATAGAGACGGAACAAAATTTAAAACCCGTGCAACAGGAACAATGTCAGAAATTTGCAAATATTGAGAGTGAAATCGTCTTCCCCACAACTTTACACGATAACGCCACTGGATCAGTTTTAAATACTTAACCGTATTCCATAATATATCAATCCTACTGAAAATTGACATTTATTTCAAAGAACAAGACGACAACAATTATCTGACCTCGATCCAGGCCTTTTTCTTTAAACTCTCAATACAAGCAAAAGAAGCTCGGGTTGTATTCACTATACTTTCATATGGAATCAACGCCTCTCCCCCTTTCAGAACCCGTTCATTCAATAAAGCAAATTGACGCTTATGCCCTTTATCCATTGTCCCGGTCATCTTCGAAAAACCTTTCACACCATAACCTTCCAACTTTCTCCAATTATCCAAAACCAACACCTTGCCCTGCGAGAAAACCTCTACTCGTTCTTTTGCATAAGACTTCGAACCGTTAGCAAAATAATTAACCACGGCATTTGTACCATTCTCATATTTGAGTAAGATTGAAACATTATCCGTATTCTCTTGCGGATTCTCACCTAAAGCATTCATGCAAACAGCTATCACCCGACTATCTGCAAGAAAAGAGCATAGATCAATAAAATGACAAGCTTCCCCTATGATTCGTCCTCCCCCCACTTCCATGTCCTGAACCCACATCTCCGGCGGAATATAACCTGCATTCATCGTTGCCACAATATTTTTAGGACCACCACCAAGCAATGTTTTCATTTTTTCTGCAAATGGAGAAAAACGACGATTAAAACCAACCGTCAACGTGACTCTATCATTTGCATTCATGTACACTTTTTCAATACTTTGCAATTCCTCTTCATTCAAACAAAGCGGTTTCTCGACAAAAACACTTTTACCCGCCTCCAAAGCTTCAATTACCATTGAAGCATGCATACTATGCCGCGTTGTTATAAGTACTGTATTTACTTCCGGATCACTCAGCATGACATGATAATCAGAAGTTGCATTCTCCGCTTTAGCTTTCTTGGCCAATACTTTTGCTGTCAATCCCTGTGCACTGGCAATATATTTTATTGGAGCATTCACTTTTTGCAAAGCAGGGATAATCGTTGCAGAAGCAAAATTTCCCGCACCAATAATTCCTAATTTACCATTTCCAACCATTACACGTTTCTCTCCAATAGGAACAACTCGTTCTATGGTTGAATCTACAGGAAATTTTAAAATCGAAGCAATAGATCCATGTTTACGCATATCCCCATAAATCTCCGAATAATCAGCCAAATCAACTACTTCTGTTATCAAAGGCTGCACATCCAACACCTTCGATGATATTGCCCCAAGTATAGTTTCAAAATTTCTCTTCTCGGTCCATCTCACATACGCCAACGGGTAATCATGGCCCTTATTCTCATATTCCTCATCATATCTCCCGGCTCCATATGAACAAGATACCTGAAAGGATAACTCTTTCTTATAAAAATCATCCCTTCTCATATTCAGTCCAATCACTCCGACCAACACCACCCGTCCTCTCTTACGAGACATCAGACAAGCCTGATGAATCACCTCGTCCCCTTTAGCAGATGCAGTAATTAACACCCCATCCGCACCAACACCCCCGGTCATCTCTTCAACATACTTCACTGGGTCAATTCCACTTTTAGGATTAATCGCATATATACCTTTATCTTTTGCAATATCAACCTTTTGCTGGTCAAAATCTATCCCGATCACTTTACACCCGTTCGCCCTCAACAACTCTACCGCCACTAATCCGATCAGTCCCAAACCGATCACGACAACACATTCTCCCAATTGAGGATTTAATAACCGAATCCCTTGCAACCCGATAGAACCAATTACCGTAAATGTTGCCTCTTCATCCGTTACATTATCTGGAATTTTAGCCACCAAATTCTTGGGGACACAAACGTATTCCGCATGATTCCCATTAGAAGCAACTCGATCTCCAACCACAAACTCCGTAACTCCTCTTCCTACAGCCACAACTTTCCCCACGTTACAATACCCCAATGGCAACGGCTGTCCTAACTTATTAAACACGGCCTCCAAAGTCGGTTGTAAACCATCCGTCTTAATTTTATCCAACACCTGTTTCACCTTGTCCGGTTGTTGCCGAGCCTTATCAATCAAATTTGCCTTTCCAAACTCTACCAACATCCGTTCCGTTCCCAACGAAACTAACGTCCGAGTCGTTTGAATCAAAACGCAGCCACTCTTTACCTGTGGAACCGGAACTTCCTCCAAAACCGTCGCTCCTGATTTAAGATCTTGTATAATTTGTTTCATCTTATATTTCAGAAATAATTAATCGAATTTTACCTGATTTCGTACGTTTTATCTCGTCTACATACTCAATCTTTACTGCCACATCTCGTGGGATTCTTGTATAAATTTCATTTAATAAAGCATTCTCTTCTTTTTCATCATACCCTTCTCCTTTCACAACCTTTACAATGATTAAATTCAAAGCTTTTTGAACATATTGAGCAGCCTTTATTTTAGTTAGATATTCAAAATTATCTAACCCAGTAATTCCGATTCTTTTACCTCCAGGTAACTTTATATATTCCGTACTACGTCCATCAATCATCAAAACCTGCACTTTACCACGTTCATCATATCGAATACGAGCAACATCTCCTGTATCATATCTAATCAAAGGAAAAGCCGGATTACAAAAACCAGTACCTATAATACGACATAAATCAGGTTCTTTGTCACTCAATGGGATAAACTCTACATAAGCAAAGTCTTCATCGACATGTATAATGCCATTTCGGTCCTCACTAAAATTGGCAACTTCCTCTGCTAATCCATAATGTTGATGTACTTTAGCTTTAGGAAAAACTTGTCTTATTAACACTCGATAGGAGTCCAATAAATTATCAGATCCTGTTGTTACAAACTTAACACAATCAAGAGGAGGTAGCCCCCTTTCTTTTATAAGAGAAGATAATAAATAAACATTACATGCATATCCATGTAACCAAGGCAGTGACCTATTTTTAATTTCATTATAATACAATTCTATTGTATCTAATGACAAATGTAAATAACTAAACATTATTTGTTTAGCCGCTTTATTTATTCTCCAATAAGGAGGTTTTTGTTGGCTTTTAGATACGATTATTTTCCCTCCGAACCATCCACACCAAGTTCCTATTTGAATACCTAGATTTTTTCTATAACGCCACCAAACCGCCCATTGACGTACTTCCGCATCGACTGCCATTGGAAAAAACAACCCCGCACCTGTTGTACCACTTGTACCAATCTCTATAACCTCTCCTTCATATCTAGGATTAATGATCTGCTTTTGATTTTCAACAATATCATTTTTTGACAATATCGGTAACTTCTGTAATTCTTTATAAATATTTTCTCCATTAATATCGAAACCACATTTACAGAATAATTTTTCATAAAATGGAACATTCTTTGCCTCTTGTAAAAAATGTCTCAATTCATCTATAGGTATAACATTCTTATTTTCATATAATTCTAAATACTGATAAAATTTTTTATCGTACCTTCTTTTATTAACCCAATAGCCCTTTACACCACACATTACATTTTGCAAACACACTGGCAAGTTGTAATATATTCGATTTAACACCCCTAATTTTTCAGCCATGTTATCGCTTTATGAAATCAATGAACTTTTGTCGGAACAATACATATTTGTCAAAACAATGATTTTATAATGTATATCAATATTATAAAAACAGATTAAAAATCTTCTTTTCATTATTACTCTCTATTATGACAAATTAAGTGATTTATACAACTCTATTAACTGCTCACCTCCATTCTGTAATTGAATATGATTTTTTCTATTTAATGATAAACTTCTATTAATCTGTCTTTTTAAATCATCTTCATCGCCCATATGATAAACAATAACTCCTAAAGGACGATCCACTACATCCGAACAAATCACAGGTATTCCTAAAAACAATGCTTCTTTTACAGATAAAGAATCACCATCTGTTGATGTTGGTCTTAAAAAGACATCAACTTGTTTTAATAGTTGATACAAAGGATGAGGTTTCGAGATCAATTTCACATTGGAAGGTAACGATATATGATTCTTTGAAAAATGTTCCCGATATCCACCTGACGGATCCGAAACCAACAGTACATATTCAGAATATTGTTTAAAAATCGGAAATAAAAATTCTATACCATATATTTCGTTTCCGTTATCATCTAAAGCATAATTAAACGCATTTACAGAAAACAAATATTTATATTCATTTTTCATGTCATGAACTAACGTCAATAACTCCTTATCTAAAACCTCCGTTTTATAAGGAGGAATAAAAGCTGAGAATAGTTTTGAATTTTTATTCATTTTTTGTCCTAACGTCATGCTATTGTTATTTATAAATATCGGGACAGAAGCCATTCGTATTGCAAATTGATTCAATAACATATCAAACCCTTTATACGATCTAACATTACCGTGAAAAGTTAATATGATTTTTTTTCTAAAAATATAACAATACAATGCACACAAAAATTTAAAATAACTATTGGTTGCATGTAGATGTATAACCTTATTTCTTAATATTGACTTTAAAATAGAAAAAATAGATGCAGTTCTATAGTCAATAAATGAATACATTATTTTTCTCTCATCCAACAATTCTAATAATCGACTGACATGTATCGTTACTCCACCTATTCCGCTTGTTTCTGGCAAAGAACCTATTATTAACAACCCCTGCATTTTTAAAATATTTTTAAATAATTATTCCACGTATATTCAGAAGCTATATTATATAATTGTTCTTGAATATCTTCTCTCAATCTAAGTTCTAACATTTTAGTTATCATTGAATCTATATCATTACTTTCAAGTACTCCAATATTCTTCTCTTTAACTAAACTAGAATAATCACCTATGCCCTCTGATATAATTGGAATAACTCCATTACCTACATATTCCAAAAATTTAATTGGGGAAGCGACATTATTTACATTAATATTATCCCGTAAAAGAAAACCAAAATCATATTTCCAAAGTTCTTTTTCAACTTCATGTTGCGGCAAAGATATAACTTGAGCCAAGATATTTTTCTCTCGAAGTAAACATTCTGCTTTAGTTACTTCATTCGTGATTATTGTTAATTTTGAGTTTATTTTCATTGCTATCAATCTATAAACATCTAATATATGATCTATTTTTTGCCAACCCGCTAAAGAACCCACAAAAACGAATGATAAACATTTACTACGCTCTTGTTTAACAATATAGTTAACTTTATAGATACAACACGGAATAACCCTTATAGTTTTATTTGTAGCAAATTCTTGTTTTAAAAAATTTGCAAACGCCCAAGAAACAGTCCTCAAATGATCTGCTTTTTTACTAGCAAACAGTTCTAGATATTTCAGTATATAATATCGAACTAAATGTTTATGACGGAGACCATATTCAGCATAAACAAGACCACGAAAATCGTACGTTATTGTCCATCTTTTCATAAATAACATACGAATTATATACAAATATACAAATTCTATCACAGAACGAGTATATACATCTTCCATACATGAAATAGCCAAGATTTTCCCATATTTAGAAAAAAAATTTTTATAAGACAAAACCTTAACATTGGCAAGATTTATATTTTGTGACATTTTTTTAGGAAGCAACAAAATGCTATTCTGATCATTTAATAACTTCAAAGGTATTATTAACTGTGAATAAACAACATTTTGATTAACTGTTTTATCAACTAAAAATACTCTCATCTAACAAAAATTAAACCCAATGAAATGATATAAAAAACAAAAGAACAAAACAAAAAAACATAATAAGATTGAGTATTAAAACGCAAATCATTGCACCCAAACATAAATAGCAAGAAAGCAAAAGGCAAATACATTGTAACATGACGAAAATTGGCAGTAGAAAGAGCAACACCTAAAAATAAAACAATAAACGTAATTTTTAGTTTAATATCTACATTCTTATTAATTAATGCACTCCACACAAAAGGCACACAAAATATTTGCAAGAAGCAACTAATCCCGGCAAACATAGCTTGCAAATTAGATAGATTCGGTATAGGATTCAATACCATAAATGTTACACGAGGGAAAAAGCCGTAATATAAAGGTAAAGAAAAGATTTGACTACCAATTCCTCCTAGACGCTCTCCATTCAACTCATTATATCCTTCAACAGTATGTAATATTCGTCCTAAAACATCGCCAAATTGACTCATCACACAAAACATCCCGATAAAAGCAACTCCAATCAATTGACGCATATTCTTTACTCTGCACAAATAAAATATAATCAATAATAACAAGATATATGAAGCAAAAGCTCTAAAAAAAAATAAAACAACACATATGGCAAATGCCAATATTATATTTATAAACTTCCGCTCTCTTTGATTCAATGAATAATAAACATATATAAAAAATAAAGCTACAAACGTATCTCTAAAAACTTCAGAAGCTATATTAAGCAAAACAGGATATATTGAAAATATCAATGCGACAAAGCATACTCTATTCCTAGGCAAATTATATATTTTGACTCCAGTCATAAAAATATAATAAGCAATTAATTGCAATACAAATACATTCAGCACTTTAGGCAAAAAAACATTATACCCATCAAAAATATCTCCAAAACCACGAAGCAAAGCTAATACATACACGTAACCAGCAGAGTTATGCAATATACCAATGGAATCATATATATGAAAAAAATTTAATCCATAATCTTGATAAAAAAATTTGCTGTCAATCTCAAATAAATAATCATCAGAAAAAGCCCCTAAATA
>ERZ791808.2409-NODE-2409-length-11316-cov-64.265341_pt1 | contig 11316 bp, 8 predicted proteins | sample MGYA00510305_ERZ791808 | MGnify/ENA primary metagenome ERZ791808 (study PRJEB30046, sample SAMN00792024) | human gut metagenome | study: EMG produced TPA metagenomics assembly of the A metagenome-wide association study of gut microbiota in type 2... | reverse complement strand
CACTGAATCTGGAGACCGGCGATATTGCCGATTACCGTACCACGGCACAGGGCATGGAGCTGGAAGTCCTGGACGCAGAGGAAAAGCGTCTGGCTGTGCTGTATTTTCGCTGGGATGAAGTTGCGCCTTTGCTGCGCGGGATGTATGCCCGTCAGCTGGATGGCTTTGGACAGGAGCAGTCAGAACCAACTGCCGAATCCCCGACCTTCCATTCCGAGACCGTGGCCGTCTATCCGGGCGACAAGAACAATCTGCCTTATGATGTGGTGGTGGAACGGTTGCATATTGAGGAGCCGGAGCCGCCAGCCCCTGTAACAGAGCCGGAGAAAACCTTTGAGGAAGTGCTGGATGAACACCCGGTTTCCATTCAGGTCAATGGCCAGTGGCAGACCTTTCCCAATGCCAAAGCTGCCGAGGAAGCATCTTATGAGGAATACAAGGCTAACCTGCGCCGCAATGCAAAAAACTTCCGCATTACCGATGAGCATTTGGGCGAAGGCGGTCCGAAAGCCAAGTTCCAGGCAAATGTCAATGCGATTCGTTTGCTGAAAGAGCTGGAAGCTGCCGGACAGCAGGCAAGCCCCGAACAGCAGGAGGTTCTTTCTCGATATGTGGGCTGGGGCGGTCTCTCTGATGCGTTTGACCCGGAGAAACCGGTATGGGCTTTAGAGTATGCCCAGCTAAAAGAACTGCTGACCCCGGAGGAATATGCCGCCGCCAGAAGCTCTACCCTCAACGCCCATTACACCAGCCCTACGGTCATTCAGGCCATCTATGAAGCGGTGGGCCGTATGGGATTTGAGACCGGAAATATTCTGGAGCCGTCTATGGGTGTGGGCAATTTCTTTGGTATGCTGCCGGAGAAAATGCGAAACAGCCGTCTGTACGGCGTGGAGCTGGACCCTGTTTCCGGGCGCATCGCAAAGCAGCTCTATCCCAAGGCGGACATCACAGTAGGCGGCTTTGAGACCACCGACAGGCGGGACTTCTTTGACCTTGCCATCGGCAATGCGCCGTTCGGTCAGTATCAGGTCAACGACAAAGCCTACAACAAGCTGAATTTCAGCATTCACAACTACTTTTTTGCCAAAGCACTCGACCAGGTGCGTCCCGGCGGCGTGGTAGCTTTTGTGACCTCCCGCTATACCATGGACGCCAAGGATTCCACCGTGCGCCGCTATCTTGCCCAGCGTGCCGAGCTGCTGGGAGCTATCCGTTTGCCTAATGACGCGTTCAAAAAGAATGCCGGTGCCGAGGTGGTATCGGACATCATCTTCCTCCAAAAGCGGGACCGCCCGCTGGACATCGTGCCGGAATGGACCCAGACCGGACAGACGGAGGACGGGTTTGCCATCAACCGGTATTTTATCGACCACCCGGAAATGGTGCTGGGCAGACAGGAGCCGGTAAGCACTGCTCATGGTATGGACTACACCGTGAACCCTATCGAGGGACTGGAGCTTTCCGACCAGCTGCATGATGCTGTGAAGTACATTCATGGCACCTATCAGGAGGCAGAGCTGCCGGAGCTGGGCGAAGGCGAAGCCATTGACACCTCCATTCCTGCCGACCCTAATGTGAAGAACTATTCCTATGCCATTGTAGACGGGCAGGTGTACTATCGGGAAAACAGCCGTATGGTGCGCCCTGACCTCAACGCCACCGCCGAAGCCCGCGTGAAAGGTCTTGTGGGACTGCGTGATTGTGTGCAGGAACTGATCGACCTTCAGATGGATGCAGCGGTTCCGGACAGCACCATTCGGGAGAAGCAGGCGGAACTGAACAGCCTCTATGACAGCTTTTCTGCCAAATATGGCCTTATCAATGACCGTGCAAACCGACTGGCCTATGCAGACGATTCTTCCTATTACCTGCTCTGTGCGCTGGAAGTCATCGACGAGGACGGAAAACTGGAACGTAAGGCGGATATGTTCACCAAACGAACCATCAAGCCCCATCAGGCGGTGGCTACTGTGGATACGGCAAGCGAAGCACTGGCGGTGTCCATCTCGGAAAAAGCCTGCGTAGATATGGACTATATGAGCCAGCTTACCGGAAAAACAAAAGAAGAACTGGCCGGAGAGCTGCAAGGCGTGATCTTCCGTGTACCGGGACAGTTGGAGAAAGACGGCACACCCCATTATGTGACTGCTGATGAATACCTTTCCGGCAATGTACGCCGCAAACTGCGTCAGGCGCAGCGGGCGGCACAGCAGGACCCTTCTTTTGCAGTCAATGTGGAAGCTCTTACCGCCGCCCAGCCCAAAGACCTGGATGCGTCGGAGATCGAGGTGCGTCTGGGCGCTACCTGGATTGACAAGGAGTACATCCAGCAGTTTATGTACGAGACCTTCAACACCCCGTTTTATCTCCAGCGCAGCATTGAGGTCAACTATTCCTCCTTTACTGCTGAATGGCAGATCAAGGGGAAATCTTCTGTATCCTACAACGATGTGGCAGCTTATACCACCTATGGAACCAGCCGCGCCAACGCCTACAAGATTCTGGAGGATTCCTTAAACCTGCGGGATGTCCGTATCTATGACACCATAGAGGACGCAGACGGAAAAGAGCGCCGCGTACTAAACGCCAAGGAGACCACTCTGGCTGCCCAAAAACAGCAGGCTATCCGGGAAGCCTTTAGGGACTGGATCTGGAGAGACCCGGAGCGCCGCCAGACTTTGGTGCGCCAGTATAACGAAGAAATGAACTCTACCCGTCCCCGCGAGTATGATGGCAGCCATATCACTTTTGGCGGCATGAACCCGGCCATTACCCTGCGGGAACACCAGAAAAGCGCCATCGCCCATGTGCTGTATGGCGGAAATACCCTGCTGGCACACGAAGTAGGCGCAGGCAAAACCTTTGAGATGGTGGCCGCTGCGATGGAAGCCAAACGCCTGGGCTTGTGCCAGAAATCTCTCTTTGTGGTTCCCAACCACCTGACTGAGCAGTGGGCATCGGAGTTTCTGCGCCTCTATCCTTCTGCCAACATCTTAGTCACAACCAAAAAGGACTTTGAGACCCATAACCGCAAGAAGTTCTGCGCCCGTATTGCGACCGGTGACTACGACGCCATCATCATGGGACACAGCCAGTTTGAGCGTATCCCCATCAGCCGGGAGCGTCAGGAACGGCTTCTCTATGAGCAGATCGACGAGATCACCGAGGGCATCGCAGAGGTGCAGGCCAGCGGCGGCGAGCGTTTTACCGTCAAGCAGCTGGAGCGTACCAGAAAGTCTCTGGAAGCCAGACTGGAAAAGCTGCAAGCCGAGGGGCGAAAAGATGATGTGGTAACTTTTGAGCAGCTGGGTGTGGACCGGCTGTTTGTGGACGAGGCCCACAACTACAAGAACCTGTTTTTATACACAAAAATGCGGAATGTGGCTGGTCTTTCCACATCGGACGCGCAGAAATCCTCCGATATGTTTGCCAAGTGCCGCTATATGGATGAGATCACCGGAAACCGTGGCGTGATCTTTGCCACCGGCACACCGGTCAGCAACTCCATGACCGAGCTTTACACCATGCAGCGTTATCTTCAGTATGAACGCCTGCAAGAACTGAACATGACCCACTTCGACTGCTGGGCTTCCCGATTTGGGGAGACCGTCACAGCATTGGAGCTGGCACCGGAAGGCACCGGCTACCGGGCAAGAACGAGATTCAGCAAGTTCTTTAATCTGCCGGAGCTGATGAACCTGTTCAAAGAAGTGGCGGACATCAAGACTGCCGACCAACTGAACCTGCCCACCCCGGAGGTGGAATACCACAACATCGTGGCGCAGCCTACCGAACATCAGCAGGAAATGGTCAAGGCCCTTTCGGAGCGCGCATCGCTGGTACACAGCGGAACCGTTGACCCGTCCCAGGACAATATGCTCAAGATTACCTCGGATGGCCGTAAGTTGGGGCTTGACCAGAGGATCGTCAACCAGATGCTGCCGGATGAACCCGGAACAAAGGTCAATCAGTGCGTGGACAACATCATGCAGATCTGGCGGGATGGCAAAGCTGACAAGCTGACCCAGCTGGTGTTCTGCGACATTTCTACACCACAGGCAAAAGCTCCTGCAAGCAAGGCGGCGAAAACGCTGGATAATCCACTGCTTCACGCATTGGAAGGCGCTGTGCCTCTGCCGGAACAGGAACCGGTCTTTACGGTATATGACGATATTCGTCAGAAACTCATTGCTCAGGGGATGCCTGCCGACCAGATCGCTTTTATCCATGAAGCCAACACCGAAGTGCGGAAAAAGGAGTTGTTCTCTAAAGTCCGTACCGGCCAGGTGCGTGTCCTTTTGGGCAGCACCGCCAAGATGGGCGCAGGCACCAATGTGCAGGACCGTCTGGTGGCACTTCATGACCTGGACTGTCCGTGGAGACCGGGAGACCTTGCCCAGCGCAAGGGCCGTATCGAGCGCCAGGGTAACCAGAATCCTCTTGTCCATGTGTACCGCTATGTGACCGAAGGAACCTTTGACGCATACCTCTGGCAGACGGTGGAGAATAAGCAAAAATTCATCAGTCAGATCATGACTTCTAAATCACCAGTGCGTTCCTGCGATGATGTGGACGAAACGGCGCTTTCCTTTGCCGAGATCAAAGCCCTGTGCGCCGGAGATCCCCGCATCAAGGAGCGTATGGATTTGGATGTGGAGGTATCCCGCCTGAAGCTGATGAAAGCCGACCACCAGAGCAAGCAATATCGTCTGGAGGACCAGCTGCTCAAATACTTCCCGGAGGAGATTGAAAAGCACAAAGGCTTTATCAAGGGCTTTGAATCCGATCTGGAGGTTTTGGCAGCGCACCCGCACCCGGAGGACGGTTTTGCTGGTATGGAAATCCGTGGCGATCTGCTGACCGATAAGGAGAACGCCGGCGCAGCCCTTTTGGATGCCTGCAAGGAGGTCAAAACCTCCGATCCGGTGCAGATCGGCAGCTACCGGGGCTATGCCATATCCGTGGAATTTTCCGCTTGGAAACAGGAGTATACGCTCCTGCTGAAAGGACAGATGACCCACCGGGCAACCCTTGGTACAGACCCTCGCGGAAATCTTACCCGTATCGACAATGCCCTCGCTCAGATGCCCCAGCGTCTGGAGGCGGCAAAGGCCCAGCTGGATAACCTCTATCAGCAGCAGGCTGCCGCAAAGGAGGAAGTCGGAAAGCCATTCCTTTATGAAGAAGAACTGAGAAGCAAAAACGCCCGTCTGGTGGAGCTGGATACCCTGCTCAACATCGACGGAAAGGGACAGGCACACACCGAGTCTGTTGTTGCCAAAAGCACACGGCCTTCGGTGCTGGATAGCCTAAAACGCCCGGTGCAACCCCGCAGTACAGACAAGAAACCAAAACAGCATGAGGAGGTGCGATAACATGAATACCAACGATCTGAATACAGCCCTTTATGAAAAGATGACTGCTGAACAGGACAAGTTCCGGGACTGGCTGAAAAGCCAGCCCCCGGAAGAAGTCTTAAACCATGCCTATGAGTACACCATCCGCGAGGACATCGTGATGGCAATGGAGGAACTGGAGTTGACCGACACCCAGGCTCAGGCACTTTTGGAATCTCCCTCTCCGTTGGCGGATGTGTACCGCTATTTTGAAAAGCTGGAGACCGGCTATATGGATATGATCCGGGACAGCATTGAGAACCGTGCCGACGATGTGTGCAGAGCTAAAGAGGAACTGCGAACAACACCGGTCTATCCCCATTCAGCTGCCTATGCGAGAGAACATGGGGAGCTGGAGCAGTACCGAGCTTCCAACAATGTAAATCTCCAATGCAAGGAGTCCATTGAAGCGGCGGTGCGGGAACACTTCGACGGAATGTATCTCAGCCACGATGCGGCAAAGGGTGTGATCGAGACCTATGGCATGGAGCGTGTATCTATGGTTCTGTCTAACACGGTCCAGCTTCAGGACTGGGATGGGCGCTACTCCCGACGCAACAAAGAATGGGCCAAGACCATTCCCAACGATAATCCCGAAACCGTCCGTTGTGGTTATGCCTTAAACAGCCACCCTGCTGTGCTGGATGGTTTTATTGATCTGGTGCGTGAAGAACAGCAGCGCAGCCGTACCCAGAGAGAAAAACTGGAACCGTCCCGTCCCTCAGTACGGGATAAGCTCAAACAGGAGCTGCCCGCCCATAAGTCTGCCGCCCCGAAAAAACGGGAGCCGGAGCGATAACCATGGCAAAGCGCAAGCGGGATGTTCCGGTTTTGTTTTGGGTGTCCGCAGAAGAACTGGAACTGATCCATCAAAAGATGCAGCAATACGGGACAGAGAATTTGAGCGCTTATCTGCGGAAAATGGCGCTGGATGGTTATGTGGTCAAGCTGGAACTGCCGGAGCTGAAGGAGTTGGTCTCCCTGATGCGTCGAAGCAGCAACAACTTGAATCAGCTGACCCGCAAAGTGCATGAGACCGGGCGGGTTTATAATGCTGACTTGGAGGATATATCCCAGCGGCAGGAACAACTGTGGGAGGGTGTGAAGGAAATCCTTACCCAACTCTCCAAACTTTCATAACAGGGATAGATACTCCATTTGCGGAGGGAGGAACGGCGTTTCTTCGCCGCACCTTCCTCCGCTTTTTCTTTTTGGCGGTATCCTTGTCTTTTGCCTGTCCGTACCGGATAATATGAGTAGAATAAAAAGTGAAGCAAAGGAGTGAAAACAGATGCTGACCTTTGAAAAGGTGCTGGAGATTTTTGCGGATTACCTGACCGCAGACGAGACCATAGAAGTTTATATCAGCCGCCATGGATGTGTAAGAGTTGAATTTGACCAAGATTTTCACTATTGCTCTGGCGAGGTGTGCCATACTCCCAAGGAACTGTTCGACCTCTTAGCCGATGATTACCGGACTTATGTGGAGATTGAACTGACCAAAGGAAAACGGGAAGTGACGGAAGATGATGAGAGAGAAGCGGATGCCCTGTGCAAACGGTATCTGGAGCGTTGGAGGGAGGAACTGGAATGAAGATTTTGAAATGCTTGCTGATGATTGTAACTGCACCGGTCATTTTGGTGTTGACGCTTTTTGTCTGGCTCTGCATGGGGCTGATCTACATATCTGGTCTGGTGCTTGGTCTGCTCAGCACGGTAATTGCTCTACTTGGCGTGGCTGTGCTTATTACCTATTCCCCGCAGAATGGTGCAATTTTGCTGATTATGGCATTTTTGATTAGCCCGATGGGGCTGCCGCTGGCTGCGATCTGGCTGCTGGGAAAGGTGCAGAGTTTGAAATTTGCGATCCAGGATTGGGTGTATGGGTAAATGATGTGAATATAATTTGGAATGAAAAAGAAGCAGGACAATGGGAGATGAGACCCAATGCCCTGCTTCTCTGTTTATTCGGAACGAACTGTAATATATTTTTGATTGCGACTTTTAGGTTTATCGGGAATAGTCATTTCTAATTGCCCGGATTCTAAAAGCGGATTGATATGCTTCAAGGTGAAGTTTCTTAAATCTTTGAAGCCGCAAAATACTGCAAGCTCTTTCTTGGATTTTGGTGTTGTGCAAAAAGCCAAAATCTGTTTGGATACCGTTGATAGTTCAATAACTTGGTGGGTAACTTGGTGGATAACTTGGTGGGCGTCACCCTCTAAGTTGTAGTTTACATTTTTCAAGATGACTCTGAAATCTGTCGCTGTTGAGGAAAATTCGGGCTTATATGCCTCTGTGTATCCAGGCAGCTTTTCGGTTTCACTGACGATTTTGCGTAGGCCACTTCCACGGCGTTCCATGTACTTCATGCGGTGGAACAGGTCAGCAATCACAGGGTTTCGTCGCATCGAACGGATACTGTAAATATCGTATTCCTGAATTGAGCCGCCGCCAAACATACCGCCCGGAGATGTGATTTCCACCCGATCATCAAACATATCAATATGGATTTCGCTGCCAAGCACAATATAATCACGATGGATAAGCGCATTGACAAGAGCCTCTGTCACAGCTCGTTCAGCATAATCCGGCTTGTCTACACGATACTGTGCCTCTTTGACAAAACGGACTTTGGAATTATTGCGAATAAATTCACTGCCGCTTTTCAGTAGATAAATCAGATTCCCTTCGTATTCCTTATCGTCCAGCGCATCATCAAAGATAGAGCCTTTTTCCAAGCCATTCCACCGGGTACAGAACATACGGGAGTTATAGACTGTGTGCTGATCGGTCATGAGCTTTCCGGCATTGGTCAAGACCCCATTTTTGTCAGCCAAACCGAAGGAGACATAATCGGATGGCTCAAAGCGGAGACCAGTCCGTTCCAGATAGGTTGCTTCCAGAAGTGTAAAGCTGTAATCCTTTTTTACCGCGTCTGTTGTTAGGGTATCAAAGGACTGATTGGTTCCCTTTAAGATCAGTTCATTCACAATGTAATCCGGTGCAATTACGCTTTCATTTCCAACACGGATATATGCCTCCATCACGCCGTCTGCCTTGTAATAATATGGGGTGCTACGGCCGGGAGAAACCTCCAGAGCTAATAGATTTTTACCATCTTCCTGTAATGGTTTTAAGATAAACTGAGGTAATGGTGTGATACGTTCTTTGATTAAGCGGCTGATCGCTTCAGCATCCTTTTGAACATCGGACAAGCCGATAGGCTCCCGGTTATCGGAGACTCCGAAAAACAGAGTGCCGCCGATTCCATTGGAAAAGGCACTGACACTTTTTAACCAGCTTTTTGGCTTTTTTGTTTCGAGAGCAACTTTGAAATCACATTCTGTTGCCTCAGCAATGAGCTGTTCTATCATAGAAATCCCTCCTTTGAGGTTGTAGAATATTCTTTTTTATTATACCCAGCGGAGAAAGTTATTGCAACGATAGAAGCAAAGAGTTCAGCGAAAACAAAAATATTTATGAGAGGAGGGCCTTCTATTATGGCAACTACAAGAATCATGCCGCTTCATGTCGGCAAAGGCCGCACAGAGAGTCGGGCGATCAGTGACATCATCGACTATGTGGCCAATCCAAAGAAAACAGATAACGGCAGGCTCATTACCGGCTATGCGTGTGACAGCCGGACTGCGGATGCGGAGTTCCTTCTGGCAAAGCGGCAGTACATTGCCGCTACCGGACGAGTGCGTGGTACAGATGATGTGATTGCCTATCATGTGCGCCAGTCCTTCCGCCCTGGTGAGATTACCCAGGAAGAAGCAAACCGGCTGGGCGTAGAATTTGCAAAGCGTTTTACTAAAGGCAATCATGCCTTTGTGGTCTGCACTCACATAGACAAGTCGCACATTCATAATCACATTATCTGGTCATCGGTCAGCTTAGAATATGACCGGAAGTTCCGAAACTTTTGGGGCAGCACCAAGGCGGTTCGTCGGCTAAGTGACACCATCTGTATTGAGAATGGACTGTCCATTGTAGAGAATCCGAAACTTCACGGAAAGAGCTATAACAAATGGCTGGGCGATCAGGCAAAGCCCTCTCACCGAGAGCTGCTTCGTGTGGCGATTGACAACGCATTATCACAAAGTCCTGCTGACTTTGAAGAACTGCTGAAGCTGTTGCGAGAGTATGGTTGTGAAGTCTCAAAGCGCGGAAAATCGTATCGACTGAAGCTCTCTGGTTGGGAGAAAGCCGCCCGCATGGACAGTCTGGGCGAAGGATATGGATTGGAAGATTTGCGGGCAGTTCTCTTCGGGAAGAAAGCACATACCCCGCGAAAGAAAACAGTCACACAGGCAGAACCGCCGAAGGTCAATCTGCTGGTGGACATTCAGGCAAAATTGCAGGCAGGAAAAGGTGCTGGCTATGCGCGATGGGCTAAAGTTTTCAATCTGAAGCAAATGGCGCAGACCATGAATTACCTATCAGAGCATAACCTGCTGGAGTATGCGGTTTTGGAAGAAAAGGCTGCGGCTGCCACGGCACATCACAATGAACTTTCGGCGCAGATCAAAGCGGCTGAAAAGCGCATGGCAGAGATCGCTGTTCTGCGTACTCACATCGTAAATTATGCCAAGACCCGTGAGGTCTATGTGGCATACCGCAAGGCGGGTTACTCTAAGAAATTCCGGGAAGAACATGAGGAAGAAATTCTGCTCCACCAGGCTGCTAAGAATGCCTTTGATGAGATGGGCGTCAAGAAGCTGCCCAAGGTCAAAGAGTTGCAGACAGAGTACGCGAAATTGCTGGAAGAAAAGAAAAAGACCTATGCCGAGTACCGGCGTTCCCGTGAGGAAATGCGGGAGCTTTTAACGGCAAAGGCCAATGTGGATCGAGTGCTGAAAATGGAGGTAGAACAGGATGTTGAAAAAGAAAAAGACCACGGCCAGCGGTAAGCTGGTCCTGGTCAAAAGCGTTCGCAGAACGCGCAGCCACAGAATGAAATTCTGTGTTCAAAGGGGCTTGGGGGCGCTGCCCTCAACAAGCAAGCGGAGAGGAAAATCACGGAGGGATTTTCTTCTCTGCGGGCCTGTGTGTATTAACACAGGCATTGCTTGCCTCTTTTCTCCGAAAATGAAAAGAACCAGTGAGAGAATCGTTAAATTTCACTCACTGGCTCAATTCGTTTCAAATTTTTCGGACAACTCTGTCAGTTCTTTCACCGTTTCTTGGGTGTGATGCAACAGGGTGTCACGCATTTCTGGCGGACAGCTGGAATAAAGCATTTTCATCTGATTGACACCCTCATCCTCCAGAGAAACATCTGGATTTATAAGCGTATCTAAAGAGATATGCAGGACCTTTGCCAATGCTCTCAAAATCAAATAAGAAGGATTCATTTTCCCCTTTTCGATATTGGCGATTTGCTTTACAGAAACATGGCTCAAATCAGATAGCTCCTGTTGTGTTAGCTCTTTATTCTTTCGGGCTTCCCGCATTTTCTGCCCTAAAGCAGTTAAATCATCAATCGGCATAATCGTTCACCTCAATAACATTGTATCGTTCTGGTTTGTGCAAAGGAATAACCTAATTATGCCTGATGAACGGTAAGATTATGCTGATTTTTGTAGAGTAATAGGTAGGGATAACCTTGTATTCTTCGAGCAGACGAAATATAATATTTTAGGAGGTGCAAAATGGACTATATAACATTAAAAGAGGCAAGCCAAAAATGGAATGTTACGCCGCGCCAGATAAATTATTTGTGTACATCTGGGCGCATCCCCGGTGCTGTAAAAATGGCGACGATTTGGCTTATTCCTAAAAATGCAGAGAAGCCAGTAGACAGGCGGAGAAAAGAAAACAAATCTCAGTGAGGTTTCTGTGACATTTGGGTGCTACACTGAAAATGAAGGAGTGTGATACCATGCGAATTTTAGTAGTCGAGGATGATCGG
>ERZ791808.2408-NODE-2408-length-11318-cov-3.144544_pt1 | contig 11318 bp, 10 predicted proteins | sample MGYA00510305_ERZ791808 | MGnify/ENA primary metagenome ERZ791808 (study PRJEB30046, sample SAMN00792024) | human gut metagenome | study: EMG produced TPA metagenomics assembly of the A metagenome-wide association study of gut microbiota in type 2... | reverse complement strand
GGGATGTGTATTTTGAAACCATAAAGCATGAGGGTGATTTTGATTTTGACGAAATCGGTGCAGAACTGGAAATCAAACGCCTGCAAAAGGAAGAGCTGGAGCTGTTCCGTGCGATGGAGCTGTGGTATGTGCTTTTTTGCACAAAAGAGGGCGCACCTGCGAAGGAAGAATTGATGCGCAGAGCGGCAGCAGAGGGGAAAACTTTATAAGATTGTGTAAAAAATAACAAGAAAATCAAAAAAAATATTGTAAAATCCGCAGTTGCTGTTATAATGGATTTGGTTGTGTATCAACGGCGGAGAAAAGGGAAATAGAATGACCCGTTTCGGGCAGACATAGAAACACCCCTTGCCGTAAGGCACAGAAAAATATGATTCCAAGTCATCTTGTATCCTGCGAGAATGAGAATGAAAGGAGCTTTTCAAATGAGCGAAACAGTAAATACACAGGCAGAAACAGGCAAAAAGGGAAGAATGTCGGCAAGAGAGTTGACCACATTGGGTCTTCTGACAGGGGTACTGCTTCTGATGAGCGTAACCCCCTTGGGATATTTCCATACCTTCGGGTTAGATATTTCTCTGATGATGGTTCCCGTTGCAATCGGCGCGATGCTGATGGGTCCCAAGGCAGGAGCATGGCTGGGGCTGATTTTCGGCGCAACCAGCTTTTATCAGGCGGTGACAGGCTCCTCTGCGTTCAGCACTATGCTGTTTAACATTAACCCTATCTATGCGTTCCTGCTTTGCATCCCCACCCGTGTACTGATGGGCTTTCTAACAGGTGTGATTTTTAAAGCGGCGCAGAAGGTGGATAAAAAGAAAACAGTCTGCTATTTTGTCGGCGGCTTTTTTGCGGCATTTCTGAATACATTGTTCTTTATGGGCGTGCTGCTTATTTGCTACTGGAATACAGAATTTATTCAGGGCATCAATGAAACATTGGGCGGTCTGAATCCTCTGATGTTCGTGGTTGCATTTGTCGGCGTGAACGGCGCACTGGAAATGCCCTCCAGCTGTATTGTCGGCGGTATTGTTTCCAAGGCAGTCAACAGAGCATTGTATACGAAAAAGGAAGCATAAGTTTTACATAAATAAGAAAATGTAAATGCATACGGCGCAGGATGGATTTCCTGCGCTGTTCTTCATATAAAATCCCGAATAGGAGAAGGTTTTATGTTATTGGTAATTGATGTGAGCAATACAAATATGGTTTTGGGCGTATTTCATGGGGAGAACCTTGTGGCGAACTGGCGGCTCTCTACGAAAAGTGGACGCACTGCGGATGAAACAGGGCTTCTGATTTGCAGCCTGTTTGCATATTCTGATGTTTCTGTAGGTGATATTGAGGCAATCATTGTTTCCTCTGTTGTGCCGGATGTGATGTATTCCACACTCAATGGCATTAAAAAATTCTTGAAAAAAGACCCGATTGTGGTGCGTGCCGGCCTGAAAACAGGTATTAACCTGCGGATGGAAAACCCGAAGGAAATGGGGACAGACCGTATTGTCAACCTTGTGGCGGCGTATGAGCTGTATGGCGGCCCAGCCATTGTGGTGGATTATGAAACCGCAACCACATTTGATGTTGTCAGCGAGAAGGGCGAATTTTTGACAGGCATAACGGCACCCGGACTGCAAACCTGCGCAGACGCGCTGTATCAAAGAGCGGCAAATCTGCCGAAGTTTGAAATTGTGAACCCTGAAAGCGTGATTACGAAAAACACCGTAGAGAGCATGCAGGCAGGCTTGGTGGTCGGGCATATCGGTGAAGCAAAATTCATCATTCAGAAAATCAAGGAGCATTTCAACTGTCCCAATATGAAGGTCATTGCGACAGGCGGGCTGGGGAAGGTTATTTATGAAGAGGAAAATGGCATTTTTGATGTCTATGACCCTGTTCTTTCCCTGCATGGACTGCGGCTGATTTACGGGAAGAATAGGAACAAACGATAATGAAAAAGCATTATAGGCTTTTTCAGTCAATTAGGAGGAAAGCAGATGCTTTTGGTAATCGATGTTGGAAACACCAACTTTGTTTTAGGCTTATATAAAAAAGAAAAATTGGTGAAGTGCTGGAGAATGACAACCGGCGGCAATCGCACAGCAGATGAAACCGGCATTTTTATTCATGGTCTCTTTGATGCGGCAGGGATAGATGCAGGGAAGGTCGAGGCGGTTATCATTTCCTCTGTTGTCCCCGATATTATGTATTCTCTCACGCAGGGGATTCGCAAATATTTCAATATCGAACCGATGATTGTCGGCGTTGGGATGAAAACGGGGATTGTGATTAAACGGGATGATCCGAAATCCGTCGGCTCTGACCGTATCGTTGACCTTGTGGCGGCAAATGAGATTTACGGCGGCCCTGCCATTGTCATTGATTACGGCACAGCAAACACCTTTGATGTCATCAATGAAAAAAGCGAATTTATCACAGGCTTTATCACGCCCGGCATTTCCTCCTGCGCAGAGGCTTTGTATCAGAAGGCGGCACAGCTGCCGAAAATCGAAATTAAGGCACCGAAGTCCATCATTGCGAAAAACACTGTGGACAGCTTTCAGGCAGGGCTTGTGCTGGGGCATATCGGGCAGACGAAATATATCATCGAGCAGCTGAAGGAAAAGCTGAATCTGCCGAATATGAAGGTCATTGCGACAGGCGGTCTGGCAAGGGTGATTGACCCGAAGGGCGAAATCTTTGATGTGCTTGACCCCGTATTGACGCTGAAGGGTCTGCGCATTTTATACGAAAAAAATAAATGATAAGTCAAAAAACAGGTGTTTTGCCTGTTTTTTCTTTCATGGAAAGCTTGAAAAAGAAGGAAGGTGACGGTTATGAAAATCGGGAATGTGGAATTGGAAAACAACGTATTCCTTGCGCCCATGGCAGGTGTGACGGATTTGCCCTTCCGCATCCTCTGCAAGGAGATGGGCTGCGGTCTGGTGTATTCCGAAATGGTGAGCGCAAAAGGGATTTTATATGATAATAAAAACACAACAGAGCTGCTTGAGGTTGACCCGAAGGAACGCCCGGTTGCGGTGCAGCTGTTCGGCTCCGACCCCGAAATTCTGGGGGCAATGGCGAAGAAAATCGAGGAGTATCCCATTGATATCATTGATGTGAACATGGGATGCCCTGCGCCGAAAATCGTGAAAAACGGGGAAGGCTCGTGTCTGATGAAAACGCCCGAATTGGTCGGAAAAATCGTGCGTTCCCTGGTGGAAAGCCAGAAAAAGCCTGTGACGATTAAGTTCCGTAAGGGCTTTGATGAGGAACACATCAACGCGGTGGAGATTGCGAAGATTGCCGAGGCAAACGGCGCGTCCGCGGTGGCAGTGCATGGCAGAACCAGAGAGCAGTATTACAGCGGCAAGGCGGATTGGGATATCATCAAGGAAGTGAAGGCGGCGGTGCAGATTCCCGTCATTGGCAACGGCGATATCTTCACACCACAGGATGCCAAAAATCTGCTGGAGCATACAGGCTGTGATGCCATCATGGTTGGGCGCGGCGCACAGGGCAATCCTTGGATTTTCAAGCGGATTCTGCATTATCTGAAAACAGGAGAGCTTCTGCCCGAGCCGACCGCACAGGAGCGCGTAGAGAAGGCGCTGCGCCATTCTCAGATGCTGATTGCCTATAAGGGCGAGTATATCGGGATTCGGGAAATGCGCAAGCACATGGCATGGTATATGAAGGGACTGCCCGGTGCGGCGGAGCTGCGCGGTAAGCTGAATTATGCGGAAACCATGGCGGAAATGAAAGCATTATTACATGAATATTTAAAGGATCATCAGTAAATTTAGGCTCTCTGTGGGAGATTTTGTTACGAAATTTCCTGCGGAGAGTTTTTTAATGCAAAAATGGAAAGTTTACTTGACATTTGAAAGCGAAGGGAATATACTGATGGAAAGTAAGCTTTACATTTTGGAGGAAAACGAAATGAAAAACAGATTGGAGGAAATCCGAAAGGAGCGCGGCATCCGACAGGAGGAACTGGCGCGGGCATTGGAGGTTTCGCGTCAGACCATCGGCTCTCTGGAAAACGGGAGATATAACCCGTCTATCCTGTTGGCATTTAAGATTGCGCGCTATTTCGGCATGGCGATTGAGGATATTTTTATTTATGAGGAGGGAACGGAATGAGAGACAGAAAAAAAGGCGGTTTTCTGTTGGCGGCAGGGGTCATATTTGCTGCGGTATCCGTATTCGTGAAGGACAGCTATTATGCGAATATTCTGCGTTCATGGGGAATAGCATGGGTAGTAATCGGTCTTTTGCGGCTGAGAGAATATTTTTATTATAAAAAGCCGGAGCATCAGGCGGAATATGAAGAAAAAGAAACGGCGGCGCGCATCAATCGGACGGATGAGCGGAAGGTGCTTCTGCGGCAGATGGCAGGGCATAAGGCATATCAGGTGATGTTTTTCGTACTGATTGCGGTCAGCTTTCTGTTTGCCCTCCTGCGTGTGGAATGGTGGGTGACAGGGGTGCTGTGCCTGCTGTGGGTATTGCAGTATCTTCTGGGGATTGCCTTTATGAGATATTATGAAAAGCGGTTGTAAGAAAGAGAGAAAAAGAAAAAGCAGTAACTGCATTGCAAATAAAAAATGGCTGTCTCTATCCGTTTGGGAATAGAAACAGCCATATTTTTTTACTGAATATCTACAACCTCATAGCCTGCATCAGTGACAGCCTTTACCAGTGCTTCATCGCTGATATCCTTCGTCAGCTCTACCTCTGCGGATTTGCCCTCCAGAGAAACGGTTGCCTTTACGCCGTCCATATCGTTCAGCGCCTTGTCTACTCTGCCTGTGCAGTGGCTGCACATCATACCTTCGATTTTCAATACCTTTTTCATTTTTACGTCCTCCTCATTTGGAATGTTTTTCTCGTCTTTTTGCTCTATCACCTGCGCCGTTTTTTCGGCGGAATGTGCCTGATGGGTGGGGGTAAACAGCCTTAATCTGAGGGCATTGCCGACAACGAAGGCAGAGCTGAAGCTCATTGCCGCCGCGGCGAACATCGGGTTCAGCTTCCATCCCAGAACGGAATAGAACACACCTGCCGCAAGTGGAATCCCACAGCAGTTATAGAAGAATGCCCAGAACAGATTCTGCTTGATATTTTTAATGGTTGCGTGGCTCAGCTGAACGGCTGTGACCGCATCCAGGAGGTCGCTTTTCATCAGCACGATATCCGCCGATTCCATGGCAACATCCGTGCCTGCGCCGATGGCAATGCCGACATCCGCGCGGGTGAGAGCGGGCGCATCGTTAATGCCATCGCCGATCATGGCAACCTTTTTGCCGCTTTCCTGCAAACGGCGCACTTCCATTTCCTTATCCTGTGGCAGAACCTCCGCAATCGCCTGAATCCCAAGCTGGCTTGCAATGGTGTTTGCCGTACGTTTATTATCCCCTGTCAGCATGACAACGTCAATCCCCATCTGATGAAAGCTGTCCACGGCTTCCTTACTTGTGGGCTTCAGCGGATCAGCCAGACCGAGGATGCCGAGGAGCTTTTCTCCCTCCGCAAAGAACAGCGGTGTTTTGCCCTGTTCCGCAAGCTCTGCCGCTTTTTCGGCGAAATCTCCGAGGTCGATTTTTCTTTCCTGCATCATTTTCAGATTGCCGCCTAGGATATGCTTGCCATTCACATCCGCTTCAATGCCCTGTCCTGCGGTCGCTGAGAGGTTTTCTGCCTTCTGTGGCACAATTTCCTTCTCCTTGGCATAATTCATCACAGCTTCGGCGAGAGGGTGTTCAGAGAGTGCCTCAATGGAAGCTGCCGCACGCAGGAAGGGATTTTTCAGCACACCGGGCGCAGGCAGAACATCCGTCACAACGGGATGACCCTCTGTCAGCGTGCCTGTTTTATCCAGAACAACGGTATCAATTTTATGTGCAATTTCCAGACTTTCTGCGGATTTTACCAGAATCCCATATTCCGCACCCTTGCCTGTGCCGACCATGATTGCCGTAGGCGTTGCCAGACCCAATGCGCAGGGGCAGGAGATTACCAGAACCGCAATACCAATCGAAAGGGCAAAGGAGAAGGGCTGACCGACAAGCATCCACACGACCGTTGCGATAATGGCAATCGTGATGACGGTCGGGACGAAAATGCCGCTGACCTGATCTGCCAGCTTGGCAATGGGGGCCTTAGAGGCACTCGCTTCCTCAACTAAGGTGATGATATGGGAAAGGGTAGTATCACTGCCGATATGGGTTGCTTCCATACGGAAGAAACCGCTTTTATTGACGGTTGCGCCAATGACGCTGTCGCCAACCTGTTTATCCACGGGGATGGATTCGCCTGTAATCGCGCTTTCATCCACGGCGGAGGAGCCTTCGACGATTTTGCCGTCTACGGGGATACTCTGCCCGGGGCGCACCACGATGATATCCCCAACGGCAACCTGCTCCACGGGAATTTCAACTTCCTTGCCATCCTTCATGACGGTTGCCATCTTGGGTGCCAGATCCATCAGCTTGCTGATTGCTTCGGAGGTTTTGCCCTTGGAGCGTGTCTCCATGTATTTCCCGACAGTAATCAGCGTCAGAATCATTGCCGCGCCCTCCAGATATAGCTCCATGGCATAATGGTGCGCCGTCATAAGGTCACCATGCCCCATATAATACGCCATGGCGTAAATCGCAAAGATGCTGTAGATATAGGATGCGGCAGAGCCGAGCGCTACCAGAGAGTCCATGTTGGGAGCTCTGTGCCAAAGGGCTTGAAAGCCCACCACAAAGAATTTTTTGTTGATGATTAAAACGGGCGTTGCCAGCAAAAGCTGTGTCAATGCAAAAATCATCATGTTTTCATGCCCCAGCAGAATTGCGGGCAGGGGGAATCCCATCATGTGTCCCATGGAAACATAGAACAGAGGAATCAGAAAGCAGAAGGAAGAAATCAGACGCTTCTTCATAACCTTCATTTCCTCTAATGCTACGTTTTTGGGCGGCTCCTGTGTGGCGCTGTTGGTTGCGCCCTGCACGCTTGCACCATAGCCGCCGCTTTTTACGGCGTTGATAATGTCATCTGCTGAGAGGGCAGTATCGTCATATTCCACGACCATGCTGTTCTGCAGCAGATTTACGTTTACAGTCTGAATCCCCTCCAGCTTGCCGACTGCCTTTTCCACATGAGCAGAGCAGGCGGAGCAGGTCATCCCGGTTACGTCAAATTTTTGTTTCAAAGGGGAGCACCTCCTTTTTCTTTTGAATATAAAAAAATTCTTATTTGATTACTTTACCCATAATTTCAATTAACTCATCAATTTTTTCATCCCGTTCCGCAGCCGTTTCGGCATTGCGGACGCAGGTTTTCAGATGTGCGGAAAGCACTTCCTTATTGGCTTTATTGAGAATCGCCATGGTTGCCATCAGCTGATGGGAAATATCAATGCAGTAGCGATCCTCCTCGATCATGTTGAGGATGCCGTCAATCTGCCCTCTGGCGGTTTTCAGCAACGTGCCTACCTTTTTTTTATCTGCCTGCATATGTCTCTCTCCTCTCTCTTAAGCACCCCCACCCCCTGGGGGAGGGTACGGATGTATTATAGTATTCCTTTCGGAAAAAGACAAGACTCTATTTGATAAAAAATTCTCTTTTTATTTTGAAAGTATACGGGCAAATAAAAAAGAGTAAATCCGGTTGGATTTACTCTTTGCACTCTCTTTTATTTCAGAACATAAACGGTTGCGTTTCTGACACCCCATCCATAAGCCTCGGATTTGGAGCCGTAGCAAACGTCTACACGGTTGCCCTTAATTGCACCGCCGGTATCTGCGGCAATCGCTGTGCCGTAGCCGGGGATATAAACCTTGGAGCCAAGGGGAATCACACGAGGGTCAACAGCAACAGTGCCATAGCCTGCCTTTGTGCCGGTAGCTGTGATGCCTGTGCAGCCTGCGTCATAGGGGGTATAAGCAGTTACCTTTGCGCTGATGGCTTTGGAGTAGCTCATGCCGTTTACGACGTTCTTGGGGCCAACCTCAACGATTTTATCCTGTGCTGCTGTGACTACCTTTTTCTCAACAAACTGTGTATCCACCAGCTCGCTGCCGTGGTAGATTTCTTTTTTGATGACAGATGCAACGCCTTCCTTGCCCTCCTGCACCACGCGGCTTTCGCCGGCTTTCAGGGAGCTGTTTGTGCGTTCTACTGTTTTGTAAGCAATCGCTTCTGTGGTTGCGACTGTTTTTTCTGTGACGGATGTCAGAGAAAGTGTCATCATTGCTTCGATGGGGTCGCTTTCCTTTGCGTCCTCCAGATAGAATTCGGTGTCAATGGTGTCCGCCAGATCCTCCAGCAGCTCACCTACGGTTTCCTTATCGGTGGAAACCATTCGGGGTGCGCCATCCATATTGATGACTACAGATTGCATAGATTCGGATTTGCTGTAAGCAGATGCTGTTCCGCAGCCGATTACCAATATAAATACTACGATAGCAAATACTCTAAGATGTGTTTTCATTTTTACCTCCTTGAACGAGCCGTACTGCCGTTTTTGTGGGATGGCAGGGGATTTCGTTTCCTGTAGTTATTCGATGATAGACATTAGATTATGCCTTGACCTGTCCGTGAATGGGGGACAGTCGCAGTCTATTTACACGGGGAGTCGTCACTTCCGCATAATGTTTACGCTTTTTGATTGACTGCAAAAAATAAAAGACATATCGTTCTTCTGATATATCTTATTCTTTCTACGTTGCATATATTAACACATTTGTAACAATTACGCAACCTTTTTTAAAAAATATTGCAATTATTATTAAAAGAAATAGCGAAAATCTGCAATCATTTTGCAAAGAAAAACTCTCGAAAACCTTGATTTTACAAGGTTTTCGAGAGTTTCGGATTTTTAAGGATTCTGTCGAAAATTTTTTTTGAAAAATTATTTAAAAAATAAAGATTTCGCGTTTTTTTCGGAAATTTCTGCGACCGTTTCGGGGGGCAGATTTTTGATTTCCGCAATTTTTTCGACCACATATTTCAGGTTTGCGGAGTCGTTTCTTTTGCCGCGGTTCGGATTGGGTGCGAGGTACGGACAATCCGTTTCAATGAGGATGCTTTCCATAGGGATTGCCGCAACGGTTTCCACCAGCTTTTTTGCATTGGAGAACGTCACCACGCCGCCAACGCCGATGGAAAAGCCCATCTTCACATAATCCTGTGCCATCTGGGCAGAGCCGGAATAGCAGTGGATAGAGCCGCGGCGCACAGAGGATGCCTTGATGATATCAAAGGTTTCCTGTGACGCATCTCTGGAATGAATGATAACAGGCAGATTGGTTTCCTCCGCCAGTCTGAGCTGCTGACGGAACCAGAAGCGCTGTAATTCCTTCGGGTGGGTATCATAATAATAATCCAGACCGATTTCCCCGATGGCAACGACCTTTTTATGCTCGCTCAGTTTTTTCAGCTTCGCAATCGTCTGCGAGGACATATCATAGAGCTCATGGGGGTGTACGCCGACGGCAGCGTAGATGTAGTCATATTTTTCAGCCAGATGGATGCTCATTTCGGAGCTTTTCACATCACAGCCGACATTGATGACATTGCTTACCCCGCAAGAAGGAAGAAGCTCCCGCAGGAGCTTCTCTCTGTCTTGCTTGAATCTCTTGTCGTCATAATGTGCGTGAGAATCAAAATAATTCATAATTAGCTGATGCTGCTGCCGCTTTCAAAGTCCTTATCATCTGTGGTGAGGATAGACAGCTTGCCGTCCTTGTCTTCCGCACACAGAATCATGCCATAGCTCATTTCGCCCATCATTTTTCTGGGCTTGAGGTTGTAGGCAACCACAACGCGCTTGCCAACCAGCTCACCGGGGGCATAGGTGTCCTTAATGCCGGAGAAGATGACTCTTTCCTCCTCGCCGAATTTTACCACGTTGCGCAGCAGCTTTTTGGATTTGGGTACTTCCTTGCTTTCGATGACCTCGCCGACCTTCAGCTGTACCTTGCAGAAATCGTCGATCGTGATTTCGGCAGGATATTCCTCCTCGGGTGCCTCTTTCTTGGGCTCCTCCTTTTTTGCCTGATTTGCAAGGGAGGTAGCCTGTGCCGCCTTGATGGCAGCCTCCAGAGATTCCAGCTCCTTCTTCATATCAATACGAGGGAAAAGGGTTTCGCCCTTTGTAACAGTCAGCTCCGCAGGCAGCAGACCCCATGTCTTTGTGCTTTCCCAATCGGTCAGCGCGCCTTCTGTGATGTTCAGCTGTGCCCAGATTTTTGCAGGGGTCAGGGGCATGAAGGGCTGAATCAAAATGGAGATGATACGGATGCTTTCCGCAACATTGTAGAGAGCATTTGCAAGCTCTGCCTTCTTTGCTTCATCCTTGCACAGTACCCAGGGCTGTGTTTCGTCGATATATTTATTGGTGCGGCGAATCAGGTTCCAGATTTCAATTAAAGCATCGGAGAAAAGCATGTTGTCCATCTTTTCCTCTACCTTGGGAACGGTTGCCGCAGCCATTGCCTTGAGGTCTGCATCAAAAGCAGTTTCGGTTCTGTCTGCGGGCAGCTTGCCGCCGAAGTATTTTTCAATCATGCCAACGGTTCTGGAAACAAGGTTGCCCAGATCGTTTGCCAAATCGGAGTTAATGCGCTGAATCAGTGCTTCGTTTGTGAAGTTGCCGTCCTGCCCGAAGGCGATTTCTCTCAGCAGGAAGTAACGGATGGCATCCACGCCATATTTTTCCACCAGAACAACGGGATCAACCACGTTGCCGACGGATTTGGACATTTTGCCGCCGTTGATAACCAGCCAGCCGTGACCGAATACCTTCTTAGGCAGAGGAATATTCAGTGCCATCAGCATGGCAGGCCAGATGATAGCATGGAAACGCACGATTTCCTTGCCGACAACATGCACATCCGCAGGCCAGTATTTTTTGTAGTCCGCATCGTTGTCGCTGCCGTAGCCAAGAGCGGTAATATAGTTGGAAAGTGCATCAACCCAAACATATACAATATGCTTGGGGTCAAAGTCTACAGGTACGCCCCATTTAAAGGAGGTACGGGAAACCGCTAAGTCCTCCAGACCGGGCTTCAGGAAGTTTGCAATCATTTCATTCTGGCGTGTGTTGGGCTGCAGGAATTCGGGATTTTCTTCATAATATTTGATGATTCTGTCGCCGTATTTGGAAAGGCGGAAGAAATAGCTTTCTTCCTTCAGAAGTTCTACGTCACGTCCGCAGTCGGGGCATTTGCCGTCCTTCAGCTGTGTTTCTGTGAAGAAGGATTCGCAGGGGGTACAGTACCAGCCCTCATAAGCGGATTTGTAGATATCTCCCTGATCAT
>ERZ791808.2405-NODE-2405-length-11324-cov-2.565001_pt1 | contig 11324 bp, 8 predicted proteins | sample MGYA00510305_ERZ791808 | MGnify/ENA primary metagenome ERZ791808 (study PRJEB30046, sample SAMN00792024) | human gut metagenome | study: EMG produced TPA metagenomics assembly of the A metagenome-wide association study of gut microbiota in type 2... | reverse complement strand
GAGCAGCTTGAAGGTCTGAAGATCGTCAACGATCACGAGTTCACCGTCGACCTGAACAAGTCTGATTCCGTGTTCGCCATCAAGGTGGGCTATTCCGCATTCGCTCCGCTGCCGGAATCCTTCTACGATGACACGGATGCCTTCGGTGAGGCTCCAGTCGGCAACGGTCCGTACAAGTTCCAGTCCTGGGATCACGACAACGAGATCGTGCTCGTGAAGAACCCTGACTACAAGGGCAACCGAACCCCGAAGAACGACGGTGTGACCTTCAAGGTCTACACCAAGGATGACGCAGCCTACGCCGACATCCAGTCCGGCGCCCTCGATGTGATGGAATCCGTGCCGGCCTCCGCCACCAAGACCTTCGAAACCGATGAGACCGTGCAGGCCTACAACAAGGCTGGTTCCGTCATCCAGCAGTTCACCATTCCGTCCAGCCTGAAGCACTTCGAAGCTGGTACCGAAGAAGGCACCCTGCGTCGTCAAGCCATCTCCATGGCCATCAACCGTGAGAACATCTGCGACAAGGTGCTCAACGGCACCGGCACTCCGGCCGTTGACTTTACCTCTCCGCTGACCCCGGGCTACTCTGATTCCCTCAAGGGCGTCGGCAACCTGAAGTACAACGAGAAGAAGGCCAAGGAACTCTGGGAGAAGGCCAACGCCATCAGCCCGTGGACTTCCGATGACAAGCTCACCTTCGCTTACAACGCTGACGGTGGCCACGAGACCACCTACACCGCTGTGGTGAACTCCATCAACAACACGCTTGGTTCCGAAGTGGCTGCCACCAACCCGTACCCGACTTTCAACGATTACCGTACCGCCGTGTCCGATCGCAAGGTTCAGGGCGCATTCCGTAGCGGCTGGCAGCCGGATTATCCGTCCGCCGAAAACTACCTGGTGGCCAATTACGCTTCCGCCGCCGCTGATGGCAATGGTTCCAACGATGGCGATTACAAGAATTCGGAGTTCGATGACCTGTGCTCCAAGGCTGCTGCCGCACAGACCACCGATGAGGCCAATAAGCTGTACCAGCAGGCTCAGGAAGTGCTGCTCAACGATCTCCCGGCCGTTCCGCTGTACTACGCCAACGCCTACGGTGTGGCTGCTACCGGCGTTTCCGGTTTCGAAATGAACTGGCAGAACCTGCCGGTCTACGAGAACATGACCAAGTCCGGCAAGTGAGCCGATCTTCGTGAGTGAATCTCGCTGAGCCAATTGCAGGAAGGGGCGGATCATATCCGTTCCTTCCTTTCCATGTAATACGCACCGTTTCAGGGTGACATCAGTGTGGCCAAGAGGCGTCAGGGGTAGATGCCGGTAGCCAAGCATTTTTCCCAGCTGATTCCCATGAAACTGCAATATAAAGCAGTTTGTTGTGTGTTGCCACAAAACTTGCGGGGTAAATCGTTAACCTTCCCCGATGATTATGAGTAATAATCTGAAAAAGGTTGACAATGAATAAGCAAAAAAGGAGAAACCAATGGGCAGATATCTTCTGCGACGCATTCTGCAGATGATCCCTGTGGTTCTCGGCACGACGCTTTTGGTGTACGCCCTGGTGTTCGCGTTGCCGGGCGACCCGGTTAAGGCGATGTTTGGCGATAAGCCGGTCAATGAGGCCGTCGCCGCGCAGATTCGTGCCGAATACAATCTGGATAAACCGTTCATCGTGCAGTATTTGCTGTTCCTGAAAAATGCGCTGACTCTTGACTTCGGCAAGACTTTCTCCGGTCAGCTGGTCATCGACCAGATCGGACGTGCATTCCCGGTCACCATCAAGCTTGCGCTGATGGCTTTCGTGTTCGAAGCCGTGTTCGGCGTGATCTTCGGCGCGATTTCCGGCCTGAACAAGGGCAAGTGGTGCGATACCGTGATCCTGATTATCTCTCTGTTGCTCATCTCCGTACCGACCTTCGTCACGGGCTTCCTTGCCCAGTATTTCTTAGGCGTGAAGTTGCGTCTGCTTCCAGTTACGGCCGGTGCCAATCCAGGATTCATCGACCTGCTGATGCCAGCAATGGTGCTTGGATCTGTGTCTATGGCATATATCATCCGATTGAGTCGTTCGGAGATTTCTTCCAATATCGCGCTTGACTATGTGCGCACCGCACGTGCCAAAGGCATGGACAACAGGTCGGTCATGAATCGTCACGTTTTGCGTAACTCCATGATTCCTGTCGTCACTTACCTTGGTCAGGATCTTGGCGCACTGATGGGCGGTGCCATGATTTCCGAAACCATCTTCAACGTGCATGGCATTGGTTACCTGACTTATCAAAGCATTCTCAAGGGTGAAGGCAATCTGGTGGTGTCCATTGTGACTCTGCTTATGCTGATCTTCGCAGTGTGCAACCTGCTGGTCGATATGCTCTATGCGGCGCTTGATCCGCGAATCCGCTACGCGTGAGTTGGGAGGATTGAACAATGACTGATATGAACGAGACGAATCTTTCTCACGCGCTTCCGGGACAGGAACGATATGTTGCTCCTCTCGAGGAGACGCCGCTTAAGGACGTTGACTCGGTAGATGAGTCCGCACCGGCTTCAAGCCTTTGGGCTGACGCATGGCGTACCCTGCGCAAGAACCCGATGTTCATCATTTCCGCTGTGCTTATTGTGTTCATTATCTTCGTGGCGCTGTTCCCAGGAGTGATGACCAAGCAGAATCCGAACTACTGCACGCTTGAGAACTCCTTGGAACCGGCTTCGAAGGGACATCCTTTCGGATTTGATCTGCAAGGCTGCGATGTGTACTCCCGCGTGGTGCATGGTACTCGTACCTCGCTGAGCGTCGGCGTGTTCGCTACGGTGCTGGTGGTGCTGTTGGGTACGCTGATCGGTGCGTTGAGCGGTTTCTTCGGAGGCTGGGTCGACACCATTCTCAGCCGTTTGACCGATATTTTCCTGGCTTTGCCGATTTTGCTTGGTGCCATCGTGGTGCTGCAGATGTTCAAGACCAACGATTCCATTTGGAAGATTATTCTGGTCATGACGTTATTCGGCTGGACATCCGTTGCGCGAATTGCGCGAGGCGCTGTTATGGAAGCTAAGAATCTGGAGTTCAATACGGCTTCCACCGCACTTGGCTCCACGCCGTGGCGTAATCTGTTCCGCCACATTCTGCCGAATTCCTTGGCACCGATCATTGTGGTGGGCACAACGTCTCTGGCTACATACATCGTGTTGGAAGCAACATTGAGCTTCCTTGGTGTGGGTCTGCCGACCACTACCGTCAGCTGGGGTGGCGACATCTCCAATGCGCAGTCCATTCTGCGTACCGATCCGATGGTGCTGTTCTACCCGTCCGCGGCACTTGCCATCACTGTGCTTGCCTTCATCATGATGGGTGACGCCGTGAAGGATGCGCTTGATCCGAAGAGCCGTACGTGAGTGTAAGTGAGGGATATTCGATGACTGAAATGAATACCGAAAACAAGCTCGAGGCCATGCAACGTGCCAACGGTCCGCTGCTGGAAGTCAAGAACCTCCAGGTCGACTTCACCACTGATGATGGCCAGCCGGTACATGCGGTTCGCAACTCCTCTTTCAGCGTATACCCGGGTCAGTGGGTGGCTATCGTTGGTGAGTCCGGCTCCGGCAAGTCCACGTCCGCTATGGCGGTGCTTGGTCTGCTTCCGGGCACAGGCCATGTGGTCGGAGGATCCATCAAGCTTGACGGCGAGGAAATCTCCGGTTACAAGCAGAGGGATTTCGACAAGTTGCGCGGCAACAAGATGGGTCTTGTCCCGCAGGATCCGATGAGCAACCTGAACCCGGTGTGGCGTATCGGTACCCAGGTGAAGGAGGCTCTGGCCGCCAACAATATGGATATCGCCCATGAGAAGCGTTCCTCGCTGTCGAAGGCTCTCGCCGATGCCGATGTCGAACTTAAAGGCAACGACGATGAAACTTTCCTTGGCTCCAAGGAGCTTCCTGAGCTGTTGTCCGCGGCGAAGGAAGCGCTGTCCAAGATCGGTAAGACCGGCGACGACTTCGACAAGACCGTGGCGTACTTCGAGTCGGAGTGGGTCCCAGGATCTGAAACGCGTTGGCGCGTGGCCGACGACCTGATCAAGGTCGGCGTGGCCGAGGATGACGCTTGGTACATCGCCAAGAAGTATGTAATCGGCTCCACCATGGATGACCGCATCGCAGGTCTTCTTTCTGAGGCTGGTCTGCCGGATGCCGCCACTCGTGCACGCCAGTATCCGCACGAGTTCTCCGGTGGTATGCGCCAGCGTGCGCTCATCGCCATCGGCTTGGCATGCCGTCCGGAACTGCTGATCGCTGACGAGCCGACCTCCGCGCTTGACGTGACCGTGCAGAAGAAGATTCTTGATCATCTCCAGATGCTCACCGATTCGTTGGGAACCGCAGTGCTGTTCATCACCCATGACTTGGGTTTGGCGGCTGAGCGTGCGCAGCACATCGTGGTTATGTACAAGGGGCAGGTCGTTGAATCCGGCCCGTCTCTGGAAGTGCTGCAGCATCCGCAGCATCCATACACCAAGCGACTGGTGGCGGCGGCGCCGTCGTTGGCCTCGCAGCGCATCATCTCCGTCAAGGAGCATGGTGGCGATGCCAGCGGCGTGATGGAACACAAGGTGAATGAAGATTCCCTGAAGTCCGGCGAATCCATCATCACGGTGGATCATCTGACGCGCGAGTTCAAGCTGCCGCGCAAGAAGGAGATGTTCAAGGCCGTTGACGATGTGAGCTTTTCCGTCAAGAAGGGTACCACGCTGGCAATTGTGGGCGAGTCCGGTTCCGGCAAGTCCACGGTGGCCAACATGGTGCTGAAGCTGCTTGAACCGACCTCAGGCACCGTCACTTATGAAGGCAAGGACATTTCCGGCTTCCAAGGCAAGGAATTGCTTGACTTCCGCCGCCACGTGCAGCCGGTGTTCCAGAATCCGTATGGCTCGCTTGACCCGATGTACTCCATTTACCGTTCCATCGAAGAACCACTGCGTATCCACGGCATTGGAGACAAGAAGAGTCGTGCTGCCCGCGTGCGTGAGTTGCTCGATATGGTGGAACTGCCGTGGTCCGTGCGTTTCCGCTACCCGAACGAGCTTTCCGGTGGTCAGCGTCAGCGCATCGCCATCGCACGAGCCATGGCTCTCGATCCGGACGTGATTGTCTGCGACGAGGCCGTATCCGCTTTGGACGTGCTGGTGCAGGATCAGGTGTTGCGATTGCTCAATGACCTGCAGACGGAAAAGGGCCTGAGCTACCTGTTCATCACCCACGATTTGGCGGTTGTGCGTCAGATCGCCGATGAGGTTGTGGTGATGCAGCACGGCAAGCTTGTGGAGCACGCCACCACTGACGAGGTCTTCGACCATCCGCAGAAGCAGTACACCCGTGATCTGCTTGGCGCCATCCCCGGCGGCAAGCTGCAGCTCGGTCTTGACTGATTTGATGCGATAACATCATCAAGATAAGCCTTCGGCATGTGCCGAGGGCTTTTCTTGTATGCAAGCTAGGCTAGAACGCTATGACGATCACTATCACGACTTCCAATGTGAACGGAATCCGAGCGGCAAAACGCAAAGGCATCGAGGAGTGGGCTGGACGCAACACACCTGACGTGTGGTGTATGCAGGAGGTGCGTGCCCCACAAAACGAAATCGATCCTATTTTCGACGAATTCGGTTTCGAATACTCAACGGCGGGACGTATTTCCGATCAGAGCGAACTGCATCGTATGAACGAGATTTGCCGTATCAAGGGGCGTGCCGGCGTAGGTCTGTTGTCGGCATTGCCGGTTGTCGACAAACGATATGGATTGCCGGGACTTGAGGATGACGTCGATTCCGGCCGTTGGATCGAAGCGGACATGCAAACTCCACAAGGCTATGTCATTACCGTGGTTTGCGTGTATGTGCATGCGGGAAATACCGATGATCCGGAAAAAATGAAGCAGAAATACCGTTTCCTCGACACCATGCTGATACGCATGGAACAGTTGCGTGACGAGGCAGCACACGGCGGAAAACAAGCGGTGCTCTGCGGTGATTTCAACATCGCGCACACGCCGCTCGACATCAAAAACGCCAAAGCCAACGAAACGCATGCCGGATTCCTCCCCGAGGAGCGCGCATATGTCGACAAATGGTTGGGAGAACTGGAGTTTGTGGATGTGATGCGTAATCTCGCCGGAGACATCCAAGGACCGTACACATGGTGGAGCCAGCGCGGTCGTGCATTCGACAACAATGTCGGCTGGCGCATCGACTACCAGTTCGCCACGCCCGAGCTGGCGGATACGGCCTGCGGATTCGTGATCGATAAGGCTCCGACCTACGACCTGCGCTGGTCCGATCATGCGCCGCTCAGCATTATGTATGACATTTAAGCCACTTTTTATCGTGAACAGACTGGGAATTGGAATATCACACCCCGATTCCCAGCCCATATTAAGCATAGGTGCTAGGCTATTCACGGTTGCAACTGTTATGAAATGAGGAACATCATGGGATTGTTTGGATTCGGTAAGAAGAAGCATCAGAGCAAGGAAGCTCTTGAAGCGGCCGCCGGAGAAAACGAAGAGGCTGTCGACGCAGCTGAAAACGTTGACAAAGCTCAGGAAGTTGTGGCGCTTCCGGAGCCTTCCGCTGAATACGAGGGCCGCGGTGACGAGCATGGTCCGTGGGATGTGGAAGATGAGAACGTTCCCGACTACGACGAGTACCTCGATATGGGATCATATTATCTGCCGTTCCTGAAGGGCATTGAATTGCGAGTGAAGGCCAACCGTGCCACCCAGCAGGTTCTTGGCACCACCATCACCTACGGTTCCTCCAGTGTGGAGATTGAGGCATTCGCGGCACCGAAGACGCTCGGATTGTGGGATGACGTTCGTGCCGACCTGATTGAAGCCAACAAGGACGCGAAGGAAGTCGAAGGCGTGTTCGGCACCGAACTGGCATTGCCGGTTACCGTCAAGGGTGGACGCAAGGTGCTTACCCGCATCGTAGGCGTCGACGGTCCGCGTTGGATGTTGCGCGGCATCTTCTCAGGCAAGGCTGCCACCGATCCTGAGGGTGAGGAAGCAAAGGCATTGAACCAGTTCTTCGCTGATATTGTGGTGGAACGAGGCGATGATCCGTTGGCGCCACGCGACCTTATTCCCATGCATCCGCCGGTCGCTCCGGCCGAACGCAAGGCTGCGAAGGCAGCTGCGGAAGAGGCTGAGCAGAAGACTGAGATTCCCGGCAAACCGAAGGGTCCATTCGACTCCGACCAGCAGGTTGAGGTCAAGACCACGCTGTCTCGTGGACCGATGTTCTCCGAAGTGCGTTGAGCCGCTTGAACCGATAGCTAATACGTATGGCTGAAACCGAAGCGAAAAAACGAACTGGTCTTGGTGCGCTTGCCGACGCCGGTAATACTGACGATTTTTCCGTGATCGACGCCATCGGCGGTCCGAGAGGCGTTATCGAATCGATGCTGCCGGGCGTCGTGTTCGTGGCACTGTTCGTCATCACGTCCAATTTGCAACTGACCATCGGCGTGTCCGCTGCGTTGGCCGTGCTGCAGGTGATCGTGCGCCTGTGCCAACGACAGTCCGTCATGGGAGCGGTATCAGGCTTGCTGGCAGTAGGTATCTGCCTGATCTGGGCATGGAACAGTCACGAGGCACGTAACTATTACATGTTCGGATTTCTCACCAACGCCTTTTACGTTGTTTTGCTGACGATTTCACTGCTGGTCCGGGTGCCTGGCTTAGGATTGGTCATCGAGTTCATCCGAACGTTACCGACTGAACATTTTCGTGCCTGGCTTGCCGATTGGCGAGGTGACAAGGCGCTCAATCGCGCCTATACCATCATCACCGCAATGTGGGTTGGAGTGTTCGCGCTGCGTCTGATCGTGCAGGTGCCGCTCTATCTCGGCAATCACGTCGGCTGGCTGGGAACGGCGCGTCTGCTGATGGGCATTCCGTTCTGGGCGCTCGCGATTTGGGTCTCGTATCTGATCGTGGCGACGCCAATGCACCGACATAAGATGATGCAGGAAGTTTCTGAAGACGATGCTGAGGCAGCACAAACTACCGAAATGAGGGAAGAGCACTGATGGAATCGACCATCCGCATTGAACGGTACGCCGACCAGGGTCGTTGCGTCGGTCATATTGACGGACGTGTTGTGTTCGTGCGATTCGCATTGCCGGGCGAACTGGTCCGTGTCGCATTGGACGAGCCGCATGATCGTGAGGATCGCTTCTGGACAGGCGAAGTGGTGGAAGTACTCGAAGCGAGCGAAGACCGTACTGATCCAATATGGTCGTTAGCTGGACCCCTTGCCATGGGCGGTGGCGTCGGCGGCGCTGACTTGGTGCATGTGTCGCTTGCAGGGCAACTGAAATGGAAAGTCACGTCGGTGGCCGAACAGATGGCAAGACTCGGCCACGTCGACGTGGAAGTGCCCATTGAGCGTATGTCGGAAGACGATGCGGAGCGAGGTTTGCATTGGCGTACTCGCATCGAGATGATTGCTGATGCTGATGGGCGTCCGTCGATGCACCGTCGAGGCACGCATGTGCGCGTTCCGATTGATACCATGCCGTTGGCCAGCCGTACGTTGCTGGAAGTGGCCGAACGTGAGCATGTGTGGGAAGGGAGCTTCGAACCGGGTTCCCAGATTCGTCTATCCGTTCCGGAACCTCGCGATAATGCGCCGATTTCAGACAATTACGCCGTGCTTGTGAACGGCGAGGTGGTTGCTGGAAGCCGTGAGCTTACGGAAAAGGTGATTGTCGCCGGCCGTGAATTCGAATACAACGTGGATGCAGGCGGTTTCTGGCAGATGCATAGGCATGCGCCGATCGCTTTGACCAACCATGTGATCGATTTGGTACGCGGCGAGCTTGACGGTGCCAAATCCGCATGTCTGTGGGATTTGTATTCCGGTTCGGGTCTGTTCACGCTGCCGTTGGCCACGCTGACGGCGGAGCGCACTCGCATGTTGAGCGTCGAAGGCGGCAAAATTGCGGTAAGGAACGCGCAACGTAATTTGAGGCACATTCATCTGGGTAATGTCGATGCGCGTGTGGGCGACGTGGCGAAAACACTTGCCAACGTGCGCAATGATCTCGCCAAGCCAGATGTGGTGGTGCTTGATCCGCCCCGTGCCGGCGCTCGCGCAAAGGTGTGCAGGCAGATTGCCGAAGCCGAAGCGAAAAGTGTGGTCTATATCGCATGCGATCCGGCAAGCCTTGCCAGAGATACCGCCACGCTCGTGTTACTTGGCTACGAATTGGCGGATATCCGCGCGTTCGACATTTATCCCATGACCCATCATGTGGAGACTGTGGCGCTGTTCAGAAAGCACGAACAGTGAGCATGCCGTTATTCGCAAGTCGTGCGTTTTTTGGAATGACTGCGATTGCGTTGTCTTGCGCGGCGCTATCTGGTTGCGTGCCGTCGAATGCCGCGGTGGGGGATACGCAATCTCCCAATACTGCGGTGGCGCACTCCATGGAGGATCGTGACAGCCTGTCCATCGCCATGATTGGATCGGATGATGTCACCGCCGATTCCATGGCAATGGATGCCATGGAAGCCGGTAAACTCAAGCCGGTGTACATTACCGTCTCGGGCACTGTGGACGCGCAATCCACCGCGCAGCAAGGCGTGCGTGACATGGCGCAACGCAAGGCCGACCTCATTATCATCGCAGGAATCGACGCGAACGAAGCCAATGCCGAAAACTGGAATGATGCTTTGGAAACCGCAAGAACAGCGGGCGTTCCAGTGGTGCTTCTCAATCCTATCGCCGTGCCGAAAGACAACAAACTGTATGCGGCTACCATGACGGTCAACGATCGTATGACCGACGCGATACCGCTCGACGATGCTGCTGTGGCCGTGGCCAATAATGATCCTCACGACCGGGAAATGCTGGTAACCACGATTACCCACTGATATGGTTTTGCACCATGTCGGTATGAATGACCAGCAGTTCGTCTTTTGATGAAATACCCTGAAAATTCCCTGATTTTTACCTGTGTTTCACAAGAAGTTGACCGGAAAACGGGAGTGTGACGGTAGGCTGGCAATCATGAGCGAAAGTCGAACAATGCCCCTCATCGAAGAGACGGGGCTGACACAAGGCGAAGTGATCGCCCTCAGGGAAAGCGGATTGGACAATGTGGTCAAGGCATCGACCTCACGTTCGCTTATCGATATCGTGCGAGCCAACGTGTTCACCTTGTTCAACGGCATCATCTTTGCGGCCATGGTTATGGTATTGATCACTGGATCGTGGAGAGACGCGGTGTTCGGCATGATCATCATCATCAATACCGGCATAGGCATCTGCACCGAATTGAAAGCCAAGCGTACTCTTGACAAACTGTCGATTCTGGTGGCTTCCGACTATCTTGTGCACCGCGACGGCAAAGACGTTGAAATACCGCACAACGATATCGTGCTCGGTGATTTCATGTGGATCCGTTCCGGCGAACAGGTGCCCGCGGACGCGCAGATCGTGCACACTTGGGGACTGGAGCTGGACGAATCCATGCTTACCGGCGAATCACGGACCGTACGCAAGGGCGAAGGCTGCGATATTTTCTCTGGATCCACCGCCATCTCCGGCATGGCGTTGGTGAAAGTCACCGCCGTAGGAGAGCACAGTTACGCGGCCAAACTTACCGCACGGGCGAAGGTTTACAGGAAAACCGTATCCGACCTAAACAAGGGCATCAACACGATTCTGAAATTCATGACCTTCCTGGTGGTGCCGCTCTGCGTACTGCTCATCTGGTCGCAGGTACGCACTGTTGGCGGCTGGAATGTGGCCATTTCGACCGGCGAATGGCGTTCCGCGGTCATTTCCGCAGTGGCCGGTGTGGTCGGTATGATCCCTGAAGGCCTGGTGCTGCTCACCTCGCTGAATTTCGCGCTCGCAGCCATTCGTTTGGCACGTAAGAACACGCTGGTGCAGGAGCTGGAATCCGTGGAGACTCTCGCTCGTGTGGATTGCCTGAACCTTGACAAAACCGGTACTGTCACCGACGGCACCATCCGACTCGATTCGTTGGAATTGCTGGGTGTTCGTGGCCCCGACGACATGCGAGGCACCGTGAACGAGCATGACGTCAGACAGGCTCTATTCGACCTATCGAACGAAGGACAGCCCAACGGTACAGGGCAAGCGATTCTGTCTGGACTACGGGAACAAGGATTTGCGGACGGCACTGTCGAGGCACGAGTACCGTTCTCGTCGGCGCGCAAGTGGAGTTCGATCTATGACGGCAATGCAGTGTGGACGATGGGTGCGCCGGAAGTCATTCTTTCCCAAATCAAC
>ERZ791808.2399-NODE-2399-length-11339-cov-2.993974_pt1 | contig 11339 bp, 7 predicted proteins | sample MGYA00510305_ERZ791808 | MGnify/ENA primary metagenome ERZ791808 (study PRJEB30046, sample SAMN00792024) | human gut metagenome | study: EMG produced TPA metagenomics assembly of the A metagenome-wide association study of gut microbiota in type 2... | reverse complement strand
GTCCGATGCCGTTGCACTGGATGTTGTACTCGCCGTACTCGGAGGCGATGTTCTTTGTGAGCATCTTCAAACCGCCCTTTGCCGCTGCGTATGCGGATACGGTCTCTCTTCCGAGTTCAGACATCATGGAGCAGATGTTGATGATCTTTCCGGCTTTCTTTTTCATCATGCCCGGAAGGACAGCTTTTGCCATGATGAACGGAGCATTCAGGTCAACATCGACAACCTTGCGGAACTCATCCGCGCTCATCTCATGCATCGGAATTCTTTTGATCATTCCCGCATTGTTTACAAGAATATCGACCGTTCCGATCTTCTCCTCGATATCCGCGATCATTTTCTTTACCGCTTCCTCGTCCGTAACATCGCAGACATAACCGTGAGCATCGATCCCTTTCTCTTTGTATGCGGCAAGTCCGCGCTCTAAGGACGCCTCGCTGCTGCAGTTAAATACAACCGTTGCTCCTGCTTCTGCATAGCTCTCCGCGATGGCAAAGCCGATTCCGTGGGCACCTCCTGTTACGAGAGCAATCTTTCCTTCCAGAGAAAACATGTTCTTCTTATCCATTTTGATCCTTACCTTTCCTATTTTATATCAGTTTTTTATCGGCCTCTGCGATATCTTACTTTAAATCCATCGGAGCGATGTTGTCCATATCGTCGAACTCCTGATTCTCTCCGCCCATAGCCCAGATAAAGGTGTAGTTGGAGGTTCCTGCTCCGCAGTGGATGCTCCAGGACGGGCTGATCACAGCTTCTTCATTTTTCATGACGATGTGTCTCGTCTCAGTCGGTTCACCCATAAAGTGCATGACCACCTGATTCTCCGGGACTTCAAAGTACATGTAGATCTCCATGCGGCGCTCATGGGTGTGGCACGGCATGCTGTTCCAGACACTGCCCGGCTCCAGCGCTGTCATTCCCATGGAAAGCTGGCATGTTTTCAGCACATCCGGATGAATGAACTGGTTGATGACTCTCTTATTGGAAGTATTGGCATCACCCAGCGGGCGCTTTGCGGCATCCTTCAAGGTGATCAGCTTTGTCTCGTAGGACGTGTGGGCCGGCGCACTCACCATGTAAAATTTTGCCGGAGTCTCCTCACTGTCACTGGAAAAGATCACTTCCTTTGTGCCTTTTGTGATGTACAGGCAGTCTTTATAGCCAAGGCGGTACTCCATTCCGTCCGCTGTGATGGATCCGGCACCTCCGATATTGAAGATTCCGATCTCGCGGCGCTCAAGGAAATAGTGGGTACCGAAATTTTTCCAGCAGTCGATCCCCTTTTCAATGGAGACATGTTCTTTCACCGGCATACATCCCAATGTCACCATGCGGTCCACGTGGGAGTATACGGATACCACCTCATCCGGATGGTAGAGATCCTGAATCAGGAACTCATCCCGAAGTTCTTCGGTTGTGTAGCGTTTTACGTCTCTTTGATTTGCGGAATAACGAATATCCATATGTTTTTACCCCTTATTTATATTCAGGACGGTTTTTATGCCATCCCGGTTGACTTTTTTATCTCAGTCGAGAAGACTCCCACCTCTTTTAGGTGGTGAGTAATAGTAAATTTGTCTCAGCGGGAGTCAGGTCTCTGACTGAGATAAATGCTCCGCGAGGATGCACAGTGATATGTCAGCTTTGCTGACCAGAATCAAGCGCCAGGTCTCACGGACGTTCGACTTGAATTTTCTGATTAGTGGCATATCTCAGAGCCCCGGCTCCAAAAAGTGCCAGCAGGAATGCGTCCAGCACTAAAAACAGGATCGCCGCCTGGAATCCAAGCTTATCCGCAAGGACTCCAATGACCTGCGGGGTAAGGATCCCGCCGAGGGAACCGATCCCTGTAAACACTGACATTCCAAGTGGGGAATTTCCCATGAGATCGCCGGTAAAGGCCGTAGTTGTCGGAAACGCCCCCGCCATTCCAAGTCCTAAAAGGATCAGGGCCGCCACTGCCATTGTGGTATGATCCGCGAAGACAAGGATCAATACCGAGACAAACTGGAGTGCGGAGATCACTGCCAGAATCTTTGCCGGCGGCACGCTCTTTGAGATGGACGCAATGACGATCCTTCCGATCATGATCATGATCCAGGTCACGGATACCATCACAGTCGCAAGACTTGTGGACATAAAGCCGGTACTTTTTAAATACGTAACAAACCATCCGTTTACGGAGTTTTCAAGGCCCATATAGAAGAACAATGCCCCAACCGCCAGAAGGAATCCCGTGTTCTTTAAAAACCAGAATTTTTCTTTTGTCATCGACGATCCGCCGTTCTCCTCTCCCGCCTTCTTCTCCACCTCTTTTTCGATCTTTCTGTAATCCATTGTGGCGTAGGAAAGAACGATGAGAACCGTGAGGACTGCAAGGAGGCGAAGGATCGTCTTCCAGTTCATACCCGCTCCCATGAGGAGCATCGTAACGAATGGGGACAGGAAAGCCCCCACCGCATACCACATATGAAGCAGATTCAGATATTGATTGGAACTTCCCGTCACCTGACGGATCGCATGATTGTTGATGATCGTGATCATGCCCTTCGTGATTCCGATCAGGAAGATCATCACATAAAGCACCGGGACCGGAAGTCCCATTGTAAACAGGAAGAGGCACACCGGATAGGGGACCGCCAGTACGACTACCGCCGTCTTCTGGGACATCATCCCACAGAATACCGGATATACCAGGCTTGAACATAAATTTCCGATCGCCAGAAAGGAAAGCAGTCCGCCGGCCGCGGTAAAGCTTAAATTTCTCTCCTCGATCAGGTTTGGCAGAATGACACCGAAGATCAGGATGACCATTCCGCTGATAAAATAGGTCAGATAACAGTGGTCGATCACCGACCGTTTATCTTCTTTTGTGATTTCCATCCAGTATTCTCTCCCCCACACATATTTGTTAATTTTTCTCCATACTTTTCCATCATATCATCTTTTATCCCTAAAGACAAGGTTGTTTTCGTTGACACCCCAACGGTCTTACTATACAATAGAAGGAACGCAGCTTGTTTTACTTTTAAGGAGGAAAAGGGAGTTATGAAGGACATAAAGAAGGTGACGTTGATCGGTCTCGGTGCGATGGGGGTATTTTTCGCACCGCGTATCTCAGAAAAGCTGGGGGCTGATTTCCGGATCCTTGCAGACGGCGCAAGAAAAGAGCGTCTGGAGCGAAAAGGGGTAACAGTCAATACGATCAATTACCGTTTTCCGATCATCACACCTGATGTCGAGGGGGATCCGGCAGATCTCGTTATCATTGCGGTAAAGGGATATGACCTGGAGCAGGCGATCAGGGATATTAAAAATCAGGTTGGCAAAGATACGATCATCCTCTCCGTATTAAATGGTGTGGAGAGCGAAAAACAGATCGCCGCCGTCTACGGCAGCGAACATCTGCTGTACTCCTATATGCGGATCAGCATTGTCATGAAGGACGGAAAGACGGAGTTCGATCCGCATAAGGGTCTGATCCACTTCGGCGATCTTAAGAATGATCCGGAACACTATTCCGGGAATGTTCTCGCTGTGAAGAGTCTTTTTGATCTCTGTGGGATCGACTACAAGATCGATGCAGATATGTTAAAAGGAATCTGGTTCAAGTTCATGTGCAACGTTGCCGAGAATATGACATGCGCCATGTTCGGCGTTCCCTTCGGAGCATTCCAGAAGAACGATGACGCCAATTTCTTCCGCCACAAGGCCATGTGGGAAGTGATCCGCATTGCAAATAAGTTGGGCATTGATATCGGTCAGAATGAGATCGACCGTCAGGAGCACACGCTCGGACGTCTTCCTTATGAAAATAAGCCGTCAACGCTTCAGGATCTTGAGGTCGGAAAACGCACGGAAGTCGATATGTTCGCCGGAACGGTTGTCCGCCTCGGAAAAGAGCTTGGCGTTGAGACTCCGGTCTGCGAGTGTTTCCTTCACGGAATCCATCTGATCGAGGCGCGGATGTTTAAGGAAATCTAATATTTATACGTACATAGCCAAAGCTGCCTGCGGAATATCGCCAGGCAGCTTTTTCTGCTCTCCCACCTTATTTTCTTAATTCTTTTCCTAATATCAAAAAACAGTCTTGCATTTCCCATAGAGCTGTACTATATTTAACATATGAACGATGGTTCATATGTTAATATGATAATTAAAAATTATAATTCTGAGGAGGTCTACTCTATGGAGGAATTAGAAAAATCCAAGCAGAAGTCAGCAGACCACGAGGACGAAGAGGTTTGCTGCTGCGGACACCATCATCACGATGAGCATGATGATGACGAGCACGAAGAGCATTGCGGCTGTGGACACCATCACCATCACGATGAGCATGATGACGAGCATGAAGAGCACTGCGGCTGTGGGCACCATCACCATCACGAGGAACATGGTGACGAGCATGAAGAGCACTGCGACTGCGGACACCATCACCATCATGAGGAGCATGATGACGAGCATGAAGAACACTGCGGCTGTGGGCACCATCACCATCATAAGGACGATGATGATGACGAGCACTGCGGCTGTGAACATCACCATCATCACGACGATGACGATGGCTGCTGCTCCGAACACGATCATCATCATGAGCACGCCGAACACCACCACGGTCCGGCACCGAAATCCACCTGTGTGGTCTACGTGATGAAAAACATCGACTGCGCGAACTGCTCCGCAAAGATCGAGAAAAAGATCCAGGAGCTCCCGGAAGTCGATGACTGTATTTTGACTTTCGCGACGAGACAGCTCCGGGTCTACTCTTCCGTGGGAACAAAGCTGCTCCCGAAGATGCAGGAGATTGCAGACAAGATCGAACCCGGCACCATCATCGAGGTCCGCGAGGAAGGAAAACCGGCAGATGCAAACAGTGACGACAAGCATGCCCACGATCTTCCGGAGCTGATCGCCGGAGGCTTGCTCTTCATCGTCGGAGAGCTTCTCTCCCACTCCATGCCGCAGATCTCCGCCATATGCTTTGTGATCGCCTACCTGATCCTTGGACGGGAAGTTCTCTTAACAGCCCTGAAAAACATGAAGACCGGCCACGTGATGGACGAAAACTTTTTGATGAGCATCGCGACCATCGGCGCTTTCTGTGTCGGCCAGTTTGGGGAGGCGGTCGGCGTTATGCTCTTCTACCGGGTCGGTGAAGCATTCGAACACCGCGCGGTTGAAAAGAGCCGCAGTCAGATCATGGAAGCCGTTGATCTTCGTCCGGAGACCGTTCTTCTTGACGAAAACGGTACTGTCCGCGAGGTTCCGGCCGGTTCCGCTGTTGTCGGCAATATCGTAGAGATCCGTCCCGGCGACCGCATTCCGCTTGACGGCGTTGTCGTAGAGGGCGAGAGCCGGATCGATACGTCACCGATCACAGGTGAACCTGTCCCGGTATCGGTAAAGGTCGGAAGCCAGCTGACATCCGGCTGTGTCAATACTTCCGGTCTCTTAAAGATGAGAGTCGAAAAGGAACTTTCCGAGTCCATGGTCACAAGGATTCTCGATTCCGTGGAGAACGCCGCAGCCAGCAAGCCGCAGGCCGAGCGCTTCATCACGAAATTTGCACGGATTTACACCCCGTTCGTCGTTGCCCTGGCGGCCGCGACAGCGATCATCCCGTCTCTGATCACGGGAAACTGGTCCCACTGGATCTACACAGCTCTTACCTTCCTCGTAATCAGCTGCCCGTGTGCCCTTGTTTTAAGCGTTCCGCTGGCATTCTTCTCCGGGATCGGCGCAGGTTCCAAGAAAGGAATCCTCTTTAAAGGTGGAATCGCACTTGAAAACCTGAAAGCTGTAAAAACGGTTGTCATGGATAAGACAGGAACCATCACAAAAGGAAACTTCGTGGTTCAGACGATCCTTCCGGCAGGCACAGCTTCCGAGCAGGAAATCCTCCAGATCGCGGCGGCATGCGAGACCGCATCTACTCATCCGATCGGAATCAGCATCGTCTCTGCTGCAAAGGATCAGAAACTTGTGATCGAAAAGCCCGCCGAGATCGAGGAGATCTCCGGCAAAGGCATCCATGCAAGGCTCTCCCAGGGCGAAGTGCTCTGCGGAAACAGAAAGCTTCTCACCGAGTTCAACGTGGACTGCGGTGCTTACGATGAGAACGGTGCTGTCACCACCGTCTATATATCGGTAAACGGAAAGCTTGCAGGAACGATCCAGATCGCCGATACGATCAAGCCGGAGGCAAAGGATGCCATCAGGTCCTTAAAATCCATGGGGATCCGCTCCGCTATGCTCACCGGCGACGGCGAGGCAGCCGCTGAGGCGGTAGCCGCCGAGGTCGGAATCGACAATGTATACGCAAAGCTTCTCCCGGCTGATAAGCTCGAGATCTTGCAGAAGCTCCGCGCGGAGAACGGAAGCGCAATGTTCGTCGGTGACGGAATCAACGACGCACCGGTACTTGCAGGCGCTGATGTAGGCGCAGCTATGGGAAGCGGCGCTGACGCAGCCATCGAGGCCGCCGATGTCGTCTTCATGACATCAAGCATGGATGCCATTTCGGAAGCCATCAAGATCGCGAGAAGCACAGGCGCGATCTCCAACCAGAATGTGGTATTCGCCCTTGCGGTAAAAGCTCTTGTCATGATCTTAGGTCTCATGGGAATCGCCTCCATGTGGCTCGCGGTATTCGCCGACACCGGTGTCGCGATCCTCTGCGTGCTGAATTCCATCAGAATTCTTTATAAGAAATAAGACTCCTGCTGTAATTTTCCTCTTTAGGGAATCAGCAGACAAGACAAAGAAAAGCCCTGGAGAACCTTTCTCATATCGTTCTCCAGAGCTTTTTTGTTATCCACTTCGATAGGTTCAGTTTCTGGCATCAGGATCTTTTCCTGTCGTTGAATGTTTAGGCTGCAGCGGGCATGATCTCTGTCAGCGCTTCACTCTCTTACTTCAGCATCCCCATCACCACAACAGCCACAAACAATACGCACATGCACCCGATAAAGATATCAATGGTCCGCACCGACACATTGATCTTATCGTACATCCGTTCTTTTATGGATCTGTTCTTCAGGCGCTCATTTTCCTCCTGCAGCCGTTTATTCTCTTCAGTGAGTTCTTCTAAAGTCTTCTCACCAAAGGCCTCCACAGCCTTTTCTGCGGCTTCGGTCACTGTTCCGATTCCGCTGACCTTCTCAATCTCTTCTTCCATTCCTTCACCTCCACTCTCCCGGTGCAGGTTTTATCAAACCGCTCCGGCTTTCTTTCCATGAGGCAGGCTGCTAAAACCAGCCATCGGTATTTTCTTTCTGATACATGATGTACGCAAAAATGTGCCGCTGTACACCCGAGCGTCTCGCACGGCCGTTTCCAACAATCTGCATCTTCGCGCGAGTGTGCAAAAACGGGCGTTGGAACTCGTCCTCCGCCCGTTTTTTAACTGTACCGAAACAGTCAGTCTATTACTTCTTTGCAATGTACTTTCTGATATCGAGTGCAATCGCAACTACGATAACGATACCCTGTGCAATGTACTGGTAGTTTGTATCAACACCAAGGTACTGTAAGCAGGTCTTTAAGATCTCGAATACAAGAACACCGATAAGAACACCAGAGATACGTCCGATACCACCGTTTACGGATACACCGCCGATGGTGCAGGCTGCGATCGCCTCAAGCTCCCAGCCCTGACCCATGTTGACGGAGGAACCACCGGATTTTGCGCCTACAAGGAAACCGCCCAGTGCGTAGAGCGCTGCTGCTGTCATGTAGATGATGATCTTTGTCTTCTTTGTGTTTACACCGGAAACCTCTGCGGACTGCTCGTTGCCGCCGATCGCATACATATACTTTCCATGAGGAGTCATGTTATAGATGAACCACATAACAAGACCAACCGCAAGGGCGATCAGGAACAGGAACGGGATCGCGCCAAAGAGTTTTCCTTTTGCTACTGCTGTGTATGCGTTATGATAACCACCGATCGGAGTCGCGTTTGTGTAAACAAGGCAGACACCGTAAACGATCAGCTGCATACCAAGTGTTCCGATGAAGGCCGGAACCTGTAAGTAAGAAATTACGATGCCATTGATGAAACCAAAGATACAGCAAATTGCCACACAGATCAGAAGAACCGCGAGAACCCATAAGCCCCAGGCATTTCCGAAATCCGGAAGGTTCTGGAAGAACTTGCCGCTGTAATCCGGCTTCTGAAGTAAGGTACCTGCTAAGCAGGCAGAAAGACCAACCATACGTCCTGCGGAAAGGTCTGTACCTTTTGTAATTAAACATCCGGATACACCGCAGGCGATGATGAATCGCGGAGCTACGTTTAATGCGATGTTGATTAAGTTGCCGCGTGAAAAGAATGTAGGCTGCTTGATCGCAGTAAATACTGCAAGTAATAAAAGAACGACGATGATTCCATTATTGATAAGGAAATCTTTTGCACTTACTTTTTTCGCTGTCATGACTGAACCTCCCTGTAATCTACTTGTTTTCCTTGCCGCTTAAAGTGAATTTTGTGGCAAAGGACATGATCTTCTCCTGAGTTGCGTCTTCTCCTTCCACCTCACCGGTGATGTGACCGTTGCACATTACGATGATTCGGTTGGACATACCGATCAACTCCGGCATTTCCGACGAGATCATAATGATGGATTTGCCCTGTTTTACGAGATCGATCATGATCTGATAAATCTCGTATTTGGCTCCGACGTCGATACCACGGGTCGGCTCATCCATGATCAGGATATCAGGATTGTTTGCAAGCCATCTTGCGATAATTACTTTCTGCTGGTTGCCACCGGAGAGAGACTGGATCAGCGTCTTTCCGCTCGGTGTCTTGATCTTTAATTTCGCAATGCTGTCCTTTACGACCGCATCGACTTCTTTTTTGTTGATCTTACCCATATGGGTGTAATTCTTGTAGGAAGCGATCGCAGTATTGTCATCGATGCTCAGGCATCCGAAGATACCGTTTCCGCGTCGATCCTCTGTGATCATTCCGACGGAGCTGTTGATCGCATCCTGCGGTCTCTTGATGTGAGTCTCTTTTCCGAGGATCTCCACGGTACCGCTCTCAATGTGGCGCATTCCAAAGATCGCTTCCATAAGCTCGGTTCTCTGCGCTCCTACCAGTCCGCCAAAGCCCAGGATCTCACCTTTCTTTAATTCAAAAGAGCAGTCCTTGAAGGAATTCGGCAGAATACTTGTCAGGTGGCTGACCTTTAAGACCGTCTCATCCGTCCGGTAATCATCCTTCGGCGGATAAACGTTATTTAATTCACGTCCAACCATCTGTTTTACGATCTCCTCATCGGAGATATCCTCGATCGCCCAGGTTCCAACGTATGTACCGTCACGCATGATCGTGATATCGTCGGAGATCTGGCGGATCTCAGCCATCTTGTGGCTGATATATATCATAGAAACACCTCTGGATTTCAGGTCTCTGATGATCCGGAATAATGCTTCTACCTCGTTATCAGTCAGTGAGGAGGTCGGCTCATCCAGAATTACAAGGTTTGCACTCTGGCTGACCGCTTTTGCGATCTCTACTGACTGCATCTGTCCGATTGATAAGGTGCCGAGTTTTGCTTTCGGGTCAAAATCCATCTTGACATCCCGAAGCCATTTCTCAGCTTCTTTGTTCATCGTCGCATGATCAACGACCTTGACCGGTCCGTAGTTTTTCATCGGATACCGTCCAAGATACATATTCTCAGCGATGGAGCGCTCCGGAATCGGCTGAAGCTCCTGATGAACCATGGCAAGTCCTTTTTTCAGCGCGTCATCCGGGTTTGCGATCTCCGTCTTGACGCCGTCGATATAGACCTCGCCTTCATCCATTTTATAGATTCCGAAAAGACATTTCATCAGTGTCGATTTTCCGGCACCGTTCTCTCCCATCAGTGCGTGGACCGTTCCGGGGCGAACCCGTAAATTTACTCCGTCAAGTGCCTTAACACCTGGGAAGGTTTTTTTGACCCCTCTCATTTCGAGTCTGTACTGTTCTGCCATCCCAAAACTCCTTTCAGATACACTCCCCCGCATCTCCGGGTGGCATATTTTTTTAAGTTTTAAGTTCAGAGAACCGGGTGTGCCAGACACACCCGGTTCTCATTTGTTACAGTATCAATTACTTTAACATATCAAGGATTTCCTGAGCGTTATCCTGAGTAACCTTTTCGTAGTTGACCATGTTGACAGCGTCAACCTTCTCACCGCTTAAGAACTTAACAGCGATATCGCTTGCAGCCTGAGCCTGTGCGAAGTGGTTGTTGAATACAGTACCTGTCTGCTTGCCGTCGATTACGTTCTGAACAGCCTCTGTCAGAGCGTCAACGCCTACAAGGTAGATATCCTCGTTAACTTTACGTCCTGCTGCCTCGATTGCCTGTAATGCACCAAGTGCCATAGCATCGTTGTTGCAGAAGATAACCTCGATCTTGTCGCCGTACTGGTTTAAAGCGTCCTGTGCGATCTGCTGAGCCCTAGCCTGATCCCAGTCACCACGCTGTTTTAAGAGCTCCTCAACTTCCATTCCTGCGTCTGTAAGAGCCTTAACAGAGAACTCTGTTCTGTACTGAGCATCTACGTTCTCCGGGTCACCCTGGATCATGATGTAGGAAACTTTGCCATCGCCGTTGATATCACCCTTGTTTGCAGTCTCAAGGATCTCTTCGCCCTGATATGTACCGGACTGTCTTGCGTCACATCCTACGTATGTAGCGTTAAGACCTTCAGATTCCCATCTCTCTTCTTCTGATGCGTCCGGCTCACGGTTGATGTAAACAACCGGGATACCAGCTTCTTTACACATATCTGTGATCTCCGGTGCGGAAGAAGCCTGTACAAGGTTTAAGATCAGAACGTCATATTTCTGTGTGATGAAGTTCTGGATCTGGTTTGTCTGCTCTGCCTGATCGCCCTTACCATCCTGAACGACTACGTTCTCAGCCTTGAATCCAAGGTCCTCTGTTAAGTAGCGAACTAACTCTGTTCTGTAAAGAGTCATGAAGTTATCATCGAACTTGTAGATGCTGATGCCGACTTTCTTGTCTGCTACATCTGTGGTTGCTGCTGCGGCTGCAGCTGTTGTTGCAGCTTCTTTTGCTGCCTCGGTAGCTGCTGCTGTTGTCTCTTTTGCTGCCTCAGTAGCTGCTGCTGTTGTTGCTGTTGTGGAAGAGCTTCCTCCGCATCCTGCTAAAGACAGGGCCATCATGGAAGCCAGTGCCATTGCTGTTACTTTCTTTGTCATTCTCATGTTTTGAATCCTCCCATTCAAAAAATAATTTTGACCGTTTAGGCATTTTTCCTTAACGATGAATTCATTATAGCCTGCCTTTGTGCATTTTTCCATACTATTT
>ERZ791808.2393-NODE-2393-length-11352-cov-3.818890_pt1 | contig 11352 bp, 9 predicted proteins | sample MGYA00510305_ERZ791808 | MGnify/ENA primary metagenome ERZ791808 (study PRJEB30046, sample SAMN00792024) | human gut metagenome | study: EMG produced TPA metagenomics assembly of the A metagenome-wide association study of gut microbiota in type 2... | reverse complement strand
AACCCGAATCTGGCCATCGACGGCGTGCAGGTGGCTGCGAAAACCGGCACCGCGCAGATCGGTGACGGCAATACGTCCATCGACGGCTGGGTAGTCGGCTTCGCCCCGGCGGACGATCCGAAGATCGCTGTTGCCGTGGTGGTGCACAATGTGGATTTGTATGGCTCGTTCGCGGCGGGTCCGATTATGAAGGCGATGATGCAGGAGGCGCTGGCAGAGTGAAACTGATTGAAGGACAGCTCATCCACCGACGCTACAGGTTGGATGCCCGTCTGGCCCAGGGTGGCATGGGCGAAGTATGGAAAGGCTATGATATCCAGTTGGGTCGTCCCGTGGCCATTAAGGCGTTGCGCGGCGACTTGGGCGTCACGCAGGAGGCCAAGCTGCTTCGCCTGCGTGCGGAAGCGCATAATTCCGCCAATCTTGCACACCCGAATATCGCTGCGTTGTTCGAATATTACGAACATGACGGCATCGGCTTCCTTGTTATGGAGTACGTGCCCAGCAAGTCGCTGGCCGACCTGTTCCACGAGCAGAACGGCCCGATGGAGCCGACCCGTCTGCTGCCGATTCTCATCCAGACCGCGCGTGGCCTGTTCGTCGCGCATTCGCATGGCGTGATCCACCGCGACGTGAAGCCTGCGAACATCATGGTGTCCGATTCCGGCGAGGTGAAAATCACCGATTTCGGCGTCTCCTACTCCACCAATCAGGAGCAGATCACGCAGGACGGCATGGTGGTGGGCACCGCACAGTACATTTCCCCGGAGCAGGCGCAGGGCCAGCATGCCACGCCTCAATCCGATATCTATTCGCTTGGCATCGTCGCCTACGAGGGCCTGTGCGGGCATCGTCCGTTCACGGGTGCCACGCCGGTCGACATCGCCGCAGCACATGTCAACAATCCGGTTCCGCCGCTGCCAGACTCCGTCGACGTGCAGCTGCGTGAATTCGTCATGTCGATGCTGTCCAAAGACCCGCTTGACCGTCCGAAGGACGCGTTGACGGTGTCGCGCACGTTGTCCCGCATCGAACGCCGTCTGCTCGACCAGCAGACACAATTGGCTGACACGATGGTGGTGCCTACAGGCGGAAGGCTTCCGCGACGCGTGGTCAGCAGACCTCATATCTCCTTGAGCACTGATGGGAAGGAACAGGGATGAACATCAACATGCCTACCTCTTTGGCTGGTGGACGTTACCAGCTCGGCCAACTGGTCGGCCGTGGCGGCATGGCCGAAGTGCACGTGGCGCTCGATACGCGCCTTGGGCGTACCGTCGCGGTCAAGATCATGCGCGCCGACTTCGCCAACGACAAGATCTTCCTTGAGCGTTTCCGTCGCGAAGCCCATTCCGTGGCGCAGATGAACAATCCGAATATCGTGAACATCTACGATTCGGGCGAAGAGGTCGTCGCCACGGAAACCGGCCAGACCGAACATCTGCCGTATCTGGTGATGGAATATGTCAAGGGCCAGACCTTGCGCGACATTCTCAAAGTGAATGGCGCTCTGAGCCAGCGCGACGCCGAACAGGTGATGATGGGCGTGCTCAACGCGCTTGAGTATTCGCATCGCATGGGCATCATTCACCGCGACATCAAGCCCGGCAACATCATGATTTCCGAGCAGGGCGTGGTCAAGGTCATGGACTTCGGCATCGCCCGCGCGCTCGACGATTCCGCCGCCACGATGACGCAGTCGCAGGGTGTGGTCGGCACCGCGCAATACCTGTCTCCCGAGCAGGCGCGCGGCGAAAGCGTCGACATGCGTTCCGACCTGTATTCCGCAGGCTGCGTGCTGTATGAAATGCTTACCGGAAGGCCGCCGTTTACCGGCGATTCCGCGGTTGCGATCGCCTACCAGCATGTTTCGGAGGTCGCCACTCCCCCAAGTTCGGTCGTTCCCGGCTTGCCGAAGATGTGGGATTCGATTTGCGCGAAGGCGATGGCGAAGGATCGTCAGAACCGTTACGCCACGGCTTCCGAGTTCAAGAACGATTTGCTGACGTTCATGAACGGCGGCGTGCCGATGGCGGCCGCGTTCAATCCGTTGACCGATCTGACCAATATGAAGGCACGCAAGCAGGCCGAAATGGACGCGAACACCGTGGCCATGACTCCTGCCGGTGAAACCGCCGCGACGCAGGCGTTCAATCCCGTTACGGGCCAGTTCGAGGCCGTGCCAAACCCGCAGAACGGCATTTCCACGAAAACCCGTGCGGAACAGCGTGCGGAGGCCGCGAAGGCACGCAAGAAGAAGCAGATCATCATCGGCTCCGTCGTGGGCGGTCTGGTGGCTCTGCTGGTCATTCTGGGCGTGTTCTTCATGCTGAACAAGAACAACTCCGCCGCCGACATGGTGGAAGTGCCTGATTTCACCGCCACGGCGAATATTTCCGAGGCGCGCGTCGAAGAGCAGCTTACAGCCAAAGGCCTGAAGCTCGACGCCCGTGAGGATTCCGACTCGAGCGAACCGAAGGGCACCATCACCAAGCAGAATCCAAAGGGCGGCAAGAAGGTAGCCAAGGGCTCCACGGTTTCCGTATGGTTCTCCACCGGCCCGCAGTCGGTCGCGGTGCCGGATGTGTCGAACAAGAGCCAGGACGATGCGAAATCCATTCTTGAGGCCGCCGGCTTCAAAGTGGGCAACGTGCGTACGGTAGACAACGCATCCATCGAAAAAGACAAGGTGGTAAGCACCGATCCTGCCGCCAATTCGAAGCAAACCAAGGGCACGATCATCACGCTGTACATTTCGTCCGGCATGACCAAGATTCCCGACAATCTGATCGGACAGCCGAAAGACACGGTTATCGAGCAGCTGAAGCAGGCCGGTCTGACGCAGATCACCATCGAAAGCGAGTATTCCGATTCCATCGCTTCCGGCGCTGTGACCCGCGTCGATCCGGGTGTCGGAAGCACGGTCGAGGCTGGTACCGCGGTCACGATTTGGGTGTCCGCCGGCAAGCAGCAGGTCAGCGTACCCAACGTGGTCGGCAGGAGCTATGCGGAGGCCAAGAGCCTGCTGGAAAGCTACGGCTTCCAGGTCACGGTTTCCGGTCCGGAGGATGGCACCGTCACGGGCATGTCTCCAACCGCCGGCACCCAGTCCGACAGCGGAGCCACGGTCACGTTGACCACCAAATCCTCCAGCACCAATAATGGCGGTAACAACGGTAACAACGGCAACAACGGCAACAACGGCGGCAACGGCAACAACGGCGGCAACGGCAACAACGGCGGCAATACCGACGGAGGCAACAACACTCCCGAAGGCAACTGATCGGTCGAGATAATCGCCATCATTCACAAGGAAGGCCCAGCTGAAATGCCAGCTGGGCCTTCCTCATTACGGTCTTATGTTCTTTTGCGATTCGTGTTTTCTTACGATTTTGTATTTTCTTGCGATTGAGATTGCGCGACTTACGTTTCCACGCTTGTACCATCGCTTGTACCATGCGTTTTCGCACTTCCCGCGTCTTCTTGCTGCGACCTTAGGCCGCGACCTTCGGCTGCAATCCCTTGGAACGTTCCACGGCGTTCTCCTGGCCGCACACCTTCAGCCAGTTCGCAAGCAGACGGTAGCCGTCCTGCGTCATCACGGATTCGGGGTGGAACTGCACCGCATACATCGGCTTGCTGCAGTGCTTGATGCCCTGCACGATGTGGTCGCCCTGCGTCCACGCGGTCACCACCAGTTCTTCCGGCACGGAATCGGGCTCCACGGCCAGCGAATGGTAGCGGGTGGCGGTCATCGGATTGGCGACACCGGCGAAGATCTCGTCGTCGATATGCTCCACCAAGCTGGTTTTGCCGTGCATGATGGTCGGCGCGTGGCTTACGGTCGCGCCGAACGCTTCGGCCAGCGCCTGCATGCCGAGGCACACGCCGAACATGGGCTTGGACTGCTCCGCGCACAGGCGAATCATGCCTTCGCTGGCACCGGAATCGGCCGGAGCGCCCGGGCCGGGAGAAATAAGCACGCCGTCGTATTCGTCGATCACACCGGCTTCGCCCGGATCGATCGCATCGTTGCGCACCACCGTCACCGCGGCACCCAACGTCTTCAAATAGCCGACAATCGTGTAAACGAACGAATCGTAGTTGTCCACGACCAAAATGCGTGCGGAATCGGTCATCATGCTCCTATCAACGTCGGAATGTCGGCGTTCGAATGCTTCGAATACTTACGTTGCGCGAATATTTGCGTTTGCATAGCAGTGTACGTGCGCAACATGTCGTGACGCGGCGCGCGTCTCACGCAGCGATTGCAGCAATCGTGATAATCGCAGATCGCAGCAATCGCTTTCACGTCTGCCAGCAAAACTGCCAGCAGACCGCCGGAAGGCACCTGAATACAGCTTTATATGGCCGTGTAATTCGACATTTCCTGCAATGCCGGAATATTCGTCGCAGCCCACGGGAACAGCCATTCAAAGCACGATGCGGCCGCCGCGAAAATCAGCAACGCCATGAGCACAAGTCGAATCGGAAGCACACCCGGCTGCAATCGCATCAATCCGCCGTACAAGCTGAATTCCGGCTTTTCGCGGCGTCCTGCGCGCACGTCGGCGAGATACGGCCAACGCCATGCCACCAGCGCGGAAAGGAAGATGATCGCATATGCGGCGAGCGCGCCGAGAATCCACGGTTTGAGTGAGCTGACGGATGCGACGATCGACGATTTTTCGTTGTTGACGAATTTGACTTTGCCGTTGGAGTCGGTGGAGGCGAGCTCCTGGGGGATGCCGTCGGACACCTTCGCCCAGTATGAGAATTCCGCGTAGCTGATCCAGCGGTGTGTCGGCGTGGAGTATTTCGGTTCGCATGTGGTCATGGTCAGCATGCGTTTGGTTGGCGTCGCGCCGGGGTTTTCGGGGTTGGCGGCGACCACTTCGATGTCGGTCGGCAGCACGATTTTGTAGCTGGTGTAGTGGTAGACGTACCAGTAATCCTGCGTGCGCACGATGATCGGGTCGCCTTCCTGCAGTTTGTCGACGTCGCCGAGTGGCTGTCCGTAGCCGTTGCGGTGCCCTGCGAAGGCGAAATTGCCGACTTGGCCAGGCATTTGCGAATCCTTGTAGTGGCCGAGTCCGTGCTTGTTGAGTTCGGTGAGAGAGGTGCCTTCAACGAGGTTGCGCTGCCATTGGCTGCCGAATCGCGGAATGTAGACCTGGGCGATGAGCTCGCCTTCCTGTGCGCTTTGCGGTTGCGTTGGCGGGTCGCCTTCCTGCGCTTGCGCAATGGTGACGCTGTCGGATTGTCCGGGGTCGGACCATGATACGGATTGGCGTGTTTCGATTTGGTTGTGTTCGGCCTGCACGCCCGTCCACCACATTTGCCATGCGATGTAGAGCGCGCAGACGGCCGCCGCGGTCAGCATGAGTTCGGCGAGGATGCCAAGTATCGTCCAGACCACGCTTTTGCGACGCTGTTTTGGTGCCACGTGCTTCATCGGTTACTTCCCCTCTTGCGATTCCTGCGTTTCGTCCGTTTGCTGCGATCCGTCTGTTTCGTTGTTCATCGCCTGCGCGTATTGCAGCGGCTGTTGCAATGCGTCGGTCGCGTCGAAATGGAGTTTTTCTTTTTCGTCGACCTGCCATCCCAAGCCGAACGCGCTGACGTACTGCCGGTATATGGTCACTTCCTGCGAATTGTCGAGCGCCTTTTTCATTGTCTCGACCGGGCCGATCGCGGAAATGGTGAATGGCGGCGAATACTTTTTGCCCTGCAAAAGCAGCACGTTGCCGGAACAGCGCACTGCGGAATTGAACAGCACACGCTGGTCCATGATCATCATGGATTCCGCGCCGCCCGCCCAAAGCGCGTTCACCACGGCTTCGACGTCTTGCTGGTGCACCACGTAATCGTTGATGTTGGAGGTGGAGCCGCTGGAATCGACCATGTTTTCCCAGAGTGGCGAATCGTCGAGCGTCACCACGAGTCCGGGGCCTTCCACCGCGGGCAGCATGGTGCCGTTGCCGGCGCTTTCGCTGTCTTGCTGGTCGGCGTCGTCCTGGCTGTTCAGGGTTTTGCTCAGATCGTTCACGCGGGAGCTGAGCGCGTCGACTTCCGTCTGCAGGGAGTTGACTTTTTTCACGCGTTGTTCCACGAGTTCGGCGGTGTCGTTGGTCACCACGACGGAACGGTTCACGCGCAGATTCGTGGCGAGCAGGAATCCGGAGAACATGAGCACAAGGAATGCCGCCACTCCGGCCGCTTTCGACCGTTTCGCGGTGTGCTTGCCGGTGTGCTTCGCCATGCGGACCTTCCTGATTCCCATTAAGCATTTGCTCTGATTATGAACAGTTTTGCGCTGTGAGTTCGCCGCTTTCGAGTCTACCCACTATTATGACTTTTAGCCTATTAAAGGAGACTATGCTGATGGCTGACGAAGAGCTGCACGAAACCACCGCGGACGATCAGAACGATCTGCAGTCCACGGACGACACCGCTGCCGTTGAAGAGAGCAACGAAACCGTTCAGGATGCCGCTGAGGAAACCACCGTCGATTCCACTTCTGACGAATCCGCTGATTCCGACGACGATGACGATCACGACATTCCGATGGATCGCGTCGAAGCGGTGCTGAACGCTACCGCCGATAAGGACTCCCTGAGCCCGCAGATGCAGCGCATGATGAACCGTCAGGCGGAGAACACCCGCCGCGTGGAGGAAACCATCAAGGGCACCAAGTCCAATCCACGCTGGTTCGTGCCGCTGTTCTGCGCGCTGATGATCATCGGTCTGATCTGGGCGGTCGTCTACTACCTGACTTCCGACTACCCGATTCCGAACATCGGCGCGTGGAATCTGGCCATCGCATTCGCGATCATCATGATCGGATTCATCATGACCATGTGGTGGCGCTAAAGCGTAGTTTCGCCTTTCCTGCGATTTGAGGGCGTCTGTACAACGTGCGGTCAGACGCCCTTTTCGCATGCCCTTTTACGATTATCTCGCAATCTTTTCGTAGGTTTTCTTCGTAGGTTTCACGCTCTTTCGCAAACGTACGCGGTCTTTCGCGACTGCCTTGCCAATCCCGGTTCGCCTGTTTCTTTTTTCGATTCCGGTTTGTTTTTCAGATTTTCGACGTGCGCAGCAGCACATGATCGCAGCCTTGCATGGTAGTGCCGAACAGATAGACCGGACCACCGTCGGCAAGCTTCAATTTCTTGCGTAGCTGCGGTGCGGTAAGCGGGAAGTTACGTACCGCGATATTGGCCTGTTTCGTGCCATTCAGCAGTCGTTTTATATCCTTTTTATTCATGCCGCCGATCGCTTCAATCGCGAATCCTCTGCCGGGAAAATCGGCAACCGGCGTTGCCGACACGAAAAGGTGGCTGCTTGGACCGACCTGCGTCACACCGAATCGTTCCTCCACCAGATCGAAGCAACCGGCCTTCATAATCGACGCATTCGGCTCATACAAGTAGTTTTTCGCCTCCGGCAGCGGTTTGCCGCCAATGCGCAGGCCCTGCGTATATGCGGCGGAATCATAGTCGATCCGCTGATTGTCGTTCACGCAGAACACGCGCGGCGCGGATGGTTCCTCATGCACCTGCTGACCCAATACCAGCAACAGTTCCTTGCATTCGTTGCCGGTGGCCACGATATGCACTTCGCGTACGGTCCCGTCGAAATCGGCGACCGCCTTGCGCCAATCCAACATCGGCGAAAGCTTGACCAGCGTGTACTGCGATTTGGCGAGCAACAGGTCACGCAATTCGAGTACGTTCGGCGTGCAATCCTCGATCGCGTAAGTGCGCGATCCATGCTCGTCGCGGCGGGCCGGATCAAGGTAGATGAAGTCCACCGGACCCATCTGCCTGAGGTATTCCACGCCGTCGCCGCACACGATGCGCGCCTGGTCGAGTCCCAGTGCGGCCATATTGTGTTCGGCCAGATCGCACAGATGCCGCTGCCGTTCCACATAAGTGGCTTGGCTGAATCCGCGCGCCAGATACGAGAAGTCCACGCCGAACCCGCCCGTCAGATCCACCATCGCCCTTCTCGCCACCAATGTGTCCGATTCTGAAGAATCGGACAACTGGAACGCACTTTTTGCCGTTTGCATGACCGATTCGGCGGAATCGGACAACTGTGGCTCACTTTTCGTGGTTTGGTTGTCCGATTCTCCAGAATCGGACACTCTGGCGCGCACGGTTGCGGCCGGCGCGAGCAGGGTTTGTGCGATTTCTGACTTGTATTGGGCTGTGAACTGCGATGAGCACTGTTCCATGGAAATGTGCGGAGGGTATACGATTCCCTCGCAGGAGGCCCATTGTGGCAGTTTTTTGCGTGCGATCTGCCATCCGGCAATCTGGTCGAGCGCCAACGGCAGGTCGAGCCCTTCCACACGTTTGGCCTTCAACGCCAGTTCGCGCACGTCCTCGTTGCGATGCATCGCCACGAATTCGCGCGCCTCGTCATTCATGATTGTCATTGGTGACGTACCTGATTTCGTTGTGTTGATTCGTCGTCATTCTGGGGATTTTCTGGTTTCACACGATGTGGATAAGTCGTGGATTATTGTGGACGAATGTGGATAGCGTCTATATCTTGTAGGCAGTTTTATGGCCGTCCACAATATATAGGATGGTGTTTTTCCCCATTTTTCCACTATGCACAGTCGGGTTATCCACATTTTCCACCGTTGAAAAGCCGGGGAATCCACCGTTTTGTGAATATCCTTGTGGATAATGCACCGAGTTATCCCCGACTTACCCACAGCTCAACCCTCACTTATCCACACACTTATCCACATTTGTGGATAAGTGTGTGTCTGCGATTCCCCAAATCTGTTTTTCTCCTTCCTGCCAACTAGGAGAACATGCCAAGAAGGGGGTTTGCGCGAAGTGGATTGCTCATATTGCATGCGACGACAATCGCAATAATCACGGCCAACATGATTACGCCGTACATCAGCGTGCGCTGCTGCAGGCTTTTGCCGCGCAACGCATGCAGACCGGAAACCAACAGCCAGGCGAACACTCCTCCGATGATGAATCCGCCGACATGCGCCTGCCATGCGATGTTCGGCGTGATGATTGGCATCAGGAAGTTGATGAGCATCCAGATCAGCATGGATCGAATGTCGATGCCAATGCGCTGGTATACCACCAGAATTGCCGCGAACAGGCCGAATAGCGCGCCGGAAGCGCCGTATGCGGATGTCAGCCAACCGTCTTGCGAGAACAGTGCCCAGACCATCATGCCGGCGCTTCCGCCGAGTCCTGACAGCACGTATAACGCGAGATATGGCAGATGCCCCATCATGCGTTCCAATACAGGCCCGACGCACCACAAGGTCAGCATGTTGAAAAGAATGTGCCATAGGGAGGCCGGCTGGTGCAGGAACATTGACGTAATGAAGGTCCATGGGCGGTGAGTCGCCAGCGCGGGCATGAATACGCCTGAGCCGACGAATGCGTTGCAGCCGGTCGGCCAGACGATTTTCAATAGTGTTTCGACAATCCAGACCGCGACGCATATCGCCATGATCGTAACGGTGATCACAGGATCGCCGTTACGCCAACGGTATCGCATGGAACGTGCAGAGAAGAAGTCTTTGAACGACGGGGAATCGGGAAACAGACTGAAACGTTGATAAGCCATGTTTCAACCCTACTGGAACGTGCGAATCCGCGAATCTGCGAAATCATTGCAAATGATTGCATTCTTGTGAATCCCCGGCGCGTAAATCCACCCAATCAACACATTCAAGGAATTAATATAGTGAACAGAGTTGGCTTGAACGAGCAGGTCAGCCAATGTTCGCCGATATTTGGGAAAGGATCCGTCATGGAGAACAAGTCTTCTAACGGTTGGAAGTTCTTCGCACTGCTCTTCGGAGCTTTGCTTGCCGGTGTCGTCGGTCTGTATGTGTACAAGCAGCAGAATCCGGATTACGATCCGTGGGAGGAGCCATGGGAGAACAGCTCGTCTCCTGTCGATCTTGGCCTGACCAAGGATGCCGAGGATGGCGAAGCCGAAGTCGCTCCCGCCACCCCAGAAGCTGCCTGATTTCTCTTTCTTTCAAGCCCTGCGCCCCACGCGCAGGGCTTTTTGTTTTGCCCTGGAAAACGGAAAGGGACGATTCCAAAACGGAATCGTCCCTTCGTCATCACGCCCTATCTAACGCTACGAGTCATACATCACGCGATAATTCACGTCACATATGGCCCGTGCGAAGCGAAAGTAATGACGAGCGCAGTATCACAAGGCGTGGAAGGCGCAAGCGTACGAAGATACGTCAAGCCTTCCACAACGCAGATAACGCTCCGTCATTACTTGAGCGGACCGGTCATCCAGATGCGCTCGAGGTAATCCTCCATCGAGCGGTCGGAGCTGAAGTAGCCCGAGTTCGCCACGTTGATGAGGGCCTTGCGGTTCCATTCGAGCGGCTGGGCGTAGAGGGCCTCGATTTCCGACTGGATGGCGGTGTAGGCGCCGAAGTCGGCGAGGGTCATGAACCAGTCCTTGGTGAGCCAATCGTGGACAAGGTCTTCGTACACGGTCTTGTCGCCGTTGGAGAAGGTGCCGTCCGCGACCATGTCGATGGCGGCTTTGAGACGAGGATCGGCCTCGTAGTACTTCTTCGGATCGTAGCCTTCGGCATAGAGGGCATCCACCTCGTCGACGGTCATGCCGAAGAGGAAGAAGTTCTCAGCGCCGACGCGCTCACGGATTTCGACGTTGGCACCGTCGAGGGTGCCGACGGTCATGGCGCCGTTGAGAGCGAACTTCATGTTGCCGGTACCGGAGGCTTCCTTGCCGGCCTGGGAGATCTGCTCGTCGAGGTCGGTTGCCGGGATGAGGTGCTGTGCGAGACGCACGTTGTAGTTCCACGGGAAGTAGACGTTCAGCTTGCCCTTGACATCCGGGTCGTTGTTGATGACGCGGGCGACGTTGTTGATCAGCTGGATGGTCTGCTTGGCGAGGTAGTAGCCCGGAGCGGCCTTGGCGCCGAACACGATGGTGCGCGGCATGACATCGTCGGCGGCGATCCTGCCGGACTTGATGTCGGCGTAGCGTGCGATCACGGCGAGGATCTTCAGTGCCTGACGCTTGTATTCGTGCAGACGCTTGACCATGGTGTTGATCATGGTGTTCGGGTCGATGTCGAAGCCGTATTCGCGCTTGGCGTAGTTGGAGAAGTCAACCTTGTTGGCCTGCTTGACGGCGGCGAACTTCTTGACGAATTCGTCATCGGCTGCGAGCGGTTCGAGGCCCTTGAGCAGTTCGAGGTCGCTCACCCACTTGTCGGTGCCGAGGCCTTCGGTGATGAGGTCGGACAGACGCGGGTTGGCGAGCTTGACGAAGCGACGCGGAGTCACGCCGTTGGTCACG
>ERZ791808.2389-NODE-2389-length-11374-cov-4.922343_pt1 | contig 11374 bp, 16 predicted proteins | sample MGYA00510305_ERZ791808 | MGnify/ENA primary metagenome ERZ791808 (study PRJEB30046, sample SAMN00792024) | human gut metagenome | study: EMG produced TPA metagenomics assembly of the A metagenome-wide association study of gut microbiota in type 2... | reverse complement strand
GGCGCCGAGGAAGCTGTGAGCGACCTGCTGACACCGGCGATTCGCGCGATCTACGACAGCGGCAAATCCGCCGCGAACAGCTACACGACCGCCGAGGGGCGCAAGGAGCTGCTGGCGCAGTCTGCGTATGACGCGCTCATCGGTGCGGCGCTGTCTACATTCGGGACGACCGCCGGAATTATGAAAGGCGTGGACGCGCAGAAAAACGCCGCTCTGCGCGCCGGTGAGACCGGAACGAACACCGATGTACAAACCGGCGGGAAACCGACAGATGCGAGCAAAATCGCGGCACAGGCGCAAGCGGCAGAAACAGCAGCGCCGGCAGCGAATGTGCAGGCAGAAAGCGCGCGGGATACGGTGCGCGCGATGCTGAAAAAGGGCGTTGTCTCCAACAAGGAAGCGAACCGCGTCCTATCGGACACGCAGCTGCGTGCAGCGTTTGAACAGCAGACGGGCGAGCGCCTGACCGGCACGAACAGCGAACAGCGCGCGAAAGTGAAAAACGCCGTGATGCTGCAGAACATCACGGGCACTGCCGCGAAAAGCGAGGCGCAGACGCAGAACACGGCCATCAACACCGACCCGCAGCAGCACACGCCGGAGCAGCAGGCGCGCATTCAAGAGTATCAGGACAGTGTGGACAGCCGCATCCTCTCGTTTATTCACAAGTGGAACGGCCTGAAGAACGCGGACTACAAGAAGCGAGCCCGTGTGCGGCTGGATACGGTCTCCGAACGTGCGGCCAGCGACCTGAAAAGCGTTGTTGGCGTAGACGTGACCGGATACACACATTCGATCGATGGGAACGCGCTGCAGCACATAGAAAAACGCCACGGAACGAACGGCGAGGCCGATCACTCCATGGCGAATGAAAACGATATTGCGCGCATCAGCTATGTGCTGGAAAACTACGACAGCGTAAAGCCGCTGTTAAACGCAGACGGCAGCCAGAAGCGCAGCAGCATGTTCAACAACGCGGACAACACGCCCGCACCGCTTGTCCTATACGCCAAGCAGATTGACGGTACCTACTACGCAGTGGAAGCAGCGCCGGATTCTGCGGCGCACGAACTGCGCATCGTGTCCGCGTATATGACAAACAAAAATAGCGGAAGCGCCGGCAAAGTGCTGAACATGCCGCCAAGCGGCCCGCAGCTTACATCCGAAGTGCCACATCGCGCAAACGCTTCCACTACTGCGGATAGTATATCCAATTCGGAGAAAATTGTCAAGCCGGAAAACTCCGGAACTCTTCCACAGGGGCAGGGCGCGATGTCGGCGCAGTTCGGGTATGACGAAGCGCGGACACAGACGCGGTCGACCGACCGCGTGCTGACGGACGCAGAGCGCCGCATGGAAGGGCTGCGCCCGGAGGACCGGGTGCACAAGGTGAACCACGACGCAGAAGTGGACGCCAAGGCGCAGGAACGCTATGAATCGGACTACGACGGCGAAAAAGCAGATCTGTTTGACAGCAAGCAGGACTGGAACGACGCGGACACCGTGCTTGCGCACCGGATCATTGTCAATGAAGTGGAAAAGGCGCGCGCCTCCGGAAGCGCGGAAGCCTACGCCGAAGTGGCAAAGCTCATGAAAGAGTGGGATGCGCACGGCACGGAAGCCGGTCAGGCACTGCGGCAGCGGCGGCAGCTCGCGTCTGACCCGGCGCTAATGGAAGCGGACGCGATCCAACTGCTGAACGACAGCGAGCGCACGCGCAAAATGTCGGACGAGCAGCGCAAGAAGATTCTCGACAGCGTGAGCCAGAACGCGGAGAAGCTGCACAGCATCGAAAAAGGCGACGTGGACGGCGTGGTTGACCTTATCAAAGACATGAGTACGGAGCGGCACACAAACGGCCTGTGGTCAAACAAGATGGGCAGGACAATGGAAAAGGCGCTTGAGCAGGCAAAGAAACTGCCGGGCGGCGAAGCGTTTCTGCGTGACGTTGCCGCAAGCCAGGTGCGCGGCATTGCGTATGACTACGCGAAACCGTCCACGCTCGAACAGATCAAAGCCTATCGTTATCTGTCCATGCTCTCGAAACCGGCGACGGCTGCCAGAAACCTTGCCGGCAATATGGTGTATGACCCGGTAGAGGCCGTGTCAAACAACATCGGCGTCGGGCTGGACATGCTGCTGTCGAAATACACCGGCGCGCGCTCCGTAGCTGCGGATAAGAGTTATTTCTCCAAGGCAAAACGAAAAGGCATGGGCGAGGCAACGCTCAAGTCGTACATTGAAACCGGCCTTGACGCAAGCGTTTCCAACGCACAGGGCAAATACGAAACCGGCGGCAGCAGGTCGTTCAAGATGACTGGGAACTTTCTGGAACGGTTTCTATCCACGTGGGAGAAATACAGCAACTATGCCATGGTCACGTCTGACCAGATGCAAAAAGGCGGCATTCAGGCGGAAGCGCAGCGCGGAATTGATGCGCTGGAAGCCAAGGGCAAGGTGGCAAAAGGCGCGCTTGACGGCCGCGCGGAGGAAATCGCAAGGGAACGCACATTCCAGAACGAAGGCAAGCTGTCCGGTGTCATGGGCGGAATGCGCAATGCGCTGAACAAGCTCAGCATCCAGGACAAGCAGGGCGGCAGCATCGGTCTCGGCGACATTATGCTCCCGTTCACACACGTGCCCGGCAACATTGCGAGCGCAGCGATTCAATACTCCCCTGCCGGATTTATTAACGCCGGTGCAGAGGTCGTCAAAGTCTTGAACAAGGCAAAGGCCGGGACGCTGACCGCAGACGAACAGGCGAAGGCCGTGACGGACTTCGGGCGCGCGTTCAACGGTACGATGGGCATCGCGCTCTTTGCGGTGCTGGCCGGGGCTGGCGTGATGAACGTCGCCGGGGACGACGACGAGGACAAGGAAGCGCTCGAAAAGTCCGAGGGCGTGAGCGGCACGCAGCTCAACCTTAGTGCGCTCAACCGGTGGATTGCCGGGGAAAGCACGGAGTGGCGCGACGGTGACGACCTGGTATCTATCGGCTTTCTCGACCCGATCAACGCGCAGATGACCTATGGCGCGCTGCTTGCAGATTGCTACAAGGAGGACGGCAAGATCACCTTCGGAGACGTGACGCGCGAGAACCTGTCGTCCATCTATCAGAGCGTGATGGATCTGCCCGCTATGTCGCAGTTTCAGGAGATCGCGAACGGCTATAAATACTCCAAGGCAGATACCACTGGCGGAAAGGTAGCGGAAGCCGCCCTGCGCTACGGTGCTTCTCAGGCAACCAGCTTTGTGCCAAACGTCGTGTCCGGCGTGGCGCATGGGGTTGACGGGACGGTGCGCGACACCTACAACGGAGACACCGTGTGGGAAAACAGCCTGAACGCGATGAAGAGCAAGGTTCCGGGGCTTCGGGAGACGCTTCCGGCTGCGCTGGACAACTGGGGGCAGGAGAAGAAATACACAGGCACGGCGGCGGAAAACTTCCTGAACGCGACACTGAACCCCGGCAGCGTGACGAAGTACCGGACGAGTGCCGTGAACCAAGAGCTGTACCGGCTTGAAGGCATGAACATCGACGTGAAATATCCGGAGAGGAAAGCGCCGCTCGACGGTAGCCGGAACGGCAAGGATGTGGATCTGACGCAGGATGAGAGGCGGCAGTACCAGATGGCATACGGCCAGACGGCCTATGACAACATTCAGAAAGTCATTCAGAGTTCTGTATACAAGCAGTCGAGCGACGCGGAGAAAGCGGCCGCGATTCAAAACCTTCTGGAAGTCGCAACGGCGGCAGGCAAGAAGAAAGCGAAGCTCGACGGCGGCGACGCCCCGTCGTGGACGACGAAAAGCGGCGGCAGCGTGGCAGACAACGCCGTATACCGCGCCAAGCTCGGCACCGCAAAAGACACACTTCCGGCCAATGCGCGAGACCGCAACGGCGACGTGATGCAGGCAATCATCAAGACGGTCGTCGGCAAACGCGGCGGCAGTGACCAGCTCGCACTCAATGTCATGGCACAGCAGCTCAAAGAGGGCACGCAGGAAAAGGTGGAGACCGCATACAACGGCGGGTACGAGCTGAAGCAGATCGTGGACTTTTATCAGAAAAAATACGCGACGAAGCCGGGAACCAGCCAGCGGAAGTACAAGAAAGAAGATCTGTATGCGTGGGCGATGCAAAACGGATATACCGCGAAGCAGTTCAACCAGCTCTGGAAGCTCTTCCCGTGACAAACACACAACAAGAAAGCAGCACGCATATCCTGCGTGCTGCTTTTGCTTTATATTTACGATCCGGTGCGCTCGTACTCCGCGATGATGCGCATGGCATCCGGCAGGCTGTGTGCCTCCGTGATCGTGCAGCCGGTCGTGACGATATACGTCCCGTCAAGACCGCGCGCCATGCGGACGTTCTTATTCTCCGCGAACGTAGTTCTATTTTGCTTCGGCGCGTTTGAGCCAGTTTTTCTCGGCTCTATCGGTGTTTCATCCGATGCGCTACATTTTGCACCGCGTCCGTCAGAAACGCTCTCCGTTGAGATTTCACCCGCGCATGCGGCATATCCGGCAAGGTCGATGAAGTTATCCGCTTTATTGCCTCCGGTTGCGATGCGGCCGAGCTTGAACAGCGCCATCATTGCGCCGACGTCGGCTGCGCTGAGCGGCTGATCCATGCCGCGCGCGCAGAGGTAAACGCTCCAAAGCATGGAGATCGTGCGGAAATTGTCCTCCGGCTCACCGTACTGCTGATTTCGGTCGGTGCAGACGCAGCGCTCTGCGGCTTTCAGAATTTCGGAACGTGTCAAAACGCGCCACCATCCTTTGCAGCGCCCGCCTTGAGCGCTTGCAGATTCGCAAGCACGCCGTCGTAGTCGTCCGGATACATTGCCCGAAGGACGGCGCAAAGCTCGTCGTCATCAAAGGCGAGCTTCTCGCCGCTGTAGTTTAGCCGTGCGGCGTTGAAGATCGCGTCCGTCAAGATGCTGAGGCGGAGTTCGTTGCGCGCGTCGTTGCGCACGCCTTCCCACATTGCGTTTGCTTCCATTGTTATTTCCTCCTGTTTTCAGATGTTCCGGCCTCGCCGGTGTCGTTATATTCCAGCCATCGATTTGCGGCAAACTGCGCAGCCTGATAAGCCGTCTGCGGTTTTACGCCGCGGATGTCGGCGATGTCTGCGTAGGTATACCCTGCCATGCGCAGACACACGGTCTGACGCTGCACCGGCGTGAGACCGTCCAGAAAACGGCTGATGTCCGCCGCAGAATCATCGAAATCTTTGCGCGGACGATCCTTTGGTTTGACTGTGCCGCGCTGCGTGTAATCGTACTTACCGGCGCTGTCAAACGGTACGTCATTATCGTCTGCGTACAAAATAAGCATACCGGACCGCTTGCGCTGCTGCGCGTACAGCTTGCGGTGCGCGATCTCGCTGCGAATGCACCACATCGCATGCGTGGAAAACTTTCCGCGCGTTGGATCATATGTACTTGCGGCTCTGAGCAAGCCCTCGGCAGCATGTCCATACAGCTCATCGGCGTCCTCGTCCGGCGCGTAACGGCGGATCGCCAGATAGATCAGACGCTCGTTATCTGCCGCGAGCTGCTGCTGTTCCGGCGTAAGCGGCGCGAGCGGTTTTCTGCGCATGGCTTTACCCTCCTACAATGTCGATTTCATACTCTTCCCGCAGCACGCGGATCAGATCCGGTGCGGATACATACCCGTCGCGCACGCTCTCCGACAGCGCCTCCACTTCGTGCCAGATGCGCTGCAGCTGCTCGGCGTTCATGCCCTCTTTGTCCAGCAGCGCCGTGAAAAAGATCGCAAGCGTCACCCGGCAGGCGTCCGCCGTCGCCGTGTCCTTTGCACGCTGCACGTCTGCCATCGTCGCCGGTCTCCGGCGCGGGTTAATCCGCTTTGGCATCATCGTCACCGTCCATTCTCGCGCCGCAATCCTCGCAGTATTTTTTAGTAGGCTTATCCCAACTGCCATCAGTGGTGATGACAAAGCCGCACGCAGAGCAGCACCACTCGTCTCCGCCAAGATGTATCCACCGACCATGCACCACCGGCGCAACGTCGGCGGCAGGCAGATTCTCCACGTATTCAAGAACCGACTCAATGCCGAAGATAAAATGCTCGTTCGCGCGTTCCTTGTCGCAATGGTCTTTCCGGATTGGGAACTCCATTATCGCTGCGCGCTCGATGTATTCAGCCATTTTCAGCCCTCCTTAGCCATCATAGCACCCACACGGGGCACCGCAGAGACACCCGCCTGGGCTGTCCGGGAACAGGTCATCAAATGTGATTTGGGCTTCCATCAGCGCCTTTGCTTGCATAAACTCATTGTAGTAGCTCTCCCATGACCAGTTGCGCCCCAGCCCCTTGATTGTTTTTAGCGTGGCTGCCGCACCGTGCTCGATGTCGATAGCACGCTGGAATAGATCGGGGTAGTTCTCCCACAGCGCTTGGATTTCTTTCTTCTTCATTGATGGACAGAAAAAGCAAGAACTTTTCCCCGGATTCGGAAGCCCGGCCCGCTCAATCACGCGCGCACATTCCTCGCGTGTCCAACCCCATTCGTAGAGCGGATAATGCTTTTCGTACTTCTTGTCCACTTCATCGATAGGGGCGGCGTGTTGGATGCGCCGCGTCTCCCCGGCATCGTAGCCGACGTACTTGTGGACGCGCTGGCCACTGACCCACACATCTCTGCACGGCTGATAGTTATTGCAGAACTTTTCCTGCGTCCCGATCTTGTGCTTGAGGGAGCATTTCTTGAATCCGTAGGCGATTGAGGGCAACCTCCCGCTGTTGATACATTCCTGTTCCAGCGTCAGACGATTTCCATTCCTATCGCGATACTCCACGGGAATGATTTTCGGGATGCCATGCGCCATCAGCCACTCATCGAATATCTCCATGAACTCGTAGGTGTGCGGCTGCTCGCCTCCGGTATCCGCAAACAAAATCAGATCAATGGGGATTTTGTGCAGATACATTCCGATAATCATGGCGGTGCTATTTGTTCCACCGCCGAAAGACACTACGTTCATCTCTCAGTCCTCCTTAACGCAGCTTCCGCCTCCTCGCGGGTGAGGAATACGGTCTTGCCTATGTCCGTGCCATCATTACGCAGACGATACGCGCAGAACCCGCCCGGCTTGCGATTGCACGTTGACATACACAGATTATCTTCATCCGTGCAAACAGCTCTAACGTCCGGGGCTTCAAGCTCCATTTCTCGCGGCACATTGTCTCGTCCGATTACCCATAGTTTTTCGCCCACCTTACACGGCAGCACCATCAAGCGCCCGATCCTGTCGGCCTCGGCCAACTTTCGTAGGCGATTGATGTCAACTCCATACGTTCTGGCTATTGCTTTAACGCATCCGGCTTCGATTTCCAGTTTAGACCTTTTTATTTCCTCCGGCGTCAGCCCTGTGTCCTCGTAGGCTTTGAGCTTCTCCCACACCCGTCGTTGCGTGCAGCTTCCACCGTGCGGGCACGGCAGCTCTCGGCACTGAGCAATGTCGCAAAAATTGCCGTCAAACGTTAGCCTATCCATCACTCCACCTCCTGCATCCAAAACTCACGCATGCAGCCCCCACATCGCGGGCGTATTGTGGAGGCGCAGCCACCAGTTTTGTTTCTGTAAGCGGCGGAGACTGCAATCGGGCATATCGATACGACACCGTCTTTAGTCAGCTCCGCCTCCGGCCACTGCTCCAAAAACACGTCCTGCCGTGTCTTGCGCGGGTGCTCCTTTGACCACTTCTCCACCACCGCAACGGTTTTTTCAAAAATCTCATTGGCGTTATCACATTTGTTGCCGTGATACTGACACTTTGTGCAATCACTGGACGATTTGCACATCCGTCTGAATTCGCTAAAAAATTCTACCACGTCCATCTTCACACCCCCGCATCCTGCATCGCCTGCCGCAGGAAACTCAGCTGCTGCCGCAGATCGTCGATGGTCTTGTCCTTGCGCTCTGACTGATGCCTGATGAATGCGTTGTTTTCGCGCAGCACTTCCAACTGCGTTGAGATCACTACGCGCGCACAGTGCTCTTCACGCGCGTAGTCGATCAGCTTCTGCACCGCGTAGCGCGCTGCCGGCGAGAAATTCAGGTTGCCTTTGTCGTTATCGAGCAAATCGCGCACGGCAAAGATGATGTCCTCAGCCAATACCATTGGTTACACTCTCCTTTTCGTATTCTGCCCTGTCGAGGGCGGTCGTCGCAACGGCATACGCGCTCCACTGATCGGCGCGGAAACCGTAGAAAAAGTCCGGGTTTGCTTTCGTGCCCTTACCGCTGCGGAAGTCGTGCGACGCGAAGCGGTCAATGAGCGCGTGGCGGATCGTGGTATCGTTCGCGCGGGGGCTGCCGCAGATGGTGAGCTTTTCCTCTTTGCGGGTGATGATGTGGTACGGTACGCCGCGGTCGTCGAGCAACTGCTTGAAGCGTCCGATCCATTCGCAGGTCTCAAACACGTCGCGCCCGACCGGCATACCGTAGGATTCGATGATCTCTATTGCAGCGACCTCGAACGCGCCGCCGGACACGATGCCGGAGACAAACTCGTTTGCGTCCTTTCCGCCCCGCAACGGCTTGCGGGTGATCGTATCGACGATGCACCAGCCGGTTTCCCGGTTGCCGGGGTCAAGCGCCAGCATGGTCGGCATCCGGCGCACCCCCCTTCATGGCAGCGAGCATCTGCTCGACCTTCTCCAGATCGTCACGGTCTGACACCGGAGCCGTCTTCTCCTGTTCGGACTTCACGCCGTCTGCAATCAGCCATTTCCGAATGACCGCATAGTGCGAGTTGTAGCGCGCACCCTTCGCGTCGATGTGCAGCGACAATCGCTGTATGTACTCCGCAAAGTGCGCAGGATAATCGCGGCGCAGCTTTTCAAGCTCTTCGTCCGTGAGCCACACGTTGCTGCGCTCTCCATACGGCTTTTTCTGCTCGTCTGCCGCCCGAGCCGGCGCTCCTGCATGGATTGCCTCCGGCTTTCCGCTCTTTTGCTCCGTATAGGCTTTGTTCTCAGCGATGCACAGGCGCGACAGCTCCGCCTGGTAGTTCGTAGGATGGTATCTGTCGGAGCGCAGGGTGTTGTGCAGCCGCCAATGCCGGATGACGATGACGCCGGAATCGTCAAAGACGATGATAAAGCGCTTGGCGAGCAGGAGCTTGAGATCGTCCGAGGCCGCACCGACATAGTCTGTGATGCGCTTTGGGTTGTTGACAAACCCGTCGTCATCCGCGCGCATGTTGAGGTGGAAATACAGCGCCTGCGCCGATAGCGGCATCTCCAGAAACGCATCACTGTCGATGAGCGAGCGTGCAAACATTCGCTTTTCTGCCATGGCGCGCCCCGGTCAGAACGGCAGGTCGGATTCGTCGTCCGGCAGCTCCTCAAACTTCGGCTCATTCGTGAAGTCGTCCGCGACAACTCCGACGCCGCGCACGACGCCGGGATAGGCGGAGGCAAGCTGCTCCACGCTGGCAGAGGAGACCGGGACGGACGCTTTGACAAAGGCGTCTGCACGCAGGCGCTCCTCGCTGCGCTCCTCCCCGTCACGGGTGGTATAGCTGCGCGTGGAGAGCTGGCCGCAGATGATGACGGCATCGCCCTTTTTGAGCTGCGCGGCATTCATGGCGGCCTCATACCAGACCTCGCAGTTGATCCATTCGGTCTGCTTGCTGCCGTCCGGCTGCACGGTGTCGCGGGCGGGGACAGAAAACTTCGTCAGCGGCGTGTTTTTCGATCCGACGTTGGAAAACTCTGCGTCACGGGAAAGTCTCCCGGCGACGATGCAGTCTCCGGTTCTGGTGCGAATAATCATGTGATTTACTTCCTTTCTTTTGTGGTGCTGCCGATGTGGACAAACACGCGCTTGTTCATGGTCGTGTTGCGGATGGAGAGATTCAGGATTTCGTGACGGTCGGAGCCGTCCGCATTCTTCGCGTACTCGATCTTCTCGACCGCAAATTTGTCATAGCACTTGCGGCCGTTGGCAGTGTAGTTCCCTGCCGGGATCCAGATAAACGGTGCAGTGTACAGCTCGCGGCCGATGCCCCAGTTGACGCACGCGCGCTTGAAACTGTCGGACGCAAGGCCCTTTTCCGCCTCCGTGTTGGATTCCGTGCCGGTGTCCTCCTTGCTGATCCACTGCCCTTTTTCGCTGTCCCAGATGGAGACGACGCAGTTGGCGTTATCGCGCCGGTGCTCACGCTGCCAGTTCATCGCGCCGACTGTCTCGTCCAGAATGGTCATGTCGCAGCGCGCGTCTTTGTAGAGCAGGAGGACAAGGCCGTTATCCTTAACCTGCTGCACGCGGCACTCGATCTCATCCGCGCGCAGGCAACGGAATTTGTTCATGGTGTTTCGCCTCCTTCCGGCTCAAACTCCAGCGGGCAGTTATACCCGATGGTGCGTGTGTCGAGCAGATACTCGCCAGTGAGGCGGCACTGCTTGCGGCTGTATGTCTCCAGACATGGGCAATAGTCGCAAGCAACGTGGTCGTCTGCAAAGTAGATGCGCGCTCTGGATAGGGTATAGTGCAGCGTCCCATGGTCCGTTTTCATGGTTTCGCCTTCTTTCTCGATCTCGCGCGGCTGCGCCTGTCCTTGAGCACAGCAGCACCGAGCGCAGAACGTGCCCAGTCCGCAAGCGTGATGTGCTTATTGCAGCCGGGGCCCGGCTCGCATCCGCGGCGGTGTCCGGTATCGAGTATGTACAGACAGACGCGCGCGCTGCCGCCGCAGTTGCCGCCGATGCTGCTGCCGGAAAGCGCCTGATAGTGTGCGCAGGTACTGCAGTATCGGCTCTGCGGGATGCCGCCGCGAATGTAGGTGTCACTTACAATGTCCATGCGTCTACCTCCTTCACGCATTCCGGGCAGCCGACAACGTTTCCACATCGATCACGCAGCAGCTTGTCCGTCTCCGCATCGCACACCGGGCAGCGCGGGCAGGTGTACTCCGGCGGTTCAACCGGAGGTTCAACGTTCAGCGCGTAATGGATCATGTTTTCACCACCCCGCTTTGGGTCTCGTGATTCATGGTTGTCCTCCTTTGTTTTTTACATGGCCACCGCATCTGCGAGTGCGGCCATCGTATCGATTTTCCTGGGCGCTGCATACTCCGGGAGGTTCGCTGCCACAACGGCTGCGGCCATCGGCGGACAGACGGCATTGCCGCATCTGGCTACCTGCTGTGTCTTCGGGTATGGCTTCCCGGCCGCATCATGGTCGATGATGTAATCCGGTGGGAAGCCCATGGCGTTGTACAGCTCCCGAGGCGACAACATCCGCAGGCCGATATCCGCGATATAGTACGGCGCCCCGCAGATTGACAGGAGCAGCAGATCGTCCTCGCCCAGCGCATAGCCGCAGTACCGGTTC
>ERZ791808.2381-NODE-2381-length-11424-cov-3.061835_pt1 | contig 11424 bp, 9 predicted proteins | sample MGYA00510305_ERZ791808 | MGnify/ENA primary metagenome ERZ791808 (study PRJEB30046, sample SAMN00792024) | human gut metagenome | study: EMG produced TPA metagenomics assembly of the A metagenome-wide association study of gut microbiota in type 2... | reverse complement strand
GGAGTGCACCGTGGAAGAGTGCATCAATCCCAGTGTCCAGGAGCGACTGGATGTGATGCCGTCGGATGTCGACCTGGCGGGAGCAGAGATCGAGCTTCTTGATATGGAAGAAAAGGAGAGCATCCTCAAGAAAAATCTGGAACTGCTGGATGGAAAATATGATTTTATCATCATCGACTGCCCACCGTCCCTGAACCTTCTTACGATCAATGCGCTGACCGCGGCAAATACGGTACTTGTCCCGATCCAATGTGAATATTACGCACTGGAAGGATTAAGCCAGGTGTTAAAAACAGTAAATCTTGTTCAGAAAAAGCTGAATCCGGCACTGGAAGTAGAGGGCGTTGTGTTTACGATGTATGATTCCAGAACTAATCTGTCCCTGGAAGTTGTAGAGAACGTAAAAGAGCATCTGAATGAAAATATTTACAAGACAATTATTCCGAGAAACGTCAGACTGGCAGAAGCACCGAGCTACGGGATGCCGATTAATCTCTATGACAGCCGGTCATCAGGGGCAGAGAGCTACAGACTTTTAGCAGCGGAAGTCATCAGCAGAGGAGAGGAATTATAATGGCGAAGCGTGGTTTAGGTAAAGGTTTAGGCGCGTTCTTCGGGGAAGAAGTTACAGCTACGAAAGAGAACGCTGCGGAAAAAGTAAGCAGAAGTGAGAGAAAAGAGCACCTGATGGCAAATCAGGGAACTGCTAAAAATACAGAAAAAAATGGAACCGGGGCAGAGAGTGACAGCGGAAAAGCAGCAAAGAAAGCAGGAAATACGGCTGTAAGCACTGACGCAGCTAAAAAGAATAATTCCCGGAATGCCGGTAATTCTGAGCCGGTTGTCGTAGAAAAAGTGGTTGAGAAGATCGTTGAGAAACCGGTCGAGAAGATCGTTGAAAAAGTGGTAGAAAAACCCGTTGAAAAGATCGTAGAAAAACCGGTAGAGCAGACACTAAAGCTTAACCTGATCGAGCCGAACAGTGAGCAGCCGCGAAAGAATTTCGACGAAGAAAGTCTTCAGGAGCTGGCGGATTCTATCAAGCAGTATGGAATTTTACAGCCGTTGATCGTCCAGAAAAAGGGCAATCACTACGAGATCATCGCCGGTGAGCGCCGTTGGCGCGCCGCAAAGCTTGCGGGGATCACGGATGTCCCGGTGCTGATCCGCGAGTATGATAAGCAGCAGACGATGGAGATCGCGCTGATCGAGAACGTCCAGCGTGCGGATCTGAATCCGATCGAGGAAGCACAGGCGTTCCAGCAGCTGATCCAGGAGTTCCATCTCACACAGGAAGAGATTGCGAACCGCGTATCCAAGAACCGCGCAACGATCACAAACAGCATGCGTCTTCTGAAGCTTGATGTCCGTGTACAGGATATGCTGGCAGACGGAAAGATCTCCAGTGGACATGCGAGAGCGCTTCTTGGTCTTGAGGAAGGCGAACGCCAGTACCAGGTTGCGGTGAAGATCACCGAGGAAAAATTAAGCGTCCGCGACGTGGAAAAGCTCGTGAAGATGATGAACCGCCCGCCGAAGGAGAAGAAGCCGGAAAAAGGACCGGATATCGATCTGATCTACCGTCAGGTGGAGGACAAATTAAAGTCCATCATGGGCACGAAGGTTGTCATCAACCAGAAAGACAAAAATAAAGGAAGAATCGAGATCGAGTATTACTCCCAGGAAGAGTTAGAGCGCTTGATCGAGCTCATGGAATCCTTGAGGGCATAACCAATCAATAATCCAGCGTAACTATTCAGTATCTTCATAGTTACACGCAAAAATCCATTCCAGATCAGCTTCGCTGATGGGATTTTTGGAAAGAAAATGCTGAAAAAGCCGACTGTATTTAGGGTTTTCTGAAATTTAGCAAAAAGCAGAAAGCAGGCATTTGCCCAAGATGAAAGCTAAATGAAAAGGAAGCTGACGAACAGGAAAAAATTGAACGAAAAAGACTAAAATCACGAAACGCACAGACACATACGGAAGGACAGAAAATAAAATATGGAAAACAGTATGTTATACAATCTTCCCATCGATCCAATGGCACTGATCATCGGATTTTCAATCCTGTCATTGGTATTATTGATCGTGGTGATCATTTGTATTGTGAAGCTCAATAAACTATACCGCAGATACGATATCTTCATGCGCGGAAAAGACGCGGAGACACTGGAAGATACGATCATGGACATGATGGATGAGATGGAGGAGCTGCAGGCGAAAGACCGGGCCAGCAAGGATGCAATGAAACAGCTGTCCAAGCAGATCAAGTCCTCATTCCAGAAATTCGGATACGTCAAGTATAACGCGTTCAAGGGCATGGGCGGCAACTTAAGCTTTGTTATTGCAATGTTGGACAACAACAACAGTGGTTTCGTACTGGATGTTGTTCACAGCCGTGAGGGCTGCTACATTTACTTAAAAGAGGTAGAGGAAGGTGCGACAGAAGTTCTCCTCGGCGGAGAAGAGCAGGAAGCGCTGGAGCAGGCCCTGGGCTATGTAAAGCGCCCGACTATGGATGAGCGCCTTGCAATAAAGGAAAAGGCCGAAAACGGCAGGAAAAAAGAGTTAAAAGGCGGCTCCGGAGAGCAGGATATCGAGGTTCCGAGCAGCGAGCGTAAGAAGAGCGAGCGCATGAAAGAACTGAGAAAACGTCAGGCAGAGCGCCGCGAGGATGAAGAAGAACGTGTAAAGCAGTATGCGGATGCATACGATGTGGAAGAGATTGAGATCGAGACAGACAACATCGAGGATTTTGATGCGATGCCGGATGATTTCAACGGCGAGGATAAAGGAGATTATTGATCCATATGCATAAATTTTTACGTGCAGCTGGTTTCAGCATGTATACAAAGAAAAAGGATATCGAAAAGCTTCTGGATCTGCTGGAACGGCAGCCGTCGATAACGAAGTGCGTCCAGGTCGATGAGGAGAGCAACGTGTGCGAAATGCGCGCGGAAGTCGCCCCGGGACTTGGAATCTCGATCGTCGGAGAGCTGAACGAAGAAGGAAATTTCGAGCGGGAATATTACTTCCCGTACCTGGAGAGCAATGTCGTCGGCTCCACGGAGGAGTGCTCCGTCCAGAGACACACGGAGAAAGAGACCTACTCCGGCATGGTGGACGAGAATAGAGTTGGCATCACGCTGATCTTCTATATCCAGAATTTCCTGGATTTCCGGGAGAAAATGCTGGATAAAGAGCACCACTCCAGAATCGGATCGGTCTGCTTTTCCGGCATGTCCATCGGCGGAAAGGTCCTTCTTCCGATCAAGAAAAGCCAGAAACAGATCCAGAAGGCAAAAGTTTCCGCAAAAGAACGCAGCAGCCTGATCGAGGCCGCAAAAAACGGGGATGAGGACGCCATGGAGACCCTGACCATCGAGGATATTGACCTCTATTCCCAGATCTCCAGAAGAGCCATGAAGGAAGATCTCTACTCCATTATCGACTCCTGCTTCATGCCCTGCGGAGTGGAGTGCGACCAGTATTCCATTATCGGAGAAATCAAAGAAGTTGAGAAAATCCGAAATATTTATACAAAAGAAGAGATTTATCGCATGAAGATCGAGAGCCATGACCTGGAATTCATGGTCTGCATCAACAGCAGGGACCTCTTAGGAGAACCGCAGCCGGGCCGCCGTTTTAAAGGACAGATCTGGATGCAGGGTACCTTAAATCTGGTACCTTACAAGGCGGGACCGATGGATCAAAAGCGATAAAAAGTATAGACAACAAACAGAATCATGGGGGTATAATAAAAACAGATTATCTCATTCGAATCAGCTTGAATTTACCAAAAAAACAAAGACTGACATGCAGTTTCCTGCGATCTCGAAGATATAGAGACAGAGGAAAATGCTTTTTTATTAAACCGGAATCCATAGAACAGGGGAGGAACTGTAGTTTATATGGAAGATTACGATATTATGACCAGAGAAGAGGCCGAAAAGAAGATGGAAGTGCTCCGGCAGATCTTCCCGATCGTCCGCCTTGTGCGTGGGTATACGGTGATGGATCTGAATGGAAAAACGGGAGCGATGGAAGGCCTGGACAAGATGGAGACAGCCCCTCCCTGCGAATGTTTTGCTTTCTGGCAGAAGAATGAACCATGCAGAAACTGCATCAGCCAGAGAATGATGGAAGAGCATGGCCAAACATCAAAGCTGGAATTTCTCGGCAGAGAGATGTACCAGGTGACGGCGAGATACGTGGAGATCGACGGCGAGCCGTATGTGATGGAGATGCTGCAGAAGCAGGACAGCCAGAACTTTATCGATGAGGACGGATGCAAAAAGCTCATAGGAAGCCTGATGAAATATAACCATATGGTCTACATGGATGCCCTCACAGGAGTCTACAACCGCCGTTATTTTGAGGATGAGATAAAAAATAAGACCAACACAGCGGGAGTCGCTGTGATCGATATGGACTATCTGAAGGTCATTAACGATACATATGGACACCGGGCGGGTGACCATGCCATTGAGATGATGGTCAACGTGATCCGACAGAATATCCGGAAGACGGACAGCCTGATCCGGTACGGCGGAGACGAATTCCTCCTGATCCTGCCGGAAATCAGCAAGGACAGCTTCAACGAAAAATTAAAAATGATCCAGGAAAAGATCCACGATACCGCTATTGCGGATTACGGAAATCTCCGCCTTTCTGTCAGCATCGGAGGTGTGATCACCCGCGACGGCGAGAGTATCGAGGAGGCAGTTCTCAGGGCCGACCGCCTGATGTATTTCGCGAAAGACCAGAAAAACATGGTTATCACGGAGGAAAAGACCGAGTATCTGGACGAGACGATGCAGGAATATTTAAGGACACAGACCATCAAGCCGAAGATCCTCATCGTCGACGATTCCGATATGAACCGCGAGCTCCTGACAGAGATCCTGAAACAGGATTATGAGATCCTGGAGGCAGAAAACGGCGAAGCTGCCTTAAAGATGCTGGAGCAGTATGGAACAGGTATCGCCCTTGTGATGCTGGACCTTGTGATGCCGAAGATGGATGGATTCCAGGTCCTGACGGTGATGAATGAGAGACGCCTGCTGGAGGATATTCCGGTCATCATGATCTCCAGCGAGGACTCCGGGAAATATATCAGTGAAGCTTACGGATTCGGCGTCAGCGACTATATCAGGAGACCATTTGACGCGAGAGTCGTATACCAGCGCGTGTTAAATACGATCAAGCTGTACTCCAAACAGCGCCGCCAGCTCCGCCTTGTAACATCCCAGATCCGGGAAAAAGAGCGCAGCAACCGTATTATGATCGGTATTTTAAGCCAGATTGTTGAATTCCGAAACAGCGAGAGCGGACCACATGTCATTCACCTGAATATCGTATCGAGACTGCTTTTAGAGCAGCTGATCAAAAAGAAAAACAAATACCATCTTTCCTGGCAGGAGATCGGTCTGATCGCTACGGCGTCGGCGCTCCATGATATCGGAAAGATCAATATCGATGAGAAGATATTAAACAAACCTGGTAAATTAACAAAAGAGGAATTTGAGATCATGAAGACCCACACGACCATTGGTGCGACCATGATCGGAAAGATCGATCTGTACCACAGTGAGCGCCTTGTACAGCTTGCTTACGAGATCTGCAGATGGCACCATGAGCGCTGGGACGGAAAGGGTTATCCGGATGGCTTGAAGAGAGACGAGATCCCGATCTCCGCCCAAGTCGTATCCGTGGCGGACGTCTACGATGCCCTGGTCAGCGAGCGTGTCTACAAAAAAGCATATCCGCATGAGGTAGCGATCCAGATGATCTTAAACGGAGAATGCGGGAACTTCAACCCATTGATTTTAGAGTGTATGCTGGATATCCAGGATGAGATCCGCCGGAAGATCAGCGTTACGAGCACGGAGGACTTCGTAAGGGACGCGGATGCGCAGGAAAACATGGATATTGCCAACATGCAGTTAAATCCGCTGATGATGGAGTAAAAAAGTACCTGGCCGGATACTGAGAAGCAGATCCAGCCGGAGCAGGGCAGGTGGCAAGTGTGAAAAAAACAACTTTGTTAAAAAATTATCGGGGGGGGGTATTCCAATGAATATAGCCCAGGAAATTTATGAATCTATCCAGGAATTATATCAGGAGATCATCAAAGTTGACCTGAAGACGGGAAAAGCGACAATCCTCCACAGCATCACGGATCCTTCAGACCGCGGAAAAGAATGTATCTGGGACAGCCAGTTAGAGAAATACATGAAAAATAAGATCCAACCGTCGGATCACGAGAGGATGAGAGACAACTTTTGCCTGCGGCATCTGAGAAATGAATGCGAAAAGGGCAAAGGTCTGTTCTCCAACAACTTTTCGACGATGAACGGGAAACTGCCGGATAACCATGTTACGGTGCTGGCGTTCGCGCCGGGAAACGACAGTCAGGAAAAGGTTTATATCCTGCTGCGCAAGGCCGGACAGGAATACTTTATGTGGTCCATCGCGAATCAGTATGTATCATCGACCTGCGATTATTTTATTTATCTGGACGCGAAGCATAACAGCTACCAGATGTTCAGCAGCCGGGCGGGAACCCCGCTTCCTCCGGTGATATGCAATGATTACGAAGGATCCAAGATCGAATACGTGAGGAAATATGTGGTGGAGGAAGATCAGGAGATGGTGATGCGTGAGATGCAGATATCCCGGATCCAGGAGGTCCTGGAACACAACGAGGTCCACAGCTTCACCTGCGGGATTATGGAGCACGGAGGCTACAAGAGAAAGCGCCTGGACTACCGCTATTACGATAAAGAATGCCAGATGATCCTGTTCTCCAGGACAGACGTGACGAACGTCTATCTCGAGGAGCAGAAGAAGAGCCAGAGGATGGAGGAGCTGCTCTTAAAAGCCCAGACAGACCCACTCACGAAGATCTGCAACTTCCAGGCGACCTTTGATGCCATCAGCGAGAAGCTGACGGATACGGATGACAATTACGCGTTTTGTTTCGTGGATCTCGACAATTTCAAACAGATCAACGATACCATGGGTCATCTGGCCGGGGATGAGGTCCTTCGCCAGGTGGCGGACGTTTTAAAGGACGTGGCGGGCCCGGAGAATCTCGTGGGCCGTGTCGGCGGGGACGAGTTTGTCGTATTTGTAAAGACGGAGCAGGACCGCGCCAGGGAGACCGCGGAAAAGATCCTCGCGGGGATCCAGAACATTACCGTAGAAGGAAGAAACAGTACAAGGATCTCCGGCAGTGTCGGGATCGCCATTGCGCCGCGGGACGGCAGAGACTATTACGCCCTCTTAAAACGGGCGGATGCCTGTCTCTACCAGGCAAAATCAGAAGGAAAAGATCGCTGGTACGGCGAGAAGGAAGGACAGGAGAATATATAAAGAAACGCCCCAGGGCAGCCGGGAAAGCTGCTCTGGGGCGTTTTTGCGGTGCGTTACAGATCATACCGCATCCGGAAGTGTTCCAGAAGCGTCAGATTCTTACGGCTGGACCGGATCATCGTCAGGAACCGGTATAGGAGCCGCAGCTCATATTCCTTCAGGACCTCACCACCGTAATAGTATTTCTCCATCAGCTCATTCACACGGGTGTAAAGTCCCGGCTCGAAATCCAGAAGGATCCTGGAGAGCCGCGCTTCCGTCTTGCCGCAGTTCCATCCGGGATGGATGGAGATCCCGAAGAAGAGAAGCGAATGGCGGATCGCCTGGAACATCATGCCGGCCCGGTCGCCCGGAGGCAGTTCCAGAATGCCTAAAAGCCGCCGCTCCGTGATCAGATGGCGGAATTCCAGGAGGACGATGCCGATTCCCTTGAAAAGGAGAACGACCAGCAGGATGCCCCACAGGATGTTTACGGCGGTCTTTAACTGGTCGATGACCTCGGAGTCCGGACGTTTTCCGGCGTGCAGGGAATCCGGGGCATCCACTTCCTCGCCGCTGTCCTCCAGAGCCGCTGTCCTCTGGATATCACCGGGAACCTGTGCCATCTGTAAGAGCGCGTAGGTATCATAGTAGAATCCGGGTGTCACATCCACCGGGATCCAGCCCATGCCGTCCATGTAGACCTCTACCCACGCGTGGGCATCGGAGGAGGTGAGCTGTACATCCCTGCCGCCCGCGGCCTCGATAGCGCGGCTGCTTAAAAAGTAACCTTCCGCGTAACGCGCCGGGATATCGCAAGGACATCAAGTCCCTCCGGCGCGGAAGACAGCCGCTGCAGAAAAGCGGCATAGCAGTTATTATCATGGGTCGGATCCCAGCCTGCGGAGGCAGAGACGGTAAGGCCGTCCGGGACAGGAACACGGTCCAACGGATAAAAGACATAACGCCCCGGTCCTGCCGGAGTAAACCAGTTCCCAAGCGGTTCGCCGCCTTCAGCCAGGGACCAGCCGGGGAAGATGGAATTCAGGGTATCGGGGCTGCCCCATTCATCCTTGTGATCAAGATAATACTGCTGCATCTGATTAAAAAAGCAGATGCCATCCCCGGCCTTTTCCTCAATTGTCTTCTTAAACAGGTTCCGGATCTGGTCTGCCAGGTGGTAGAGGTCGAATGGCTTATTTTCAAGCTCGATCTTACCGACCTCAATCCGGGACATATCGAGAACTTCGTTGATAACGGTCAGAAGGAACTCGGAAAGCTGCTCTGCCTTCACGATATAGTCCTCGGTGCTGTGCCCGTGAAGCTGGCGGTGCGCCAGGTTCAGCATACCGATAATTCCGTTTAACGGAGTACGGATCTCATGGGACATCTCTGAGAGGTAAGCGGATTTCGACTGGCTTACGTTCTCGGCGGCCTCGAGATCTGCCCGCATCTCATCAAGCTGTCTCTTTTCCTCCGTGATATCCCGGAAGTGGAACAGGTCCATCCCGTCTTTCCTTGTCATAGAAAGGCGGTAGCAGGCATCCATCCCGAGCGGTTCGATATCCATCAGGATCGGACGTTTTCCGTCCCACGCGTTATATTCTTTCCGAAGCCGCTTTGCCTGTTCCTCAGGAAGCTTCGGGGCAAGGCAGAGAACGTCGTTCTTAAAATGTTCCTTCGTAAGACCGAACTGCCGTTCAAAATCCTTTGTCACATAGAGTGGAAAAAGGTCCGAAGAGCGGAGAAGAAAACAGGGGTCATCCACGAGGTCAAACCCGTTAAGACTCCCCTTGTCGTCAGACTTGTTAAAATTTAACCTGCGCCAGGACAGACGCAGATGAAGAAAAACGATCAGCAGGCACGCCGCGACCAGCAATTCTGCAAAAAACAGAAATATCAATACCTTGTGTTCCCCCAGCCACGCGAGCTGAAACGCAATCTTTTCCATATTCTATCCCCAATGTAAATTTGTAGCCGGTTACTTCCGATCCGCCGTCATTGCCTACTGCGGATCGAGCTTTTCAATCGCCTGGATCGTGCGGTCATATTCCTCATGGACGCGTGCGAAAAGTGATTTGCTCTCATCGTCCAGAGTATTGTTTCCGCGGAGCTTTTCGGTCAGATCGGAGCTGGCATCAAATAAAGCAGTAAATCCGAGGTTCAGGCAGATCCCCTTCAAAGTGTGGGATGCGCGGAACGCCTCCGCGCCGTCACCGCTCTCAATCGCGGCCTGCAGCTGCCCAAAACTCGGATCATTTAAAAATTTCAACGCGAACTTCCTGACAAGACTCTCCGAAACGAGTCTCCCGGTAACTCCCTCATAATCGCCGCACATCATTTCGTAGCATTCTCTTAATGTCATATGTATGGTCCCCTTTTGCAAGTGTGTTGTTTCATATATTTATATATAGATGGTTTTATTATAACTTTCAAAGGATAAAACTTCAACCGGATAATGGGGGGATCAGGGTTGTTTCATGAAGACCATGTGCCAACGATTCCTGCTTTCAGCAGTCTCGATCATGCTACATACACCGCTGAAGTGCATTGGTATACTTGCTTACTCTGAAAAAAAGCGCAAATTATCCCTATCTCCTTTACAGTACCTTTTTTCAGAGGTATTCTTTATACATAGTCAATACAGACCGGCTATGCCTTTAAACACATACTGTTCCCGCAAATCTGCATTGTCACAAAAACAGTCCATCATCTCTGTCATTATATTTGTGATACCTGTCTCGTGCATTGCCAGGCGCAGGATGTTATATGCATATTTTCTGATGAGCGCCAGATTATTTCGGGATTTTTTGGCAGGTGAGCGATCTTCCCTGAATGTGTCGTCCAACACATGATGGAGCCGGTTCTCTATTGACCAGTGCATTCTTTTTATGCTGCCCAGTTCCTCTGCGGTAAGAATAAGGTCTGATATCAGTGCGGTACACGGAATATCCTTTCCGGCCCCTTCTTCCGCAGACCGTGCCGGGACTCTTTTGGAGCCTTTTTTCATAAATGCTTCCCTGGATGGAGTAACATCGTTTCCCTGGCTGTCCTTCTCAACCGGTACCCTTACCTGCCTGATCCGTCCAATACTCTGAACGTGCGCCCATTCTTTTTGGCTTTTGGTCAGGTTTGAGGCATCTTTACATATTTGACAAGTCCTATACTCATTTCTGTTCCGATTCTTTTCCTTCTGACTGATCTCCTCATATTTCTCAAGATACTCCCGCATTACAGGTTCTGGAATTTCGCCTTTTTTCTTTTTAGCAGCTTCCGCTTCCAGTTTGTCCATGAACGTATGGATCTCCTCATAAGCCTCTGGTTGGTTTTTCTTTACGGTAAGCACAAAATGTCCTTCCTGTTCATGGATCTGTTCCATGATTGCGGTCTGCGTTCCAATCGCATCAATCGTTATGATACTTCCACTGATATCCAGAAGATTCAATAATTCAGGAATCATCGCAATCTCATTCGTCTTTGAATCTACAGGAAGCTGTGCAAGCAGCAATCCCCGGACAGTTTCCACTACATTCAAAATCATTGGAGTTGCCGCACATTTTGTCTTTTCCGTTGCGCCGCAGAGTGCTTTCCCGTCAATCGCAAGATGGGTATTCTTCGAGTCCACGATCTCTCCAATCCATTCCATAAAAGCACACAAGGCTAATTCCTCATCAATTCCTCTCAGCATCCGACTAATCGTGGAAGGCGAGGCGATCCCGTATTTCAATTCCATATGTTTCCGCAGCCATTCCAGGTTGTTCTTGCACCAGTTAAGACTCCTGCGGATCGTTGTCCTGCCACAAAGAAATCCGATTGTGACACATACCAGCATTTCTGCCAGATCGTGTCTTTTCTCTCTGTCGCATCGATAATCCGGGATCTGCCTGAAATAATGAATCAGTTTTTCTGTCAGAAATGGTTTTTCAGCACATTTCCAGAGCCACCTGTATTTTCTCCAGAAGTTCCTGCTGTTCCTCATTCACTTTTGAAATGATTTCCGTTTTATCCAGACATACTAAATAGATGGTCTCTAACTTGCGCAGTTCTTCCAGACCCACGCCCCAT
>ERZ791808.2380-NODE-2380-length-11426-cov-2.660628_pt1 | contig 11426 bp, 8 predicted proteins | sample MGYA00510305_ERZ791808 | MGnify/ENA primary metagenome ERZ791808 (study PRJEB30046, sample SAMN00792024) | human gut metagenome | study: EMG produced TPA metagenomics assembly of the A metagenome-wide association study of gut microbiota in type 2... | reverse complement strand
TCCTGGGCACCGCCATGGATGAAGGAGCGAAGCTTTAAGCCTTTTCTGATGTAGAGGAAGCCGACTCCCTTCGGTCCGTGGAATTTGTGGCCGCTGGCGCTTAACATGTCGATATGGTACTCATCCACATTGATCGGCTCATGGCAGAATGCCTGAACCGCGTCTGTGTGGAAGATGATCCCGTTCTCATGGGCAATCTCACCGATCTCCCTGATCGGCTGGATCGTTCCGATCTCGTTGTTGGCGAACATCACAGAGATCAGGATCGTATCCGGGCGGATCGCTTTCTTCAACTCGTCGATGGAAACGGAGCCGTACTCGTCTACCGGGAGGTAGGTGATCTCATAGCCGCGCTTCTCGAGATACTCACAGGTGTGAAGGATCGCGTGGTGCTCGATCTTTGTTGTGATGATGTGTTTTCCTTTGGACACGTAGGCCTCCGCAGTCGCGATCAGAGCCCAGTTGTCGGACTCGGAACCGCCATTTGTGAAGTAGATCTCATTGTCCTTTGCGCCGAGAGCGTTTGCTACAGTCTCTCTTGCTTTTGCGAGGGCTTCCTTGCACGGGGTGGAAAACTCATATACCGCGGAAGGGTTTCCGTAATATTCTGTATAAAACGGCAGCATGGCTTCCACGACTTCCGGACGTACCTTTGTCGTAGCCGCATTGTCGAGATAGATTACTTTCTTCATTGTTCCGCCTTTCTGTAAAGCTTGATCATCCAGTCTTGCAGTTATACCGCCGCAAGGCTGAACTGTTACCATTTATTTTATGCCATGACCCGAAAGTCAGCTCCCAAAAGGCGCGGACAGGCCACAGATATCCTACATTATATACGAAACCGGTTGGGAATTTCAACCGGTAATCTTATGTTTTTTCAGAAATACACAGTAACTCGCTAAGTATTTAGGAAATCCCCGTATTTTCAGCGGTTTCAGCCGTCATATCCATCTCTTATTTCCACATATATATAACAGAATCCTTCTGCCTCAACGGAGCTGCCCATGCCTTTATCCCATAAAACTCACCCACTGATCACTGGAACCCTTCTCCTCACCGCCGCCGGACTTCTTTCCCGGGTTCTCGGCTTTTTCTACCGGATCTTTCTCTCCCGGACGATCGGTGCGGAGGGACTCGGAATCTACCAGATGATCTTCCCAGTCTACGGAATCTTTTTCTCCCTCTGCGCCGGGTCGATCCAGACCGCCATCTCCCGCTTTACCGCAGCGGACCCGGACCATGCAAAGCGGACGCTGCTCTCTGGCTTTTCTTTATCCTTCGCCATGTCTCTGGCCGCCGCCTTTGTGATCCGGCACTTCTCGGGCCCTCTTGCGGAACATGTCCTCATGGAACCGCGGTGTGCCCCGCTGCTCTCCGTCATGGCCTTCGCGATTCCGTGTACCTCTGTCCATGCCTGCATATGCGGGTACTATTACGGAAAAGAAAAAGTCTCCGTCCCTGCGGCCGCCCAGCTTTTTGAGCAGACGATCCGGATCTTTACGGTATTTCTGCTGGTGTCTGTCTGCATCGAAAAACGGATTCCGGTCACCGTGTCACTTGCCGTATTCGGTCTGGTTGCCGGGGAAGCCGGATCGGCGTTGTTTGTGCTGATATTTTTTCTTTTATTTCATGAGTTTCACGAAAATACAGGCAGATCCTGCAGGATTGGCCAAAGTTCCTTAAAAAATCCGCTTTTCAGGAATTCCGAACGAATTTCGGATCTCTCTGGCAATCTGTTCTCTCCCATGTCCGCCCTCCTGGCCCTCGCTGCCCCACTCATGGCAAACCGTCTCATCCTGAACCTTTTGCAAAGCGCGGAGACGATCATGATCCCGGAGCGCCTGACCGTCTACGGACTCACCCGTTCCCAGGCCGTCAGTACATATGGAACTCTCACAGGCATGGCGATGCCTTTTGTCCTCTTTCCATCGGCCCTGGTAAACTCCCTGGCTGTGGTCCTGCTGCCCGCCACTGCGAGGCACCAGTCCGCCGGAAACGACTCCGGAATTGCCGCCGGGATCTCCATGTCCTTCCGATACAGCCTTTATCTCGGAATTTTTTGCATCGGGGTCTTCACAGTCTTCGGAGATGTGCTGGGCTTACAGATATTTAAAAGCCAGGACGCCGGATCCTTCATTCAGATCCTCGCATGGCTCTGCCCGTTTCTCTATCTCGCCACCTCATCCGGCAGTATTTTAAATGGGCTCGGAAAGACGAAACTCACGTTTTTCCATCACCTGGTCTCACTTCTCATCCGCATCGCCTTCGTGTGGTTCGGGATCCCGGAGTTTGGGATCCGCGCATGCCTCTGGGGGATGCTTGCGAGTGAGATGCTTTTAGCCCTGCTCCATATTCTGGCGCTCCGAAGAATCGTCTCATGTGACTGGAACGCATGGATATTGATCGGAAAGCCTGTTTTCTGCCTGCTTTGCGCCCTGTGGCTCTTCCGGCTCTTTCCGGAAACGCTTCCGCTTCCGGCAGGACTCCCGGATTTTTTCCGGACTGCAGTGCAGATTCTTCTTTTATCCACCATGTATCTCCTGTTTCTGCTGCTTTTTCACAGAAAACAGAGTCCGGCCCCTACATGATCACTCGTCGAATTCCACCGTCACATAATACCCGCGGTCATTCTGGATAATATCCTTCACGATGCCCTTTTTGCTCTTCAGTCTCTCCGTAAACCGGAACAATCCCGACATCGCCACTGCCGGCTCGATCATGTAGTTCACATTGACCGGCGTGATGGACTCGCTGACGTCCACCTCCTGTCCGACCTCCACAAGGCCCGGACGTTCCATTTTAAATACGATCTCTCTCATTTTTATCCTCTTTTCTATTTACGGTAACAGGTATTCCAGAAGCCGTGAAACATTTCGTCGGTACCTTCTGTTTCTCACTTTCCGCCTTGTATCATCGCCACAGGCAGTTTCTTCCGGATGCCCAGTGACGTAAAAATGCCGCCAGACCGCTTTTTTAGCGTTCCCTGGCGGCATTACCTTTTTACTTTCCCGGCATTGCTGCCATGTTCTCTCAAACCTGTCTGACGAGCTTATTTCCCCTCGTAAATGATCGCAGAATCCACATCATATTTCTGCAGTTTATCTCTTCCCTTTAATCCCGCAAGCTCCATCACAAAACAGATCTTAACGACCTCTCCGCCAAGCTCTTCCACAAGCTTTGCGATCGCTTCCACGGTTCCGCCTGTCGCGATCAGGTCATCGATGATCACGACCTTCTGGCCCGGCTTGATGGAATCCCTGTGGAGCTCGATGGTTCCTGTGCCGTACTCCAAGGCGTACTCCATAGAAACGGTCTCTCTCGGAAGCTTTCCCGGTTTTCTCGCCGGAACAAAGGATTTTCCCATCGCGTAAGCAACCGGTGTTCCAAAAATAAATCCTCTGGACTCCGCTCCAACGACCACATCGAAATCTACGTCTTTTACCATCTCAAGGAGAGAATCGATCGCCAGCTTTAATCCATCCGGATCCTGTAAAATTGAAGTGATATCACGGAAAATAATCCCCGGCTCCGGGAAATCCGGGATGCTTATTACATACTCTTCCAGCTTTTTCATAATATTTATGGTTCCTTTCTGATTCGATCCACGATTGCTTCTATTTTATCACATGTATTTTTTTCTGGCAACCATGAGAAAAAGCAAAACGTCGGTTGAATACCTACCTTTTTTGTAGTATAATCAGAGCAGTTCCAGATTCCGCATGATGAGCGGAATCTTTGTTTGTTTCATCTGCAGATGCCCTCTGAGCGCATTTCTGCAGAATAATATCACAAAATTGTTCCTTATCGGCACAGTTATAACATTTTTTAGGAAGTCCAATGATCTGAACATCTCACATCTTGTCAGATCACTGTTGAAATTGGTGAAAGAATCATGAAAATATCTACAAAAGGTCGTTATGCACTGCGCATGGTCATCGACCTGGCTGAACATGCCGACGATGGCTTTATCTCCTTAAAGGACATCGCCGCCCGCCAGGGTCTCTCAAAAAAATATTTAGAGCAGATCGTTCCACTCTTAAACAAGACCGGAATGCTCTCCACCACCCGCGGCTACCAGGGCGGATACAAACTCGCAAAATCCCCGTCGGAATGCACCGTCGGTGCGATCTTACAGACCACTGAAGGCAGCCTCGCCCCGGTCTCCTGCCTCGAGCACACTCCAAACCCCTGCGAGCGCTGCTCCGCCTGCGACACGCTCCCGGTCTGGGAAGGCTTAAACCGCGTCATTATGGATTATCTCGACGGAATCACAATCCAGACGATCCTCGACCAGAAGCATGAGCTCGAGGAAAAGCACAGACTGGCAGCTGAGGAGATCTTAAATCGTGTGAAGGGACCGTGTCAGAGCTAACCTCTCAATTTTTCTGCAAGCTCTTTTAACAGTTCCTCTGTGATGCTCTCTTTATAATGCATCCCTTCATAAGTAGGATGAAGGACCGGGTATTTCGGATGCTTTGTTTTCAGAATGTAATGCTGTTCCAGCAGCCATTCTACGATGTATACAACAGATTCGCGGTCAAGCATTCCAAGTTTTCCGTATTCCGGTATTTTGTCGAGTTCCGCATCCGTGATTCGCTTGCTCTGTGCCCCTCGAAGCACATCCACCAGTATCGTGACCCCATAATAATGTTTTTCACTGATATGGGACAGGCACTGCAGAATTGTAAAAATACAGTCATTTAAATTGACATTCTGAAACATGACAACATCCGTTTCTGCCTTCTGAATCGCAGGTATCGGATGTTCTTCTTTTTTATCCTCTGTCACGATCTTTGGATTCTCAGTTTTTTTATCAAGTCCTGATGCAAATTTTTTCGGCGGAGCCGGTTCTGCTGTCAGATGAAACATTTCATAGTATTTCTTCGCTGTTAGGAATTTTCCGCACCCAGTTCCATCCTTCTTATAATTTGTACAACCGAGGACATATGTATTTTCCTTTCCCGGTTTCACAATCAAATATCCATCCCTGCACTGCTCACATTTTAAAATTGAAAGCTTTCCAGCCGCATATTCATTCGTCATGAATCCGCAGACCTCCGGCTCATTCGTGCAGATATAAAGTTTTAGTCCATACGCCTTTTTATAGCGCAGCTGCATCGGATAACCACACATCGGACATATTTTCCGGGCGATACTGTTCTGCGGCGGTTCCTCATTCCAATTTCCTTTCAAAACCACATTTTTATAGTCCCTCTTGATTTCCAGAAGAAACTCTGACGGATTCTGTTCCGGCGCAATGAAATAAACACGGTTCTTTGTCCTTGTCATCGCAACATAAAACAGTCTTCTCTCTTCCGCATAGTCGATCGACCGGTCTCCCTTGATCACAAACGCAAGGACCGGATCATCTTCTATCTTCGACGGAAAACCATAGGTCTCGTTTCGTCCATTCACAACGATCACATTATCATATCCAAGACCTTTTGAAGCATGTGCCGTCATAAATGTGATATTTAATTCCGGATACTTGACACTTTTCAGTTTATTTCCGCGTCCTATGTACTCAAACAGTCCAGATTTCTCCAGTTTATCCCCGTCAAAACCAAATCTTCCCAATAAAAGGATCGATGAATCTTCCGTTTTTCCTTCTTTCCTATTGAATTCGATGATCTGTTCCAGTGCAACCTCCACTGCATGGGCGATCGCATAGTTTACTCCTGCCCGGTTATCCTCGTTTGGTTTCTTTAAAGTTCCATCATATGTATAGATAATAACCGGATCCTCGATCCTTTTCGGTGATTTCAGTTCCTTTGTGATCTGCATTTTATTTTTCTGAATAAAGTTTCCTGCAATATCGATCACTTCCTGAGAATTTCGGTATGTATTTACAATCTTTAGGAGCTCCGCATACCCCATTTTCTCCGCAAACTTTGTAAAGAGTGTAATATCAGACCCGCTGAATGCATATATGGACTGCCAGTCATCTCCTACTGCAATGATTTTTGCATTTGTAACCTCTGACAATGCTGTCACCAGATCAAATCTCTGTCGGGAAATATCCTGGTACTCATCAACAATGATGTATTTAAAGTCAAGCTGCTGCTTCATCTCCTTGACTTCCCTTAAAATTCTCGCCGATTCATTGATCATATCCTGAAAATCAACTGCATTATGTTCTTTTAAATACCGCTCATATTCCAGATAGCAGTCATTGCAGATATCAAGAAAAAGCCTTGTCCGCACATTCTGTGTGGAATGGTACATGCGGGTAAATTCATCCGCCTGATATCCATTCGTTTTAAAGTTTGTGATGAACCGGCAGATCAGATTGAGCAGTTTCCTGATATAGCGGTTTTCTTCCGTCGTGACCAGCTTTTCCATCACCTCTTTGTTGGAACGTGGCCGCAGTTCAAAACCATTTTTCTCCATTTCTTCCTTCAGATGCTCTAACAGCGGTCTCCTGTCGTTGTACTTCGAAAACGTATAGATCAGATCTGTGCCATGCTGTCTGTGCAGCTGCACTTTATCATTGATTGCTCTCTTGTAAGCAAGAAGCTGGTCATCGCTGAACCGGTCATTTTTTCCATCCTGTGTAATTCCGAAATGTTCGATATACGCAATTTTTTCACCCTGGCAGATCAGAAAGTCCGGTGTATACGGCTTTTTAGCAAAGAGAATATTATACTGGTATAATGGCTCATATTCATAGTCGATCTGGTTCAGGTAAAGAAAGTTTGCAATCTCAACCTCTTGATGTGAACGCAGCAGCTCATTCTGGATCGTGACGGTCTTTTTAGTGCGGCTGTCCAGTATCTGGCATTTAAACTCATCCAGATCACTTCTGATCGTAGAAAAGTTCGATTTTGCGATCTTATTGAAAAAGGTATTCAGATCGTTTCCTTCATACGGTGCGTCAAAATATGACGCAAAAAAGAGGATCAGGTTGTTTACAAGACCTTCATTTTTTAAGACTGCTGTCCGGAAGTAATCCTGAAGGACATAATATAATTTCGAGGAATCCACAATATTCAATGGTTCTGGATTCTGTTTCCTGAGAATCGCGTTTCCTGTTGAATGGAATGTTGCGATCGGACATGCAATGTTCAGATCCCTGTTTACTTTATCACGCAGTTCTTCCACTGCTTTATTTGTGAATGATACCACAAGAATCTGTGATGGGTCGATCTGTTTTTTCTCCACCAGGTATTTCACCTTCGCCGCAACCGTTGTTGTCTTTCCTGCTCCAGCACCGGCGATCACCAGGCAGTAATCCTCCTCTGTGAGGATCACACGGCGCTGATCCTCATCCAGATCGATCGCCGGATCTACATCCGCTAAAATATGATCCAGATAATCTTTTTCCCGTATCATCGCCTGCTGGATATAATTCTCATTATGCTGATCGACCAGTTCACCGAATTTTTCATACTGCTCAAGAATCTCCTCCGCCACAGCTGTTCCCATTCCATTTTTTCTGCAGAATGTATCTAACAGTCCACTCCTCTGAAGCACGTCGAAGTATTCTATAATCTTCTTTTCTTCCAGAAGATGATCCTGGAAATCCTTTTTTGCGATATAGCGCGTCTCCTCCAACATCGCTTTCATATATCTGCCAAGATCCCACAGTTTCTGGCATTCCGGACTCTCAAAGCCTGTATCTGGTGCCTTTTTTCCTGCAGTATCTCTCTTAAACCATTTTGAAAACAATCCCATATGGACAACCTTTCTCTCGATCGTAATAAAATGATTATAGTATAAAACCACATGAAACACAATGGACGAAAAAAAGCTGTGAATATGCTCTTCACACATTCACAGCCCTGTCAGCTTCTATTCAATTATTCCTGTAATGTCTTAAACGCCTCGTCCAGATCCTCGATGATGTCGTCGATGTTCTCTGTACCGATGGAGAGACGGATCGTATTCTGTTTGATGCCCTGGTCCGCTAACTCCTCGTCATTTAACTGGGAGTGAGTTGTGGAAGCCGGATGGATCACGAGAGACTTCACGTCAGCAACATTTGCAAGTAAGGAGAAGAGTTCGAGGTTATCGATAAACTTCTTCGCTGCCTCTGCGCCGCCTTTGATCTCGAAGGTGAAGATGGAGCCGCCGCCGTTCGGGAAGTATTTCTTGTAGAGTCTCTGCTGTTCCGGATCATCGGATACGGACGGATGGTTTACTTTTTCTACAAGCGGATGGTTGTTTAAGTACTCAACGACCTTCAAGGCGTTCTGTACATGGCGCTCTACACGGAGAGACAGTGTCTCGAGTCCCTGCAAGAAGATGAATGCGTGAAACGGGGAGATCGTTGCTCCTGTATCACGAAGTAAGATCGCACGGATCTTTGTAACGAATGCTGCTCTTCCTGCTGCCTTTACGAAGCTTACACCGTGGTAGCTCGGGTTCGGCTCAACTAAGGACGGGAACTTTCCGCTTGCTTCCCAGTCAAAGTTGCCGCTGTCGATGATCACACCGCCGATCGTGGTTCCGTGGCCGCCAATGAATTTTGTCGCGGAGTGGAATACGATATCAGCGCCGTACTCGATCGGTCTTACAAGGTACGGAGTCGCGAATGTGTTGTCGACAACCAGCGGGATCTTATGTGCGTGGGCGATGGAAGCCAGCTTCTCGATATCAACGACATCGGAGTTTGGGTTTCCAAGTGTCTCAACATGGATCGCTTTTGTATTCTCCCGGATCGCATTCTCAACTTCCTCGGAGTTGAACGGATCAACGAAGGTTGCTGTCACGCCGTACTCCGGAAGTGTGTGCGCTAAAAGGTTATATGTTCCGCCGTAGATGTTCTTTGCCGCCACGATGTGATCACCTGCATGCGCAAGGTTCTGGAATACATAGGTTGCTGCTGCCGCGCCGGAGGCAACTGCCAGTGCCGCGACGCCGCCCTCCAATGCTGCAATTCTCTTCTCGAAAACATCCTCAGTCGGATTTGTCAGTCTTCCGTAGATGTTGCCTGCGTCTGTGAGTCCGAAACGTGCTGCCGCATGCTCGCAGTTTCTGAATACATAGGAAGAGGTCTGGTAGATCGGAACTGCTCTCGCGTCTGTCACCGGATCCGGCTGCTCCTGTCCTACATGAAGCTGTAATGTCTCAAATTTGAAGTTTCTCTCTGCTCTTGTTTTCTTTGCCATAGTGATTTTCCTCCTCTTATCCCGGATCGGGACGTCGCATTTCATTCCCGAAAATTTTCTTATTTTCATTTACCAACCACCCTATCTGATTGCGAGGTAATAGTACCATATGTTGGAAAATCTGTCTAATTGGATGTACTCAGGTCTTGCTATAGGTTTTTCCTATTACTTCATGCTGTGTCAAGGCACTGCAGAAAGCATGATCTTTTGCACCCTTTCCGGCATTTCTCATACACTGAACATATAGAATGATCGCAAAGAGAGGTCCTTTTTGTATTATGAAAAAAATTCTGGCACCGGTTCTTCTTGTGTTTACGGCGGCGGCTCTGCTCACCGGGTGTAAGAAGGACACGAACTCATCCTTAACTCCCGTTACCTTAAACGAAGTTGCCCACTCCATCTTCTACGCGCCCCAGTATGCGGCCATCGAATTGGGATATTTTGAGGAGGAAGGGATCGACCTGACTCTTGTAAACGGAGCTGGAGCCGACAAGGTCATGACAGCCCTGGTATCTGGGGATGCGGACATCGGATTTATGGGATCTGAGGCAAGCATCTATACTTATATCCAGGGCGATGATGACTACGCCGTAAACTTCGCGCAGCTCACCCAGCGCGCCGGGAACTTCCTCGTTGGGCGGACACCTGAAGCTGATTTCAAGTGGGAAAACCTCATCGGAAAGAAAGTTTTAGGCGGCCGTGCCGGCGGCATGCCCCAGATGGTCTTTGAGTATATCTTAAAGAAGAACGGCATCGATCCCGCAAAGGATCTCTCCATCGACCAGAGCATCAGCTTCGGTCTCACCGCCGCGGCCTTCACCAGCAATGATTCGGACTACACCGTTGTATATTATTAAATACTGCCCTCGTAATATTTTACATTTCAGCCTTAGTACAAAGGCGGCTCTTGCTTATGCAGGATGCCGCCTTTCTCGCTACTTTTCTACGTACCACACTTCCATCGCTCCACTTGATCTGCTGTGCCAGCACGCCCCCTGAAGATCTCCGTCCTCCTGGAGATAATACCAGTCTCCGGAGCCGTCAGACGGGTCCACCTGCTTTGTATCAGGATTCCAGCGATGCCATCCCGTCCTGATGTACCCGTTCGCCCCGAAGAGATAATGATGGTGGTTGATCAGACGCCAATCCGATGCTACCCAGGATCCGTCCTCGTTCTGCCACCACCAGCCGTGCGCATCATGTTGCCAGCCTTCTACGATTTGTTTTTCTTCCGTCGCTGGCCATGTCTTCATGAACTGCTCCGGCGTCTTAAATTTCTTTTTTATCCCGCTCGTCGATGATCCCCAGTCTGGGAGCTGGAAATGGGGTTTATCCGGGATAGACTTCCAATTTCCTCCCCACTCCAGGCCGATGGATATCCCGATCGCGCCGACCTTGCCGAAAAATCCATCGTTATCGTAAAAAGCGTCCTTCCCATCAGCTCGATAAATATCAAAGGCCGTTCCCCACTGGTGATAAGAGCTGAACGATGATCCTGGAGCATTTGTTACTTTCTTTCCTGGCTTTGTGCGTCCCTGGGCGTACAGGGCATCCTGCTCAGCGACGGTGCGCAGCGTCTCACCGATCTTGATCTGCAGCCCCTGCTTCGCGCATTCCTTGATAAGCTCCGCGGCCAGCGTCTGGAGCCGTGGGTGGCATAATGTAATATCTCTCATAATTTTCTCTCCTCACCTATCAGAAGAAAGCCCGGAAGGATATCCCCTCCGAGCTGTTGCGACGTCGCAACGGCCATAACCCGGGCCGTGACGGGAGATAGATGGATCACCTCCTCCTAATCTTTCAAATTTGCCTCATTGCTACTATCAATTTTATCTTTCAGAACTGCAATGTATCTCATCAGCCATTCTGGAACCCGTGCTCCCATGCGTCCGGCATTTTCTGTAATCGACAGAGCCTCATTCAATAAGTACCACACTGTCGTGAGAAGGGACAGCATCGCAGATGGCAGGTGATATCCAAGATTTCCGGATGTCTTTGCCAAAATATAGTCAATCACAATGGCCACGGTAATTACAAATAAGTATGCAATCTTCTTTGCAATTCCTTTTGCTCCCTTTTTGCTGGACCAACCGTATGACGCATCACCAGGATGATCGATGGCCTCTACCATACTTGCGATCATCCCGCTGATATAATCAACAACCATTAAAAAGACGAGCAGCCCCAACAGATAAAATGTGATTCCTAGTTTTTCAGATAAAAAAGCGATTACTCCAGTTGCAATCAGCTGGATTGTTGTGCATGTACCTTTGCTCATTTTCATTTCTCCTTTTGATTTCCTTACTATATTGTATG
>ERZ791808.2363-NODE-2363-length-11491-cov-2.849948_pt1 | contig 11491 bp, 9 predicted proteins | sample MGYA00510305_ERZ791808 | MGnify/ENA primary metagenome ERZ791808 (study PRJEB30046, sample SAMN00792024) | human gut metagenome | study: EMG produced TPA metagenomics assembly of the A metagenome-wide association study of gut microbiota in type 2... | reverse complement strand
TCATAGAGAGATTCCTGTACTCCAGATAAAGGTTCTGCTGTTTCTCCGTAAACGCCCATGCCTCCGGCTTATTCACTGGCTCAAAGCCCGGCTCGCCGAAGGTCTCGATGACCGCCGGTCCCGCGTAAGCGGCTGCGTCCTCTTTATACTGCTCGTAGGCCGTCTTTAAGACACCGATCTTCCGGTCACGGAACGCCTTATCCATATAGACTGCGCTGTCATAACGATGGTCATAATCATACTGTCTGTTCGGGGAAGAGGATGCGTATCCGCTGTGTCCTGCCGGATTCCGGTTGATGCTGCCCACAGCACTTCTGCAAAAGATCACCGAAAGCCCCGCTGACTCGAAATTTTTTACTGCCTGGCGTACCATGCGTTCAAAACCGATCGGATAACGCACTGACACCGTCTTCTTCTTCGAAAGATCCCGGCCCATGACCTCAAATCCACGGATATATCCGTCAGTATAGGTATCTGCCATCTTCCTGATCTCTTCCTCCGGCAGGCTGTTTAAGAACGCCGCTGTCTTCTCCTCTTCCGGGGAAATATACGCACCGAACCGGTAGAGATACGAGAGATCGGAAAGGTCACTCTCCATGATGATCTTTTTCGCGAAGTCAAGCTTTGGATCCACGCCTTCCTGTACACGGTAAGTCAGAGTCACATCACAGTAGTCGCTGGCGCTCCAGTAGAGCACGTCCTTGATCTCCTTCGCTGCCGGAAGTGTCTCGCCCTCAAAGAGATTGTAGATCTCGATCAGTGCCTCGTTTCCGATCACGAGATCCAGAACACGTCCCTCAAACGCGTAAATGATATCCCCGCGGATCTCCGCATAGAGATAGGAAAGAAGCTTTCCGTACTCCTCCCCCAGTGTCTTCACCGCGTAAGCCGGATTCGTATAGCTTGTCTCATAGTTTTCCGGAAGAACATCCGCATAAAGCTTATGGTTTAACGTTCTTCCCTCTTCCAGTGTCATCTGATCCAGGCTTCCGCCCTCTTTCGCCTTTAAGACCTCGCCGCACTGGATAATGAACTCTGTCACTTTTCTAAAATAATCCCGGTAGTTTTCCGGTACCGTCTCTTCCGTCAGAATTTCCTGGATCCGCGCCATGGAAAGGTCATAGCGCTCTCTGATCAGATCTTGTTCCATGTGTCATGCCTCCATTTCACGTTCATTTTCCGCACCTGAAAAAGATGCGCTCCGGACCGCTGTTCCCGGTTCCGCCCTGTCATCTTTACAGCGCAAACACGATCATCAGTACCCACACCAGCAGCAGGATCCCCGCCGCCGCAAGGCTGATCTTCGCCAGAAGATAATTCTTCTCTTTCTCCATCATGGCAAATACACCATAGACCACCGATGACACCGCAATGATAATACTGCAAAAACCCAGAGCCGCAGCCGCAAGCGGTGCATTCCCCTGGGTATAGTACGAAAAGCTGATGGCGGCGGCATAAAAGACAAGTGCCGCCGCTGCGAGCCCTGCCGCCACAAAACTGTTCTTTGCAAACGGCTTTTTAATATACGATACTTTATTTCCGATTCGTTCCACTGTATCTCTCCCAAACGCCTCTCGCAAGGATAAAAATAATATACCCGGCAAAACCACCGATGGTATTTAAAAGCAGGTCATCCACATCAAAGCTTCCGACTTTGCCGACAAGCTGCATCGTCTCCACAAGAAGACTCATGGCAAAGCTTAAGAGTACTGTGATATACCAGTGTCTCGTCCGCACCCAGATGACCGGCAGAAAAAAGCCAAAGGGCATAAATGCCAGCACGTTGCCGAAAATATTCAAGAACACCGCGCGCCAGCCAAGAATGTTCCTGTATAAAAGAAAGCGCCGAATCTCTTTAAAAAGGGTCAGGTTGTAGGAATATTCGGCCCTCGCGTCGGGGCTGCGCCCCATTTCTTCGGCGAAAAACAGGAAATATGTCAGCAGAACCAGATACAGGACAAAAAGAACCGCCCCGAGAATCCGATGTCTGTGTTTTTTCATTTTCAAAATTCTCCATTCCCACCAAAACAGGGGTTCCTGTTTCGTGGTCCTTCTCTCCGGATACTCTCCGAATTTTTAAGCAGGAAAGGAGATGCCGCCATAAAGGCCACATCTCCCACTCCGTTCATTTCACTTTTCAGGCATGCTTCACCGCTCTTTTTGTTTTCACAGCCGCGTTAAAACCGCCCTGATCCGATTAAAACGTAATCTCAGATTTTCTCTTAAGAAGCAGTGCCCCGTTCACGATCGCGATGATTCCGGCAGCAAGTCCGACAGATGCAACGATAACTCCAACCGCGATGCTCGCTGCCCCTGTGTTTCTCATGGTCTTATAAATTTTTTCCATAAAACCGCTCCTTCTTATTTTACGCCATACTGCTCATAGTATGCGTCGATCGCTGCTTTTAATGTGTCGTCGATGATAACTTTTCCCTTGTACTCTTTGTTGTAAAGGTGCTCAACTACTTCCTTCATGGTTACGATCGCTGTTGTGCGGAAACCGTATTTCTCCTGGATCTCGGTAAGAGCGGACTTCTCGCCTTTACCTCTCTCGCAGCGGTCTACGGATACAACAAGACCGAGAACATCGACATCGCCCTGTGCCTTGATGATCGGAAGTGTCTCCTCGATGGATGTACCCGCTGTTGTCACGTCCTCGATGATAACGACCTTGTCACCGTCAGCGATCGGGCTGCCGAGAAGGATTCCCTTGTCACCGTGGTCTTTTACTTCTTTTCTGTTGGAGCAGTACTTGATGTCCGCGCCGAAGTGCTCGCTGATCGCCATGCTTGTTGCAACGGTCAGCGGGATTCCCTTGTAAGCCGGTCCAAAGAGAACATCGAAGTCTGTTCCGAATGTATCATTGATTGCCTTCGCGTAGTACTCGCCGAGCTTTCTGAGCTGGGCGCCTGTGCGGTAGAAGCCTGTGTTTACGAAAAACGGTGTCTTTCTTCCGCTCTTTGTTACGAAATCTCCAAATTTTAATACGCCGCAATCAACCATGAATTCAATAAATTCCTGCTTGTACTTTTCCATGACCTAAAAACTTCCTTTCAAAATAATATTCTTAGTGCACAGCACCAATTAACTCGTGGATATCTTCCACACCGTACTTCTTCATGTACGCCTCGATGCCCTCGATCACCTGGATCGTCGTATCCGGGTTGATGAAATTCGCGGTTCCGATGGACACTGCTGTCGCACCTGCGAGGATGAACTCCAGCGCGTCCTCAGCCGTCATAATGCCGCCCATTCCGATCACCGGGATCTTCACAGCGTTTGCGACCTGATATACCATGCGGACAGCCACCGGTTTGATCGCCGGGCCGGACATACCGCCGGTCTTGTTTGCCAGGGCGAATGTACGCTTGTTGATATCGATCTTCATTCCCGTGATGGTGTTGATCAGAGATACCACATCCGCACCGCCTGCCTCAACGGCTCTCGCCATCTCAGCGATATCCGTAACATTCGGGGAGAGCTTCATGATCACCGGCTGCTTTGCGACCTTCTTTACCGCCTTTGTGATCTGTTCCGCGCATTTCGGATCCTGGCCGAATGCGATTCCGCCCTCTTTTACGTTCGGGCAGGAGATATTGATCTCGAGCATATCCACGTCAGCGTCAGCGAGACGCTCCACAACATCCACATAGTCGCTCTCGGACTTTCCGCAGACATTAACGATGATCTTTGTGTCATGCTGTCTTAAGAACGGAACGTCGCGCTTCATGAACACGTCGACGCCCGGTCCCTGAAGACCGATAGCATTTAACATTCCGCCGTAAACTTCCGTCACTCGCGGGGTCGGATTTCCCGGCCACGGCACGTTTGCAATTCCTTTTGTTACAACAGCGCCGAGACGGTCAAGATCGATCATCTCGCCGTATTCCATACCGGAACCAAAGGTACCGGAACAGGTCATCACCGGGTTCTTTAACTCTACACCGGCAAGTGTTACTTTTGTATTCATGCCTGCCCCTCCTTCTTGATCATGATGCCGGAGGCGATGCGCTCGCGCTGCTCATCCGGAGTCAGAAGTTCTACCTCTTCAGCGCGGAATACCGGACCATCCTTGCAGATTCTCTTGTTTCTCACGTTACTGTGCTCATCAATGTCCTTGCTGTGGCATACACAGCCAAGACAGGCACCGATTCCGCATGCCATCTTTTCTTCCAGAGAGATATAGCACTCGATCCCGTTCTCCATTGCGTAGGTCTTTAATGCCTTCAACATCGGAGTTGGTCCGCATGCGTAGATAATATCCGCGGTAAGCTTCTCCGCGCGGATCGCGTCGATGACATTTCCCTTTGTTCCGACACTTCCATCCTCTGTCGCGATCACGACACCGGCGTATTTGCGAAGCTCGTCCGCGAGGAAAGTCTCTTTATCTCTGTAACCGATGACTGCTGTCTTCTCGCAGTCAAGGTTCTTAGCAAGCTCTAACATCGGCGGGATTCCGATTCCGCCGCCGATCAGGAATGCTTTTTTCTTCTTTAAGGGGAATCCATTTCCCAGCGGTCCCATAATATCGAGGGTATCGCCTTCCTTGTAAATTCCTTTGTTCCGGCTCCCGCGATGCGGTAAACGATCCGAAGTCTTCCATTCTCCTTGTCTGCCTCGCAGATACTGATCGGACGCGGCAGAAGCTTTGACTGGTCATTGGTGTAAACAGCGATAAACTGTCCCGGTACGGCTGCTTTTGCCATCTCCGGTGCGTCAAGCCACATGCTGTAGATTCCCTCCGCCAGTTTTTCCTGGCTGTGGATCACAGCGTTTACTTTTTTCTGTGCCATGGTTTCCTCCTGGTGGTTTACTATCAGTATTCCGGTGCTTTTCCAGCTTTCCGGAACACTGTTTTTATATGGTTACAACACATCAGCCACGGACATACGCCATGGCTGATAAATTTTCAATGTACTATTATAATACGGAGTTGATATCCGCGATCATATCCACAACGGCCTGTCTGGATGCCTCTGCGAAATGTTCCGGACCGAACTTTGCGTATTTCTCCTGCTTATACGCAGCGATGATTCCTCTGGAGGAGTTTACGACAGCCCCGAGACCATCCTCGTTGAAACAGTGCATTAAGTCTTTCGCGGTACCGCCCTGTGCGCCGTAGCCCGGTACAAGGAAGTATGTCTTCGGCATGAGCTTTCTTAAGATCTTGCTCATCTCCGGATATGTAGCGCCCACAACAGCGCCTACGTTGCTGTAATCGCCGTCCATGCTTGCTTCGCCCCACTCAACGACCTTCTCTGCGACTAACTCGTAGAGCGGTCTTCCGTCTACAAGGCGGTCCTGGAACTCACCGCTGGACGGGTTGGATGTCTTAACGAGAACGAAAAGGCCTCTGTCCTCATCGTTGCAGACATTGACGAACGGTTTGATTCCGTCTGTTCCGAGGTACGGGTTTACGGTGATAAAATCTGTATTGAAGCCGCGGCATACATTGCTTCCGACTTTTACACTTCCGATATGTCCAACTGCATATGCGGAGGAAGTGGATCCGATATCGCCTCTCTTTACATCTCCGATCACAAGGAGTCCCTTGTTCTGGCAGTACTCGATGGTGCGGGCATATATTTTAAGACCCTCAATGCCAAACTGCTCATACATTGCAATCTGCGGTTTCACTGAGGGAATCAAATCATAAGTGTTATCAATAATTTCTTTGTTAAACTGCCATACAGCCTCGGCAGCTCCTTCCATGGTCTCGCCGAAGTCCTTAAATGCTCTCTGGACAATATGGTTCGGAATATAACCTAACATAGGGTCAAGACCGACGCAGATCGGTGCCTTTGTCTTCTGAATCTTCTGTATGAGCTGACTGATCATAGTTTCCTCCTCCGATGTAGTTGCGTTTCTACAACACCTTATTCTTTCCAATTTTAGCATATGGTGTTTCCGGTTTCAAGTAGAAATATAGAGGTTGGGAAAATTTCTGCAATTTGAGGAGAATCGGGGAATATTGTGACAGATGGGGAGCTGGCCTCCCCTCTTATACTACTTCCCAATGTCCTTTATGGCTGGTACCGACACGTTTGATAATGTTCTGTTGCCTCATCCTATTTACATGATATTTTACCCTGTTGATTTTCCAACCTAATTTTTCTGCAATCTCTTTCTGAGTCATGTCTGGATTCTGGCTTATTATCTGCAAAATAGTTTTGGCCTCTTGGCTTAGTTTCGTTTGGGTGGTAGTTTGGGTGGTATCTTTGGTGGTTTGGGTGGTATCCCGCGCAGTTTGGGTGGTGTCCTGCACAGTTTGGGTGGTGTCCTGCACAGTTTGGGTGGTACTTTGGGTGGCTTGGGTATTACCTTGGGTAGCTTGGGTGCCACTTTGGATATTTTCTTCCGCACATCTTATCACTGTATCTTCCGTATTCCGATAAAGATTAATACGGAACCCGATCTCTAAATCCTGAAACTCTGGCTCCCGCAGTCCATACTCTTTCATCGCCTCCAACAATTTCGGAATCCCACTGCCCCATGCTTCAATCAGATTCATGTATGAAAAAGCATGTGCCAATGCACGATTTCGAATTTTAGAGTATCCCTCTCTCATTTTATCCAATGTCACACCTGGCATCAAACCGCCCGGAGAGGTGATCTCCAACCGATCATCATAAATCGCCACCTGGATATGTGAACTTTGTAAATAGCTACAGTTCATCACAGCATTAATAATCAACTCACGAATACTGTCCGGCGGTAATTCATAAATATCTTTCCGATAAATTCCCTCAAGTTTTGCGCCTAAATGAATATTTCTCAATACAAACTGGAACGAATCATCGATCTGCTGCCATAATGGACCGCTATACTCACGCTTGTCCACAAATACAGCACGCGTTTTTCCTTTGAACATTCCACATTGGATATGTGACAAGAATTCATCCTTTCCCAACAGGAAAACATATCCATTTGTAGGATGTATACTTCCATCTTCTGCTTCTGCCAGTAGTCCCCAACTGAGCAGTACATTCTTTGTTATATCCTTAACCGCTTCTTTCTGCGTCTTTGACTTTCCATTCGCAATAGCTACTTCTTTCATCTGCCTGCATAGTTCTGCAATCTCTTCATCTGTAACTGTCAAATCTCTGCGAATAACCTTGTCATAGGATCGTCCCTCATCCTCATAATACATTTCAGCTGTTAGGTCACGTCCAGCAGGACGGGATGTCCCCGAAACCCGGATATAAGTGCCATCCTTAATTCCCATGGACTTGATATAATACGGTCTCTGTTTTCCCGGGCTGATCTCAGCAATAATGATCGTCTTATCCTCAATCGTCTGTAAGTAAACATCTGGAATAACGACCGGTTCACAGCTGTCCGATATTGCTGTAGTAATCGCATCAATCTCCGAAAAGACATTTTCCTTAGGAATACCGACTACCTCACGAGTATCATCATCAACGCCAAATACAATGCGTCCGCCCTCTCCATTTGAGAAGGCAATAACTGTTTTCATGTATTTTATACTATCCTTCGGTCTCTGGACTTTAAACTCTACATTTTTTGATTCACCTGCTAAGATTTCTCCAATAGTCAATAAATTCACCTCCACTCAGTTTCTACTATATTTCGCAATTATTTTCCATTTCCATATGGTGTCTTCGTTTCCGCAACCATCGATAATGTATCCCGACTATTAAAATCGTAAGTTACTATCTTTTGTTCCGCATCGGTAAATGTAGATGAACCACCGATTCCAAAATATTTTTCAAAGAATTGTTTCAGTTTGTCAATAACGCCCTGCTTCTTCTTTGCTCTTCCACCGCCGCCGAAACGAGAGATTGGCGGCATAAGCCTATCTATATCCGTTCCCGCCGTCTTGATCTCTCCATCCCGGAATGCATTCTCCATAAATTTTCTGGTATCTTCCGGTTTCAGCCGTTCTTCTGCAATAATATTATCGAGGTCATGATCTCGCTGCTCTACCACATAGCTATGCCACTCATTCATAACATCATCCACATCATTGATTCCCGCTATAAAGGTTTCAATGAGCTGTTTCTTGCTGCGCAGTTCCGGACTGGCGTCAATTGCCTTGTTGATGGTTATCAATACTTCTTTATCCTCACAATGGGTATCATGATACTTCTTCACAAGCATCAGAATATAATCAATATTGATTTCTATCTGACGAATCAGTTCAATCTCAAATACCACATCATCTGTAATATCCGTACTTTCCTGCCGCTTGTGTTTCCACTCATCGCGCAGATCCTGATAACGACCAAGATAATCCTGCAGATCACGCTCAGTAATCAATTCTTTCTCTTTAAATTCATCAAATGAAATCAAAAGATTTCTCATTCGGAGAATTGCCCCAAACAAGGCAATAAACTCTTTTTGATTTTGTTCCCCGATGATCTGGGATTCTGACAGTGGAAACTTATCATTCAGTTCTTCCACCATATCCACATATCCCGGCATCGGTTTGCCATCTACCGATTCATATCCATAATAATAATCCTTAAAGCTCTGCAGAAGAACAATGCCTCCTGCATTCTTGTCCCCAAACAGGGAAATGGCACTGTCCACCCGCTTTTGCAGATTGCGAAAACATACAATATTTCCAAAGGTTTTTATAGAATTCAAAATGCGGTTTGTGCGCGAGAATGCCTGTATTAATCCATGCATTTTCAGATTCTTATCCACCCATAAAGTATTCATGGTTGTCGCATCAAAACCAGTAAGAAACATATTTACTACAATCAGAATATCCAATTCCTTATTCTTCATACGAAGAGACACATCTTTATAGTAATTCTGGAATTTATCACTTGAAGTGTCATAATTTGTATGGAACATCTGATTATAATCTTCTATTGCCTCTTCCAAAAAATCTCTGGACGGCTGATCAAGTGCAGAAGTATCTTCGGAGTTTTCCTCATCCAGAATGCCATCCGATTCTTCCTCATTTGCGCCATAGCTGAAAATAGTCGCAACACGCAATTTCTTAGTCGGATCTGCTGACATCTGCTTTTTGAATTCCTGATAATACAGCTTTGCCATCTGCACACTTGATACAGCAAAAATAGAATTAAAGCCACTGATTCTCTGTTTCTGCTTGATTTCCTCTACCTCGTCCCTTTTAGCCGAGGCAACCTCTGCAATATTCGTAAGTGTATTGTATATGTATGTTTTATCTCCACGATATGTCTTCTGGTCAAAATGTTCCAGTATATACTGCGTCACAATATGAATTCGCTCAGGAGCCATCATAACCTTTTCCCTATTGATGTCCCAGACCATCTCATCTGTGATTTCTTCATCCGCATCCATTGTTTTAATATAATCGACACGAAACGGGAGAACATTTTTATCATTAATTGCATCCACAATTGTATAGCTGTGAAGCTGATCGCCAAAAGTCTGTCCTGTTGTAAAAAATTCTGGATTCTTCGCTCTGCCGGAATTGACCGAGAATATTGGCGTTCCTGTAAATCCAAATAAATGATATTTCTTGAAATTCTTTACAATGGCAGTATGCATGTCACCAAACTGACTGCGATGGCACTCATCAAAAATGATGACAATATGCTTCGTGTATACTTCATGCCCCGGATTTTTCTTTATGAATGTAGCTAATTTCTGGATTGTAGTAATAATAATATGGGCATCCGGATCTTCAAGCTGACGTTTTAATACAACGGTTGAAGTATTGCTGTTTGCAGCTCCTTTTTCAAAACGGTCATATTCCTTCATGGTCTGGTAATCCAGATCCTTACGATCAACCACGAACAATACTTTATCAATATACGACAATTTTGACGCCAGTCTTGCTGTCTTAAAAGAAGTGAGTGTTTTTCCTGATCCTGTGGTATGCCAGATATAACCTCCACCTTCAACACTGCCATACTTTTTATAATTATTAGCAATTTCAATGCGATTGAGAATTCTTTCTGTAGCCGTAATCTGGTATGGACGCATAACCATCAGCATATCCTCAGACGTAAAAATACAATACTTTGCGAGGATATTGAGAATCGTATGTTTCGCAAAAAATGTCTTGGTAAAATCAATGAGATCAGGGATCACTCGATTATTAGCATCGGCCCAGAAACAAGTAAATTCAAAACTGTTGCTCGTCTTTGTCTTACTGGCACCACGTTTTTCATGTTCCTTTTCTGCATTTCGTCTGGTACTATTGGAATAATACTTTGTATTTGTTCCATTTGAAATTACGAAAATCTGAATATACTCGTATAATCCACAGCCCGCCCAGAAAGAATCCCTCTGATATCGATTGATTTGGTTAAACGCCTCTCGAATGGCAACACCTCTGCGTTTCAGTTCGATATGTACGAGCGGCAGGCCATTCACCAGTACCGTAACATCATAGCGGTTGTCATGCTTTGCACCATCTTCTGTACCGATCACATATTGATTGATGACCTGCAGTCTGTTGTTATGAATATTCTTTTTATCTATGAGCGTGATGTTCTTGGAAGAACCATCATCACGAGTCAGTACCTGAACATTATCCTCCTGTATCTTTCGGGTCTTTTCCACGATATGCTCATTTGGATTAGCAACAGCATTTTTGAAAAAATCTTCCCATTCTGTGTCAGAAAATCGATAATTATTCAGTTCTTCTAACTTTTTACGGAGATTTGCAATCAAATCTTTCTCCGTGTGAATAGGCAGATATTCATAGCCCTGCTCACACAACAAACGAATAAACTCCTGTTCCAGTTCTGCTTCACTCTGGTAACTGTCGGAGCGCTTCTTGACAGGTTCATATTCCGTGACAACAGTATTTTCCGATGTCTCCGCTACAATATTAAAGTATGGCACATGATCGCCTCCTTATTTTTGTAATTCTTTAAAAGATAACAGCTTGTCCCTGTAATATTCATATTGCTTTTGACGTGCCTCGATTTCAGCTGGAAGACCCGCGGTCAGGTCATTGCAGAGATTATCAAAACGGTTGAGTATAGAAATAATTCTCTTTTGTTCTTCCAAAGACGGTACGCAAATCTTAGCTCGGCTAATATTATCATTATAAAGTCTTGCAATTGTTCCTCCCGTGGACACCGCCCAAGGTTGAAGTTGATAGCAATATAATAAATATTGATTTAGAGCAATGCTTTCATCGTTCGCAATCCATACAATATTTGAATCCTGATAATATGCATCCTCGCCATCATACACAATAGTTTTCCCTATTGTTCCGGCTGCAGAAATTAAAATATCCCCCTTATTTGGATATGAATATGTATTTCGATATTCTTCGAATTTTTGCTTGGTAATATATGCATCCGGTTGCTTTCCAAATGTTCCAATTTTGTAAAATGGAACATCGCCATCAGAGCTTGTTTCCGCTTTCATTATACGTTTACACATGGATACCTTGCCAACACTCCCTAATTCAATTCGCACATACCCAAACACATATTGAATGAGCTTAATTGCATTCATCTCTGTCTGTCTGTCTGTCTGTCTGTCTGTCTGTCTGTCTGTCTGTCTGTCTGTC
>ERZ791808.2342-NODE-2342-length-11551-cov-4.881263_pt1 | contig 11551 bp, 10 predicted proteins | sample MGYA00510305_ERZ791808 | MGnify/ENA primary metagenome ERZ791808 (study PRJEB30046, sample SAMN00792024) | human gut metagenome | study: EMG produced TPA metagenomics assembly of the A metagenome-wide association study of gut microbiota in type 2... | reverse complement strand
GCGGGGGCTCCTATCTTTTTAGTGCCCTCGGATTGGGTCATAGTGTCTGTCGGTAATGAATCATCGGCTATTTCGTTGCTGGTCAATATAAGATATTGCTTTGCGTTAAACGTAATTCGATTGTTTTGAGGGTAGGGGATTGATTTGGGTCGTACTGGGGATATGACGCCGCCTTTGCGTTGGCGGTTGGGTGTTGCTGGTGGGGTAGCGCTGGCTGTGCTGCTTGTTGACCAGCTGACCAAGCTTGCGGTTCGTGCCGTCGGCGATGCTCTGCATGTGACTATTATCCCCGGTGTGATCGACTTCCTTTTCGTGCGTAACATCGGTGCTGCCTTTAGCATGGGCGAGGGACATGGCCTCGCGTTTGCCGTGCTGGCGTTTGTCGTTATCGTTGCGATCGCGGTGTACTTGCTTCGCGCGCCCCAGCTTGCTCGCTTTGAGGTTGTGGGCATGGCTTTGGTCGTGGGCGGCGCCATTGGCAATGCGATCGACCGTCTGGCTTTTGGCTTTGTGACCGATTTTATTGCCACCACCTTCATCGACTTCCCCGTCTTCAATGTGGCCGATGTCGGCATTACGGTCGGTGTGGTGCTTGCCCTCATCGGCTACATGTTCTTGAGTCCTGCGGCCCGTGAGGTCGACGCGACCGCCGAACTCAACGCCCGTGACGAGGCCCGCGCTAAGCGCAAGGCCCAGCAGCGTGGGGAGCGTGCCCGCAAGATTCGCGAAAGGAGCGAGCGCTAATGGCCGACATCCATATCCTTGTTGCCGACGATGCCGCTGGTCAGCGTCTTGACGCCTATCTGGGCGCTAATGACGGCTGCCCTACGCGCTCTGCCTGCGCGCATCTGATCGAGGGCGGTGCCGTTGCCGTCAACGGCGAGACATGCCTGTCAAAAAAGTATGCCGTGCGCTCCGGCGACCGTATTTCGGTCGATTTGCCCGAGCCGCACGATCCCACCGATGTGATTCCCGAGGCCATTCCCCTCGATATCCGCTACGAGGACGACTACCTCATCGTGCTCTCCAAGCAGCGCGGTCTGGTGTGCCATCCCGCCCATGGCCACGAGAGCGGCACCCTTGCGAACGCCTTGGTCTATCACTGTGGCATTGACCATCTGGGCACCGTGCAGGGCGAGGACCGCCCCGGCATCGTGCATCGCCTGGATCGTGACACCTCGGGCCTTATGCTCGCGGCAAAAGACGACGACACCCAGCGCGCGCTCCAGAATCTCATCCGCACGCGCACGCTCGACCGCCGCTACATTACGCTCGTCCACGGCCACATTGCCATGGACGAGGGCACCATTAACACCGGCATTGCCCGTTCTACGCGCGACCGTGTCAAGATGGCGGTTTCGGACGATCCTTTCGCGCGCCAGGCCATTACGACCTTTAGGGTCCTCGAGCGCTTCGATTCCACGCGTTTTGACGATGGCTATACGCTCGTCGAGTGCCACCTGTTTACGGGTCGCACGCATCAGATTCGCGTGCACATGCGCCATATCAACCACGCCTGCGTGGGCGATCCGCTCTACGGTAAGTGCGATGCGCGTGCCGACCAGGGTTTGACCAGGCAATTCCTCCATTCCTGGCGTGTGGCGTTCGATCATCCCGTGACGGGGGAGCGCATTGAGTGCCGCGATGAGCTGCCGTGGGATCTCGCCGCCGTTCTGGATGACCTAGCCCCGCGCTCGCTCGGCCGCACTGCCGCCGGCGACGAAATCGCACCGCAGCTCGGTCTGCTCGAACCCTAACCAGTATTAGGTGGTTTCTTGAACTCGGTTAGCCTACGGTAAGATATACGGTTGTTTACGTAACGCGTTCTCGGGAGCCTGCATGCTCGCCTTTTTACAAACTAACACGCCCATCGTGATCTTTAACCAGATTGTGGTTACGCTACTCACGGTCTGCTTTCTGTACCAGGTGGTCTTCTTTGTCATTGGCGCTCTTCGTGGCGAGGTCGCGCCTCCCAAGGCCAAAAAACTCCACCGCTATGCCTTCTTTATCGCGGCGCATAACGAGGAGGCCGTGATCGCCAACCTCGTTCGCTCCATCAAGGACCAGGATTATCCGTCCGAGCTTATCGAGGTCTTCGTGGTCGCCGATGCCTGCACCGATAATACGGCGCAGCTCGCGCGCGAGGCGGGCGCCATCGTTTATGAGCGCAACGACCTGGCCCGCAAGGGTAAGAGCTGGGTCATGGACTTTGGTTTCGATCGCATTCTCAACGAGTATCCCGACACGTTTGAGGGCTACTTTATCTTCGATGCCGACAACGTTATCTCCCGCGATTACGTCTCCAAGATGAATGATGCCTTTGACCAGGGCTTCCATGTGGTTACGAGCTATCGTAACTCCAAGAACTTCGGCAGCTCGTGGATTTCGTCTGCCAACGCCACCTGGTATCTGCGTGAGGCCCGCTTCCTCAACAACGCGCGCAACATCTGCAAGACGTCTTGTGCCGTCTCTGGTTCGGGCTACCTCATCTCCGCCAGCGTAATTGAGGGCATGCACGGCTGGCAGTTCCATACGCTGACCGAGGACATCCAGTTCACTACGTTCTGTGCCATTCACGGCATTCGCATCGGTTATGCGCCGGCGGAGTTCTTTGACGAACAGCCCGTGACGTTTAAGGCGTCCTGGAAACAGCGCATGCGCTGGACCAAGGGCTTCTACCAGGTGTTCTTTACCTACGGTAAGCACCTGGTCAAATCGACCTTCCGCTATCATCGCTTTGCCGCCTACGACATGTTTATGACCATCGCCCCGGGTATGCTGCTGTCCTTGATCTCGATGCTCGCTAATGCGACGTTCTTGATTGTGGGTGGCCTTTCGCATGGTTTCTTGGCAACCGAAGTCGAGATGCAGGCGTGCGCCGCTTCGCTCATTATGACCTTCGCCATGATGTATCAGACTTTCTTCATCCTGGCGCTGCTCACGACTATCTTTGAGTACAAGCATATTCACTGCGCGCAAAAGTGGCGCCTGGTGACTAACCTGTTTACCTTCCCGATCTTTATGTTCAGCTATATCCCCATCACGGTGGCTGCACTGTTCCTGAAGGTCGACTGGGTTCCGACGCAGCACGCCGTCAACGTCACCCTTGACGAGGTCATGCAAGGCGCCAAATAATCACCACCAAAACCACCACAAAGGGGACAGGCACCTTTGTGGTGGTTTTTGTTTATGCGATGTAACTCGAGGAGGCGTTCGATGGTCTATATCCCGTTTTGGTTGTTTGCTATTGCTGGCGCCGTTATCGATGCTCGTGATCGGCGGTTCCCGAATTCGCTTGCCGGCGCGTGTGCGGTGGCGGCGTTAGCGGGTGTTTGGTTCGATCTCGGTTTGAACACAGCGCTTGACCACGCAGGTCTTGCTGTCATCGTGTATCTTGCTCTCGTGCTGACTGAGTCCCTCTGGCGTCGTCTTCGCCAAACCCCGGGCATCGGCATGGGAGATGCTAAGGCACTTTTCGCGCTTTGCACGCTCGACCCTCTGGGCGGCATCGTGGCATTTGCCGTCGCGCTCCTGGTCCTGGCCCTCTCCTGCCTCTTCACAAAATCGCGCTCCCTGCCATTGCTCCCGTTTTTGGTGCCGATATTTGCCATAATCGAGGTCGTGGGCTGGACATTGTAACCGATTGCGCATCCTTTTTAAGGAGCATGCCATGGCAACTAATCAAGAAACGGCCGTCATTAAGGCGCGCATGGACCGCATTCCCGCGGCGTTGTCGCCCGAGCTGGTCGAGCGTATCGCCGCCGACCGCGCCTCGGGTGTCGTTAATCCTTATCGATGCTGCGACGACCAGGTCATTCGTCGTATAGATCGCGCTTCCGACAAAGGCACGCTTATGCGTCCGGCGTTTATGCGCGATACCGAAAAGATTCTTCATCTTCCTGCGTACACGCGTTATGCAGGCAAAACGCAGGTCTTTAGCTTTCGCAGCAACGACGACCTGTCGCGGCGCGGCCTTCATGTGCAGCTTGTCTCGCGCATTGCCCGCGATATCGGCCGTGCCCTGGGCCTCAACTGCGATTTGATCGAGGCGATTGGCCTGGGCCACGATTTGGGCCACACGCCCTTTGGCCATGCCGGCGAGCGTTTCCTCAACGATATCTATCACGAGCGTACGGGTCGTTATTTTTTCCATAACGTGCAGTCCGTCCGCGTGCTCGACGCGCTGTACGGCCGCAACGTGTCGCTCCAGACGCTCGACGGCGTGCTGTGCCATAACGGCGAGTACGAGCAGCGTGTCTTTGAACTCTCGGACATGGCGTCCTTTGACCAGTTCGACCGTACCGTCGAGGACTGCATCGCCACGGGCTATGGCGCGATCGAGCACCTGCGCCCCATGACCCTCGAGGGCTGTGTGGTGCGTATCTCGGATATCCTCGCCTACGTCGGTCGTGATCGTCAGGACGCCATTGCGGCGGGCCTGCTGTCGCCCGACGCTTTTGACGATGGTCGGGGCGGCGCCTATAACAGCTGGATTCTCACGCACGCTTCCATCGATATCGTTGAGCATAGCTATGGCAAACCGCGTATCGAGATGAGCGAGGACCTGTTTGAGGAGATCCGCCGGGCGAAGCGCGAGAACTACGAGAAGATCTATAGCAAGGGCGGTATCGAAGGCGATTCTGAGGCAGAGTTGCGTGAGGCTTTCGAAAAGCTCTACGACCGTTGCCTGCAGGATCTAAATAAAGGCGACGAGTTCTCTTACATCTTTAAGCATCATGTTTCGCGCATTGAGCAGCAGCTTTCCTACTACGATCGCACCTATGCCTGGCAGGACGACAAGGATCAGGCCGTCGTCGATTACATCGCAAGCATGACGGATGGTTATTTCTGCGAGCTGACGAGCAAATTGTTCCCAGGTCTAAAGTTTCCGCACCGCACCTATATTAACGAACGGTAGTTCGTATCCTTTCGGTATACTATTGGTCAACAACGATTTTGATTAATGCACGGGATGGCTATGGACGACCTTTTTTCTGCTTCGACGCGCGAGCGCTCCTTTAAAAATGCGCCGCTTGCGGTGCGTATGCGCCCCAATTCGCTCGACGAGTATGTGGGCCAGCAAAAGGCCGTCGGTAAGGGCTCGTGGCTGCGCGCCGCGATTGAGCATGACGTGCTGTCGAGCGTGATTCTGTACGGCCCGGCTGGCACGGGCAAGACGACGCTGGCCCACATTATCGCCAACCATACCAAGAGCGAGTTTGTCGAGGTCAGCGCCGTGACGGGCACTGTGAAGGACCTGCGCCGCGTAATCGATGAGGCTAAGACCCGTCTGAACACCTACGACCGCCGCACCATTCTGTTTATCGATGAGATCCATCGCTTTTCGAAGTCGCAGCAAGATGCCCTGCTGCATGCGGTCGAGAACCGCACCGTCATTATGATTGGCGCCACGACGGAAAACCCGTACTTTGAGGTCAACTCGGCATTGCTCTCGCGTGGGCGTGTGGTAGAGCTTGAGCACCTGAAGGACGAGGATATCGCCATGCTCATTGAGCGTGCGCTCGAGGCGCCGCAGGGTTTAAACGGTAAGTTCTCGGCCGATGAGGATACAGTCAAGACCATTTGCACGCTGGCCGCGGGTGATGCGCGCTCGGCGCTCACGACGCTCGAGCTTGCGAGTGAGATTGCCGTTACGCGTCCCGATACCGAGGGAACGCCAGCGCCGGCGGCGGGGGAACGCTATCCCATTACCGTGGATGACGTGAAGATCGCCAATCCGCGTCGTGGTTTTTCGTATGACAAAAACGGTGACATGCACTACGACATTATCAGTGCGTTTATTAAATCTATGCGCGGCAGCGACCCCGATGCCACGATCTATTGGCTCGCGCGCATGATCGATGCAGGGGAGGATCCCAAGTTTATCGCTCGCCGCATTATTATTCAGGCTTCCGAGGATGTTGGCAACGCCGACCCGCAGGCGCTTTTGGTGGCACATGCCGCATTTAAATCTGCCGAGGTCATTGGCTATCCCGAGTGTCGCATCAACCTGGCTCAGGCTGCGCTCTATGTGTGCCTGGCGCCTAAGTCCAACGCGTGCGAGGCCTCGATCGATGCGGCGCTGGCCGATATCCACAGCAGTGGTCTTCGCGAGGTGCCGAGTTACCTGCGCGATCGTCACCGTCCCGGCAGCGACGAGTATGGTGTATACAAGTACCCGCACGATTATCCCGAAGGCTGGGTCGATCAGCGCTATTTGCCCGAGGGGTTGGAGCGCGGCGCGTTCTGGCAGCCTGCCGGCCGCGGTTGGGAAGAGTGGCGTGTGGAGCAAAGCGAGCGCGACCGTAGCGGCAACGCTCCCAAGTAGGCCATTGGCGCCTCGCACATTCCCTTTGGGTATCTTTGCCCTTCTTTGGGGTACCATGAAAAACGTCTGTATTTCGATTCCTTCGGGAGGCTTGTATGAGTCCCATTCAAATCGCCCTGCTGGTGCTCGCCGTTGCCGGCGTGTGGGCTGTTGTCGAGCTCGCGCTCACGCTGCGCAAGACCCGCATCGTCGTCGACTCGCTCGACAAGACGGTGAGCGACCTCAATAATACGCTCGCCGAGGCACAGCCCGTGGTGGCAAAGCTCGATGGCGCCGTTGACGAGCTTACGCCGGCACTTGCCCAGATGGAGCCGCTCCTCAAGTCGAGCAAGACTGCCGTTGACGCCCTGACGTCTAACCTCGTTGAGGTTGAGGCGGTCGTTCGCGACATTTCCGAGGTTACGGGCAGCATGGCCGAGGCCAGTAATGCCGTATCGAGCGTGACTGATTCTGCGGCTGGTGCCGTTCAGAAGCTCTTTAATAAGGTGAAAGCCCCCGCAGCCGACGCCGAGCGCAAACTTTCCGCTGCCGCCGAAGCCGAGCAGCCGACTGAGCGCGTCCTAATTGGCGAAGCCGGGGACGAGGCCGCTGCTGACGACGATGATGTTCAGAAGCCCGCAGCCAAGCCTGCTCAGTATTACACCTATACGCCTGCCGAGACCTCCGAGGAGTCCTGCGATGAGTAGTGAAGCAACCTGCCCCATCACGCTGAGCGTTGCCGGTGATCCTCGTCTCGCGCGCTTGGTGCGCATGACGGCCGCCAACGTCGGCGCCCTGTGCTCTATGTCCGTCGATCGCATCGAGGATATCCGCATGGCTGCCGAGGAAGCCTTCATCTTTGGGTGCACCGCGGTCGACTGCGACGACATCACGATCAATTTCGATGTGGACGAATCTCACGTCGGCATGACCTTTACCTTTGGGGAACAGGCCACCGTCGACGAGGATGACCAGGCTGCTGTGTATGCCGAGCTCATTCTTGCAAGCGTGTGCGATTCCTACGAAAAGACTGCGGCGCCCCTAACGCTTTCCCTCGACCTCAAGGCGGATATCTAATATGACCGAACGTTCCCGGAGCGGCAAGACCGCTTGGGACAAGGAGAAAACCCGCGAGCTGTTTCGTCGTTATAAGGAGACCGGCGATCCGGATGCTCGCGAGCAGCTCGTCATGTCCCATATGAACCTGGTAAGGTTTCTTGCCAACAAATTTAAGAACCGCGGCGAGCCGCTCGATGACCTTTTGCAGGTCGGGTACTTGGGCTTGCTCAAGGCTATCGATCGCTTTGATCCTGAGCGCGGACTCGAGTTCACGACGTTTGCCACGCCCACCATCTTGGGCGAGATTAAGCGCCACTTCCGCGACAAGGGCTGGAGCGTGCGCGTGCCCCGTCGTTTGCAGGAGCTCTCGGCCAAGGTCAACCAGGCTACCGATAAGCTCACCAACGAGCTGCAGCGTTCGCCCAAGGTTGAGGAAATCGCCGAATACCTGGACGTGACCGTCGACGAGGTGCTCGAAGCCATGGAGTCGTCCTCGGCCTACACCTCGGTGCCCATCGAGGCCCCCGGTGCGTCCGATTCCGACGATGCCCCCTCGATTCTCGACCGTTACGCCGACGACGACAACGAGCTCGACTTTACCGATGACCGCCTGGTGATCGAGGAAGCCATTCGCGATTTCTCGCCGCGCGAGCGCGAGGTGATCGAGCTGCGCTTTGTGAAGGGCATGACCCAGATCGAGATCGCCAAGAAGCTGGGTATTTCTCAGGTGCAGGTTTCGCGTCTGCTGCGCCGCACGCTTAAGAAGATTCAGGACAAGATCGACCCCGACGGAGTGATGATTCGTTCATGAGTGAGCACCCCCAACAAACCGATCGCGTGCTGCGCGACACCCGCATTCTGACGCTTCGCATTTGGGCTGTTGTCGGCTGCATTGTCATCGCCGCTGTCATCTTTAACCTTATGGGCATCCTGGCACCGGTTATTGAGTTTCTTGCCGTCGGCTCCATCATTGCTTTTGTGATGTCCCCGATCACCAACTGGCTCGAGCACCATGGCGTGAATCGCGGCATCGGTTCGCTTATCGCGCTAATTGTTGTTGTTGCCGTGCTCGTCGGTGTCGTTTGTATCTTGTCGCCGATTCTCTTTGGTCAGATCATGGAAGTCCTGAGCCGCCTGCCTGAGCAGCTTCGTGTTGCGGGTGGCGACCTCAACGAGATGATCTCGCATGCCAAGACGCTTAACAACACGCCGCTCAAGGAGTATCTGGACGATAATCTTTCGTCGCTTGTTACCGTGGCATCGAAGTACGTGTCTCAGATCGCTGCCGAGCTTGGCCGCGGTGTGTTCCCGCTCATCACCAATACGGCCTCGCAGTTGTTCGTGCTCTTCCTTGGTCTGGTGCTTGCGTACTGGATGGCCTGCGACTACCCTCGCATGCACCACGAGATTTGCACCATCATCGGTCAGGAGAAGGAGACCTCGTACCGCTTTATGGTCGCCATCCTTTCTCGCTCTGTCGGCGGCTACATGCGCGGTATGGTCGTGACGTCCATCTGCGGTGGTTTCCTCGCTTTTATCGGTTTTATTATCATCGGCCATCCGTATGCGGCGCTCATGGCTATCTTTACCGGCATCATGCATTTGGTTCCGGTCGTCGGTCCCTGGGTGAGCGCAGCAATCGCCACGGTGCTCGGTTTCATGTTCAGCCCCATGTTGGCGTTGTGGACGCTCGTCGTGACGATGGTCGCGCAAAACGTTACCGATAACGTGATTTCGCCCAAGGTCATGCAGAGCTCGGTGCAGGTGCATCCCATCATGAGCCTCACGGCGCTCGTTATTGGCTCGGCACTCATGGGTCCCATCGGCATGGTTATCGCCATCCCGCTGTGTGCGGCCCTCAAGGGTATCTTCGTGTACTACTTCGAGAATGAGACCGGCCGCCAGCTTGTGGCTTATGACGGCGCCGTGTTTAAGGGCACGCCGTACCGCGATGCCGATGGCAACCCGGTCGCCGCCTACGATGCGCTCGGCGATGACACCTTCATTTACGAGTCCGAGCTCATCGGCAACGAGACTGCGCCCGAGGCCAAGGCCATGCCCAAGCCCGAGTTTGATAATCCCTGGATTAAGCTCTCTGGCCTGCAGCCCGATGCCACGGGCTTCTTCAAGAACCCCTTTGCCAAGGACGATGACTCCAACACGGACGACGATACCAAAACCGGCATCGACGGCTCCATGGACGACTCGGATTCTAAATAGGTCCTATTAACGTTTCTTGAAGTTGTAAATGACAAGAAACGCGAGCAGAGCGATTGATAAGGGGCCGGCAACATAGAAAAAGAGAATGTCAATTGCACGTAGAGTGTAATAAGCCTTATCGCCGGACATTACTGCATACAACACGTAGCCAAATGCTGGTTGGTTTGCGTACCAGCAGGTGAAAGCCAAAAGCGTTAAAAGTGCCGCTAACAGAAGTGCATTGAGGAAAAATCGTTTGCTTTTCATCGATCGCTCCTTTCGGGTGACTCTTATATGTAATTCTACAGCAGCCCTTTTTCAAAGGATCGCACAGTACTAAATAACGTGCACTTTCGCTGGAGGGTCGCTGTTTGGCGGCCCTCTTTTTTGCACAGGCGCGGTGGGATGGTAATATCGTTACGTTTGAACTGTTTCGATGTGAAACCGAGGAGATTCCCTCTATGAGTGCTGACTACCCGTCAATGACTACGGCCGAGATCCGCTCTAAGTTCCTCAACTTCTTTGAGGAGCGCGGTCTTAAGCTCTATCCTTCTTCGTCCCTCGTCCCCGACGACCCTTCGCTGCTGCTTGCCAACGCCGGTATGAACCAGTTTAAGGAGTACTACCAGGGCAAGAAGACCATGAAGGAGATCGGCGCGATCTCCTGCCAGAAGTGCGTCCGCACCAACGACATCGATTGCATCGGCGAAGACGGCCGTCACCTGTCCTTCTTCGAGATGCTCGGCGACTTCTCCTTTGGCGGCGTCTCCAAGCAGCAGGCCTGCGCTTGGGCCTTTGAGCTCATTACCAAGGAGTTCAAGCTGCCGCTCGATCGCCTGTACTTCACCGTCTTTACCGAGGACGACGAGACCCATGACGTGTGGCGCTCCCTGGGCGTTGCCGAGGATCACATCTCCCGCCTGGGCGAGGACGACAACTTCTGGGCCGCTGGCCCCACCGGCCCCTGCGGTCCGTGCTCCGAGATCTACTTTGACATGGGCGAGGAGGTCGGCTGCGGCAGCCCCGACTGCAAGCCCGGCTGCGACTGCGACCGCTTCCTGGAGTTCTGGAATCTCGTCTTTACCCAGTACGACCGCCAGGAGGATGGCTCCATGCCGGAGCTGCCGCACCGCAACCTCGATACGGGCATGGGTCTGGAGCGCATGGCCGCCATCATGCAGCACAAGACCGCTAACTACGACGGCGATCTGATGCAGCACCTCATCAAGCTGGGCGAGAAGATCAGCGGCAAGACCTATGACGCCGACGATTACTCCGGTGCTAGCCGCTCCCTGCGCATCATCGCAGATCACTCTCGTGCCGTCGACTTTATGATCTCGGACGGCATTCTCCCCGGTAACGAGGGTCGCGAGTACGTCCTTCGCCGCCTGCTCCGCCGCGCCGTGTTCCACGGTCGCCTGCTGGGCATCGAGGGCGCCTTCCTGACCAAGTTCATTGACGAGGTCAACGCCCAGATGGGCGAGGCCTATCCCGAGCTGCTCAAGAACGTCGCGCTCGTTAAGGGTATCGTCGCTTCCGAGGAGGAGCGTTTCTCCACGACGCTCGACAACGGCCGCGTCTACCTGGATGAGGCTCTGGCCGCGCTTGCCGAGGGTGCTGTCCTTCCGGGCGACGTCGCCTTTAAGCTGCATGACACCTTTGGTTTCCCCATTGACCTGACCGTCGAGATTGCCGGCGTCGCTGGCCACGACGTCGACATGGATGGCTTTACCGCTTGCATGGAGGACCAGAAGGCCCGCGCCCGCGCCAACGCTAAGGGCGATGCCTGGGGTAGCTTTAACGACGTGTGGGTCGAGCTTTCCGACAAGGTTGCCGCGACCGAGTTCGACGGCTATGACAACGACGTCATCGATGGCGCCAAGGTTGTCGCCATCGTGCGCAACGGCGAGTCCGTCGAGTCCGTTGCCGCCGGCGAGGACGTCGAGGTCGTGCTCGACCGCACCCCGTTCTATGCCGAGATGGGTG
>ERZ791808.2322-NODE-2322-length-11654-cov-3.095439_pt1 | contig 11654 bp, 14 predicted proteins | sample MGYA00510305_ERZ791808 | MGnify/ENA primary metagenome ERZ791808 (study PRJEB30046, sample SAMN00792024) | human gut metagenome | study: EMG produced TPA metagenomics assembly of the A metagenome-wide association study of gut microbiota in type 2... | reverse complement strand
TGGAAGGCGGCGTGGTCTTCTTTTTGAGGGCGTCCACGTCGGTGCAGGTGACGGGAGTATCAGAGCTGACCGGAGGCAGAGACTGTTCCGGTTCCTTCTTTTTGGCGTCCTCATCCATTTCTTCGGTAGCGACGCCGGTCCATCCCGGTTCGAGGATAAGCCGTCCACGCGCTTCCCATGTCGTATCATTGATGGAGACAACGATCTTCTGGGCTTCGTAGCTCATCGGGGGGTAGAACTGGAGGAAGTATTGGACTGCGATCATCAGGTACAGATTCGTTTCCTGCGCCGTGAGGCTCTGAGGCTTTTCACCGGTAGGGATAATCGCGTGGTGGGCCGTGATCTTCTTTGTATCCCAGACAGGGCCTCGTAATGCGGAATCGGCTTTGGCTGTCATGGCCTCAAGACCAGAAACACCGGAGAGGGCAGTAATGAGCCGGGAGGCGTCACTGAACTGTTCTTCTGGCAGATAGCGGCAATCGGTACGCGGATACGTCGTTAACTTCTTTTCATAGAGCGACTGAGCGGTATCGAGCACCTGCTGTGCAGTCATGCCGAACTTGGATGAGGCTGCTTTCTGGAGCGAGGAGAGGCAATGCGGCAGAGGGACGGGCTTTTTCTTTTTCTCGCGAGTGACGGAGGTGATGATACCGGTTTGACCACGCACGGAATCGACGATGCCCTGGGCTATGGATGCGTCGACAAGGCGGCCTTCCGAATCAAGGCCGGTCTGCGTATCCGAGGGTTTGAAGGTGGCCGAGAAGCTGCCGGCATCGTTTTGGAGGCTTGCCTGGAGGATAAGGTAGTCAACAGGCACGAAAGCCTTGATCTCCCGATCCCGCTGGACGACGAGGGCAAGCGTAGGCGTCTGGACGCGGCCAAGAGAGAGGACTCCATCGGTATGGCCGGTTTCTCGGCCAAAGATGGTCATGGCGCGGCTGGCGTTCATGCCTATGAGCCAATCCGCCTGAGAGCGGGCACGGGCGGCGTCCCGGAGGTTGGCGTAATCCCGGTTGTCCTTCAGCGTTGCCAGAGCCTTTTGGATAGATCGGGAATCGAGGGAGGCAAGCCAGATACGCTGGACAGGGCCGTGATAGTTGAAATGCTCCAACACTTCGTCAACGAGAAGCTGGCCTTCCCGATCCGGGTCTCCGGCGTGGACGACCATTTCCGCTTCGCTGAGCAGATGGTTGATCACTTGGAGCTGAGTGAGGGCGCTTTCTTTGGGACGTAGCTTCCATTCCTTGGGGATAATGGGGAGATCGCGCCTGCGCCATATCCGGAGGTTATCGTCATAGTCTTGCGGATCGTACTGTTCGAGGATATGGCCAAAGCACCACGTCACAGTATCGGAGCCACAGATCTGGAAAGTAGGGTTGTTCTGAGTGACCCCGAGTTCGGCGGCTATGGCTCTACCGAGTGAGGGTTTTTCAGCAATGAAGAGACGCATAGTTTACCTCGTAGCTGGTTTCAGTTGCTGGAACATGATGATTGGGCACCAGAAAAAAGTCGTCTTATGGGGGGCATCGGATACTCTTAGTTCAGAAGGTTGCGGTAGGGGCCGAAGCGCCTGAAGGGGTTGAACAGGGCTGGGAGAAGACCTTCCTCAATTTCATCCGCCTTGAATTCGGCGGCGTATCTTTTGCGGCGGACGTTCTCGATACGCAGACTGTTGTCGAAAAAGGCTATGTGCCATCCCGGGCCGTCCTCGCGTGCCGTTTCCCGCGAGTGAACCGGCAGGACGGCACAGTACGGAGGGAGAAGTCTTTTAAGGCGCGAGAAGAGGCTTTCCATGCGCGCATCGGTCTGGACTTCGACGAGATGAACGCCGTGCAGCAGTGGGGAAGGCTGGGCATAGAGGAAGAATTTCGCGATACAAGCGCGATGATTGCCATCTTCGGCGACATAGCCCTTGCCGTCCTGAAAACAAAAGAACGGTGGAGTGCCGGAACGCTCATGGCTTAGATAATACTCTGGGTTCACTGTAAATCTGTCGAGATTTTTCTTCATCTTTTCACCGCGTCCCAGAAACTCTCTCCATGTTATGCCCTGATAGGCGGGATGGGACGTACCGTAGACCAAGCCGATGTTGACTGAAGCCGAGTCGCAATGGCCCATGGAGCGGATGAAGTGCGCAGGCTGGAAAGCCTCAATGCGAGTATCCGCAAAGTAGGGGACAACGCCAAAAAACTCCTTAATTTGCTCATCTGTCATGGCAGTCTCCCCTACTCATCAACCCAATGTCCGCCGTTGAGCCGTTCCCCGACATAGGTAACGCCAACTTTCCAGGTGTACTCATGGCCAGCGTAGGTCCGGCAGTATGAGGGCAGGGTGTCATCGACAACCCAGATGTATTTGTCGCGGCAGCGTGGCGTATTTTCCTTCTGATACCAGCTCATTTTCCTCCAGACATCGTCGGGGATACACTCTCGGACAACTTCCCGTTGCCGGAGCTGGCGGTTGAGCAGGTCAGCCGTGCAACGGCCCGCGCCGTTGACAATCGCATCGACGAGAGTCGGCATACTGGCGTCTTCGCCGACAGTCGGGCATTGGTTCAAAAAGTTTCTCCGGGCGCGGACGGTATCCTTCCATTTCTTTTTGCTGATCCCGAAGTATCGGGAGAGCGCCGGGCCGCACTCTCCGGGACGAGTGCCGGATGACAGGCAGAGGATCGCTTCGCAGGCCAGCTTGGTATCGCCCGTAAGCTCGTACTGGCCAGTGTCGATCTGGGGGAGTTCGTGATCGGCGGCCAGAGCCTGCATGGGCAGGAGAAGCAACGTCAGAAGAAGGATGAATTTTTTCATGGGACCATCCCTACTCTTTCTTTTTAAGGTTTTCGGCGAGTTTGCCTCCCGCACTGTTTTTCACCGCATTGTTCCATGCCGTTTTGGCCGCTGTGCCCGCCATTTCTTTGGCGACGGCAAGCGCGGACGGCGGTTTGGCGTTCATTATGGCAGCGGCTGATGCGGGGTTCATGCGTCCCCCGTGCTTTTTGCCGATTGCTTCTGCCTGTTTTTCAGCCAGTCCCGATTTGGCTTCCTTGGCTGCGGACGCAAGCCCGGCCATGCCTGTGGCTGCCTTGGCCATCGTTTTTGCCGAGCCCGCCATTGAGGACGCGGCAAATCCCATACCGGCTACGGCAGCGCCAATGGCGGCACCCGCTCCAAAAGAGCCGACACCCATGCCTCCGACGCTCGCTCCGTTGATGATTCCCGCGACCATCGCCGGCAGCTTGTCCGTGAGCATGAATAATGTTAGAGCGGAGACAAAGAGGATACCAATTTCTTCCATGTTGATGGCAGTAGACATTTTGGCATGGTATTCGTTGATGAATCCTGTGCCAACGCCGACGATAAGTGTCATGGTCATCAGCTGTACGCCGACGCCCAAGACTGTTTTGAAGTAGTTGATGGCCATGTCCGAGGTCCACCGGCTTCCCCCGAAACCAAGGAAAAATATACCGGCATAAGCCAGTATCCATGCTGAACATAACAGGAGCAGCATGTTGATGGCGACGAGGGCAAGAATAAAGAGGATAAGGCCTGAAATAATCAGACACCCGGCACTGTTTATTGGACTTAACGCAGAGATACTGTCCACAGCCTGGTGAAATACTTTGAAGCCTATATCGATAATATCTGATGGATATATAGATTGGGTTTCACCAGTATCAGCTCCTATTTTTTGCATGGAGTTAATAATAGCAATAGCAATAGAGGGACCATTTCTGAGCAGCCAGAGATAAAAACCTGTGAATGTCAGAAACCGGAACATTTCCCCAAAAAATTCAGCAATGGATGACCGGCGGAAAATCAGCGGAATGAAGTTCCAGACCATGCTGATGCCAACAAGATACAAGAACAATGTGGTTGCATGGTTTTGGATGGTTCTTGACCATTGCTTTGTAGCTGATTGGTAATTTTCAAGGACAGAGTCCAGAATACCCTTTTCTGTCAGCACAGCCCACGCATCCGCAGGTAACAAAAGGAAAATAATTCCTATAAGAATCAAAGGAGAATAACGCATGTTTATCCCTGTAAAGTTAGGTGTAGTCGCTCTTTCTCTGGTAATTGTTTCAGGCCTTGCAGGATGCACGGACGAAGAAGCTGAAAAGCGTGCTGTCGCTGCCGAAGAACGTGCCGTTGTTGCTGAAAAGCGTGCTGCTGCTGCCGAAGAAAAAATCCTCATTCTTGAAAAAGAACTCAAAAAAGCCAGACAATGGAGTGAGGCAGATCGAAAAGCGACAGAAGGCCGCTATGAAGGAAGTACAGGAAGAGGTTGGACAGCATTTTAGAAGGCTGTCCAACCCCTCCGGGAGCTACCCTCATATCTGCTTTCCGTGCATAGTTCATCAGCCGCCTGTTGACGTGCTTCACGGGCGGCAATTGTTTGTTCTCTGGCGTTTTCCGCAGCGATTTTTGACGTCAGCAGGGCACGTAACTGGAGTAACTGGTTTGCCTGGTGGCTTGAGAGCTGGTTGGCATACTGGATTGCTTCCAGGCGGCCTTGAGCTGTTTGTGCCTTGGATTGGATGTTTTCCAGATTGGCCGCATCTTCTTTCAGGGCGGCCTGTTGCTGTTCGAGCGTGCGGACTACATTGTCATTGGCGTGTTTTTGCGCCTCCGAGCCAAGCTCTTCCGATTCGAGAAGGGCTTTTTTGTTTTCTGGCGTTGATGCCTTGAAGTATGGACTATTGCGATAGGAGGAGGCGCTTCCGAACTTGCGCATATAGGTGTCCAGATCGCCGGCTTGATTCGTGTAGTAGTCGAGCTGATCCTGAAGGGCGATGATCTTGTTCATTGTCCGCTGGGCTTGGTCCCAGACATATGCTGCGGGAGCTATGCTGTTTTTGATTTGATCCTCATATTGCTGAAGCTGGAGGGCGTATTCCTCGATTTGCTTCAATGTTTGGTTGACGGCTTCAATAGCCGAGAGTGTGGTCTGCTGGAGGTTCGCGGCGTCGAAGACGGGAATGCCTCCGGCTCTTGCAGAGAGAGGGGAGAGCGTCATAAGAAGCGAGAAGATGACGAGGTAATGTTTCATGGAAGAACCTTGGTTCCTTTTAAATTTTCAAAGAAGAGTTTGTTGCCTTCAGTATTTCGGCAAAGCCTTTCTCATTGATCGAATAGGGAAGACGTGTTGGGGAACGATAACCTTCCGCAAGCATACTGGAGTATCTTTCTGAAAGACTGGTTGCGGCTGGATAGATATGCACCTGCATTTCTGGAGTTGAAGCTGCAATATCCGTAGCGAGTTCGAGCCAGTCCTTAAAGTGGACTGAATTTTTTGGGGAGAACTGGAAGGAAAACAGGAAAAAGGGATCAAAGAGTTCCTTTTCGTCTCCCATGACATAGAGAGAAGTTTCCATGTTTTGGGCGTTGTTATTTAGGTATGCGAGCGTGTTGGCGAGATCGGTGAAGTGGATGACGCCGGAACGTGTGGCAAGGACGATGGAAAGATTGTTCATGGAGCACCTCAATAATTGAACGCTTGATAGGGACCGGGGAGAGTCATGTCCTTGACGGCGATCACGTTGAAACGATAGCCGGGCCGGATTTCCAGTGTAGGGGATATGTTAAGGTTCTTGGAGATGATTTGGCCGAGGACTTGGCCAAGGGTCTGGCCGAGGGCTTCGGAGAGGGCGTCGCCAGCACGCTGGCGGTCGGAACTATCGCTGGAGTTATTGTCATCCTGACTCAAATCGACGGCGGCGATGACACCGGACATGAGTATGGCCGAGGATATAGTCCTGAACCAGTGATTGCTGATCTGGTCCGTAAAACCGGCGTAGCCGGCGCTGTCGGCTCCGGGCATGGCGCGAATATCGAACGTTTTGCCATCGGGGAAGATCAGGCGTTGCCATGCCATAAGGACGCGCTCCTGACCGTAGGCCACGTCGCTGGAGTATGCGCCGATGAGCCGGGTGCCCTGGGGGATAAGGAGAAAGCGGCCTGTTGCTGTATCCCAGACGTTTTGACTGACCTGTGCCATGACTTGTCCGGGGAGATCGGAATTGATCCCGGAGATCATGATTGCGGGGATCACGAAGCCGGCACGGATCATGTAAGGGGAAGCGGGAGCTTCAACCTGGGAGTCAAGACTCCATGAATCTGTCCGTTCGAGCCTGCGCACGTCGTTTTTGCCCGTGGCTGTAGACCGGTAGAGTTCGTCGGCTCCGGAGACGCTTTCGCCCCTGAGCTGGGCAAGACGCGCCTGATAGGCGGAGGAGGGATCGGTCATGGCGGCAAGGCGCTGACGGGCCTGGGAGATCTCCGCGTTAAGGTCACGGGTTGTGGAGCGAGCGCGGAGATCCGAGACCTGCACCCCCATTTTGCTCCTCAGTGCGGCTTCCAGAGCTTGGAAACGTCTTTCCCGGATACGGAGGCGATCTTCAAGGTAGGGATCGACGAGGACAGTCGGCATGTCCACGTTATGTGAGTCTTGTGGCGTGGGAATCTGGGGTTCCTTGCCGGGCTCTGCACCGGGGGTCTTTTCAGGCTGTGTATTACTTACCTGTTGCTGAGGAATGGTGGCAATGAAGCTGCCGGGCCTGGCCTTGCTTGCGATCTCTTCGGCAAACTGCTGCGAAGATACGCTTGCTTTGGGATTTTCCGTTTTTTGAGGCCGTTCACGGGGAAGAGATCGCTGATAGCCGACATAGATGAAGACGCCGAGCACCAGCGAGCAGGCAGCGCCAAAAATCAGCAACGGAAGCCTGTTCAGACGTTTTGAATTCGGAACGGTTTCGGCGTTCAGCGGGTCAGGAGCAATGTCGGTCTGAGGAAGCCAGCTCTTCAGCTTTTGGAGAATAGCCATCAGTTCCCCCTCGTGATGGTGATTTTGGTCTGCTTTGAGCCGACACCGGCAATCAGGATTGCTTTGTCGAAAAGCTGGTCGATGATGAAGCGGTCGCCCTGCAATCTGTAGTTGACCATGACTTCCTCGTCGCCGTTGAGTACGAGGAGGGATGGAGCTTCCGTTTGCTTCATCTTCGGCGGCATCTGAATGATCGTCTTCACGCCATCGTTGTAGACGCGGACGGGTTTCCAGGGGGCGGAACCGGAAATACGGTAGGCGAAGTCGAGATTGCCCAGATATTCCTGGGTTTCGGGGATGGTGTTCTTCTCCTTTTCTTCCGTCTGGCGTTCCTTCAGAGCCAGGAAGCGGGCCTGTACAGCGTCCGGGTAGATGAATGAGACCTTGGGCATGTACTGCGTTTTGTGGCTTTTGAGCCGGAAGTGGTATGTGCGCCTGTTTGTGGTAACGATAAGGCTGGTTTCAAGACCCACGTCCATAGGCTTGAGGATAATGTGCTGTACTTCGGCGACGCCGGCACCGGTGACTGCCGGTTCGACAAGCCAGCGGGCGCTGTCGCCTATGCTGATGTTGTTGATCTGTTCTCCGGGTTCAAGTTCGATGTCTGTAACTTGCATAACTGCACAGACAATGGAGGGTTGTACAGCACCGTGCAGGAAGCGGATCGCACCGTCTGGGCCGGGTACGGGCGTGAGCTGGGTGGCGGAACGGTTTTGCCAATCACGGGCTATTTTGAGGGCCTTTTGTTCCGCTGGCGTCAGCACGGGGTTTTCCCCGCCGAAATACAGGCTTTCGAGCGGGAGATCGGGGAGATCGCCGGGAGTCTTGGGGGCTGCAAAGGCTGAAACGGGGAGGAGGCACAGGGCAGCAACGGCATAGAGCTTTTTGCAGGTCATTTGGTCATCCTTTGTTACTTTCAATCAAAAGGTGGTTCAGGTTTCTTATGGCTTGTTGGTTTGCGGAATCCTTGCCTGGCTACAAAAAGGTTATCGGCGTCTTATGAAAGGAAAGCTCGTCTATGATTTGTGCGGAGCGGTACCATGTTTCCCTCCAAAAGCTCCTTATGGAGCATGAGTCTGTGCAGCACGGTGGCGTCATGTCCTTCCGTCCCCTTGTTGCCGCAGGGATCGGCGTGTCCGACGAGGACCAGAATTTTTGTAGAGGTCATTGAGTATCTCCAGTAAGATCAGTCTTTCAGCACAAAGACTCTTAGTGAAAATTTTTATTAAAAAACCTTTAAGTCACTTTGAGGCGTAGTTATGCAATCCGAGATTGAAGACAAATATTCGATGGATATGGTTAATAAATTTTATGAAAATTGTTTTACCCTAATACGGTATATCGGAGGAACTCTGGTTGTACTAAATGGAACAGGAATTGTTGCACTGCTATCGTTAGATATTGATAAGTATAAAGATGCTCTTTATTGGTTTTCTTGTGGATTGGTATCATTGGCAACAATATTTATTTTTGTTTCTATTTTTATGAATCCTTTTCTACATAAAAGAAGTTTAAAAATGATTACAAAGTAATGTTTATATATAAACTCCTATTTATAGTTTTTAATATTGGAAATATTTTTTCATCAATATTTTTTATGGTTGGTGTTGGTGTTTCATATGATATTATATGGAAAATATTATCATAATGGTTACTATAGCTAACAATATTAATGCTGCTAACGATAATAAAAAATATTTTTCAATATTTTTTGTAATTGTGATCCCAATAAATAAAAGTGATATTGATAATATTATAACTTCCATTGTTTTTACAAAAAGAATATTGTTTATAAGGTCTTTTTTTATTACAAAATATATAAATATGATTAATATAGAGCATAATATTGCAATAAGTTGTTTCATTTTATATTCCGTTTATTGGATTTTTATATTTGTTAAAATAGAGTGACTCATGCGTATGCCGCGAAGTCGCTTCCATTGTGTGGGCTTTCCCCTATCGGGTTTCTCTGTATTTGTGTGCAACGACCTGGGCGTACATGCGCTGACGTGCGGGAGTGGGTGAGTGGTATGCGCCGACAGCGGTCCAGTTGTAACCGTGGCGTCTGATCTCATTGGCGAGAATCCAGACCCCCAGCATGACATTATTCCGGGGTTCAAGTGCTGCTTCAGGGGTGATGTTCAGGTGTTTGAGCCACCAGTTGTTGATCTGCATGAGGCCAATGTCATGCGAGAGGCCACGAGCGCGAGCCTGGCGGATGATGGCCAGAGCGCCGGCGCGGGAGCCGGGGCGGTATGTCTTTCCGGCAATGTTGACGCACCAAGGATCAAGGCCGGATTCCGTCTTTGCAATGGCAAGGACGAGCCGTTTGGGTACGCGGTAGCGTGAGCATGGCGCGTCAAATACGTCGGCAAGAGCCGGGGCCGTGAGGAACAGGAACGCCAGAAGGAAGAGAATAAGTTTCATATTGATTCCACGAGGACGTAGGGCATGTGCCATGATTCTCTCCATCAAAACAGGTTTAGGATTCCAGTTTTGCCGCGAGAGCCTGCCGGCAGGCATTCAGTAATTTGCGGGCGGCGGCTGAGGCTTTAGGGGAAACTTGAGAATTGTGAGGGCCACGGTGTTGATCAAGGGTGATGATGCCCTTGCGTCTCAGTCGTATCCCTAGAGTCGATCTTGCCCCGTCGGGTTCTTTCAGGGCGAAGACTCGGTATATTCCATCATGGCAGAGCCGGGCATAACTGCCGACACAGTGTGACATCTCATAGCCTTCTTCAGCCAGAGCCTGGCTATCCGTGAGAGGAGTACAAATCACACCGTCAATGACGGTTTCCGGAATGATGGAACCCCATCGGAGGAACCTGCCCTCCCGTTCCATGTTCAAAATTCTGATACGTCTGTGCCAATCTTCAGATCTGCGCAGCAGAGAAGCCCATGAAGAATTCTTGTCCGGCAGGCCCTGTGCGAAGCCTTCCGCATGGAGGTAATCCGACATGAGCGTAAGATCTGACTCCGGATTCCGGAGCCATTGTCGCACGTCGGAAAAGCCCTTCTCTTTCCATATCCACGCACAATGCTTCAGAAAGGTGCGGTAGAACTGGCGGACAAGCGGAGAGTCGTTCGGAAATTCGGTCCGGTTCGCAAAGCGAATAAGCTTCACATAGGCGCAGACCGGCGCATGGATACCGCCGCAATTGGCGAGGGCCAGATCCTCAATGACAGCGTTGTTTTTCACGGCCGCCCATTCGCGGACAATGAGTGACGAGGCTCTGGACAGCCAGCGCCACGACGGTACCGACTCGAAGCTGCGTATGCGATCCCCGCCTTCAGATCGGACAGGCCTGCGGTCCAGGGCCGTGCTTTTTCTTCCGTCTCTGACCCAGAGTTTCCGTGAAAAGAGGTCATCCCGGCCCCATTGCTGCGGGTTGATCTCCATCAGAACCGGGAGAAGATTCCGATGCTCTGCGGCTACTTTCAGCAGCGCCGGACGATACCGGGCATATTTCAGATATTCCGTAACAGTCCATTGACGCCAAGTAATGCCGAGCAATGCGGAAAGCACGTCTCGGTCAACGAAATGATTCCACCAGATAGCCCGCAGTGTTCTGGCACCGGAATCCATAGATGCCTTTGCAATCAGCCCATTAACTTTATAGATTTTGTGCTTTTTCCGGCTCCATGCGTCTCCGCCCAAATATTTTCTGAAAATTGCCTGGCGTACCCAACTCGGCACACCGTTTTCTCCTTCATAGGGGAGACTATCAGCACCAGCAGCGCAAAGCGCTGCTTGAAGAGCGTCCCTGCACAGAGAGAGGCCCCAACTAAGCGAAAGTGTATTTTTTCCAATGGGGGCAAAGGGAATAGCTGGCCAATTGCGCAGATCTTCTGTTTCAAGCCATTCAGCCTTGTGCAAATCAAATTCGAAGGTATGCAGCACACCGCCTTCTTCCCGGTCGATTCGCCAAAGATTGCATATCGTCAGCCGCTTCAAGCCGTTTTCTTCGGAAAAACGGCATATACGGAGCAGCTTGTATCTGATGATGAAGTCTTTCGCCTGGCGGTAGACTTCCAGAAAATCTTTTCGCCCGAATAGAGAGGAGCGGGGGAGTTTTGATCCGTTCATGGCTACCTCAGTGCCGCCAGTTGGTATAATTCATAGTGTGTTAATATTACCATTCAAAAATTAACAATACGTCAGGTCAAAGAAGAATATTTTTTCAAAAAATTTATATTTGGAGTTGTAGATGAATTGGAAAAAACTATAAAGGATGCTCATGGTGTGTACTGGTATCGTGGATATCGTTTGGAGTTTGGATTCTAATAATTATGAATTATTATTGATGTAATAGCGTATATATGCTAAAATTATTAAAAGTCCTCCTCCCCAAAAGGCTATGATTCCTAACTTTCCCAATAGGTCAAGGTTATTGAATTTAAGATAATATGTTTTAAGTGTGTTGAATATGCGTTTGTATATTGTATGCTTGTTTTTGAAATAAGATAAAAATTTCATAATATATTCTCCTCCATTTTTATTCATGGTGTTTTAATTCTTCGCGCAGGTGGTAAACACCATGACCCGACCGTAATTGGAGTCAGGATAGATCCATGCGTCGGAAGAGCTGGTGTTAAGACCCCTGAGATGTACCTGCCATTCGGTATCCGAGACGGATGTCGCCCATGCCTGGATGGAGGCCATGCTGGGGGACTGCTCTCCAGAAGAGACGATTGCCGGGGCGACGTAGATTTGAGGAACTGTGCCGGTGCCGGGAGCGCATGAGGGCTTGGCAACCTTGTCGCCATTGTTGACGAAGGTGGAAGTCTTAAATTGCGTGGAGTTGCCGGTATCAGCGAGGAGGACGAGCTGGTTATTC
>ERZ791808.2319-NODE-2319-length-11667-cov-5.412160_pt1 | contig 11667 bp, 7 predicted proteins | sample MGYA00510305_ERZ791808 | MGnify/ENA primary metagenome ERZ791808 (study PRJEB30046, sample SAMN00792024) | human gut metagenome | study: EMG produced TPA metagenomics assembly of the A metagenome-wide association study of gut microbiota in type 2... | reverse complement strand
GCGTTCACCAAGCTGACCTCCATGCCGGAGAGCTGGATGTCGGCGGGCATGAGGTCCACACCCTCCGGGTGGTGCAGGATGCCCTCGCCGGGGCGGAGCGGCTCGTCCATCAGGATGCGGCCCATCGCGTCCGAGAGGGTGAAGGGCAGCTTGTCCGGCTGCGGATTGCCCAGGCTGATAGTCAGGCTGGCCTGGGGGTCAGCGTCCACCAGCAGCACTTTCTTTCCTGCCTGGGTCAGCCCTATCCCTAAGTTGGCGCAGGTGGTCGTTTTGCCGACGCCGCCCTTCTGGTTGGCGACGGCGATGATTTGCGTGTTCATTATGTTTCACCTCGTTTCTGTTGATTGCGTTCGGTTCTGGAAATAGAAAAAGCCGCCACTTCTTTCGCTAAAAAGAGTGACGGCTTTTTCTGATCCCGGAACATCAATCCCCGGAAATGCAAAAAGCGCCCAGCAGGAACACTGAGCGCTTTGCGATTAGATTTATTCTATTGTAGTCAAATTAGGCCAAATTTTCTCAAACCCACCAGACGAAAATGACCTTCTGAGAGGGCGATAAAATCTCCATTTTAAGAGCAGAAAAACAGCCCTCGGTTATCCTATTTGGTAACCACTTGGCCCTCATTTTGGCCTCTTTTTGACCGGTTAACCACTTGGTAACCACTAAAAATTGGGTAAAAATGGGTCTTGTTGCATCAAACTATATCAAACCCCATCAAAGGAAAAAGCTCGGAAAACAACGGTTTCCCGAGCTTTTTGAACCAATTTGATAAAGTTTAGCGCTTGCTGAACTGAGGCGCGCGACGGGCAGCCTTGAGGCCGTACTTGAAATACTTCTGCGCAAAAATATAAACGATCAGAATCGGAATAATCGAAATCAGTGCGCCTGCCATTGTCAGGTTGTACTGATTCTTGTACTGGCCGGACAACGTGCTCAGTAGCAGTGGAAGCGTAAATTTGCTTCTTTCGCTCAGCAAAACCAACGGCAGCAGGTAATCATTCCACATGTCCATAAATGCAAGGATTGCCAGCGTTGCCATAGCACTGCCGCTCATGGGCAGTATGATTTTGAAAAAAATGCGCCACATGCTCGCGCCATCAATAACAGCAGCTTCAATATAGGCATCGTTGATCGTCATCATTTTCTGCCGCATCATAAAAATGGCAAAGGCATTAAACAGCTGCAACAGCATAAACGCATTTAAGCTATTGGTAAGATGCATATTCGTCATGATAATGAACAGTGGAATAAAAGTGATCTGCGACGGAATCATCAGCGCCGTAACATAAATACCAAAGACCGCATTACGTCCCTTGAACGGAATTTTTGTCAGTGCAAATGCAGCCATCGCGGCACACAGAAGCCGCACTGCCGTGCAAAGAACAGACACGTAAAAGCTGTTGAAGATAGAACCCACAAATTCCGGCATAGCAAAAAGTTTTTTGTATGCATCAAGTGTCGGTTCTTTTGGGATCCACTCCACGGGAATGCTCATAATAGCGCCGCGGCCTTTTAAGCTGGTGATAATCATCCAATAAAACGGGATGCAGACAATTATGGCCATCAACAATCCCAGTACATAAAATGCCACTTTTCCAATGATTCGTCTTTGTTTCAGCCCTGTCAAAGAAGATGTTTTAGCGTTAGTCATCGTAGTTCACCCACTTGTTCTGAAGTTTCATCTGAACCATTGTCAGAAGCAGCAAAATCGCAAACAGAATCCAGCTATATGCGGCAGCCGTACCCATTTCATAGTAACGGAAGCCGCACTTATAAATGCGTTCAACCATCACCATTGTGGAGCCACGCGGGCCACCATCGGGGGTCATGATCATAATCTGCGTAAACAGCTGGAAGGAGTTAATCAAGCTGATAATCAAGACAAAGAAAAGCGTAGGAGTCAGCAATGGCAATGTAATTCTTGTAAATTGTTTGATTTTACCGGCGCCATCGATTGCCGCCGCATCGTAGTATTCCTGATTGATTCCCTGAAGGCCAGACATCAGCATAAGGCCAAAGTACCCCATATCCTTCCAGACCGAGGCAAGAACGATTGCGGGCATTGCCCACTTTGAGCTTTGAAGCCATGAGGGGCCCTCAATGCCGAACAAGGCAAGGATATTGTTAATAGCACCATACTCCGGACTAAGAACCCATTTCCAAATCAATGCGCCCGCAACCCATGAGGTGATAACCGGGATATAGTAAAGAACGCGGAAAATTCCAACACCCTTTACATGACTGTTCAAAATGAGCGCCACAATCATGGAGGCAATAAGCATCAAAGGAATGTAGAGGATCACAAATTCCAGCGTGTTTCCAATCACCTGATAAAATTCTTTTGATGTGAGAATTTCCTTATAGTTCTCGATTCCTACGTAGAATCGATCCATGAATCCGCTAAAATCACTGAACAATGTCAGTTCGCTCAATCCATCCCAACTGGTCAGGCTGACAAAAATTTGCATAATCATTGGGATGATACTGAACACAACAAAACCAGCCAAACTTGGAAGTAAAAATGGTAATGCTGTTTTCCAGCTTGCCAATCGGGAATTTTTCATATTCTATAAACCCTCCGATAAAAATACGGGGACAGGCTCCCGCCTGCCCCCGTCAAACTATTTACTTGGTCAAATCGATTTTCTGTTCGCACTCAGCCTGCATATCCTTCAGCGCCTGCTCCGGGGTGACAGTGCCGGCGGCCGCAGCGCTCAAATGCTGACCAACGATGTCCTGCAGCTCTGCATACTGGGTGATAACAGGAGGAGTCACAAGGTAATCAAGGCTCTTAAAGACCGCTTCGCGATTTGCCGGAGGAGTCTTTTCTTTGTACTGAGCGATGATATCCTCGTCCTGAACCGGAGGCAGCTCCCAGCCTGCGTCCAGGCGAATCTGCGTTGCTTCACGGTTGGAGGAAATGTAGGTGATGAACTTAACGGCTTCATCAGCAACCTGAGAATCTTTGGAAACGACGTAACCGTTGGAGAAGAAGTGCGTAGCCTTCTGAGTGTGACCAGGTTCAACAACGATATCCCAATCGAAGTCGCAATTGCTCGTATATTCGGGGAATGCCCAAATACCCGTCACAATCATGCCAAGGCGGCCAGACTCAAACAGGTCCCAGTCACCCATGCCTGCCATCTGCTCCTCGGTGGGCATAACATTGGTTTTCTGCTGCATGTCAACCATGTACTGCAGCGTTTCAATGTTTTCCGGGGTATCCATCGTGAACTCCGTAAAGTCATCATTGAAAAGGCTGCCGCCGTTCTGCTTAACGGTCTTATAGAACTCGTTGAAGGAAATGGGATGATAATAGCCAAAGATATTATCACCCAGCGCACGGATTTTCTCCGCCGCAGCCATTGCATCCTCCCACTTCCAGTCGTCCGTGGGATAGTCGATACCGGCCTGATCAAACAGATCCTTGTTGTAAATCAGCACAACATTCGAAAAGCTATCAGGAACGCCATACTGTACGCCGTCAGCGCTGAACGCTTTCAGGGCCATATCGTTGTAGATAGAGGTGTCGATGCCGTCTTTGGTCAGGATGTCATCCAGCGGCATCAATGCGCCCTTCTTTGCGTAGGAGACGAAATTCTGGTAATCCAGTTCAAAAACATCGGGAGCCTGGCCGCCAGAAACCTTCGCCGTCATCTGCGTAAAGTAGTCGTCATAGCCATAGGTCTGCAGGTCGATGGTGACATTGGGGTTTTCTTTCATATAGTTGTCAACCATCTGCTGCAGATACTGCTCGTTGTCTCCGGACCCGGAGTACTGTGCAAACGTGATTGTCACAGGCTCATTAGAAGCCTCCGATGCTGCCGTGCTTTCCGTAGAAGCTGCATCAGAAGAGCTTGCCACGGTACTTGCAGACGAGGCTGCCGAACCGCAGGCACTGAGTGCAAGCATTGCGGCCATCGAGCATGCCATGTAAGAAATCGCCTTTTTCATTGTTTTTCCTCCTTGTATAAGTAGTGGAACACTTGATTTTTTGCTCTTCTTCGCTTACACTTATTATAGAAGAGCAATAAGACGCTCTTTGGATTTGGGCTGCGCAGACTTTGGACGGTTGGTGCAGTCCTTTTTTATTCCTCCCCTCTCATATCTCGAACGGATTCCCGGCGAGAAAGGCTAACCGGAATAATAACCTCTCGCTTTGTCATATCCGCGTCTTGAATGTTATCTAAAAGCAGTTCAACTGCCTTTTCACCTTTTTGAGAGATTTCTTGGCGAACCGTTGTCAGTCCTGGTGTCAGATATTTAGAAATCTCCAAATCGTCAAATCCAACGATAGAAATATCATTGGGAACCGAAACTCCCTGTTCGTAGAACCCCTTCATAGCTCCAATAGCTAAGATATCTGCGGTAGCAACTACTGCTGTGACATCTTTATTTTCATTGCACAGTCTGCGTGCAAGTTCGATGCCACTGTCGTAATCCACCTTACCTTCATAAACAAGCGTGGAATCATATAGGATTCCGGCTTCTTCCAGTGCCTGTTGGTAGCCGCAGAGTCTTTTCTTTATGACACCGTTTTCTTTGATTTGACCGCAGAAAAAAGCAATTTTTTTATGCCCATATCCAATCACATGATTGGTAGCCAGATAACTTCCATAGGCATCATCAATTCGTATGCTATGGTAATAATGATCGTTACAGTAGCTGTCAATCAATACAATGGGGATTTGTGTTTTCTTCATTTGACGGTAAAAGTCATCCGGGTACATACCGATAACAATAATTCCGTCAAGGTTTCTCTCTTTAGCCAAAGTTAAGTAGCTTTCATTTACATCCGTGGCTGAAATAATCACATGATAGCCATGCTGTCTTGCGTGATACTCAATGCTGCCAACGATTTCACTGTAAAAATCATTTTGCAGCATCAGTTTGCTGCCGGGCTCGGTCTGTGGAATGACAATTCCAATCAGCTTTGAATCTCTACTGGACAGGCTTCGCGCACTGAGATCGGGAACATAATTCAAATCCCGAATCGCGTCGTACACACGGGTCTTGGTCTGCTTGGAGATTGATTTCTTGTCATTCAAAACATAAGACACCGTAGCCGTACTGACTTGGGCACGCTCTGCCACATCTTTTAGTGTTGCGCGTCTTGCCATATCGACTCCACCAATCTTACGGATTTAGTTTAAGCGTTTAACTCTTTTCTCTGGCATTACAATACCACGTGGGCTGCAAAATGTCAACAGTTAATTAAATTAACCTGTTATTTATGGAAAAATATTGTTGACTATGCCGAACATTCCTGTTATATTGATGATAGTAACAAGGTTAATCGCTTAATCTTATTTGTGTGCTCATTTCACTTCATAAGGGGATTCACTATGGACAAGTATCTGCCAACCGGCAACGATTTCGTTTCTTTACCCCGCATCAACGAGCGAACGGGCGGGATAGAGGATATAACATTCCTATATATGGCCGCAAAAGGGCTTATAGATATTCGCGGGAGCGAATCTGCACCTTTGATTCAGCCTTATGTTCATTTAGATGGCGTCGGTTCCCTCTCTCCGGCTCATCTTGTGTGGACCCGGCTTGATGATTGGCTGCCCCAGTCTACTGCACAGCTTGGCAGCCTTGAACTCAAAACCCTTTACATGCCGCCCATCAACGAACGTGGTTTTGCAATTCAGATGACGGTTCACAACACTTCCGAAAGTGCAAAAGATGTTGTTATGGGATTAAATGGATGCTGGGCATCCTCCTGGCATTGTGTAAATGAGGACAAGCCGTTAAGTGGTAAAGCAACTTGCTTCCGCAGCGGCTGGAACAGCAGCTTGATTTTCGAATATCACGCCGGATTCCCAATGTTTTCCTTTGCTCCTATGGCCGATGTGCAAACATCTTCTTCTTTCACCTGTTCTGATGATGGCAGTATTGCTTACGATTTATCCCATCACTGTACAATTGCTGCCGATGGAACAGCCTCGGTCGTATTTTATTGGGGTCTCGGTTTCGAGGAAGTTGCTGCCGCAACAAGCGCCAAAGAGATGCTCCGGCAGACTTTCGATGCAGAACTTACAAAAACAAGAACTTGGCTTCAAGAGCGTCGTGTCACCTTTAATGGTGATGCAAAGCTCACACAACTCTACAATACGAATCTGTTCTTCTGTATGTTCTTCTCAACCGGCATTACACTTGACACCGAAGAGTTGGTGCTCGTTACCAGCAGAAGCCCCCGCTACTATGTAAGTGCCGCTTATTGGGATCGAGACAGTCTGCTTTGGAGTTTCCCGGCTATTTTGGATGCCGATTCCGAACGTGCCAAAGAAATGCTTTCCTATGTATTCGGCCGACAGCGCCGAAATTTTGGCATCCATTCACGATACATTGATGGCACTGTTTTGGAGCCTGGCTTTGAGCTGGACGAACTCGTTGCCCCTCTTCTGGCGCTTGAACGCTACATTAACAAAACCGACGACAAATCCATTTTGAATGATTCCGATATCGCTCAAGGCATAAGCCTCATTTTGAATCGCCTGCGGCAGCATGAAGCCGCATCTTGCAGATTGTATGATACTTTCCTGCAGCCAACAGATGATGAGCACGTTTACCCCTATATTACATACGATAATGTGCTTGTGTGGAAAGCACTTAAAGATTTGGCCCAACTCGCACCTCAATATGCACATCTTGAAAAAACTGCCGATGAAATCAAAGATGCTATTATGACGCATTGTGTCCAAAAGGACGCAGAGGGGAAACCTTATTTCGGATGGTCTATTGATTTGAACGGCAGTCACGATGTTTACGACGAGCCGCCGGGAAGTCTACAGCTGCTTCCCTTGTTCGACTTTTGCAGCCCTACTGATGAGATATACCGCAATACCGTTACAATGATTCGTTCACCGGAATACAAATACAGCTTTGCTAACAGTCCAATCAACGAAATCGGGTGTCCACACGCACCTCACCCCTGGATCTTAAGTTTAGCCAATAGCTTGCTGTGCGGGCGCGTAGAACATTGCCGCGCCATTTTGGAAAAAATCTCTATGGACAATGGCATCGCCTGCGAAAGCGTTGATGAAGTGACTGGTTACTGCACCACCGGCGAGGCTTTCGCTACCTGCGCAGGATTCCTTTGCCATTCTATCCGTGAAGCATTACTATAAAAGAAAGAAGGATGCTTTTATGCGTCAAGACATAATTTTGAAGCCTTGGCAAATTGAGCTTACGACAAATAGCACAAATGACAGTTTTGAAGAAAGCACTTTTTTCACCGGGAACGGCCGCATGGGCATCCGTGGATATCTCCCCTTCTGGCAGGAAAAGCGCACCTTTGAGACAGGTTTGTTCGTTGCCGGTATCTTCGGTGAAATCAAACCCGGCATCACCGATTTTGTGAACCTGCCTACCCCCGTCTGGGGAAATATCGAATGTGATGGACATCCTATTACACTTTCCTCTCCTGTATCCAGCACGCTGGATATGAAAACAGGCGTTCGTTCACAGTCTTTTTTAGCCAAAAGCGGTGAAACCACTCTAAATATTGAGCATCATGTGTTCTGCAGTATGTCCGATCCCTCACTGCTCGTACAGCGGCTTTCTTTCTCCGCATCACGCACCTCCAATATCTCGGTATATGCAGGAATTCATACTGCTTGCTGCAACTGCCCTGTTCCGGATGATCAGGTAAAAGAAAATCACGAAACCATCAAACTTGCCGAGCCCACCCAGCATGACATGTGCAAGGATTCTGTCGATTGTACTTTCTCCATTTTAGGTACCGGCTTGATTGTAAGAGAACAGATGTCTTTCCATACTTCTCTTGCTGATTCCGAGGACTATATCTCTGATGATGTCCTTGGAAAGCAGTGGCGTGGGATTTTACAAAGCGGTCAAAAGGTTGCTCTGGAAATCACCACGCGCATCACCACAAGTCGAGATATCGACCCTCTTATTGGGAGCAATGAAACTTCTGGCACTTATGATGAACTGCTTTCCAAATCCTCGCTTGCATGGGCCTGTCGATGGAACGAGTCGGATATCGAAATCGATGGAGCTCCTGATGATCAGTCCGCTGTGCGGTACAACATTTTTCAGCTTATCACCAGCTGTTCTGCCCATGACAGCAGCGTAAGCATCGGCGCTCGCGGATTGACGCACACACGGTATAAAGGATGCTATTTCTGGGATACCGATCTCTTTATGTTATCCTTTTTCCTGTATACCCACCCCGAAGCGGCCATGAACTTAATGGAATATCGTGTAAGAACCCTTCCACAGGCGAAAGAGAACGCCAAAAAGATGAACAATGCCGGCGCTCGTTATCCTTGGATGACATCTTTTAACGGCTCTGAACAATGTGAAAGCTGGGATATTGGTGCCAGTGAGTTGCACATTACCGCGGATATTCCATTCGCTATGCAGCAGTACCTTGATGCAACAGGCGATGAAAGCTTTTACCTGCAAGCCATGGAAGTCTACATCGAAACTGCTCGTTTCTGGTATAGCCGCTGCATCATTCATCCTGACGGCTCTGCCGACCTTATGTTTTGCAAGGGGCCTGATGAATATTGTGGCATTACCAATAATAACCTCTTTACCAATTGCATGGTAAAGTTTAATCTTGATTTGGCCATCGAGGCAGCGCTGAAGCTCAAGGAAACCGATCCCAATCGATATTCGAAGCTTTCCCTCAGCGATGAGGAAGTTCTTGCTTGGCATTCTCTGCGAGACAATCTAAAAGAATGCCGCGACCCTCAAACTGGGCGATATTTGCCGGATGAGACTTTTTCTCGATTAGAGCCCGTGGACATTAAAACACTCAAAACCGATGATGGTGCCAGCTATCATCATGTTTGTTTTGACCGTCTGCAAAGGTATCAAGTTATCAAGCAGGCTGACACGTTGCTTCTGATGTCCCGGTTGCCTAAGAAGTTCACTCCCGAAGAGCGTCTGAACGCATGGGAAGATTTCGAGCCGTGCTGCTTGCACGATTCCACTCTGAGCTTCGCTAGCCATGCACTTTTTGCTGCACAAAACGGCCTGCAGGAGGCTGCCGAAAAATATTTCAAAAAAGCGCTGTATCTCGACCTACACGAAATCATGAACAACACCGGAAAAGAAGGTCTTCATCTTGCCTGCTTGGGCGAAACGTGGTCAAGTATCTTCTTTGGCTTCTTGGGAGCGAACTTTAATGGAGATACGCCAGCGTTCTCCCCTGTTTTGCCAACCGGCTGGAAAGCGCTCAGAATGAATTTCTATTGGCAAGGAAGAATCTATCGCCTAGCTGTTTCAGATAATCATTACATAGTTACAATAGCCTAAAACATGGCCTATAAGGTTCACAGTGTTTACCTGCCTTGAATCTTATAGGCCTTTCCGTTTTGTTTTATTATACATTACATTCCCTTTTTAAACCCTCATTCCTTTCCCCAAAGTATATACTACAATATTATAATGCTCACACTTGTCAGATATCATTGATTTTCTTCATTTATCTGTGCTATCATTTATTGCGAAGCCAACACGATTATATCTTTCTCATATATTGGCATTTTCGATAGGAAAAATCTTCTCAAAAACACAGCGAGGTGATTATTTTTGAAATTCCGAACCTTTTTTGTCTGCACCGCTGCACTTTTTTGCGGTGCATTTCTGGCAGGATGCAGTAAAACCCCTTCTCTTCCAGTCCTTCAGCAGATTGAATATTCCAACTTAGCAGATGCGGATACGCAGAATCTTCTTTCCGATCTTTTGCAAAACGCCGGCGTATCTGACCTTCGGATACAAACCTTCTTTGAACATGTTCAAAAATTCAATAGCGCTGTAGATCCAGCATGGCTCACCACAGGATTTGAAACCGCAAAGCCTCTGGATTTGAAATATGATCCGTATTCTATGCGGCGAATACTTTACAGCATTTGAAATCAAATTGGAGAACACCTTTTCAATCAGCAATTTGTTCCCGTTTATAAAAGCGGGAGACTGTATAGCAAGATGTATTTGCAGTTCTTTTGTTGCCACTAAATCATCAATCTCCCTCAAATAGCCATGTATCATGGGAGCGCAATCAAAATGCTCCATTTTGAAATCAACATTGGTTTCCAGCCTTGAAATCGTTAATATTTCCTGCACCATCGTTTCAAGCGTAGCCGCAACTTCCAAGGATCGGGCAAGATACTTTTCGTGGTCTTTATATGCCCCTATACCCAATAGCATCCCCTCTAATTGACCCTTGATAATGGTGATAGGGGTTTTCAGTTCATGGGAAGCAGAAGAAAAGAAATCCTGTTGTGCCCGTTCCAGCACCTTTTGATGTTCAATATCCTTTTGGAGCTGGAGATTTGCACTTTGCAACTCCTCCAAGGTAGCAGACAGTTTCCGGGACAGCGTATTCAAGCTATTCTCCAGTACACCCAGCTCGTCAGAACGGCGTTCCTCAAGTTGCCATTCCAGCTTCATATCAGACATTTCTTTAGAAATCCGACTGATTTTTAATACCGGGTTTGTAATGATACGAGAATACACCCAAGCAGTTGCCAACGATACAAGGAGAATAACGCAAAACAAAATCGGTAATATGCTTACAAATGATTGCCGCAGTTCTGCGATTTGAGAGGCTTCTCCGTAAACTGTTAAAATATATTGGCTATTATCATCTGCAAATGAGAAGTAATAGCTGTTGGATATAATCGGCGCACTTTCATAAGATGCTCCGCCAAGAGCCTCCCCGGTGATCCCATCGTTAAAGCTATTTTGGTTAGACGGTGTTTCCACCAGAACACCATCAGCAGTATAAAGCTCCACCATGCTAATTGTTGTGTTTTGAAGAAACTGATCAAAAAGTCCGCCGCTATCCTGCATACGGATATGTTCTAATTCATAAATAAAGTCGCTGGTCTGTTCATCTAATGCCGCATTGAGATTGTTAGAATAGGTTTGAGGCATATACCAAGCCAAAACGCCATAGACAAGAAAGCTCACGCAGAGCAAAACTGCCACAGTCAGAATAAAGACTTTAGCAAACAGACTGCCTTTAATTCTCTTTATCAACTTTATATCCCACCCCTCTGATTGTTTGAATGAAATCTATTCCCAATTTTTTTCGTAGATTTTTGATATGGGTATCAACAACACGCTCGTCCCCATAAAAATCATATCGCCACAGCTTATCCAACAAGTTCTGCCGGGTCAATATCCGGCCCTGATGGGTCAGCAGTTCCCGCAGTATTTCAAATTCCTTTTGTGTCAGTTCAAAATTAGCTCCGTCCACTGTGGCGGTGTAGCCGTCACAGTTCAAACGCAAATTGCCATAAGTAATGATTTGATACTTTTCATCTGTTCCCCGGTTACTGCGCCGAAGTACAGCCGCAATTTTGCGGAGCAGGGCAGGCATAGAAAACGGTTTTGTAATGTAGTCATCCACCTGCAAATCCAATCCTTTAATCTGATCTTCTTCTCCGCTTAATGCGGTTAGCATGATGATAGGAACATCAGATTGTTTGCGTATCAATTCACAGACACCGTAACCGTCAATTTTGGGGAGCATAATGTCCAACACAATCAAGTCATATCGTTCTCCCGCAAATAAAGATAGTGCCTCGACACCATCATTTGCAACAGCTACTTCATATCCTGCTTCTTGTAAAAAATTCTGTAAAAGTTCTTGAATATCAAAATCGTCCTCAACGACTAAAATCC
>ERZ791808.2312-NODE-2312-length-11704-cov-2.699717_pt1 | contig 11704 bp, 8 predicted proteins | sample MGYA00510305_ERZ791808 | MGnify/ENA primary metagenome ERZ791808 (study PRJEB30046, sample SAMN00792024) | human gut metagenome | study: EMG produced TPA metagenomics assembly of the A metagenome-wide association study of gut microbiota in type 2... | reverse complement strand
TGTAGTGATGAAAAAGATACTTAGTTTCCTTATTATTGTATTCTTAGTTGCTGCGTTTTTTCTATACGGAATGGAATATTCTAGAAAAATTCCAGATAATTTGACTGTATTTGTACTCAACACATCAGAATTTCCTAAAGAATTTTATTCATCTCCGCACGCATATAAGCTCATAAAACAAGGAGAACCTATAGCGAAAATGACATATTTGGATGCAAAACAAATGAACATTCCTATGGCAGAGGATTCAAAGGACGATTTTTCTTGTTTTCATAATGCCATATCGTGGTGGCTTATTGATAATGGACTATGGTGGAACTCTTGTCGATGGACATCAGATGGAAAATGGCAATAGTTTTACTGCAATACAATAAATAATTATGTATTTACTAACAAAAACAGGAATATCAGGAATAATTTTCCTAACTATTCATCTGTTATACGGCGATAACAACCTAAAATTATTTCTTGCACTGTGGGGTGCATGGCTTCTAGGGATATGGTCTGTATCGTAAAGGAGTGTCGATGAAAAAAATTATTTTTATTCTTACCATGTTGTTTCCATTTTCAGCATATGCTTGGGATGGATATGATTCTATAAATGGTGACAGTGTGACTATTGAAGAAAACACTTTGGTGCGTCCCGGAGAAACTATAGATATTTACAATAACAGTGATGGAGAATATCAGTCTGTCGATGTAATTGATATTTATGACTCTGGAACTTCAACAACCGTTGAGACATTTAACTATTCGACTGGAGAAACGCAATTCCTCGAAATGGATAGCTATTGACATTTTCCAAGTTTTATGGCGTTGTTTCCTCACGGTGCTCATCACACCAACCATAGGCGGACAACGCCACCCGACAGTATGGCTCTTTTTGTGCCTTTTTGCCGAAGTCAAGACTCTTTTTGGCTGCGGTTTCCTGCTATACTTGCATCTTCTCGATGCCGGGTGTGCCCGATATGTCCAAGGTTTCGGCCTAAAGGCGGGCAGCCGCACCTATGGGCGGTGATGAACACCCGGCATCGTCATTCATCGGCGGTGTCAATCCTCTCACCATAGGAGTGGCACATGTCCCAAGCTCTTCTTCTTTCCGATCCCGTCCCTACCGTTTCTCTCCACGATGGACGCCCGGCAACCACATCTCTCGAAGTCGCAAAGTTTTTTGGGAAGCGGCATGATCATGTAATGCGCGGAATTAAGGATATTATAGATAACTGCGCAGAATCACTTAGCGCCCCCAATTTTGGGGCGGCTAACTCGCCGAAATCATTTAGCGCCCCCAATTTTGGGGCGGCTAACTCGCCGAAATCATTTAGCGCCCACAATTTTGTGGGGGCCTCCTACCTCGACGAACAAGCCAAGAACCGACCCATGTACATCATCTATCGCGACGGCTTCATGTTGCTGGTCATGGGCTATACGGGCAAGAAGGCCCTCGCCATCAAGCTGGCGTACATTGAGGCGTTCAACGCCATGGAGGAGGAGCTTGCCCGGCGCAGCCGCCCTGCCCTGCCAAAGAGCCGCAGCACACGCCGGGAATCCCTGCCGACCATCCCCGGCTCTATTCCCAGACAGAGCCTCGATGAACGGCCTTTCATCGAATTTGCTGACGAAATTGAACGGGCCCATGCTCAGATGCAGGACATCCAAAAGCGCCTCCTATCAAAGGCGTACAGGTTGACATTGACCCTATGCCACGACATTGAAGCCAGAACGAAGGTGCCCGTCAGCAAGCGTTCCGGCAAGTTCACACTTGAAAGGTTTCTTCTCGATCACATGACGTATGGGCTTGATGAAGCCTTGACCTACCCTTCCGATACCCTTCCAGACTACCGAAATCCCGGGCTTTACCTGCTTGGGGTTCTTCGGCAGTTCAATGCCTAATGATAAGTGTCACCTGTTGCCTTGAATAAAAAGTGTTGTTAACTTCTGTTCAAGAGGTGATTGAAATGACGCAAGCTCCTACCCTTGATACCTTCCTTGAAACAGAGGAATTCATCACGGCTGAGGAATATTTGAAGCGTCGCGAACGTGGAGAGATCAACCCCGCGAATGTCCGTATTGCCCCGGCAAACCTAGAAACGGGCAGTTTCGGAGGCTTCATTGTTAAGCTAGATAAGCCAAGATACAGAACAAAGCTCGCACCTATCACAAAGGGATTCTCCTATGGATTCTAACTTGCCCGCGAAAGCTCAAGAGGTGCAGGTTGAACTTCAAAAAGATCAACATCAATTTGAGATAGCGAAAATTACAATCAGCGCCAACCTTGAAAATCAGAAAGGGTGGCGGGATCACTTTCAAAAATCCAGACGCGATTACATGATTTTTGGGGCTGTTGTGATTTTTCTTGTCCTTGCATTTTGCTGTATAGCAATGTTTACTGGCAAAGATGAGATCGCCCTTGAAATCATAAAGAGCGCCGTGTTTCTTGGTGCTGGTGGAGGCGCTGGATACGCCTACGGGTTTAGAAAAGGGCAACTTTCCGTTCCAATGCCCAACCAACAAGAAAACAACAACATGTAGACTCAGAGGGCCGGGGCATCCCGGCCTTTCTCTTTCAACCTCTACTTGACCGCAGCCCCATGAATGGATATTGAAAAGGAAGGGCGGCGAGTGCGTCAACACCCACCGCCCCGTGGGACACCCTCCCGAGATTGATCATCTCAAGTTTGCGCCCCGGTAAGAGCTTCACCTCCTACCGGGGCAACTGCGTTATTGGTTCAGCATGAACCGAATCACCACAGCCACAATGACGCCGCCAATCACTTGGACAGCGACGTCCCGGAGGAAGTGTCGCATGGAGTACCCTCCTTTCAGGAGAGTGCCCCACGGCGGTTTTCTATCTGTTCCCTATGCTCTTGTCAAAGAACCGTTATCAGAACGCCGAGGCGCGTTTCTGCTTGTCTTTCGGGTTATTGTGGAATCAAAATTCCACCTAATGAGTCCGCAGTTTCTTCCATAGGCGGGGCCGTCTTTTCGACTTTTTCCGCCCTCTCCTTCAATTCCTCAATCATCGGCTTGATCTTCTCGTAGGTTTCATTCCCGTATCTTGCTATCGTAATAGCTTGATAATAAAGCGTATCAATGGTTTGACGCTTCTCGTCTGCCGTCATAGTAGGAACTTTATTGACCTGCTGAATAGTTCTTTGGATAGTGCTTAATGCTTCATAAGAGCCTTGCAATGTATTGAAAATATTGTAGGGCATGAGGTTGGCGATATCATCATATCTGAACTCCTTTTCCAGACGATTGATCGTCTTCATATATGAGCTTGCTTCTTGCCAGTGTTCCCTAAATTGAGCGATAGATTCCGCGCTCATGCTAGGGTGACGTACCACAAAAGCGTTCACGAAAGGAATATCCGCAAGAGTAGACGTCGGCTTGATGGGATCTGGCAACGCTCCAGCCTTTCTCAACACAAAATCAATAGCATTCAGAGCATACATGCCGCTTCCGCCCGTATATCCACGGATAAAGTTTTCAGCTTTTGCCGGGCTGAACGTATTCATTTCACCAACACCGGGAAGCGTACCAATAATATGAGACAATGCCTTGGCTAGTTCGGTTGTATTTTCTGTATATTGATATTCAGGAAGAATACCTTCAGCGGCAAAAGGTACGATAGGACGATCAAAGGCAAAGCTCTTGTTAGCCCAATTTTCGATCACTGGAGTCAATGAAGTAGGGAGAACAGGCGGTTTAACGAAATCGAAAAGCGTTGTGTCCAATCCTCTAAATGCTGTGCTCCTCTCTTTTTCATTCATTTGATCTAAGGTCCATTCGGTGATCCGCTCGGGGATGGTTCCGAAAATAACGCCAAGTTCAAACGGCTTTGGAATACGATAAACAACATCACCAACGGGGATGAGCCAAAAAATATCCCGTTGCCAACGTGGGATCTCATCAATGCGCTCATCTCCGTAGTTCGCCAATTCAAGCAAAACGGATGGAAGAGTAATGGCGGCAGTAGCTCTGATTGTTGAACGAACAGGATGTTCCTTGAAGACGCGGACCATTTTGTCCAATCCTTGAATCCTGGCATTGGTAAAGGCGATTATGGCATTTAATCCACGCATCTTAGCCCCAATTCTGGCGAAGTCCATGCTCACTTCACGTGAAGCAAGCGCGGCCTGTGCCAGTCCTGACTTACTACTGCCAAGCTGTTTCTCAGCACGCGCAAACTCTCCAAGCCGATTGGCCTGTTCCGAAAGTTCAGACAAGACACGCATCATTTCCACAGGATTCTTAACAACATTCCATGTCTTGGAAACAACGCCCGTTCGTGTGAGATCTTCCAGCGTTTTTTTGACCGTGGTTCTGTCCATGCCCAACATGGTAGCCTGATCGCCGCCCGACTTTTTCCACTTCCAATACAGATCATCACGCCTAATTGCATGGAACAGGCCGCGTGCCATATCAACGCCGGGAACAAATCCGTATTCAGACTGTACGAAAGCGGAAAGAGAATCCCGGGCGGCATTTCTGACAATGAATTCCGGTGTAAGCGTAGCCCCGGCCCTGAGCCACCGCGCGGGATAGGAAAGGAGCTTGGTAACAGTATTCATCGATTCGCCATCAAGTCCGTTTATGACCTTGGCGATCTCAGGATCGACTTGGTAAATTTCTCTTTTCCCATCTCGGAAGACGGAAATTTCCGTTCTCTTGTCAATCCGGTAATCAGGACGGAAGACACTTACATCAAGATCCCCCCGCTCAACAGCATCGGCAAAGGCTTTTGCGGCCTTTTCATCGGCGCCCTTCAAGACACGCATCACGTCTTCACTGCTGACGCTAGTTCCCTTCATCTTGGTCGGAAGCTTTTCTATAATGCTGCCATACGGCTTTCCAGAAAGTTCTGCTAAATCAGCAAGGGCCTTGCCGATCTGGTTTTTCTCTGCTGCCTGAATAAGCGCATATGTATTTTTAACAATGCTTTCCAAGGGATCAAGAATATCTCTCCCGCTTCCCTTGATGCGCTTTACCTGCTGCTGTGCTGAAAAACCCCTCCCCCCGGAAGTTCCGCCTGATTCCTCTCCCATGAATCGATAAAAGGGGACATAATTTCTGTTTGCCTCACGCATGGCCGCAAGCGTTTTTGCATCAAGCAAACCGGCATCAGCATAGTAATCCATCAAATGGTTCTGATATTCATAGAGTTGCTGTGCCGTATTTTCATATTTATCTCTCAAGGATTCAACGGTTTTCTCCATTGTTGATTTGCGAATACCTGAAAGAATACCTCTCCGCTCAAGTTCAATTCCCCTTTTGGCGACAAGATAGGCGCGCAACTCATCCAAATTTTGCACAGGTTCAAGGATGGACTTTAAAGATTTCCCTACATTCATACCAGAATTGAACTTAAAAGGGCTCCTTTCCAAAAAATGCGTTGCCTTCCCCGCAGCCCCCCTGTAAACGCGGGCAAGGACATAGGGATTGATGGATGCGGGAATATCAGCCCCTCCAGAAAGTTCATCAACGGCCTTTTTAAGGGGGTGTAATTCATCAACGAAGTTTGTGTAGGCAGTTTTCCAACCTTCAGGGATAATGCCTCTTTTATTCTCTCCTATATTGATTTGAGAGAGAACCTCCATAACGGCAGGTTGGCGGGTCCATTCATCAACACCACGCCGTGCATCTTGGAGAATCCTGTACATATCAGGAGCATCCCTACGCATTTTTTCTTCAAAGAAATCATAGAATTTTGGAGATGACTCTTTGGCGCTTTGCGGGTTAACCACGTAACGCGCCACAAATTCAGCAAAGCCTTCCGGGAGATTCGATTGCCCCTTGAGGGGAACGGAAGCGATCGGGGAAAGTTCGTCAGCAAAAGGTTCTAGAGGCTTGTTGTCGAAGCTTCCGAATACTTTTTTTTGAATGTGGTGGCCTGCCTCATGGACAATCGTGGTAATATCATTCGCAACGCGGATTCTGGCTATTTCAGGATTAACTTTGTAGATACCTTGCACCTCTTGAGCATACGGTCCAAGCCTTCCCACTCTGAACTCAAGCCCAAGATCCTCAGAAAGTTTGTCTATTACCTTTGAAAGTTTATAGGTCGATGAGGCAATAACCTTTTCGTTCAATGTATTTCTCTCGACAGAGGGAATAGCCGTTTCCCCACCTGAGGAGGCCATTTCTCCAGATGTGACAGCTTTCGGCTGCTCTGCCATTTCACGGGCATATCTTTCCGGGACTTCACGGTTTATTGAGAGGATGTCTTGCCGGATAGTAGGATCAGCCTCAGCGTCAGCAAAAACATCAAGGGGCTTTTTTGCCGTCTTTTCGTAAATGACGCGCATTTTGGGAACGAGTGATGAACCCATATTCACCAATTTACCGCCAAGTCCGCCTGCGCCCTTCAATCCGGTAATGAGTAAAGCGGCGTCAACAAACTCCTGCGGTTCAGGAAGCCGTCCCTCAAGACCAGCCGAAACTGTAGGCATAGTGGCTATTTCTGCCCCGACAGTTGCCGTCCCTGTTGCCAGAGCCCCGGCCCCTGCGGATTTTGCGGCAACCCCGGCAAATTTTCCTGCTGCGCCCGTGGACGCCCCGATAACTGCCCCTTTCCCTGCTTCCTCTAAAACAGTTCCCATGCGCCCGATAAATTCATCAGCAGATCGAACTTCACCATTCTTAATCTGTTCCATGTAAATGGCTCTTGTTCCCTCCGTCAGTGCCATAGCCGCACCGGGTATAGTAGCCGGAGCCGCGGGGCCGCCAAGGGTTCCGAGTGCCGCCCCTGCGGTGAGTGTGGGGAGATCGCCCACAAGCGTACCGATCTGCATTCCAAGACGCTGAGGAAGCGTAAGGGTGCTTACTTGAACGGGCGTAAGCGCATCGGGGAGCTTTTCACGAGCCACCAATCCTGAAACGCTGCCTTGGAAACCATATTCAATGGCGTCCATGAGAGAAACAGGATCGTATCCCTTGAAATAACCATTGATTTCCTGATCGGAAAACCCTGCTTTTTCCATCTTTGGACGCATGAAATCGCGTATTTCTGTATCAGAAAATCCAGCCTGCTTCATTCGCAAATAGGGATCGGAATTTACATTTAATGTCGTATTTTCACTCATTATTTACCTACCCTATTCCACCAAGATTCAGGACTTTCTCCAGCCTTTCTTTTTAGCTGCTGATTAGTATCTGGGTAAACGTTAATAATTCCGTTGATATTATTTAATTGGTCTTGAAGATTAGGCATATTACCTTGTAACACATTGAAAAGTGTATCTCCATTAAACAGCTTTTCTACCGCTTCATCTCCACCTTTTTTGTAAGCCTCGCGGATCAGGTTATTGATTTGAGCCCGCGCTCTATCTTCTTTGATAGCCGCCTCAGGTGTTCCTGCTGCAAACTGTGGGCGTGCAAAAGCAGTATCTGCAAGATCTTTACCCCTCTTAAAGTACCCATTTAGTGGCCCATCCATATCTTTCTTAAGTTGTTTGAGGTTTGAAACATCACTAGCGTTAGCTTCACCTCTTGCCATCATTGAAGTAATCGTACCATCGGTGATGTCCTGTCCGGATATAATAGCACTAGCCATTGCATTTATTTTTGCTGGATTTCGTGTTTTCCCAAAGGTTCCAGCTTCAAGTTTTTGTTTTGCTTCTATCTTGGTCACAGCATCAAGATCGGAATTATCAATGATACTAAAAGCCATAGCAGGATCAGGGGCAATACCTTTTTGAGGGTCCCCGACTAAATATGTATAAGCGTTATTAATGGTTTGCTCTTCATATTTACTATTAAATTCTTTTTGTTGCTGTTTATTTTGTGTATCTTGGGAGCGGAGCATATCTATAGTTGACTTCGCTGTGACCGCATCCAGACCATATTTTTTTCTACCTTCTGGTGTAAGGAGCTCGTTTACTCCAGAAAGAGGATCGTCCTTAAACATGGACACAATATTAAGTGATTGCTCTGCCCGAAACTCGCGTGTTCTCCTCTCCGCCTCAGCCCGGGCCTCAGCTTCCTGCCGCTTTCTCTCATTCCTGATCGCAACCTCATACTGGTTTACATCACTGCCAAGAAGATCGCGGTAATGCTCCACTGCTCCCTCGGCTCCTTTTAGATTCCCGTGGGAAAGGAAGCCTTTAACGATACTCCCAGCTGAACTCTTGTTGATTTGGGAAAACAGAGCCCGATTATCCAGCCCCGGACGCATGTCAGAAAGACGCGAGAATAAGGTTTGCTGGTTCAGTTCAATGAATTCTGGATTGTCGTAATTTTTGGCAACCAAATTGAGGAAATTTTCAATTTCACCATCTTGAACGGACTTATCCCAAGCGGCCTTCTGTTGCTTCGCGTAAGCCTGCCCCTGCTCAGTGAAATGAATTCCAGACAATGCAGCCTGCTTGTTGAACATCTCGGCAAAGCGTCCGGAGAATCCGCCCTCCTGAAAATACTTCTGAGCCGTCTCCCTTGCGAACTTCTCGAAGTGCTGGCCCGCTTCAATGGCGTTCTGCCCCTGATTCTCAGCCATGTAGCGGTCACGTTCGGCGGAAAGCTCTTTCTGCATGGCAAGGAGCGACTGAGATACCCGCGTTGTCTCCGTGCTCACGTATTCCTTGATAGCAACGTTGGTGAGGGCTTTTCCGGCCTCCAGAACCGTGCCCGCAAGCTGGTTCTCCGCCGTAGCCGCGATGTTCCCGATGCGCGGTTGCTGATACCCCGGATCAATGCCGCCTACGCCGATACGCCGGGGCCCCGTATTGTATTGCTGGATACGGATCGCCATGTCTATTTACCTTTTTTAAATGCAGAATAATCTTTCAATCGTTCTGTATAGGCCCTTGCCTCTTCCGCATTGCGCAACCCAAGGCTATTCGGATCGATTCCGGTATCTTCCATGAAATACTCCATCCATACAGTAGGATGCTTGGGACTTTTCAACATCTTGCCATCAGGAGATGAAGATGCCCAATGATCCGATTCCTCATCGAATTCATATTCCTGTGGACCTACGCCAGCCTTCCACGCTCCCCGGTAATCGTAATCCGCACGCGGGCCGGTCAAGTCCGTATACAAATCTTCATCACTCAGTTTTTCACCAGATAAAGCGGCTCTCTGTTTTACTTGTTTAAACCAGCGAGTTTTTATGAGCCACTTCTTGAACTCTCCCTCATCTTTTTCTGAAAGCTGAGTCGGGGCCCATTCGGACTTGGAGAACTCTTGATAGCGATCGTACCAGTCTGCCATCTCCTATCTCCTGCCCGAAAGATAGTTTTTGAGGAATTGCTGTTCAGACGCACCCCCGCCGCCGGGAATAATCTTCCGGCCGCCGAACAATCCGCTACCGGAACTTCCCCCGAATCCCCCGGCCATCGAATAAGCCCCGATTCCGCTGGTCAGCCCGGTGATGCCCGCAGTCAGAAGCGAGTTGCCAAGCCCCTTTACCGTCGAGCCGTAGTAGCTGGCAGCCGCGTCATAGTTCGCCGCATTTGACTCAAGAGCCTTCACGTTCTCGCCCGTTTCCCATTCGGAAAGGACTTTCTGATACCGATTCAGTGCCACATCCTGAGAGAACCGCAGCGCATTTCCTTCCAGCGTATCCGCAGCCGAACCGCTGGAAATGTCAACGCCGAGCGCGCCGAGGGAAGCGATATTGCCAGACTGCAAATCCGCATACTGCCGCCGGAGCGCAGACCGTTCCCGGTCAAGGTTTTCTCCTTCAATCCGCCCTTTCTCAGCCGTGATCTTCGCCTGATTCCGTGCGGCCGCCGCGTTCGCTTCCGCCACGTCTTGCTGATACCGCGCCTGTTTGTTGGCGGCAGAAGTCTGTTGCAGGCTGGACAGCGCCGAAAGGCCGCCAGCGGTCAATGCTAGAGTCATGGCCCCCATTACAGCATCCCTCCCCCGGCATACGGTGCAATATCCATCGTCGTGACGATCGCCAGAATCGTGAGCGGCGTTGCGCTGCTTACTTCAAAGACAAGCGGGGATTCGGACGACCACCCGCCGCATGTTTCCATGTTCAGATCCGTCCCGTCGCTGAAAAATGGCCGCACGCTGAAAGCCCCTCTCTTAATGTGCCTGTCCACGAGGGGAGAAAGATTCCCTGCAATTCCGGCGAGGAACGACATGCTCCGGTACGTCCTGACCCGTACGGCGGAAATCTTCCGGTTGTGCATGAGCGTCCATCCCTGTTGTGTCTGCACTTCGGGCAAGTTCGGTATGACCCGCGAAGTATATGGAAGGCCGATATGCACGGATTTCGCCGGGCTTTTCAGCTTTAGTTCCCCGCCCGCGCTTACGGTCAATCCATCAATCGTGCCGCCGTCCGCAAAGACCTGCACGGTGCGCCCGGCCAGATGCCCAAGCCCGCTGAACGTATCCGCAGCCTCTCCGCTGTAGTGCAATGCCGAGTCAAGGAAAAAGGCGTCATCAAGGTTGTCGCTGTCAAAAAAGGATTCCAGCCGTTCGACAAAGACACCGACCGGCCGCCGCACGAGGAACCAAACCTGATCATCAGGCGCCCCCGGGATGACGGCCACGTCAAGTATACTCCCGTCAGTTGTATGCCGATGCCAGCCGATGACGTCCTGTTCCTTCATGTATGTCAAACCAGCAAACGTACCGTCGGAAAGAACGCACCAGAGCGTGCTGTACGGCTCTTGCTGGTACGCCCATGCCGTGATGTCCCGATCCTTGATGATATGCCGGGCAAGGAGGGTCAAATCCTGCCCGAGGTACTTGTCCGCGCTGTAGTTGTAGGCGAACTCGCGTACTGCCCCTGACCCGCGCTGCACATACAGAACCCCGCCGCCAACGGACAGCGCCGATACTGCCCCTTCTCCACCGTTCGTTGTCTGGAGCTGGAAAGAGACGGTTGACGGCGTGAGCACCACGCCCTCCGAAGATTGCAGCGTCCACTCACTCCCCTCCGTCCCGAAAGCAAGAGCGTTGCGGTCAGGCTGGAGCCACACAATCCGATTCGCCTGTGTAGCGGCAAGGGTTACTTCAATCGCATCATCATCTTTCGGGGGCACCGAAGAGGCCATGCTTTCAAAATCTCCGGTACGGGACAGCCAGATGGTGATCGGCCTGTTTGCCGTAGCCGCAAAGCCAAGGCGTTGTTGATGGAAAAAGACCTGCGAAGGATAGTTTCCTGAGCCCTCAAAAGGATTCTTGTGCTCTATCGGCGTATCTTCGGTATCCGCGCCGATGTTCTTGTCATCATAGTATTGCGCGTAAGTATAAGAAAAGACCGGATTCGCCTGAATGTCTCCTTGAAATCCTTGAGGGTACTCCGAATTCTGACCGAATCCTGTATAGCTTGTGAAGCTTCCGTACTCTCCCTCATATCCCGAAGGAACGTTATCGACGCCGATCCAGCCTGCAGGAACCCCCTGTTCATCATTTTCATGATAGACAAAGAGTTTTCGCAACGAGGCATTGTACCATGCCGGATAAGTCTGTTGAACCAAAACGCCAGTTTTCCCAACCTTGACCCCAGTGACGACTGTCGTTGTTGTTCCGTCAGGGTTTTCGACAGATTGGGTCAGGACTGAGACGTACAGATCGTCTGCCGTCCGAGAAAACCGATACCCACCGATATCGATCCCTTGGAGCGTCGTGGTCGCGGTAGTTGTATCGTCTTTGCTTGCCCGCCCGATGAATCCGAAAACCCCTGTCTTCTTTTTGTAGATACGGTATTCGCTGGCCCCGGATACGGCAGGCCATGTTATGCGGA
>ERZ791808.2291-NODE-2291-length-11831-cov-3.801376_pt1 | contig 11831 bp, 10 predicted proteins | sample MGYA00510305_ERZ791808 | MGnify/ENA primary metagenome ERZ791808 (study PRJEB30046, sample SAMN00792024) | human gut metagenome | study: EMG produced TPA metagenomics assembly of the A metagenome-wide association study of gut microbiota in type 2... | reverse complement strand
GTCATCCATCGCCTCATAGACGGCCGTTGCGAACGAGCCGCCCGCCTTCGGGCGCGGTCGGACGCAGACGATCTCATAGCCGAATTTCTCAGCCGCTGCGCGCTCCATGATCAGGGCGCGGTTGAGATGCTCGCAGCACTGCGCCGCAAGATAGAGACCGCGCTCGTTCAGGATCGGCAGGATCTCGTCAACCACGGCCTTTGCCGCCTCCGGCGTAGAGCCCTTACCGATCTTCTGCCCCACGATCTCACTCGAGGAGCAGCCGATCACGACCTGCTGCCCGGGTTTGAGCGCGGCTGCATCCAGCAGTTCGAGCAAAGCCGCGCGGGCTGCGCTGCGTACTTCTTCATACATAAATGGTCATCTCCAGACAGTTATTAAAATTTCTTATTTTCATTGTAGCACGCCGCGGTTGATTTGACAATCCTCTGCAAGGCGTGTATCATAAATGTGAACAAAACGTAACAGGAGGACTCTGTTTTGAAACGTATACTTGCATGTCTTCTTGCCGCAGCACTGCTCATCTGCGCCGGCTGCGGCACGAAATCCGAAAAGCCGTCCGTCAGCGGTGCTCCCTCGAAAGCGGAGACGTATTACGCTCCGCTCACCGGCGAGCAGCTGAGCGCAAAGCCGGAAAATACCCGCCCGTTTGCCGTCATGATCAATAACATTGTCTACGCGCAGCCGCAGGTCGGCATCAGCAAGGCGGACATGATCTATGAGATCCCGGCTGAGGGCGGCATCACCCGTATGATGGCGATTTTCAGCCACCTGTACGACATCGAGTCTGTCGGCAGCATCCGCAGCCTGCGCCCGTACTATCTGAGCGTTGCCCTGTCGTATGACGCCATCGTCATCCATGCCGGCGGCAGTGAGCAGGCGTACAGCGATGTGAAAACCTATAATGCCGACCACCTCGACGGTGTGCGCGACGGCAATACCAGCTCCATGTTCTACCGCGATAAGAGCCGCGGTCAGCACGGCTCGGAGCACACGCTGTTTTTCCACGGCGCGAACGTGCAGCCGCTCGTGGAGAAATATCAGTTCCGCACCGAGCACAATAGCAGCTACAAGACCGGCCTGAGCTTCGCGGACAACGCGGTGCAGAAGTGCACTGCCGACGCCGCCACCGCACAGGTGACGTTCAACACCTCCAAGAGCACGTCCTTCACGTACCACGCCGATACCGGCAAGTACACGGCCGTGCAGTATAAGGGCGACTACAAAGACGGTGCGACCGGCGAGCCTGTCCCCTTCTCCAACTTGCTCATCCTCTCGGCTGACATGAAAACGGTCGACAGCTATGGCCGCCTCGCAGTCGATCTGATCGGCAGCGGCACCGGCTACTTTGTGACCGGCGGCAAATATGTGCCGATCAAGTGGGCGCGCAGCGACATCAACAGCTGCTTTACCTATACGCTTGAGGACGGCACAGCGCTGAACCTTTCTCGCGGCACGACCTATGTCGGCGTGATCCCGACCAGCGGCGGCAGCGTGAACTTCAGCTGAGAATAAAATTGAAGCTTTTTTGCAGCACTATGTGCGCGGATGGCCGCGCACATAGTGCTTTTTCTCTTGAGATCTGTTGCTTGTTTTCCAATATATTTGCTATAATAAACGCGCAGACTGATGTGCCTGCTGCAAATGCAAAGAAAGGAAAAACGTTATGAACTACAATTTCGATGAAATCATTGACCGTCGCCATACCAACGCGCTCAATACAGACGGTTTTCGCGGTTATATTTTTCATGCCGGTCCGGAAAAAGTGTTTGCCTTTAAAGATGAAGAATTTGTCCGTATGTGGGTCGCCGACATGGAATTCGGCGTGGCACCCGAGATCCTCGATGCGCTGCGCGCACGGATCGACCGCCGCATTTTCGGGTACACCGGCCTGTATGACGACGAATACTACCACACTTTCTCAAATTGGTGCAAGGATCACTATGACTGGCACTTTCCCAAAGAGCAGCTCTGTATCTCACCAGGCATTATTCCTGCACTGTATCAGCTGACGGAAATGCTCTGCACAGCAGGCGAAAAGGTGCTGCTCAACACGCCGGCCTACGGTTATTTTCTCCACGCGGCGGAGTATGCAGGTGTAGATGTGCTGACTTCTCCGCTGCACAAGAAGGCGGACGGTACGTTTGCGGTGGACTTTGAGGACTTCGAGCGCAAGTGCGCCGATCCGGCGTGCAAGCTGGTATTCTGGTGCAACCCGCACAACCCCACCGGGCGCATGTGGACGGAGGACGAGCTGCGCCGGGTTGCTGCGATCATCGAAGAATATAACCTCTGGGTGGTGTCCGACGAGATCCACTGCGACCTAATCCGCTGCAGCCGCCGCCACATCCCGATGGCAAAGGTCATGGATCGCTATCCCAAGCTCATCACCTGCATGGCGCCTACCAAGACCTTTAACATGGCGGGGCTTGCGTTTTCCAATATCATCATCCGCGATCCGGCGCTGCGCGCCCGTTTTCAGGAGCGCGACAAGCTGTTCGGCATGGTCAACCCCATGTCGCTGACAGCGGCGCAGGCGGCCTATGCGCACGGTGGTGCGTGGCATGAGGCACTCAAGCAATATCTCGACGAGAATTTCGCGTTTGTCAAGGCGTTTCTGGCTCGGGAATTGCCAGAGGCGGTCATGTACATTCCGGAGGCGACCTATCTGGCGTGGGTAGATCTGTCCCACTGTCTGCCGGATGTTGCTGATCTTCCGGATTTCTTCGCCAATAAAGCGGGTGTGCTGCTCGAGGGCGGAGATTCTCTCTTCGTCGGCAACGCAAAAGGCTATGTGCGCCTGAATCTTGCGATGCCGCGCGCGATCATTCAGACCGGGCTGGAGCGGATGCGCGATGCGATCCGCGAAGAGCAGGCAGAACATTAAAATTGAATGCAATAGCAAAAGTCCGATATGGCGGCGGCCATATCGGACTTCTTCATGTTTTATTCCCACGTCTTCCATACATCCGGGCAGTAGCCAATCGTGGCCTGTCTGCCGTTGCGGACGATGGGCGTGCGCAGCAGGGATGGGTCATCGAGCAGCCGCTCGATCTTGTCCTGCTCATAGGCCAGATGCTGCACAAGCGCGTAGTCCGCCGCCTTGGGATCGAGCAGCGCCTCGAGCCCCACGGCGTTTTTCACGCTCGTCAGCTCACCGCGGCTCATGCCGTAGCGCAGCAGGTCGATAGCCTGATACGGGATGCGACGCTCCTTAAAGTAGCGCTCGGCCTTTTTTGTGTCGAAGCATTTTGACTTGCCCCAGATCTGGATCTTCATGCTGTTCCTCCGCTCAGACTTCGATGATCACGGGCAGTACCATGGGGCTGCGGCGCGTGGTCTTATACAGGTAGCCGCTGATGTTTGACTTCACGCGGCCCTTGATAGCCGCCCAGTCGCGCTGCTTCTGGCGCTCACAGCTGGCAAGGCTTTCGTTGACGACACGCTTGAGCTCACCCATGAGCGCTTCTGCCTCCTTGACATACACAAAGCCGCGTGTGATGATCTCAGGGTCAGTAACGGGCTTGCCGTTTTCGGATGAGAGTGTGATGATCGCCATGACGATGCCGTCCTCAGCGAGGTGGCGGCGGTCGCGCAGAACGGCGCTGCCGACATCACCGATGCCGGTGCCATCGATATAGACGTCGCCCGCAGGGACGCTGCTCGTTGCGCGCATACTGCGCTTGGTAATCTCAATGACTTCACCGTTTTTGGCCACGAGCACATTTTTCGGCTCAACACCCATGAGCTTGCCGATCTCGGCGTGCTTGCAGAGCATACGGTATTCGCCGTGCACCGGGATGAAGTAATGCGGTTTTGTCAGCGCAAGCATCATCTTCAGTTCTTCCTGACAGGCGTGGCCGGAAACGTGCAGCGGCGTGTTGCGGTCATAAATGACCTCTGCCCCCTTCTGGAACAGCTCGTCTATGACGCGGCTGATCGTGATCTCATTGCCTGGGATGGCCGAGGCGGAGATAATAACGCGGTCGCCCGCGTCGATCGTGACCTGCTTGTGCTCGGAAAATGCCATGCGGTGCAGTGCAGACATCGGCTCGCCCTGGCTGCCGGTACAGACGATAACCGTCTTACTGCGCGGCAGGCTGCCGATCTGTGACATGTCCATCATGACGCCGTCGGGAATGTCCACATAGCCCAGCTCCGTTGCAACGCGCATGATGTTTTCCATACTGCGGCCGGTGATGCCGACCTTGCGCTTATACTTTGCCGCAACGTTGATGATTTGCTGCAGGCGGTGGACGTTGGATGCAAAGGTCGTGACAATGATGCGCTTACTGCAGTCTTTGAACAGCTCGTCGAAGCAGTCGATCACGCGCGCTTCCGAGGCGCAGTAGCCGGGGCGCTCCACATTCGTGGAGTCCGACAGCAGCGCGAGCACGCCCTCATTGCCGAGCTGACCAAGACGCGGCAGGTCGATCATGCCGCCCTGAATGGGCGTGAGGTCGATCTTAAAGTCACCCGTGTGGATGACAGTGCCAATCGGCGTTTTGATCGCCAGCGCAACGGAATCGGCGATGCTGTGGTTCGTGTGGATGAATTCGATCTCAAAGCAGCCGAGCTTAAACTTATCACCAGGCTTTTTCGTGAAGATCTGCGTATGGTACAGCAGGTCGTGCTCTTCCAGCCTGAGCTCAATGATCGCAGCCGTCAGCGGGGTCGCATAGATCGGCATGTCCAGCTGCTTGAGCACGTAAGGGATCGCACCGATATGGTCTTCATGCCCATGCGTGATAACCATGCCGCGGATACGGTTTTTATTCGCCTTCAGATAGCTGATATCCGGGATGACCAGATCCACACCATAGAGGTCCTGATCCGGAAAGCCCATGCCGCAGTCGACAAGGAACATATCCTTGCCGTACTCATAGATGGTGAGGTTCTTACCGATCTCACCAAGCCCGCCAAGCGGGATGATTTTCAATTTGGATGCCATGTGAAACTCCTTTTCGTTCGCTTTTGGGCAGACTCCTCCCCCAAAAGCAGGTTGATGCTTCGAAAAATATGTACGAAATGCGTCGTCGCGGCGGCGGATAACCAGAGTATATCCGGAAACCCGGGCCGTCAAACCTGTTACATTTCCATTCGGCCGGCCAGCGCCCGCAGGAGCGTGGCATCGTCCGCATATTCCAGATTAGAGCCGACCGGAATTCCATAAGCCAGGCGTGTGATCTTCACATCAAATGGCTTGAGCAGGCGCGCGATGTACATCGCGGTCGCCTCGCCTTCCGTGTCGGGGTTGGTGGCCATGATGACCTCCGTGATCCCGCCATCCGCTACGCGCTTGATGAGCTCCTGGATCCGGATATCGTCCGGGCCGATATGATTCATTGGCGACAAAACACCGTGGAGAACATGATATACGCCGTTATATTCGCGGCTGCGCTCGAACGAGAGCACATCGCGCGGCTGTGCCACGACGCAGATCGTACTCTGGTCGCGCTTTGGGGACGCACAGATGCTGCACGTCTCCTGATCCGTGAGGTTCTGACAGATGGTGCAGCAGTGTATATTCTTTTTCGCATCCACAATGGCGTCTGCAAACTTCAGAGCCTCCTCCTCCGGGAGGGACAGAATATGAAATGCCAGCCGCTGCGCGCTTTTGCGCCCGACCCCGGGCAGTGCAGCGAACCGGTCAATGAGATTTTCAAGTGCGTTCGGGAAAAATGACATGACAATACCGTCCTGAATCAAGCGTTGCGAATGGCGGCGATGGCGGCCGCGCGGTCACTCTGGCGAAACACGGCGCTGCCGGCCACAAGAACATTTGCGCCCGCCCGCTTCACAAGCGGAGCCGTCTCCGGGTCGATACCGCCGTCCACTTCCAGCTCGCAGCCGGGATTGACCTGCAGGATGCGCTCGTGCAGCGCTGCGATCTTCGGCAGCTGATCGGCCATGAAGCGCTGTCCGCCAAAGCCGGGCTCGACCGTCATGACCAAAGCCAGATCCAGCAGCGGCAGATACGGAATGAGCACGCTTTCCGGCGTTTTCGGCTTGATGGCGAGACCGACCTTCTTGCCATGTGCTTTCACGTCCTCGATCGCGGCAAACACATCCTGCGGTTCATCCGCCTCGACGTGAAACACGACCAGATCCGCACCGGCATCGCAAAACGCTCCCACGTAGCGGTGCGGCCGGTCGATCATGAGATGCACATCCAGAAACATCTGCGTATACCTGCGCACAGATTTCACAACCGGAATGCCGATCGAGATATTGGGCACGAAAATACCGTCCATCACGTCTATATGGATGTAGTCTGCGCCGCCAGCTCCGATCTGTGCGATGTCATCGCCGAGCGTGCAAAAGTCTGCCGAGAGGATGGATGGTGCAAGTTTGGTCATGGATGTCACTCCGATCTGAAAGGATCCGGCTGAGCCGGACGCGACACTACGCGCTATAACTAATTGATTATACACCAGATATGGCCATTCTGCAAGTGGCGGAAAGAAAAAATCGGCTTGACGAAAGCTGTCGCCTGCGCTATGATGAGCTTTGGATACTTTCCAATACGAGAACAGGAGCGAGGCAAATGTCTATTGAAGCAGGAAGAGCATATTTCCGGCAGTTTGGCATGGAAGACCGTGTGCAGGAGTTTACAGTCTCGAGCGCGACCGTCGATCTGGCGGCAAAGGCACTCGGTGTTGAGGGCGCGCGGATCGCAAAGACCCTGTCATTTAAGACTGCAGACGGCTGCATGCTGATTCTTGCCGCCGGTGATGCGCGTATTGATAACCATAAATTCAAAGAGAAATTTCACATGAAGGCCAAGATGCTCTCGGCGGATGAAGTCGTAGAGCTGGTTGGTCACCCTGTCGGCGGTGTGTGCCCGTTTGGCTGCAAGGAAGGCATCCCGGTATATCTGGATGTATCGCTGCAGCGGTTTGAAACGGTGTTCCCCGCTGTCGGCAGCCCGTCGAGCGCCATCGAGCTGAATCTGGACGAGCTCTACAAATACTCCAACGCCCTTGAGTGGGTCGACGTCTGCAAGCTGCCGGCCCCGGCTGAGGCGTGATTGGAACATTAAAAAAACCTGACGAACAACGGTTCGTCAGGTTTTTTATTCAGGATCGGGCCTTTGCTGATGCTTAAGGCAGAAGCTTCGTCATGCTCTTGAGACTGATGGCCAGCGTTGAGACATTGTGCAGCAGTGCCGAGGTCGCCGGCGGCAGAGCGCCCGCCACGCCCAGACAAATCAGCAGGAAGTTGAAGCTGATAATCTTGCGGTAGTTGCTGTGAATGCGCTCCATGAGCGCGTCACTCAGACGCTTGAGCGTCAGCAGTGCATACAGATCATCCGCACTGACCGTGATATCGGCGACTTCGCGTGCTATAGCGGCGCCATCACTGATGGCAACACCGGCATCTGCCTCGGAAAGCGCCGGGGAATCGTTCACACCGTCGCCAAGCATGATGACTTTGCGTCCTGCTGCGTGTTCTGCCCGAACAAAGGCAGCCTTGTCCTCTGGAAGAACTTCGGCATAATAGGCATCCACGCCGACCGCCTCTGCGACTGCACGGGCGGTCTTTTCATTGTCACCGGTCATCATGACCAGCTTGGACACGCCGAGCTCCCGCAGACCGCGAATGACATCGGCCGCCTCCGGCCGCAGCGGATCTTCCACGCAGATGACCGCAGCCAGTACGCCGGAAACGGCAAGATACAGGTGGGAATATGTATCCGGTAGAGCGTCAAACTTGGCCTGCTCCCCTGCTGGGATGACGCAGTGCTCATCCTCAAAGACAAAGTGATGGCTGCCGATGACGACCTTCTGCCCGTCGACACTGCTGGAAATGCCATGTGCGACCAGATACTCCACGCGCGAATGGCGCTCCTCGTGGCGCAGGCCACGGCGCAACGCCTCAGCGACGACCGCTTTGGCCATGGAGTGCGGGTAATGCTCCTCCAGGCAGGCTGCCAGCCGCAGCATGTCCGCTTCATCATGGTTGCCGAAAGTAACAACCTGCGCAACCTTTGGCTCGGCACGCGTCAGCGTACCGGTCTTGTCAAAGACGATCGTGTCGGCTTCAGACACAGCCTCAAGGAATCGGCCACCCTTAACGGACAGATGATGATCGCTCGCCTCTTTCATCGCAGAGAGCACGGCGATCGGCATGGATAGCTTGAGCGCACACGAAAAATCGACCATCAAAACAGCCAGCGCTTTGGTCATATTCCCCGTCAGGAGCCAGACCAAGGCTGTTGCGCCCAAACTGTACGGAACGAGCTGGTCTGCAAGGTGCGACGCATGATCCTCCGTTGCGGACTTGAGTTTTTCCGATTCTTCGATCATGCGGATAATGCGGTCGTAGCGGCCGCTGCCGGCGCTCTTTTCCACACAAATGGTGCAGTCGCCCTCTTCGACGACGGTGCCTGCATAAACATAGCTGCCTTCCGTCCTGCGGACAGCCAGCGGCTCGCCCGTGATGGACGCCTGATTGACCATCGCCTCACCGGAGACAACTTTGCCGTCAAGCGGGATCACACCGCCGGTACGAACGACAATGCGGTCGCCGATCTGCACGTCTGCCACCGGCACAAGCACCGAGCCTGCGTCCGTCTCTTTCCAGACTTTGTCCACATTCAGGGACATGGTCTGCGCGAGATCAGCAACAGACTTTTTGTGCGTCCACTCGTCAAGAATATCACCGATGCCCAGCAGGAACATGATCGAGCTTGCCGTCTCGAAGTCCTTACGCAGCATAGAGACCGAAATCGCCGCCGCATCCAGCACCGGCACCTGAATCTTCTTATGCAGCAGACAGTTAAGCCCGGCCTTGATATACGGCACGGAGCGCACGACCGTGATCAGCGTGCGCACAGAGCTCGGGATGAACAGCTGCTTCATACCGCGCCAGCACAGCGATGCAATCAGCTTGTCCTCAAATTCGCGGCTCATGGCGCGGCTGCTATGCTCCGGAGCGAGTGCTTGTTCGTTGGCATAGGAAAATGATGCAAGTGCCTGAATGATGGCTGTGCGCGGCGCGTCATAGCAGATCACAGCGTCACCTGTGCGGTCATAGACAGTTGCTTTGGTTATGCCTTGGATTTGCCTTAAATATGCCTCGAGAATATCCGCCTGCCGCAGTGACATAGCGCCCTGTATCGTGCGCACGCGCATGCGGCCTCGGGTTTCATGCAGGATCGTGCATTTCATGCTTACTCAGCCTTCTCCGCCGTATCCTCAATGACCTCGGCCTGTTCGGCCGCGCGCTTTTCGTTGAATGCCTTTGCACCGGCCAAAACGTCACCTGCGAGCTCCTTGACGTTCGTTACGACCGCCATGACATCATCCTTTTCACGCAGGGCCGCTGCCGTCGTATAAACGTATACCTTCTGGGCATCTTTACTTGCGAGAATCTTTGCACCGACTGTTGCAAACAGCGCACCGCCAACAAATGCTCCCAATTTTTCCATGCTCATAACGATTTACCTCCATGTTATTAGATCCGCAGAATTGCGGTCTGGTTAGCTTGCTCAAATTTCTGTTAGATGCAACTAACCTTCAATTTCAAGTTATACCACTCTAATCGGTTTTTTTCAAGTGTTCGGATAAAAATTTACACATTTCGGCAACGTTAACAAAAGTGCCCCGCCAGAAACGGCGGGGCACGATCAATCTGTCGGATATTTGGTTACTTCAGCAGCATCTTACGGAAATTCTTCTTGCCGCGTTTGAGCACAACGCCGTCCCTCAGCTCTGCCTCGGTAAAGGTCTTGGCAATATCGGTGACCTTGCTGTCGTTAGCAGTCACGCCGCCCTGCTGCACATTGCGGCGCGCATCGGACTTAGATGCACACAGACCGCTCTTGACGAGCAGGCTGAGGATGTCATTGCCGTCCTCGGCTGCAATCTCCACCGTCGGAACGCCCTCGCCGGAGCCGCCGAACACTGCCTTGGCAGCTGCCTGCGCCTGATCGGCCTCCGCCTCGCCGTGTACCATCTTCGTGAGCTCGTAGGCAAGGATCTCCTTGGCTTTGTTAAGCTGCTCACCCTGCCAGCTGTCCATCTTGTCGATCTCCTCGAGCGACAGGAATGTCAGCATACGGATGCACTTGAGCACATCGGCATCGTCAACGTTGCGCCAGTACTGGTAGAACTCAAAGGGGCTGGTCTTATTCGGGTCGAGCCAGACGGCACCCTTGGCGGTCTTGCCCATCTTTTTGCCCTCGGAATTGAGCAGGAGCGTGATCGTCATAGCGTGTGCATCCTTGCCGAGCTTACGGCGGATGAGCTCCGTACCGCCGAGCATGTTCGACCACTGGTCGTTGCCGCCGAACTGCATGTTGCAGCCGTAGTGCTGGAACATGTAGTAGAAATCGTAGCTCTGCATGATCATGTAGTTGAACTCCAGGAAGCTCAGGCCCTTTTCCATGCGCTGCTTGTAGCACTCAGCACGCAGCATGTTGTTCACAGAGAAGCATGCTCCGACCTCGCGCAGGAGCTCAATGTAGTTGAGCGGCTTGAGCCACTCGGAATTGTAGAGCATGAGCGCCTTGCCGTCCGAGAAGTCAATGAAGCGCTCCATCTGACGCTTGAAGCACTCGGCATTGTGCTTGATGGTCTCCTCAGTAAGCATCTGGCGCATATCGTTGCGGCCGGAGGGGGCGCCGATGAGCGTCGTACCGTCGCCGATGAGGGCGATGGGCTTGTTCCCGGCCATCTGCAGACGCTTCATCAGGCACAGTGCCATGAAGTGACCGACATGCAGCGAGTCCGCCGTGCAGTCAAAGCCAATGTAGAACGTGGCTTTGCCGTTGTTGATCATGTTTTTGATCTCTTCCTCATTGGTCACCTGCGCGATCAGGCCGCGGGCGATCAGTTCATCATACAGTGTCATCTTCTTATCTCCTCATATATGTCATTCTTTGACCTTGTTCTCAGCAAGGATTTCCTCAGCGCGCTGAGCGCCCCATGCGATCATATGGGCACAGTGACCCTTGCCGCCGTTTTTCGCCACAAGCTCCTGACAGCGCAGGCAGCCAAACTCCTCGCGGAAGCTCTGCGTCATTTGCTTGGTCATAGCCGTGGCAGTTACCTGATCGGCGGCGAGTCCGAACGCCATCACTGCTCCGGAGATGCTGCCGCAGATCTCACCGCAGCGCACACCGCCGCCAAAACCGGTCGCAACACGCCGGGAGGTATCTTCATCCAGTCCCGTTTCGTTTTGCAGCGCCATCAGCACGCTCTGCGCACAGTTGCAGCCGTTCGTGTGATATGCAACGGCAGTTTCTTGGATGTTCATGATTGTTTATCACCTTTCTCAATGGATTGTTTATAGGCAGCGGCAGAAGCAAGCTGCTCAGCCGCGCTGGCAAGCGTCAGCAACGTGATGTGCTCGCCGCCGTAGAGCCGCGCGATCTCTCGCTGACGGCCGTCACTGTCGAGCAGCTGCACCGTCGTGCGGGTACGTCCGTCCTGCTCGCGTTTTTCGATCAGGTAATGCTGATCGGCCATAGCCGCGATCTGCGGCAGATGCGTGATACAGATGACCTGCTTGGCCATAGAGAGCTTACCGAGCTTTTCACCGACACGCTGAGCGGCCACGCCGGAAACACCGGCATCCACCTCGTCAAAGACCATAGAGGGCACGTCATCGCGTTCAGCGAACACGTTTTTGAGCGCCAGCATGATGCGCGAGAGCTCACCGCCGGAAGCAATCTTACTGATGCGCCCAAGCGCCTCTCCGGCATTCGCCGAGATCAAAAAACGCACATTGTCCGCGCCTGTACTCTGAAATCCGGGCGTGCCGCCGAGCGGTGTGATCTCCACGTGAAAGCGCACGGACGGCATGGACAGCTCGCGCAGCTCGCA
>ERZ791808.2270-NODE-2270-length-11918-cov-4.968305_pt1 | contig 11918 bp, 8 predicted proteins | sample MGYA00510305_ERZ791808 | MGnify/ENA primary metagenome ERZ791808 (study PRJEB30046, sample SAMN00792024) | human gut metagenome | study: EMG produced TPA metagenomics assembly of the A metagenome-wide association study of gut microbiota in type 2... | reverse complement strand
GCCCGGAGCTGATGGACCGCCGGCACAACGGACGGCGCATCCCCGGCGAGGCCCAGTACGATATCCGCATACACGCCGGGATGCGGCTGGAGAGCCGGGAATTTCTGGAGCTGGTGCAGACGCTGCCGCAGCTGACGTATGTGTTTGTGGCGCTGGGCAGCGACACCCGGAACATCGAGGCGGCGGTGCGGCTGCGGGAGCTGTGCCAGCGCCGGGGTCTCCACCCCTATATTCTGGCGGTGGTGCAGGACCCCTTCAAGACGGTGGCTCTCACCTCCGTCACCGACTACCGGGGTACCCCATACGACCTTCATTTTCTGGGCGCACGGGATATGCTGTACTCCGAGAGCAACATCCTCCACTCCCGGCTGGAAGCGGAGGCGCTGACCCGGCACCTGAAATGGGGAGACGAGGACGTGTTCTGGCGCTATGAGTTCAACTATCGTTCCTCCATCGCCTCGGTCATCCACCATCGGCTGAAGCTGCGGCTGGGTGTACCCGGTGCAGATAAGCCTCCGGCGGAGCGGACGGAGGAGGAAAAGCAGCTGCTGCGTGTCATCGAACACCGCCGCTGGAATGCCTATATGCGGACCGAGGGCTACTGTTACAGCGGCTCCACGGACCCGGCCAGCCGCAACGATCTGGGGAAGCTCCACAACTGTCTGGTACCCTTTGACGAGCTATCCGAAAAGGAGAAGGCCAAGGACGACGATTAAGGCTGAAAAGCACAGCGCTCCACCGTCATTTATGACGGTGGAGCGCTGTTATGTTTGGGGGAAGCGATCACTCTGCCGCTCCGGCAGGGGCGGTGGCTGCAGCGGCAGACTCCTGCGGTGCGGGGGTCAGCACCTTCACAAAGCAGCGGCGACGCTTGTGCTGCTCCAGCGGGAAGTCCTGCCACTGGGTCTGGACCTTCTCGTTGGTCTCCAGCATGGGGCCGGTCTCCGCCTGCTTTACGCCGATCTTGAAGCAGCCGTGCATGACCTTGCTGATGATGACGGCGTTGACGCCCTTTTTCTGGAGGTCGGGACGCACGGCGATCAGCAGCAGATCGATGGTGTCGTTGCGGTGGAAAGCCTTCAGCACATCCGCCCAGCCGGTGGGGAACAGGCGGCCGTCGTGCTTTTTCAGGGCGGCGGCGATGCTGGGGGCCGCCACGCCGAAGGCCACCAGATCGTCATTTTCATCCATGACGAAGCAGGTGAGCTCGGGCTTGACGAGGGGGGCAAACTTCCCGGCGTACTTGCGGATCTGATCGTCCGACAGCTCCACAGTGCCGTACAGGGGGGCATAGGCCACGTTCACCAGCTCAAAGACCTTCCGGATCAGGGGCGGGTACTCCAGACGGCTGCGCACCTGATGGATGTGCAGGCGCTGCCGCTTCAGAACATAGGCGGCGATCTTCTCCCAGCGCTGGATGACCCGCTGGTCCGTGGGGACGGAGATGAGATTCTCGGTCCAGTCCACGTCCTTGCCGTAGCCCAGAGCCGTCAGGTGGTCAATATAGTAGGGGTGGTTATAATAGGTAAAGAAGCAGCTGGTGCGGTCAAAGCCCTCCACCAGCATCCCCTCCCGGTCCATGTCGGTGAAGCCCAGAGGGCCGTGGATCTCCGTGCAGCCCAGCTGACGGGCCCAGTCCTCCACCGTCTGGAACAGGGCGGCGGATACCTCCCGGTCGTCGATGAAGTCCACCTGCGTGAAACGCAGGCGGTGGGTACCCCACTTGTCGTTGGACTTACGGCTGAGGATGGCACCGATGCGGCCCACCAGCGTGCCGTCATCCCGGCTGGCCAGCCAGCAACGGGCCTCGCAGTAGCTGAAGGCGGGGTTTTTCTCACGGTCCCAGTCTGCCAGATCGTCGCTGTATGTACCGGGGATGTACTGGGGAACGTCTCTATATAAGTCGATGGGGAAGTTCACGAACTGGCGCAGCTGTGCCTTGGTCGTGACCTCGGTGATATGGATCATGGTTCTTTCCTCCTGAGTGATACGCAGAACATACACAATAAGTTTAGACCCTTTCCCCGCAAAATGCAAGCCCTGTGTTGACTTTCTCATGAAAGGGGGCAAAATGCCCTTTGGGGGAAAAGGTGACGCTGACCCTTGCCAGAAAGGGAAAAATGCGATAAAATATCTCTGTTGCCCACCGAAAAAGTTCTGTGGGCCTGCAAGGAACGATACCGGGAGCTATCCCGGCAGGAGGCATATATGACCAAGAAGAAAACCTATGACAACGACAGTATCTCCAGTCTGAAGGGGGCGGACCGGGTCCGCAAGCGGCCCGGCGTCATCTTCGGCTCCGACGGGCTGGAGGGCTGCGAGCACGCCATGTTCGAGATCCTCTCCAACGCCATCGACGAGGCCCGTGCAGGCTATGGCCGGCTCATCACTGTGACCCGCTTTGCCGATCTCTCCATTCAGGTGGAGGATCAGGGCCGTGGCTGTCCCGTGGACTGGAATGAGAAGGAGGGGCGCTACAACTGGGAGCTGGTGTTCTGCGAGCTGTACGCCGGAGGCAAGTACGACAACGAAAACAGCGACAACTACGAGTACTCGCTGGGGCTCAACGGTCTGGGCTCCTGCGCCACCCAGTACGCCAGCCACTATATGGATGTCACTGTCTGCCGGGACGGCAAGGAGTACCGCCTGCACTTTGAACGGGGCGAGATCGCCGGGGAGATGCGGGTGACGGAGCTCAAGCGCCGCCATACCGGCTCCACCATCCGCTGGCTGCCGGATCTGGAGGTGTTCACCGACATCGACATCCCGGCGGACTACTACCGGGAGGTACTGCGGCGGCAGGCCGTGGTCAACGCCGGGGTCACCTTCCGCCTGCGGTGCGAGGTAGCGCCGGGGAAGTTCGAGACGGAGGATTTCCTCTATGAGCACGGCATCCGGGACTATCTGGCGGAGCTGGCAGGAGATGACCCCCTGACGGAGCCGGTGTGCTGGGAGACGGAGCGTCGTGGCCGTGACCGGGCGGACAAGCCGGAGTACAAGGTGAAGCTGAACATCGCATGGTGCTTCTCCAACCGGGTCCACCTCATCGAGCACTACCACAACTCCAGCTTTCTGGAGTACGGCGGCAGTCCCGATAAGGCCACCCGCCTGGCCTTCGTCTACGCCATTGACAAGTATCTCAAGGAGAACAATAAATACACCAAGGGGGAGAGCAAGATCACCTTCCCCGACGTGCAGGACTGTCTGGTGCTGGTGAGCAGCAACTTCTCGACCCAGACCAGCTATGAAAACCAGACCAAAAAGGCCATCACCAACAAGTTCGTGCAGGACGCCATGTCGGAGTTCCTGCGGGAGCAGCTGCAGGTGTACTTCATCGAGAACCGGGAGGCGGCGGAGAGGATCGCCAATCAGGTGCTGGTGAACAAGCGCAGCCGGGAGACGGCGGAGCGCACCCGTCTCAACACCCGGAAGAAGCTGACGGAGAAAATCGACATCGCCAACCGGGTACAGAAATTCGTGGACTGCCGCACCAAGGATGTGTCCCGGCGGGAAATTTATATCGTGGAGGGCGACTCGGCTCTGGGCGCCTGCAAGCAATCCCGTGACGCAGAGTTTCAGGGGCTGATGCCTGTCCGGGGCAAGATCCTCAACTGCCTGAAGGCGGACTATCCCCGCATCTTCAAGAGCGACGTCATCACGGATCTGATGAAGGTGCTGGGCTGCGGCGTGGAGGTGCAGGGGAAGGCCGCCAAGGAGCTGAATCAGTTCGATTTGAACAACCTCCGCTGGAGCAAGGTGGTCATCTGCACCGATGGCGACGTGGATGGCTTCCAGATCCGTACCCTGATCCTCACCATGCTCTACCGGCTCTGCCCCACCCTCATCAAGGAGGGCTACGTCTACATTGCCGAGACGCCGCTGTTCGAGATCACCTGCAAGGAAAAGACGTGGTTTGCCTACTCCGAAAAGGAGAAGGCGGAGGTGGTGCGCCAGCTGGAGGGCAAGAAGTACAAGGTGGATCGCTCCAAGGGACTGGGCGAGAACGACCCGGAGATGATGTGGCTGACCACCATGAATCCGGAGACCCGGAGGCTGGTGAAGGTACTGCCGGACGACGCCGAGGAGACGGCCCGTGTCTTTGATCTGCTGCTGGGGGACAACCTTGCCGGTCGAAAGGACTATATCGCTGAAAACGGCTGCCGTTATCTGGACATGATCGACGTGAGCTGAGGGGAAATGGACAGATTTGATAAAGATATTTCATTTTTGGAAAGTGTTGACCGCGACCCGATACTAAAAGAGCTGTGCCGCCAATATTCCATATACAGCTTTGATGAAAAGTTTCGGGTAATAACCTTCCCAATAAGCGATTTAATTAAAAGGAACTATGAGGAAGGTTACTTTCTAAGCAATTACTCGTATGTGTTGTCACTGTATGGCGTGCGCGACGAGCAGATGGATAATTTGAGTACGGAAGAACTCCCATATTTAGCGACCCTTGCCTGTCTGACATGGCATTTTCGGCGCGACTACTTTTGCCAGGGAACGCTTACTTACCGCAGCATTGCGGAGGGAACCTTACTTCGACTGTTTTGCCATTTAAGGGAACTGTATAAAAAGAACCCAACGGTCTCCACTTTGGAAGAACTCCATCAGACAAAGTGCAGTTCGCTTCCGTGTCAGCCAGGCATTTACCGAGTGCTGGCCCCGGAAAAGCTACCCATTTCCTTTATTGAGGGCTCCGACAATTTGCGTGCAAAAGGTTATCCGGCGGCAATTTTGGAACAAAAATACGGCCAATGCACAGATAAAACCGTTTTGTACATCGGCAAGGCTAACGGACGCGGCGGCCTGCGGCAGCGGGTGCTGCAATATGTAAAATACGGCTGGGGCACCGCTGTCAACCACAAGGGTGGGCGCGCCATTTGGCAGGTGAAGGACTATCCGCTCCTGCTGTTAGAGTACGAAGTCTGCGAAAATTGCGAGCAGAGGGAACACGAGCTGTTGGCCGTTTATAAGAAGGAAAACGGCACCTATCCCTTGGCAAATTGGCGGGGATAGGGAAGTGCATTTATCTGAAAATGAGGAGGATTCGTTGTGTCTCTGCTGCATTTCACAGATATTCTGAAAAAGGCCGGATTGGACCCAGCGAGGGTGAAGCTGATTCGCCACTCGCTGTCAGATAAGGATTTTGCCAAGTGTTATTATGCCAGTCCCCAGATGGTCTGGGAATACACCCGCATCCAAAAGCCGAATTTCAGCAAAGATTACGACTACTGGTGCGTGTTCATCAGTGGAAAAAGCACCACCGCCCGGCTGTTTGCCTGCTACAAGGTGAACGGCTCCGTCCCGGCCACGCCCGACCTCAAACCGGCAGATTTTCCGCTGGAGGGACGCTTCGAAGGAAACCTTGCCTATTTTGATCTGGAACCCGTGGACTGTCTGCGGGAATTTGAGCATCGGCTGGTGATCGAGTGGGGCAAATCTGCGCTGTCGTGGCATCAGAAGGGCACCACGGAAAAGGACGTCCTGGCCATCGACTCCCCCGTCAAAAAACCGTTTATTGGCTATGACAAAGTGGTACTCACGTATGCAGAACTGAAAGAGGTGGTGGAGGACAGCGACATCTATGAGCTGTGGCAGGCGGCGTTGTCCGCTGTGAATGCGGTATACCTCATTGTGGACACGAAGAACGGGAAGCAGTATGTTGGCTCCGCCTACGGAAAGGACGGTCTGCTGGGCCGCTGGCGTGTTTACGCAGATTCCCTCCATGGGCATAACAAGCTGATGAAAGAGCTTATATGCGACCATCCCGACCGCTATCAGTATTTTCAGTTTTCTATCCTACAAATTCTTCCTAAAACGCTGACGGATGACGAAGTCATCCATACGGAGAGCTTGTGGAAGGAAAAACTAAAGAGTATCCAATTTGGAATGAACGATAACTAAGGTGCGTAGGGGCGGACGACCCTGTCCGCCCGGCCCCGGCAGCGCAGCGTTTTCTAGGGCAGGGTCCATGTGCCCTGCCGCGTGCGGTACGCCGCAAATTAAAAACGATCGTTTTTTGGCGGGGTCATCTTTCTCCCGCCAGTTTGAATACGAAAGGAATCATCTTTCATGGCAAAGAAGAAAACAGAAGAGAAAACCGTCCATCGTCCCGCCGATCCCAATGTCATGGGGCTGCGGGGGACGGTGGTGGAGCAGCCCATCACCCGCACACTGGACGAGAACTATATGCCCTACGCCATGAGCGTCATCGTCTCCCGGGCCATTCCGGAGATCGACGGCTTCAAGCCCTCCCACCGGAAGCTGCTGTACACCATGTACAAGATGGGGCTGCTCACCGGCGGGCGCACCAAGTCCGCCAACATCGTGGGCCAGACCATGCGCCTCAACCCCCACGGCGATCAGGCCATCTACGAGACCATGGTGCGTCTGGCCAAGGGAAACGAGTCGCTGCTGCACCCCTTTGTGGACAGCAAGGGCAACTTCGGCAAGGTGTATTCCCGTGACATGGCCTATGCCGCCAGCCGCTACACCGAGGCAAAGCTGGCCCCCATCTGTGCCGAGCTGTTCCGGGATCTGGACTGTGACGCCGTGGACTTCGTGGACAACTACGACAACACCACCAAGGAGCCTACCCTGTTGCCCACCACCTATCCCAACGTGCTGGTGTCGGCCAATCAGGGCATCGCCGTGGGCATGGCCTCGCAGATCTGTGGCTTCAATCTGGCGGAGGTGTGCGACACCACCGTTGCCCTGCTGAAAAATCCCGACCACGACATCGCCTCCACCCTGCTGGCGCCGGATTTTCCCACCGGCGGGCAGCTGGTGTGTGACCCGGCGGAGCTGGCGGAAATTTACCGCACCGGCCGGGGCGGCGTCAAGGTTCGGGCCCGCTGGCGCTATGACAAGAAGGAGAATCTCATCGAGATCTTCGAGATCCCCTACTCCACCTCCATCGAGGTGATCCTGGACAAGGTGGCGGAGCTGGTGAAGGCCGGCAAGGTCAAGGAGATCAGCGATATGCGGGACGAGTCGGACCTCAGCGGCCTGAAACTCACCATCGACCTCAAGCGGGGGGTGGACCCGGAGAAGCTGATGCAGAAGCTGTATAAGCTGACGCCTTTGCAGGACACCTTCAGCTGCAACTTCAACATCCTCATCGCCGGGATGCCCCGTGTGCTGGGAGTCAAGGCCCTGCTGGAGGAGTGGATCGCATGGCGCACGGAGTGTGTGCGGCGGCGGGTGTACTTCATCCTCTCCCGCAAGAAGGAGAAGCTGCATCTGCTGCTGGGTCTGAAGCGCATCCTGCTGGATATCGACAAGGCCATCGCCATCATCCGGGAGACGGAGGAGGAGGCCGAGGTCATCCCCAACCTGATGATCGGCTTCGGCATCGACGAGAAGCAGGCGGAGTACGTGGCGGAGATCAAGCTCCGCAACATCAACAAGGAGTACATCCTCAAGCGGGTGCAGGAGACGGAGACACTGCAAGGGGAGATCCAGGATCTGGAGGACACCCTGCAAAAGCCAGCCCGCATCCGCAAGATCATGGTGGAGGAGCTGACGCAGGTACGCAAGAAGTACGCCCAGCCCCGGAAAACCGAGATCATTTACAGCCACGAGGTGGAGGAGTATCGGGAGGAGGAGCAGGTGGAGGACTATCCTGTCACCGTGTTCCTGTCCCGTGAGGGGTATTTCAAGAAGATCACGCCCCAGTCCCTGCGGATGAGCGGCGAGCAGAAATACAAGGAGGGCGACGGCCCCGGCCAGCAGGCGGAGGCCACCAATGCCGCTGAGGTCATGTTCTTCACCGACCGGTGTCAGGTCTACAAGACCCGTCTCAGCGAATTCGGGGACAGCAAGGCCTCGGTGCTGGGAGACTATCTGCCGGCGAAGCTGGGCATGGACGAGGGCGAGAGTGTGGTCTATATGGTGCTGCCGGGGGATTACAGCGGGCATCTGCTGTTCTTCTTTGAAAACGGCAAGGCTGCCCGTGTGGAGATGAAGGCCTACGCCACCGTCTCCAACCGCCGCAAGCTCACCGGGGCCTACTCCGACAAGAGCAGACTGGTGGCCATTCTGCCGCTGACGGAGGATCGGGAGCTGGCGCTGCTGTCCACGGAGCCCAGAGCGCTGATCTTCCACACGTCCCTGCTGCTGCCCAAGGCCACCCGCTCCACACAGGGCGTGGCGGTCATGACCCTGAAGCCCAAATACCAGCTGCAACGAGTCTGCACGCCGGAGGAGTCCGGTATCGTGAATCTCCCCCGCTATCGGGCCCGCAGCATCCCCGGTACCGGCGCTCTCCTGCGGCCGGAGGACCGGGGCGAGGAGCAGCTGACCCTGCTGTAAGAAAAAAGGAGGAGCCTATGAAACGGAACGTCCTGACGCAGTATCTCATCATCACGGCGTCCTGCGCCCTGTATGCCGTGGGGTTCAACTGGATGTTTGACCCCAACCACATCAGCGTGGGCGGCTTCACCGGTCTGGGGCAGATCATCAACTACCTGCTGCCGGGCCTGCCCATCGGCACCATCGTCATCATCCTCAACGTGCCGCTGTTCGTGCTGGGCTGGCGGTTCATCGGCAAGGATTTCCTGTTCTCCTCCGTCTATGCCACGGCCGTCAGCTCTCTGATGATCGACGGTCTGGCGGCGGTGCATACCTTTAAGCCCATGGAGCCCATTCTGGCCTGTCTGTACGGCGGCGTCATCATCGGCGTCTCCTGCGGCATCATGCTGCGGGAGGGGGCCACCACCGGCGGCACGGAGCTGGCGGCCCGGCTGCTGAAGCTGAAGCTGGAGAGCCTCAGCATCGGTACCCTGTGTCTTGCCATCGACATTCTGGTGACGGTGACGTACGCCCTGATCTTCCGGGATCTGACCCGTGCGCTGTACGGCATGATTTCCCTGTCTCTGATCTCCGTGTCCATCGACAAGGTGGTCTACGGCCCCAATGCCGCCAAGGTGGCCTATATCATCAGCGACCGCCATGAGGAGCTGACCCGCCGCCTGCTGGAGCTGGACCGTGGTGTGACACTTTTGCAGGGCAAGGGCGCTTACAGCGGCAAGGACAAGCAGGTGATCCTGTGCGCCTGCGCCCGGACACAGATCATCCCCGTGAAGCGGGCGGTGCAGGAGATCGACCCAGACGCCTTTGTCATCGTCTGCGACGCCCACGAGATACTGGGCGAGGGCTTCGGCGTATATGCGCCGGGCGGACTGTAAGGTGCGGCCATGAGAAAACGTGTATGGGCGCTGGCGGCGGCCCTGCTGATGCTGCCCCTTACCGGCTGCGGCTCCCTGCTGAACCGGGATTACAGCGTCACCGAGCCCCACAGCTCCAGCTACTACGAGAGCGAGGACCGATCCGTCCTCCGGGCGGAGAGCTATCAGGATCTGGTGAATGCCCTGCTGGTGCTGATCAGCGGCGGGGCCAAGGAGGGAACCATCTGGCTCTACCCCGACGACAGCGGGCTTCCCGCCCCGCAGGCGGCGGAGCGGGCGTGTCTGGAGGTGCAGAAGGAGACGCCGCTGGGAGCCTACGCCGTGGAGTACCTGACCTATACGGTGGACGAGACACCTCGGAACTATGACGCCATCCAGCTGACCGTCGGCTATCGCCGCACGGCGGCTCAGGTGGCGGGCATTGTGCATATCACCAGCACCTCCGCTCTGGGGGATCTGCTGCGGGAGGCCGCACGGAACCATGCGGCGGAGCTGGTGGTGCAGGTGGGCTACTTCGACCATCAGGCGGAGGAGGTCCGCACACAGGTGACGCAGATACAGGCCGAGGTGGAGCCGGAAAGCAAGGAAACGTGGACGGTGAATTTCTACCCGGATTCGGGGAACGCCGGCATCATTGAGGTGCTGCTGAGCGGCGCAGGGAGCGCAGAGGGTGCAAAACAAAATACAAAAAATGCAAATTAGCGCTTGACAAATCCGAAAAACGCAGGTATAATCAATCTTGCGTTTGCGGGCGTAGCTCATCTGGTAGAGCGCGACCTTGCCAAGGTCGAGGTAGCGAGTTCGAGCCTCGTCGCCCGCTCCAAAAAGAATACCCCATCCGACAGGATGGGGTATTCTTTTTGGAATGTGCCGCAGCACCGGAGAACTCGCTGCCTCGACCTGCGCGAAGCGCGTCAAATCAAGAGGTGAGGCAGGGCTCCTGCGAATGGCAACAGCCATTCGTGGGATGCCGGGAAGCGAGTTCGAGCCTCGTCGCCCGCTCCAAAAACACACCCAAAGGGTGGTGTTTTTTTCGCTTATTCGGCCCTCACCGCCGTGTCAGGAAGACACAAAATAACCTCCCAAAACCACTCCGCCGGAGGGCCACCGCTGCATTGACAATTTCCACTCTTTTTGGAGGGTTTTTGTGTTGACATAACGAGGTGGAAAAGTCTGTGGAAACTGTGCAAAACCCAGTAGATAAGCCATTTGCGGAGGTTGCAGGCTGTTATTTTATGCGTAAACCTGGAAACTTATTTCGGGAAAAGAGACTTTTTGCCGAGGAGAGCCGAGTCCCGCACTGAGAACCTGCGGGCCATGCGGCGGCTGAAAGCAGACAGCGGGACGGTCTGCATCCGGGGTGAAATTTTCTATAAAAAGGGGATTCCATCCCGCAGACAGATTTGCTATAATAGGGGCGACAACAGGCGTTTTGCGAAAGGAGCGAACGGTATGATACGAGTTGCTGTCATCGGCTGCGGCAAGATTGCCCAGGTGCGCCATCTGCCGGAATACGCCACCAACCCCAACGCACAGCTGGTGGCCTACTATGACAAAAACAGCCAGCGGGCTCATGAGGTGGCCGCTCAATACGGCGGAAAGGTCTACGACTCCTACTTCGACCTGCTGAAGGATCCGGAGATCGACGCCGTATCCGTGTGTGTGGAGAACCGCAGCCATGCGGAGATGACCACGGCGGCTCTCTACGCCGGGAAGCACGTGCTGTGCGAGAAGCCCATGGCCGTAACGCTGGCGGAGTGCGAGTCCATGGTGGCGGCGGCGGAGTTCAACAACCGGCATCTGATGATCGGCCACAATATGCGCTTCGATCCGGTGCATCGCCGGGCCAAGGAGTTGCTGGAGCAGGGGGCCATCGGTGACGTCATCACCTTCCGTACGGGTCTCGGCACCTCCGGGCCGGAGGGCTGGTCCATGGAGGGCAACTGGTTCTTCGACAAGAAAAAGGCCGTTATGGGCGCTCTGTCGGATCTGGGCATCCACAAGATCGATCTGATGCAGTATCTGACGGGGCAGACGGTTATCGAAACCACCGCCAAGATCCTGACCCTCAACAAGCACGACCGGGAGGATCACCTCATCGGCGTGGACGACAACGCCCTGTGCATCCTGCGGATGAACGGCGGCTCTGCCGGCACCATGGCCGCCAGTTGGACGGTATACGGTCAGGAGAGCAACTCCACCTGCCTGTTCGGCACCCGTGGCGTCATGCGGATCTACAACAGCCTCACCGCTCCCATCGAGGTGCGGGACCTGAGCAACACCATCACCGCCTATCAGTTCGAGCACCAGACCCGCTCCGGCGTCATCGACGAGTTCATCGACGCACTGGAGCATGACCGGGAGCCGGAGGTCTCCGGGCGGGAGGCACTGACCACCATGCGGACCATTTTCGGCTGCATCAAGTCCTCGGAGACGGGGCGCACCGTCAGTGTCAACAGCTCTTTCGTGACCCATTTGCAGGACGGCTATCGCCGGAATAAGTAAGCTGTCGAAAAAACAGACCAACGGGAGCGGCTGACCGCTCCCGTTTTCGGAGAGGAGCGTTTTCATGTATCGCATCGGTATTGATCTGGGCGGCACCAACATCGCCGTAGGCGTGGTGAACGACCGCTATGAGATCGTGGCTCGCCGCAGCGTCCCCACCGGGGCGGAGCGCCCGGCGGAGGAGGTCATCCGGGACATGGGCGACGCCGTGGAGGAGGC